>Ga0194043_1001448_pt1 | contig 13343 bp, 17 predicted proteins | sample JunL4415m_MetaG_FD_161274 | JGI IMG/M metagenome (GOLD analysis project Ga0194043, IMG submission 161274) | Anoxic zone freshwater microbial communities from boreal shield lake in IISD Experimental Lakes Area, Ontario, Canada - Jun2016-L442-15m | ecosystem: Environmental > Aquatic > Freshwater >...
TTGTTAAAGAGTCTACTAAGACTGCACCTGCTGGATCTGAAGCATTTGTATCAGCATTCCACACTGCATTTGATGCTTCACTCCAACAGTTTGACCAAGTTCGCGCTTCAGCTACTGATGCTTTCGCTAACTTTGAGAAGAGTGTTGATGCTGCATTGGCAAACATTCAAGGTCAATACGCACCAAAATCAACTAAGAAATCTGCTGCTAAATTAGCTGCTTAATTTAGTTTCACCAGTATTTCCAAAGCCGCCTCCGGGCGGCTTTTTTCTTTCCTGCTTTTCTTCAATTTCTCTAATTCCATTTATTTAGGCCCTACTTAGGGTTTTTCCTATATATAAACTTCACAACTTCACAACTTTTGTAGTATAGTAGCTTTACTGGGAGAAGAAATGAAAAGACAGGTACCGAAAACACATCAAGCCTTGGAGTGGATAGGGAAGGGCTTAAGCGCTGCGCAAGCGGCGAGGAAGATGGAGATTTCTGAATCTAGTGTTTATGCCGCTCTCAGAAAATCGAAAGCAAAAGATCTGGGCTGCTGCCCAACCTGTGGTCACAAAATAAGGAACTAAGATGAAAAAGAGCCTACTAGCCGTCGTATCAATTTCTGTTGCTGCATTTGCTTACGCCAATACCAAGTCCTCAGATTCTTCTGCATTAGTAAATCAGCAATGCCAAATTTCTGCGCAGGCAGTTTCAACTTTGAAAGGTTTGCGCTACGGTAATACTTCAATTAAAAAGGATGTCTCCAGTCTGATTAATAACCACTTAAAGACGCCTGAGAATCGTGAGGTGGCACAGAAAGCGTTAATCCTGATGATTGATGACAAATCAACTGATATCGCCACCTTAGAAGGCAAGTACTGCTCTTAATTCCTCTTACTTTCTAGAACTTTAAGAGTGTCATTTACTGCAGAGTGCCCTGATTGTGGGAATGCGCGCGCATTGTTTAATCAGTGTCCGTATTGTGGTTCTGAGCATTTACCGACCCTAAGCTCCGATACGATTGAAATTAATATCAAGCAAGACAGCCCCCATGTTGAGGAGGCTTTGGAGTTATTAACAGAACAGTTACGTAAATGCTTAGAGTTAGGGATTAAAGCCATCATCCTGATTCATGGCTATGGATCAAGTGGAGAGGGTGGCCGCATCAAGTGGGCGATTCAGAATGCCCTAGAAAATAATCGTTATTCAGACCGTGTAGATGAATACTTCTTTGGCGAGAACGTGGGCTACGGTAGCGAGTCTTACCATGCGTTGTTAAAACGTCGTCCAGGCCTCAAAAGATATTTAAAACGCTTCAAAGAAGGCAATGCTGGTATGACGGTGCTATTGCTGGGCTCCCACTATAGAAATGCTTAGAATAGGGCTATCTTAATCAGGAAAGCATTCCGATGACAGCAAAGAAATCCGAATTTTCTTCAGAACCAACTACAGTAGGAGCCGACCAGCTCATTGGTGAATTCAAAGCGTTGATGGCCGATGCTGAGGCCTTGATTCAGGCGACTGAAGGTCATGCTGATGGTGCCATTGGATCGATTCGATCCAAGGCTCTAGAAACGATTGCAGGTGCAAAAGAAAGTATCTCTGGTTTTGAAGGGGCTCTTACAGATAAAGCTAAAGAGGTTGCGCAAGATGCAGATGACTTTGTCCATCGTAATCCCTGGGAAGCTGTGGGAGTTGCTGCAGGACTTGGCTTATTAATCGGCTTATTTATTCGCCGACGCTAAGATCATATGTCCCAAGAAAATTTATTATCCTCCATTAAGAATCTCGTCTCTACTGGGGCATCGATTGCGCAAACGCGCCTAGAGCTAATTTCAGTCGATGTGCAAATTGCTCGAAGTAAATTAATTGGTTTGCTGGTAATGATTGTCAGCGCCTTATTTTTCTTATTCTTTGGCCTGGTGATGTTGGCATTATTCATTGTGATTTATAGCTGGGAGTCTGACCGGATGATGGCGCTTGGTTTACTGACTGGCGCCTTCTTAGCTGTTGGCCTAATTTTGGCCTTATTGATCATGCAATCATTGCGCACCATGCCCAAATTATTTGAGGCTTCAATTGCTGAGCTTGCTAAAGATCGAGAGGCGCTCTCAAAATGAGCAGCGCATTAAAGGACCTTGAGCTTCGCCAGCATGAGCTCAAAGCCCAGGCGAATCGTGAGCGTCAGGCATTTAGTGAACACTTTGAAGCCTGGGGAAAGCCGCTCTCTTGGGCGGACAAAGGTATTGATACCTTTCATTTCTTAAAAAACAATCCGATTCTCTGGACCAGTGCGTTCGCAGCGCTAGTTCATTACAAGCCTAAATTAGCGAGTAAGGTACTCGCCGTAGGTTGGGGCGCTATGAAACTGTTAAAGAGCGCTAAGAAGCTGATCTAAAGCGAGTTTTGAGCTAAAAAGAAATATGGCCCCAGATACCTCCAAGCCTTGGCTAAAAAATTACCCAGCAGGGGTTCCCCATGACATCGGGCCTCTGAGTCATTCATCCTTAACTGAATTTCTCGATGAGTGCTTTAGTCGTTTTGGAAAGCGTAAAGCTGTCGAGGCTATGGGAAAGTTTTTCTCATACAAGGAAGTCGACAGACTTTCCAAAGACTTTGCTGCCTATCTACAGACCCTCAATTTAGAAAAGGGTGCACGGGTTGCGTTGATGTATCCCAATGTGATTGAGTATGTTGTAGCCATGATTGGTACCCTGCGTGCAGGTTATGTGGTCGTGAATATCAATCCACTCTACACCGCACGTGAGCTTGAGGCCCAACTGGTAGATAGTGGGGCGGCAGTAGTGGTGGTGATGGAGAACTTTGCCCATACCTATCAAGCAGTGAGCTCCCAAACAGGTATTCGCCAAGTAATTGTGAGTAGCCCTGGTGAATTAATGGGCCTGAAAGGATATTTAATCAATTGGGTAGCAAGAAAGATTAAAAAACTAATCCCGGCCTGGGAGTTTGCGCACATTAGCTTCAAAGATGCACTTCAGAAAGGCAGCGAGCACCATTTTCAGAAACCAAAGATTGGTTTAGAGGATATTGCTTTCTTGCAATATACCGGCGGCACTACTGGAACTTCAAAAGGAGCGGTATTACTACACCGCAATATTCTTGCAAATGTGATGCAAATAGAAAGCTGGTTAAATCCCGGCCTCAAGCAAAAACCAGAACAGCAATTGGTATTTTTGTGTGCACTCCCAATGACCCATATTTTTGCTTTGACAGCTTGTGCTTTGCTGGGTATTGCGAAGGGTAGTCTTTTAGTTCTTGTCCCCAATCCACGTGATATCACTGGCTTTATCAAAATGCTCATGAAGCATCCCAATATCAACATATTCCCTGGAGTGAACACGCTCTTTCATGCACTCATTCATCGCCCTGAGTTTAAGAAGGTGAAGCTCCCCAATTTACTGGTCACGATTGGTGGTGGCATGGCGGTTCATAAGAAAACAGCAGATCATTGGCAAGCACTGACAGGTATTCCTATTGCACAGGGCTATGGTTTATCAGAGACATCCCCAGTTGTCTGTGTAAACACGCCATTAGAGAAGCATTTCACAGGGCACATTGGCATGCCAATTCCAAGCACCAATGTTGTCATTCTGGATGATGATGAGGTAGAGCTGCCATATGGCACCCCTGGAGAGATTTGCATTCAAGGACCGCAAGTAATGGCGGGCTATTGGAATAAACCAGAAGAAACGAGCCACTGCATGACAGCTGACGGCTTTTTTAAGTCAGGAGACATTGGCTTTATTACTGATCAAGGTTATGTGGAGATCGTTGATCGTAAGAAAGACATGATCGTTGTGGCAGGATTTAAAGTGTTTCCAAATGATGTAGAAGATTACTTAGTGCAAATGGATGGCATTAGAGAATGTGCTGTTATTGGTGTGCCACATCGCAAGCTAGGAGAAATCGTAAAAGCTTACGTGGTGAGAGATAACCATCATTTAACCGAGGCAAATATCTTGCAATATTGCAAAGATCATATGACTAGCTATAAACGTCCTCGGAAAGTCGTCTTTATCGATGAGCTCCCGAAATCCAATGTCGGTAAGATTTTGCGTCGCGAGCTCAGAAACTTATAAGCCTTCGGTAGAAAGCTTAGCGAGGAGTTTTACCAACCATCTTGGCCGCTCTCAAGAAGTCAAAGTCAACACCTTGATCAGCCTGTGTCACGGTGTCTAAAAATAGTTTCTTGTAGCCACGTTCAGCGGTGGGTGATGTAATCGGATTTTCTTTAGTGCGCTTGGCTAACTCTTCATCAGAGATCAGTAGACTAATCTCGCGATTCTTGACGCTCAGACGAATGCGATCACCATTGCGAACCTGGGCTAATGGGCCACCAATCGCGGATTCGGGAGTAACGTGCAGAACAATCGTGCCAAATGCTGTACCGCTCATGCGCCCATCAGAGATGCGCACAATATCTTTTACACCGGCACGCGCCAATTTCATGGGAATCGGAATATAGCCAGCTTCAGGCATGCCCGGCGCACCTTTTGGCCCAATATTCTTGAGCACCAAAATATCATCTGCTGTGACATCTAAATCAGGACTATCAATCCGACTGGCCAGATCTTCCGCATTCTCAAACACTACTGCACGACCTTCATGCTCCATCAGCTTCTCATTGGCAGCCGATTGCTTGATGATAGCGCCGCCCGGGGCAAGGTTGCCATGCAGAACAGCAATACTGCCGCGGGGGTAAATTGGATTGTCAAATTTACGAACTACATCTTGTTGAAAGCTTGGCGGTGCTGCATCGATTTCTTCGCCGAGGGTTCTGCCACTCACAGTCATGGCATTGAGTTTTAGCAGTGGCTTGAGCTCACGAAGCAGTGTAGTCATACCACCAGCATCATGGAAATTTTCCATGTAATGATCGCCAGAGGGCTTGAGATCAACCAGTACGGGAGTTTCATTACCCATTTTGTCTAAGGCCTCTAAATCAATCTCCAGACCCATGCGACCAGCAATTGCGGTTAAGTGGACAATGCCATTAGTAGAGCCGCCAATCGCTAGTAATACCCGGATAGCATTTTCAAAGGCATCTGCTGTCAAAATCTTATCAATGGTCAAGCCATCTTTAGCCATTTGCACTGCACAGGTACCAGTTTCTTCTGCAACCCGAATGCGATCTGCAGTCACAGCTGGCGGGGTAGCGCCCCCAGGAACAGTCATCCCCAAGGCTTCAGAGATGCAGGCCATGGTGCTGGCAGTGCCCATGACTGAGCAGGTACCTACGCTTGCAACTAGCTGATCATTCACTTCATCTTTTTCAAGCTCATCGATCTCACCCGCGCGAAACTTACCCCAGTAACGACGACAGTCTGTGCAGGCGCCAACGCGCTCACTGCGATGTGAGCCAGTGAGCATTGAGCCAGTAATAAGTTGAATAGCAGGCAAACCTGCGGAAGCAGCGCCCATCATTTGTGCAGGAACTGTTTTGTCGCAACCACCAATCATGACCACTGCATCCATCGGTTGTGCGCGCAACATCTCTTCAGTATCCATCGACATCAAATTACGTAAATACATACTCGTTGGCGCAGCAAAGCTCTCATGAATGGAGATGGTCGGAAATTCCATTGGCAAACCGCCAGCAAGCATGACGCCACGTTTCACTGCTTCAAGCAGTTGTGGCATATTGCCGTGACATGGGTTATATGCGCTGCCGGTATTAATAATTCCAATCACAGGACGGTCTAAGGCGCTATTGGTATAGCCAGCACCCTTAATAAATGCTTTGCGTAAAAATAATGAAAAGCCTTTATCGCCGTAGCTTGTTAAGCCTTTACGTAAACCTATCTCAGGCGCTATCTTAGGATCTTTTGGCTTAGTGCTCATATTGGTCTTAGTAATGAATGATTTGTATAAATACTATTTAAGGCTAATTGTAGCTATGCAAGTACTAAACCGCTTACAAGCCACCGCCCCAGCGGTATTGCCAAGATATCCCCAGCATGTCATAGCTTGTATTGGTCCTAGAGTAGACGCCGGTACTGCCAGTTAATCGAATAGCGTTGTACTTATCAATCGGATACGAGAGCGTGCTACCAAAACGCCAGTTTTCTTGTGAGCTATTGATGGTCAACCCATTGATATAGGTTTGCCCTCCAAAGTAGTAAGTAGCGTCAGCTGATATCCAGGCGGTATTGGGGAAATAATAGATCACATGTGTTTCTGATGAATACACTGGGCTTTGAGATAGGGTGTTATTGCCCATATAGCTAGCATTACTGGTATAGATCGATGCCATGCCAGCTAGTTCTAGGCGCCATGGACCGACTGCTTGTGAAGCGCCAATACCGGGTTGAATCACGGTGCGATTACCACCGACATTGACCATTTGTTCGTTGTTGTAGCTCCCCCAAGGAATTGTTGCAGCTAGGCTTGCACCAATGATGAGATCTTGCTGGTAATTTTTGAACTGACTTTCAGTCAGGGCGGGAGCACCATATAAATTGACTGAGGCTTTAATCATGGGATCTGAAAGACCCTCAGCAGATGCATTGATCACTTGGCCTCTTGCAGTGCCTGTGCCAGATAATTGTGCATAGGGCACAGTTATGGAGAGTCTTCCAGATTGGCCAGCAACATCGAGAACATGAGTCAAGTTAATGACTTCAGTAGTGAGCTTGTATGAACTACTTTTGGCTTGTGCAATACCACCGGTAATAAAGTTAATATCAATCGGTGCATTTGAATAAGCGCGAGCTTCAATTTCTTGAGCATGAATCTGAAAAGAGAGAAATCCAAGAGCGCAAAACCAAAATAGTTTTCTAGAACATGAAGGCAGAGATTGCCAGCTTGAAAAGCTATTGGTCAACAGAATTTTTTTTGCCAAACAGAATAGTTAGAATTACATTGTTACCTAAAGCCAATTTCATACCAATCATCACTAAATATGGCCAGACTATTAACCAGTAGACTAGAGACATCGACAAAATATGTAGAGGATTTTTTTGGCCGAAGCTAGTCATAGAGTCAAGAAAGTTTTTTCCATGTATCAAACCTTCGATGCCAGCTTCGATATAGTTCAAGCCTAGTACAACTAAGAGGTACAGGATCGATTCCAGAAATAAAGATTTAATAATGCCATTGGATTTTTGGACATTAATTGGAAAAATAGCTTGAGCTATCAACATAAATTTAGCGCATAAACCTGCCTTAATAATGGCAATGCCGAACATCGATAACGGAATAGGGTGTTTATTTAATGTTGTGGCAGCTAAAAATGTAAGTGCACAGAACCAGATAGAAAAATAAACGGTAAGAGTTAATGCTTGCTTAGCCTCTTCCTCTATTTTCTTTTTAATACCCGGCGAATGATTTTCGTTCTCTGTGGAGGCATTCATTATTTAAGCGTTGCAGCAAGATTCGCCGCTAGAGCAGGCGGAAGCAGTTTCTACAGGAGCTGGTTCATTGGTGTAGCGGGCAATAAATGCATGTTTCCCTTGGAGTGGTAGCTTGATCCACACAAAGTGACCAGAACCAGGGGCAACATCAATGGGCTCTCCGCCCATATTCCACATAGCATCTAAGATAAGGTCTTGATTTCCTTGCGGTTCAATGATTTCAAGCTTGTCACCAACTGAAAAGCGATTTTTGACATCTACTTTAACTCGACCAGAAGCAGAATCAATCTCGAGGGTTTCACCAACATACAAACTCCTACCCGAAAGGGAATAGCCCCTCATATACAGTTGGTAATCCTTATCGTGGTGGCGTTCATAAAAACCATCGGTATAGCCACGATTAGCAAGACCTTCTAGATTGCCCAGTAGGGTTGTATTAAAAGGTTTTCCTGCGACTGCGTCATTGATGGCTGAGCGATAAGCTTGGCAAGTACGCGAAACATAATAGGGCGACTTGGTGCGACCTTCAATCTTGAACGAGTCGACACCCATCTTTGTCAGTCTTTCAATATGCTCAACGGCGCGCAAATCTTTAGAATTCATGATGTAGGTGCCATGCTCATCTTCTTCCATCGGCATTAATTCACCAGGCCTTTTAGCTTCTTGCAGGAGAACAACATCGCCACTAGAGGTTTGTTGGCCAGGCTTGACCTTGTAATCCCAGCGACAGGCATTGGTACAGGCGCCTTGATTGGAGTCGCGATGAGACATGTAGCCTGAGAGTAAGCAACGCCCTGAATAGGCTATGCATAAAGCACCATGGACGAATACTTCAAGCTCCATCTCAGGACAATCTTGACGAACCTCTTCAATCTCATCAAAAGAGAGCTCACGGGACAAAATCACTCGGCTAATACCAACAGAGCGCCAGAATTTAGCAGAAGCACCATTGACCGTATTTGCTTGAACAGACAGATGAATCGGCATATCTGGCCAAGCTTCTCTAGCCATCATGATCAGACCAGGATCGGACATGATGATCGCATCTGGTTTCAAATCAACTACTGGCGACATATCCTTAATATAGGTGCGAGTCTTTCCGCCATGCGGCAATAAGTTAGATACCAAGTAAAACTTTTTGCCCAACTCATGTGCAGTATCAATGCCTTCTTTGAGTACTTCAATTTTGCCAAAGTCATTATTACGAACGCGTAGGGAATAGCGCGGTTGGCCAGCATAAATGGCATCCGCTCCAAACTCAAAAGCGGTTCGTAACATAGAGAGGCTGCCGGCAGGGGCTAAAAGTTCTGGGATCTTGTTCATAGGGTTTATTTTAAAGCGCTTGGTAGGTTTTGGGTTTTGCTGAACGATTAGCTCCAATGGGCAGTAAAAACACCTAAAAACAAGATTTCCTCCCTAAGGAGATCCTAGTGAATGCTATATTGACCAAACAATATATGGATAAGGGCATTAGCCCATAAGGAGACGAAGTGAAACTGATAGCACGCTCGCTAGTGGCACTAATTTCTTGTTTATTCCTCGGTCAAGCTTTTGCCGTAGGAAAGATTCAGATGAACGAGTACATGGTGCAAAGCGATACCCCAGGCATTTCCCTTTATGTGCGCAATAAGCACCTAGCTGGCATGAAGAAATTCACAGCCGAAAAAACCTTGCTCTATGTACATGGTTCAACCTATCCCGCAGAAACTGCCTTTGATTTATCCCTAGATGGGACCTCTTGGATGGAATACATGGCAGCTAGAGGCTACGATGTCTGGTTGGTAGATCTCAGGGGCTACGGTAAATCTACGCGCCCACCTGAGATGGATCAGCCTGCCGATCAGAATCCTCCAATCGTCAGAACAGATACAGCAGTAAAGGATGTTTCTAGCGCAGTGGACTACATCCTTAAAAAGCGCAATCTGAATAAGATCAATCTACTTGGTTGGTCTTGGGGCACGACCATTATGGGCAAGTTCACCGCCGAAAATAATGAGAAGGTCAACAAACTAGTTCTCTATGCACCACAATGGCTTCGTCAAGGCGGAGCTCCTCTAACAGATAAAGGCGGTCAATTAGGCGCCTATCGGGTTGCCTCTATTGCCGATGCTAAAAATCGCTGGCTAACTGGCGTTCCAGAAAGCGCAAAAGCCACGTTAATTCCGCCAGGATGGTTTGAGAAGTGGGCAGAAGCAACCTTTGATACAGATCCATGGGGTAGGTCTCAAACGCCTAAAAAGCTCAGAGCCCCTAACGGCACAGTTCAAGATGCGCGTGAGTTTTGGACAGCCGGTATTCCGCTATATGAACCTAAAAATATTCGTGTTCCGGTGATGCTAGTTCATGCAGAGTGGGATGCGGACCTTCCTAGTTACATGATGTATGAATATTTCACCAAACTAGAAAATGTGCCATACAAAATGATGTTGCAAATCAGCGAAGGCACTCACTCCATCATCATGGAGAAGAACCGCATGTTGATGTTTTCGGGAGTACAAGAGTTCTTGGATAGTAATTTCAAGCCAGAGAAATAAGAGCTGTCAATAATCAAGGGTTGGGCTCAACAACAGGCCCCTTTTAGGGCCCTACTGTGGACCTCTAAAACGTGCTGGGTAGGCCAAAATCAAGCTCCTAAGCGCTATTTTTGACGTCCTAATGACAATCTGAGCCATATATTTCCCCAAAATTAGGGTTATTACTACATTTGTCTGTTTACTATAAAAAAAAGAGGTTATATAATTTTTTTCGTAGTTCTGTTTAAATTGATCAATAACACACGGAGTAAATATGAAATTATTAGCCACAGCAGTTGCACTATCCCTTTTGTCTTTTGGCGCAATGGCCCAACTTGATAAAAATAAAGACGGTAAGATTTCTGCCGCTGAATTCAAAGCCTGCGACCCCAATGGCGATATGATTATTACTAAAGCTGAAGCTAAAGCATGCGGAATGTCTGATGCCGATTTTAAAGCACTCGACAAAGACCAAAGCGGTGCTATCGAAGCTAGAGAAGTTGCAATGGCTGGTTAAGCATTAGCAATGTTTCACCCCCTTAAGCTATAAGGGGTTTGGAATTTACACAATACCCGCTTCGGCGGGTATTGTGCTTTTAGGCTGAGCACTATATTGGGGCAATTAGTACGTCGAATCTATTATCAGTCTAGTCTTAGCTTGCATAGATGACATAGAATGACTTTATGAGTAGCTCAGTCCCCAAAGTGGTTTCTTTAGTTTTATTGTTGCTTGCTTTATCAGCCTGCTCTACAACAAAACTAGAAGCGCGACTTGAAGCCAATCCACAATGCAAGGATGTCTATAACGCTAAAACTGGAGCATTGATGCCATGCTCTGGTAGTGATAGATCTTTTTATATTGCAGCAGGAATAGAGGCGCCAAGGCAAGCTAGGGCGGCAGTAGTTGCAAATACAGCGGCCAGCCATGTTACAGCAGACACTGCGATACCCCAATTAACTCAAGCTAATCAACCATTACAAGCTCAACCTGACTGCAAACCTTCAATTCATAAGAAGACGGGTGGTATTCTTACTTGTCCACCCCTAGATTAACCATTAATGGTTATGATGATTTAGTCCAATCAATCTTTAATGCATGTAGGCAGTATCCATATGGGAATAAAAATGAAGAAAATGAATCTTGTCACAGCATCGATCTTTGCAGCTGCTTTGCTCGCCGCATGTAGCAACGCTCCCAAACTGACAACTGATAACATGCCTAGATCTGGTTTCTTGCCAGACTATTCATTATTGGTTCCAGTGTCTACCAGCGTTCCTGATGCTCGTATTTGGAGATACAGAATCGCCGGTGTCAATCCTGCTTATTACACTGCAGTGATATTAGAGCCTATTTATTTAAATCAGAACGCTACTAAAGATATCAGCGCTGAATCTATCGTCAATGCAAAATCAGCTTTGCAGGCTTCTATGTTAGAAACGGTTAATGCCCGCGGCAACATCCAGATCGTCACCAAGCCTGGACCAGGTGTTGCCCGCGTATCGGTAGGTATTACTGGTGCTGAAAGTTCTAATGATCATTTGAAGCCGTGGAACTTCACCCCTATAGGATTAGCTGCAAATGCAGCTGCCTTTGCAGGTGGCGTGAACGCAAAAACTCCTGCCCTCGTCATTGAAAGCAAGATTACCGATAGCCAAAGTAATAAGCTCTTGGGTGAGGGTTTAGTGATTGTTCAAGGTGAATCATTTAGAACTGCTAGCGGCTCTGTCGACTCATTTATAGGAATGGCAAAAAAAGCAGTTAAGGCTTCCATGGAAGCCTCTGGAAACCCAAGCCCAACAGGTCAATAAGGGATATCCATGCACTTTGCTAAAAATATTAGGATATTAGTTGCTTGTGCATTTTCGGCATTGGCAATGACTGCTAACGCTGACAATGCGTCAAAGAATCGTGAAATTGCTGAACGCTTTGCAAAATGCGATGCCAATCACGATGGCAAGCTTACTAAAGCTGAGGCCAATGGTTGTATGCCCCGTATCTACAGCCATTTTGACTATATTGATTCTTCTAAAAAGGGCTATTTAACGGTAGCTGAGATTCAAGCGGTTGCTGATAATTAATTTAGATTAATTTCAATACAGAGTCTCTTAGGAGTCTCTTTCAAATTGGGTGTTACATGTCGTTAGCATTTCCTGGTTTTAAGCAAAAAAGGATTACCGTTTCATCTGAGGACGGCCCAATAGAGATTGCTTGTCAAGTTGGCGGCAATGGCCCGCCCATCTTATTGCTTCACGGATTCCCTCAAACCAAAGCCATTTGGGAAAACGTCGCCCCTGAATTGGCGAAGAACTTCACTGTTGTAGCTTCTGATCTGCGGGGCTATGGTGAGTCATCCAAACCCCATGGCAAAAAAGGTCATTCGACTTACTCCAAAAGATCTATGGCAGCTGATCAACATGGGCTCATGAAAGCGTTGGGCTATCAGCAATTTTTCTTACTAGGACACGACCGTGGTGGCAGAGTCTCCCACCGTCTTGCCATGGATTTTCCAGAAAGCGTTTTACGTGTGATGGTCTTAGATATTTCTCCAACCTTAACAATGTATGACAACACTACAATGGAGTTTGCTAAAGGATATTGGCATTGGTTCTTCTTGATTCAGCCAGAGCCTGTTCCAGAAACCTTAATTGCTGCCAATCCAGAGTTTTGGCTTAGTAAGCATATGGGGCGTCATGGCGGCACAGATATATTTTCCTCTGAGCGCTGGGCAGAATATCTTGCCGGTGCAAGTGACCCGCAAAGCATGCACGCGATGTGTGAAGACTATCGCGCAGCTGCGAGTATTGATTTAGTTCATGATCGAGCTGATAGAGCGGCCGGTAAAATGCTCACAATGCCATTAAGAGTGCTATGGGGTGAACATGGCTTAGTTAATAAATGTTTTCGTCCTATAGAGGACTGGAAAGCACTAGCCCAAGAGGTATCCGGGCAGACAGTCCCTTGCGGCCATTACATTCCAGAAGAGCTACCAACAGAGCTAATTGCTCAAGCTCGAGCCTTCTTTAGTTAAGCTTTACTGATTAGCCTATCTCTCATTCTTTATTTCTAGTTGAAAGTCTCTCTCATGAAACCATCATTCAAAAAACTGTTTCTAATTAGCGCTGCATTCATTTCTGTCTCTGCCTATGCTCAGAAAAATGATGCCATTCTCAATACGGAGCAAGTTCGACAAGCGATTGCTCGTGGAGCCATTGTTTGGGATGTGCGCGATGAAAAAAGTTTTTTAGAAGGCCATATACCAGGAGCAATTAATATTGGTGAGGTGGGGAGTGTTCTCAGAGACCCCAATAAAGAAGATTACATAGCCACTGAAAAGATCCAAAAGATCTTTAATGATGCTGGCTTGAGCCTTAATCGAGATATTGTTGTCTATGGTGCCCGTGGCAATCCCTATGCTTACTTTGGTCTGTATACCGTTCAATATTTTGGCGGCAAGCAGGCTCAGATTTATCA
>Ga0194043_1001451_pt1 | contig 13321 bp, 9 predicted proteins | sample JunL4415m_MetaG_FD_161274 | JGI IMG/M metagenome (GOLD analysis project Ga0194043, IMG submission 161274) | Anoxic zone freshwater microbial communities from boreal shield lake in IISD Experimental Lakes Area, Ontario, Canada - Jun2016-L442-15m | ecosystem: Environmental > Aquatic > Freshwater >...
TCCATGAACTTACGGGAGAGGCGGGCGGGAACCTCCCTTATACAGTAGTACGCGAGGTGGCAGAGAACCTTATCCACGCCGGCTTTGCAGAGCCTGTGATTTCTATTCTCGATGGAGGCGGCACGGTCCGCTTTGCCGACCAGGGCCCCGGTATTGCAGAGAAGGACCGGGTGGTCCTCCCAGGGTACACAACGGCGAGTGGTGGTATGAAGGCATTTATTCGAGGGGTGGGCTCTGGCCTCCCAATCGTCAGGGACTTCCTTTCTCTGTCTGGTGGCGCGCTCGTGATTGAAGACAATCTCGGCTGTGGTTCCGTCGTGACAATCAGCTCCCGGCCGTCTTCACGCGGCTCTCTCGCTGCCGGGATCACTGCTGTTCAAGCCAACGGGCAGATATCTCTTGCTCACGATGGTCATCGTACTATTGAGGGTGAAGTAGAGATTGCTCGTCCTCGATTGACCACCCGCCAAACTCAGGTGTTGGCGTTGGTGCTGGAGTCGGGGTCTGCGGGTCCCAGCCTTGTTGCGCGAGAGCTGTCGGTCGGCCTCTCAACGGCCTATCGCGATCTGGCCCTTCTGGAAGAGCTCGACCTCATCGAAGCCGATGGGGGAAAGCGTGGCGTTACTGAACGAGGCCTTCGTTTTCTTGACGAACTAGCCGCCCGATAACCCTTCAGCGACAAGGAAGCTTTCTCAGATGCCAACCGCTACCGAAATCACCGCCGTATGGTCGCAAGTTCTCGACATTGTCCGAGACGAACTAAACACGCCGAGCTTTAAGACTTGGTTTGAGCACACCGCGCCCATCGAGATTACCGACGATGGCGTATTTGTTGTGGGGGTTCAGAACGACTTCGCACGAGCATGGCTTGAGGATCGCTACTCCCAGCGGTTGAGCGCGGCGTTGGAGCAGGTCACGGGCGTTGGACTACGCGTCCGAATTGTTGTGGACCGCGACGCAGCATCCCCTGACGAGCTCACGGCGGGGCCAAACGGCACCGCGGCAGACACACAGGAGCAGATCAGTACCCGGAGCGCGCCCCTTGAGACCAAAGGGCCGTCCTCGCCCTCATCTCAGTTTGATCCCAAGTACACATTTGATCTCTTCGTCGTAGGCGAATCAAACAGTTTTGCCCGAAACGCCGCCCTAGCTGTGGCTGAGCAGCCGGGGGTGAAATACAACCCCCTCTTCATCTGGGGAGGCCCAGGATTAGGCAAGACTCATCTTCTCCAAGCGATAGGACACTACGTCACCGAGAATTTTCCTCACAAGAAGGTAATCTTCGTCACTTCGGAGCAGTTCACCGACGATTTCGTTAACTCTCTTAGAGCTAAGAAGGTCGATGGATTCAAGCAGAAGTACCGCTCTGCAGACGTCTTGTTGATTGATGACATCCAGTTCCTTGAGAGCAAGGAAGGCATTCAGGAACAGTTTTTCAATACCTTCAATGAGCTGCAGCGGCGGGGGAAAGCTATCTGTCTGGCTTCCGACAGGCCCCCAAAAGATATCGACATGGAAGAGCGCTATCAGAGCCGTTTCGCTATGGGCCTCAACGCTGATATCCAGCCCCCCAACTTCGAAACCCGCCTGGCTATCCTCCGTCAATTCGCCGAATCCCAAGGTATCACCGTGCAACAAGACGTCCTGACCTACGTTGCTGAAATCGCCTCTCCCAACATCCGGGAAATGGAGGGGGCGATGATCAGAATCGGCGCGTACATGGACCTCTCAAACCGCCCTGTTGCCGATCTCCCGATGGTCCGGGATGTGGTGAAAGACATTTTCCCTGAGCGGTCCACTCGGCCAATATCGGTGGCCACTATCCAACGGGAAGCAGAGCGACTGTTTGGGGTTTCGCACTCAGATCTAATCGGGAGTAAGAGATCACAGGCGATAGTTTATCCTCGGCAGATCGCCATGTACTTGTCCCGCGAACTAACCGACCTATCGCTACCAAAGATCGGGGCAGAATTCGGGGGGCGGGACCATACAACCGTGATGCACGCGCAGGCCAAGATTCAGAAGCTCATGAGTGAGCAACGTGAGGTATTGAACCAGCTTCAGCAACTCACGAACACCATCAAGCAGAAGAGTTAGACGGGGAGTCCTTCAATATCCCTGTTGATAAGGTTGTTATGAACTTGTGGGTGAGTTGAGGCTAGAGGGCTGATTCTGTGGACTGTTTAGAGGCCCTGTGGTTTATGTGGACAACAAGAGCAGATGTTCCACAGTCACGAACAGGGAGCTACTCGGTCGATGACCTGCGAGAACAGACGATGTACACATGTCCACAGGGCTTATTATCTCTACTACTAAGTTTTAAGAAAGAAAGGATCAATACATGAAGATCACAATTGCTCGGAGCGAACTTCTAAATGCTCTCTCAGTCGTAGGAAAAGGAATGTCCGCGCGATCGACCCTTCCAATTCTCTCGGGGATTCTTTTTTCGGCAGCAGACGGTTCTATTCAGATGCAGGCAACCGATCTAGAGGTGTCTGTTCGACACACGGCCCCCGCTCTCATCGAAAGTGATGGGCAGGTCGTTCTCCCTGGAAAACTCCTGACAGATATCGTCCGAAGCTTTCCTGAAGCAGCGGTCACAATAGAAACTGAAGGGGAAGTCGCTCTAGTCCGATGTCAGCATTCGTCGTTCACGGTGAAAATACTGAACCCCTCCGATTTTCCCAAGTTCCCTGAGGTTGCCGTGGACAAGAAGGTGGTTCTTCCAGCCGCCACCCTCACTTCGATGGTCAGACAGGTCTCCCGTGCTGTCAGCCGAGATGAAACCAGGGCAACCCTAACCGGCATCCTATTTATCATCGATGGGCCAACCGTGAAGATGGTGGCCACAGATTCATATCGCCTCGCAGTGAGAGAACTCGTCTTAGAAAATGTTGCTGGTGAAGACGTCGAAGTAGTGATCCCCGGCAAAGCTCTCGAAGAGGTTTCAAAGCTCCTAGGAGACGTCGAAGAGATTAGCCTAGGGGTCTCAGACAACCAGATTGTGTTTGAATTTGGAGCAACCACCTTTGTGACCAGGAGGATTGAGGGAACGTTCCCCAACTACAAGCAGCTCATTCCAAAAGAGACCGTGACCAACGCAGTTGTCTCGGCAGAAGAAATCACCGCAGCGGTCAAGAGAGTGTCTTTGATGGCGCTGCACAACACCCCCCTCAAAATCAGTATCAGCGTTGCCGACCAAACTCTCTCCTTGTCGGCGACCACTCAAGACGTCGGTGATGCTTCAGAAGATCTTCTGGTGAAAGCTGAGGGGGAAGACGTGGAGATTGCTTTCAATCACGCGTTCTTGATGGATGGGTTGAGCTCGGCGCCGGCAGAAACAATACGCCTCGAGGTGCAGAGTGCTTTGAAGCCCGGTGTCCTGCGTACAGTGGGAGACGAAGGGTTCCTGTACCTGCTCATGCCGGTCAGAGTCAGCTAGGCAAGGCGTGTCCCTTTGCGTTACACGTCTCAAACTCAGCGACTTCCGGAGCTATGAATCGTTTGAGATGGAGCCCGGCGAGCGAGTCACGATCGTCTTTGGCCCCAATGCGGTAGGCAAAACAAACATCATAGAAGCCCTCCAACTCCTAACGTCGGCATCGTCATTTAGGAATCCCTCTTGGTCGCAGTGTGTGCGGTGGGGGAGTGAGCAGGCTTCTCTGCTGTTGGAGGTAGAAGGGGATGGCCGGAAGATCGAGACTAGGTTGCTGATTTCTGCTAGCGGAAAACGCTCCTACTCGATCAACGGGACCCCAAAGAGAACGTTATCTGAGATCAGCCGGGTTCTGCCCTGTGTTGTGTTTACACCCGATGATCTCAGGATGGTCAAAGAGTCCGCCGAGAGGCGAAGGGCGGCCATCGACGGTGTCGGAGATCAACTCTCGGGGGCCTACCTTTCTCTGAGAAGTGAGTATGAGAGAACCGTCAAGCAGAGAAATTCCGTCCTCAAAAGTTCGTCACCTAACAGGGGCGTTATGGACGCCCTCACCGAGAGGCTTGTGAATCGAGGGACGGCGTTTTCCGGTCATCGTAAGAGGCTTTTTGCCCGGCTCTCAAAGAGGCTTTCTGAGACCTATGGGGCGCTAGTTCCAGGGGAGCAGTTGGACGTGGTGTACGAATCCTCATGGACCCGAAGAGGGATTGAAGAGGAAAGTGAAACGGCCTTCGAAGACGCGCTCCGTCTCAGCGGGGGAGAGGAGCGGGTGCGCGGTGCCACATTAGTGGGACCCCACAGAGATGAGCTTCGCTTTCTGCTCGACGGCAGGGATGCGAGGATCTATGCCTCCCAAGGGCAGCAGAGAACGATTGCGTTGGCGTGGAAGCTCGCCGAGGTCTCGGTGATCACCGAGGTGGGCGGACAGGAGCCAATTCTCCTTCTCGACGACGTTATGTCTGAGCTCGACGAAACCCGTAGAAGCGCGCTGGCCTCATTTGTGGGCGAGGCGGCCCAGACATTCGTGACCACCACAAACATCGGCTACTTTGAGCCCGACATGGTCGCCCGGGCGCACATCGTGAGACTCGGATGAAGAGGCGGGGGAGGCCAACACAACTGCAAGACTCCTTGGAGGCCGTTCTCGGGCGGCTGGACAGGAAGAACGTCGGCGGGGCCGCATCGGCCAAAGTAGGAGCAGCTTGGCTCGCCATTGTTGGAGCATCCGTACAGAGCCACACCACTGGTGCGTATGTGAAAGACGGCACCCTGATTGTGTATGTGGATAGCCCCATCTGGGCAACCGAGCTATCTGCAATGTCGGAGCGCTACCGTGGTGCGATCAACGAAGAAATCGGTCAGGAACTGGTAAGGGACATCCGGTTCACTGTCTCCAGGAAGGTAATCGAACAGCACCGTATCCTTCGTGACGAGAGCGACACCGATGAATTCTACAAAGAAGACGATGTGCCTTCGGTTGCGCTGACGCCACCCGAGCTCGCCCAAGTCACAGCATCAGTCTCCACGATTTCAGACCCGGAGCTGCGCGAGGCGGTGCTCAGAGCCACAGTGAAGGACTTGGAGTGGAAGAAGGGTATCGCTACCCGTAACTCCCGCGAGGCGCCGTCAGAACGCCTCTGAGAGCGTATTCTGACCCGCCTACACAACACTTTGTGGTACTATGGGGTGCACAACCACAACATATCGTAGTCCCTGGAATCGGGCGGGCGGCTGCGATTCAGCACGTAGTCATGTGAGGAGACGGTGTGTCAGTAGACGCGGGATATTCAGCCAAAGACATCCAGGTTCTCGAAGGGCTCGAGGCCGTTCGCAAGCGGCCCGGAATGTACATCGGGACGACGGGCCCCAAAGGTCTCCACCATTTGGTCTACGAAGTTGTCGACAACTCAGTTGATGAAGCGCTCGCTGGCTACTGCAACGACATAGACGTAGTGATTCACGTCGACAACTCGATCAGCGTCACAGATAACGGCCGGGGGATGCCAGTCGACAAGCACCCCAAGATGAGAAAGCCAGCCGTTGAGGTCATCCTCACAGTGCTGCACGCCGGAGGGAAGTTCGGCGGCGAAGGCTACAAGGTCTCTGGAGGGCTTCACGGCGTTGGGGTCTCGGTGGTCAACGCTCTATCCAGCAAGCTCGAAGTTGAGATCAAGCGGGACGGAGCCATCTGGACACAAACTTACGACCACGGAAAGCCCACGGCCCCACTCCTCCAGGGCGGTAAGTCCAAGGCCACCGGTACCACCGTCACCTTCTGGGCGGATACGGAGATCTTTGAAACAACCGTCTATGACTACGACACTCTTGCGTCGCGATTCCGTGAGACGGCCTTCCTGAACAAGAACCTGCGCATTCACCTCACCGACGAGAGGGAACTCGAGCCCCGCAAAGAGGAGTTTCGTTACGCCGGCGGCATCGTTGACTTCGTCAAGTACCTCAACGAAAACAAGGAGACCGTCAACTCGCGGCCCATCTACTTTGAGGCCGAAGGTCCCGAAGGCTCCGTTGAGATCGCGATGCAATGGAACACGGGCTACTCCGACGCAGTGCTTGCCTTCGCCAACAACATCAACACCCACGAGGGAGGAACCCATCTTGACGGGTTCAAGAACGCGCTGACTCGAACCATCAACGAATACGCGCGGCGCCAAGGGATTCTAAAGGAGAAGGACGAGAATCTTTCCGGCGAGGACATTCGAGAAGGACTGGCCGCGATCATCTCGGTAAAGCTCACGGATCCCCAATTTGAGGGCCAGACAAAGACGAAGCTCGGAAACACCGAGATGCGAGGTCTGGTGCAGTCGGTCGTGACCCAGGGGCTGTCGGAATACCTCGAGGAGCACCCGGGGCCGGCGCGCCAGATTGTGAGCAAGTCGGCACAGGCGGCCAAGGCGAGAGCGGCCGCGCGCAAAGCACGCGAGCTAACGCGCCGCAAGGGATTGCTTGAGTCCTCGACGCTGCCAGGAAAGCTGGCGGACTGCTCGATTAGGGACGCCGCCTTCGCCGAGATCTACCTGGTAGAGGGTGACTCGGCTGGTGGCTCGGCCAAGCAAGCCCGCGATCGCAGCTTCCAGGCGATTCTGCCCCTACGCGGCAAGATCCTGAATGTGGAGAGAGCGGGGCTGAACCGCGCCCTGTCCAGCGAAGAGATTCAAGCGATGATCACTGCGATGGGCACGAATATCGGTGAAGAGTTCGACATCGAGTCGGCCCGGTATCACAAGGCAATCATCATGACCGACGCTGACGTGGACGGGGCGCATATCCGCTGCCTCATTCTCACGTTCTTCTATCGCTTCATGCCGGAGATGATTGAGAACGGCTACATCTACATCGCACAGCCCCCGCTCTACAAGATATCTGTCGGTAAGAAGCACGAGTACGCGTACAACGACGCCCAGCTCCAGACGGCGCTCGGTAAGCTGGCCGAGGGCACGAAGTACACGATCCAGAGGTACAAGGGTCTCGGCGAGATGAACCCTCAGCAGCTGTGGGACACCACGATGGACCCCTCCACCCGCACACTGATGCAGGTGACGATCGATGATGGTCTAGCCGCCGAGAAGGCGTTTACCGACCTGATGGGCGATCAAGTCGAGCCGCGCAAAGAGTTCATCCAGCGGCATGCGAAGGACGTCCGGTTCCTAGACATCTGACGCGAGCAAGAAGGGACCACGGGACGAACCGTGAGTGACCAGGGCTTCAACTTCACTCCGCCTTCGCGGCGCGAGGCCAAGAAGGCCTTCGAGCCGCCACCGTGGGAGCAAGAGCAGTTTGATGAACTAGCGCGGCGCAAGCAGACCGAAACACCCGTGGACGAAGTACCCGTCGAAGTTGCGGAAGACGGGAAGGTCACGGCTGACACTCCCGCTCCGGAGGCACCCGTGCCGACGGGGCCGAAGACCGCAGGCCCGCAGGCGGAAGAGGATCTCCGCATCGAAGCGATGCTGCTCGGATTGAAAGATGAAGAACCGGAATTCGGGACAGAGCTGTGGAAGGCGTCGCTAGCGGCGGGCGCGGTGCTCGTTGCGGTCGGGACGGTTCTGGCGGTGTGGGGCGTCTTTGCCACTGCGGCCGCGCGCAAGACGGGCGCGATAGGTCTGCTCGGCGGAGGCATTTTGGTCGTCTTTGGAGTCGGATTCGCCGGCGTTGGCGGGTGGATGGCGTTTAGAATTCTGCGACAGCGAGGAGTGCTCTAGTGTCAGACGAGAGCGGGATGATCGATACCAGCGGTACCACAACGCTGCCAATCGAGATTCAAAATGAACTTCGTAACTCGTTCCTTGAGTACTCGATGAGCGTTATTGTCTCGCGAGCACTCCCGGATGTGCGCGACGGGCTCAAGCCGGTGCACCGACGCATTCTGTACGCCATGAATGAGTCTGGTCTCACGCCTACGCGCGCGTACAAAAAGTCTGCGTGGACAGTGGGAGAAGTCATCGGCAAGTACCATCCTCACGGGGACTCGGCTGTCTACGACACCATGGTGCGGATGGCTCAGCCGTTCGCGATGCGTGCGCCGCTGGTCGATGGGCACGGCAACTTTGGCTCGGTCGATGGTGACCGCGCTGCGGCCATGCGCTACACAGAATCTCGTCTGCAGCGCTTGGCGATGGAGCTCCTGCGAGACCTGGACAAGGAGACCGTCGATTTCGGGCCGAACTACGATGAGTCGCTCCTCGAGCCGTTGGTTTTGCCGGCACGGTACCCGAACCTTCTGGTTAACGGTTCGGCGGGCATCGCCGTCGGAATGGCCACCAACATTCCGCCGCACAACTTGGGTGAGGTCATCGACGCGACCTTCATGCTAATCGACAATCCCGACACCACGATCGAAGAACTCATGACCGTCATGCCGGGCCCCGACTTCCCCACCGGCGGAACGATCATGGGTCGAGACGGTATCAAGTCAGCCTTTGAGACCGGGCGTGGGTCGATCACCGTCCGCGGACAGGCCCACATCGAGCAAACCTCAACCGGACGCACGCGCATCATCATCTCCGAGATTCCCTACCAGGTGAACAAGTCCAAGATGGTCGCCAAGATTGCCGAGCTGGTCCGAGAGAAGAAGCTGACCGAGATATCGGACCTGCGCGACGAGTCCGACCGCAAGGGCATGCGTGTGGTCGTGGAGCTCAAGAACAACTGCATCCCCCAGGTAGTGCTGAACAAGCTCTTCAAGCACACACAGCTTCAGCAGGGGTTCGGCGTGATTATGCTTTCACTCGTTGACGGCGTGCCGCGTACGCTCAACGTCAAGGAGATGCTCCACTACTACATCGAGCACCAGAAGGACGTCATTACTCGACGCACCCGCTACGAACTAAGAAAAGCCGAGGAGCGCGCGCACATCCTCGAGGGTCTGGTCATCGCGCTGGACAACATCGATGAGGTCATCAAGATCATCCGCGCGAGCAACGACGACCAGGAGGCCAAAGCCAACCTCATCGAGCGCTTCGGCCTTTCGCCCATCCAAACCGATGCGATTCTCGAGATGCGACTTCGTCGCCTGACCGGCCTTGAGCGCCACAAGATCGAGGACGAGCTCACTGAGCTCCGCGATAAGATCGCCTGGCTCCAAAAGGTCCTGGCCGACATGGGCCTAGTGCTCCAAATCATCAAAGATGAGCTGGCCGAGGTGCGCGCCAAGTTCGCCAACAAGCGACGTACGCAGATATCAAGCGCCGTCAAAGATCTCGACGTCGAAGACCTCATCGCCGAGGAGGACATGGTCGTCACCATCACCAAGGCCGGCTATGTCAAGCGGCTTCCCGTAGCCACCTACCGCCAGCAAAAGCGCGGCGGCAAGGGCCTGCAGGGAGTCAACCTGCGAGACAACGACTTCGTGGAGCATCTCTTCATCGCGAGCACGCACGACTTTGTGCTCATCTTCTCCACACGCGGCAAGGTGTACCGCATGAAGGTGCACGAGCTGCCCGTAGGGTCGCGGCATGCGCGAGGGATGGCCGTGGTCAACATCCTGCCATTCGAGCAGACAGAGAAGATCGCCGCAGTCATCAACACGAAGCTGTTCTCGGCAGACGAGTTTCTGATGTTTGCGACAAGGCACGGCATGGTCAAGAAGACAGCCATCCAGGCCTACGACCGCAGCCGTCGAGACGGCATCATCGCCATCAACCTGCGCGACGATGACGAGCTGATCTCGGTGAGGCGCGTCAAGGAGAGCCAGAAGGTCATCATGGTTTCGTCGGCCGGCAAGGCCATCAAGTGGGACGAGGCTGAGGCGCGGCCAATGGGGCGCGACACCATGGGCGTCAAGGGCATGAACATCAAGCCTGGCGAGTCGATGCTGGGCATGGAGATCGCACCGGCAGAGAGCGAGCTCTTTGTGGTGACCGAGCGCGGCTATGGGAAGCGCACGCTCATCAGCGAGTATCCGCAGCACCACCGTGGCGGTCAGGGCGTGAGAACGATTCAGATCACACCCAAGAAGGGCCCACTGGTTGGGATGAAGATCGTCTCGCCGGCGCATGAGCTGATGCTCATCTCCGAGGAGGGTGTGGTCATCCGCGTCAAGGCCGACGACATCTCCAAGCTGGGACGCTCCACGCAGGGCGTGAAGGTCATGAACGTATCCGAGACCGACCACGTGACCGCAATCGCGCGTGTCAGCGGCGGCAACAAGAAGAAGGCGGCGCGCGGCATTTCCGAGGGGCAGGGCAACCTACTGCAGCCGGAGGGCGGCCCCATGGCAGTCCAAGAGGTGCCTGACGACCTGATGGAGGCCGAGACCGAGGACTTGATGGCTGAGGAGTTTGAGGACAGTGGCGAGGGTGAAGCCACGGAGGCCGAGGAGTAGGACTGGCGGGGGGCCGCGCGAAGGTGTAGACTCGGCGGTATGACTTACGCTGGTGGGACCCTTGAAGATCGGGTTGGCGCGCTTGAGGTGCTGTTGTTTGATCTCGATGGGACGCTGATCGATACGATTGACATGATCATGGCTTCGGCGCGGTATGCGACGGCCACGGTGTTGGGCGAGGCGCTGCCTGATGAAGTGCTCATGCACAATATTGGCGTGCCGCTGGTCGCGCAGATGGAGGAGTATGCGCCGGGGCGCTCGGCGGAGCTACTCGCGGTGTACCGCGAGCACAATGCGCGCGTTCATGATGAGATGATTCGCGAGTTCCCGGGCGTTGAAGAGGCGCTCCGAGAGCTCTCGGAGCGCGGGTATCGGATGGGAATCGTGACGTCGAAGAGCCGGCCGGTTGCGCAGCGGGGGCTTGACCACTTTGGGCTCGGGGAGCTGTTTGAGGTGCTCGTCGGCTATGAGGACACGGAGATCCACAAACCGGAGCCATGTCCGGTGCTTGAGGCAGCTTCACGACTCGGGGTCTCGGCTGTTCGGTGTCTGTACTGTGGCGACAGCCCGCACGATATGGCCGCAGGGATTGCGGCTGGTGCGGTGACGGCAGCCGCAAAGTGGGGGCCGTTCGCCGAGCGTGTGCTGGAGCCGGGACCCGATTATGCTCTAGAAACGCTCGCTGACCTTACCGACCTGCTCGGAGGGAACGAGCGACGGTATCGGCTGAAGGGTTAAGGAAAGAACAGCTCGCGAGTCTCACACGCGGGCGTGTCGTTGTGGGACAATCGCGAGGTGTGCTCAGGCTGCGCTGTGGCGTGGCCTGAAGGGTGATTTACTGAAGGAGGAGCACGTGTCCAAGAGGTCCAAGATTATTCTCGCCGTGGTCGTGCTGGTGGTAGTGGTTGGAGCTGCGGCGTTCTTCTTTGTGCGTTCCAAGGGTAGCGGCCCCGAGGTCAAGACTGCGACGGTTTCGCAGACGGATCTGGGCGTTACGGTGTCGGCGTCGGGCAAAGTCGCGGCCGGTCTACGGGCCGACGTGTACCCGGCCGCCGCGGGGACGATCGACGAGGTCTTCGTCAAGGACGGGCAGAAGGTGGCCGCCGGAGACAAGCTCGCGAGCATGAACACCGGGCCTCTCAAGCTGCAGCTCGACCAAGCAAAGGCGGGGCTGGCGACGGCGAAGGCCGGCCTGGCGAATATTGGAGCCACCTCGGTGAGCTCGGCTGATATCGCGGCCGCGCAGGCCAACGTCAAGGCAGCGAAGGCTCTGTGGGGCGCAGCCAAGTCGGCAGCCGATAACGTGGACTCCGCGGCGCCGACGACGGCGCAAATCAATGCAGCAAACGCCGCTACCAATGCGGCTCTTCTGGCCTATAACAACGCTCAAACCGCATATCTGGCGGCGTCGGCCGTTTACGGCTCGACCAGTCCTACGACTACCGCTGCCGCCGCGGCAGCCGCATCAGCGAACGCCGCATACCTGGGAGCGCAGGCATCGGCCGAGAAGCTAGCTTCAACCAACATGACGCCGGCGCAGAAGCAGGCCGATGCTGCTGCCAAGCAGGCCTACGCTGGCTATAAGGCGGCAGTCGCCAGTCTTGGGAAGGCGCAAGCCGCGAGCCCCTCGACCCAGAGAGCGGCTGCGCAAGCGGCGGTCGTTGCTGCGCAACAGGCCGTAAACGTAGCGAAGTCGACGGTGGACGACTCAACGATGACGGCCCCAATCGACGGCACCGTCTTCTTGAACGCCGCAGGAGTCCCTGGAGCCGACGGCAAGACGCCGGTTGTGAGCTCAGGCTCTGCGGTGTCATTCGCCTCGGCGCCGTTCTCCGTGGTCGACCTCAACGGGTCGACCTTCATCGCCGAGGTGGACGAGGCCGACGTGGATCGCCTGAAGGTTGGGATGTCAGCGACGGTGACGCTGGACTCGTTCCCGGGCAAGTCAATCAAAACCACGGTGCTCCGCATCAGCTCGGCTTCTCAGCCGACGGCGACCGGCGGGACGATCTTCCCCGTCGAGCTCGCGCTGCAGGACACCGGCAAGAACATTCTGATCGGGATGAAGGGCGACGCCACGATTGAGGTGTCGTCCATCAAGGGCGCGATGACGATTCCGGTCGAGGCGCTCTTTAACGAGAACGGGAAGAACTTCGTGTACCGCGTGGTCAGCAACAAGCTGGTCAAGGCCGACATCACTGTTGGCGCGACGACTGACACGTCTGTCGAAGTACTTTCGGGTCTCTCGGATGGCGACGTTGTGGCGCTGTCGGGTCCGACGCAGTACTCGGACGGTCTCTCGGTTCGCGTGAAGGCGCAGTAGGCGACCTCGCGAGTGAGTGACGAGCAGCGCGAGGGAATAGCTGAGCGGATAGCATCGGCGGTGGGCCCGGCGTGCTCGGTTGACGCCGTGCTCGAGGCGCACGACGTGACCAAGCGCTACATCCTCGACGACATCGAAGTGAGCGCGCTTCGCGGCGTCGACGTTGAGGTGTGCCGCGGAGAGATGCTCGCCATCATGGGGCCGTCGGGCTCGGGCAAGTCCACGCTCATGCACATTGTGGGGCTGCTTGATCACCCCACGACGGGGACGGTAACAATCGATGGCGAAGATGTTTCGCACATGGATCCCAACCAGCTTGCAACCGTGCGCAACAAACGCATCGGCTTCGTCTTTCAGTCGTTCAACCTGCTGGCCCGCACCACGGCACAGGCGAACGTTGAGCTGCCGCTGATTTACGCCGGTCTGGGCGGGGCGGAGAGAGCGAAGCGCGCACGCGCGGCCTTGGAGCGCGTCGGACTCGGCAATCGGCTGAGCCACATGCCCAACCAGCTCTCGGGCGGTCAGCAGCAGCGCGTCGCCATCGCTCGAGCGCTGGTGACGGAGCCGAGCATCGTGCTGGCCGACGAGCCGACGGGCAACTTGGACTCCAGAAGCGGCATCGAAGTCATGATGATCTTGCAGGAACTCAACGCCCAAGGCATCACGGTGGTCATCGTCACGCACGATGCGCGGGTGGCCAGGCATGCGCAGCGCGTCATCC
>Ga0194043_1001456_pt1 | contig 13305 bp, 11 predicted proteins | sample JunL4415m_MetaG_FD_161274 | JGI IMG/M metagenome (GOLD analysis project Ga0194043, IMG submission 161274) | Anoxic zone freshwater microbial communities from boreal shield lake in IISD Experimental Lakes Area, Ontario, Canada - Jun2016-L442-15m | ecosystem: Environmental > Aquatic > Freshwater >...
TAGCGTATCTGATAAAAACACGGTGTGTTAGCTAGGTTATCGATCTTACCGGCGAGGGCGTACCCCTGCGCTTGGCGCACCGCGGCGGTGAACTCGCGTTCCGCCAAGATGAGATCCTGTCCCCAGCGTGACTTAGACCACGAAACCAACACAATCGCCGAGGAAATCCCTAAAATTGCAATCACCGCCATCAACTCAATAAGCGTAAATCCTCGATGAAACGACTTCGGATTGAAAAGATGTCGAAACATAAAAATAAAAATAATAAAAACGTTTGTATTTTTTCTTGCCTCTACCTCTATTAAACCACCTTTCTCAAAAATCACCAACCCCTCCTTGACCGTTGTCATTCCCGCGAAGGCGGGAATGACACTCTTCTTGCGTCTCTACAAAATACCGCCGACACCCATAAGCGCGAGCCACGCCTGGTGGCCGAAGATCTGCATCCCGATGAGAATCCAAAACCCCGCTATGAGCAGTGGCGCGAACGGCACCTGCGTCTTGAGCGTCCCACGATGCAGAGCGAGCATCCCCAATCCAAAAATAGATCCAATCCCCGACCCGAGTGTGATCACCCAGAGTATCGCCGGCCACCCAGCTACCACCCCGAGCAAGAGAACGATCCACGCATCGCCCCAACCCATCCAATATTCCCGTGTCCCTTTGGAGAGCGCCGTGAAAACGAGGAATGCACCCACACCAGCTATCAACCCCCACAGCAATCTCGAATCCCAAACAGTCCACAATCCCGCCGAACCGAACAACTGCCGATCTGCCCAATCACGCCACGCCTGATACGACACGGCCAGTGCCAAGCCGATCCAGATCATCACCATCGGAATTTCATAATACAACCAATCGAACACGGTGATCACGAGCAATACGAACCACAACGCACACCAAAACGCGATCGCCACCCACGCATCGACACCATAAACGAAAAACGCGCTCTGCCCCATCAGCACGAAGCCAAAAGCCATCGCCAATTCGACGGTCGGATACTGCCACGATATCGGCTGGTGACACGAGCGGCAACGGGCACGCAACCACATAAAACTCACCACGGGGATATTGTCATACCAGTGGATCATCGCCCGACACTCCGGGCACATCGATCGACCCGAAAGCGTCTGGTTGGTCTTCAATCGCCACACCAAAGCATTGGCAAAACTCCCGAAGATGAGACCGAAAACAAAAAGACTGAGTGAAAGCATAAAAAAAATCAAGAAAAAATCAACAAGCAGCTCCATCGGAAGCGCGCGTAAAACTCGTATCTCATACATTTAGTATAAGCCCTTTTTCTTTTTTCACCAAATCAAAAAAGATCCGGCCGGAATCCTTTTTGAATATTTCTTACAAAAAAACACTAACAATTCGTACCAGCAAAAGTTAATCCGCCCGGTGCAAATGTCGCTGTACAGTTTCCTCCTGCAGCAGCTGAGGCAGTCGTTACACCACCGGCAATATCTCCGGTTGCGGTACAAGCCAAAGCTATTGTTACAGAGCCATCAGCATTACCGACTGGCCAGGCTGGGATAACTGGAGTACTTTGATCACATGCCAAGACGAGAGCTCCGTGCAATGACGAAGAAGCTGCCTTAAACGAAGCGACTCGAGCTCGTTGTCGGGCACTGCTCAAGCTGACCAAAACGACGGACGCCAAGATACCAATAATCGCGATGACGATCAAGAGTTCAATCAAGGTGAAACCCTTCTTTGAAATATTTTTCATAATTTCACCTCCCTTCCTTTTTTGTTTTTGATTTCCATACATTCAGTATAGCAGAGTTTATTTCAGGAGAACATATACCTGTCAAGAGTTCAGGACTTTTGCGCTTGAGTGCAGTTCGAGGCACGAGTGAGGAACGGAGTAAATCGTACAGGCGTACGATGTCGAGCACCGGAACTCGCAACGAAGAAATGTGCCAGGCGCGGAAGTCCTACTTATTGAATCTGTCCGACGACATTATAGATTGGGAGAATAACTGAAAACACGAGTATCGCCACGCCAACCGCCAAGAAAATAATCATAATCGGTTCGATGAGCGCTACCATGTTCTTCGCCATCACATCGGTCTCCTGCGTATAAAATTCAGAAGTATTCTTGAGAATCTGTTCCATCTCGCCGGTCTCCTCGCCCACTTGGATCATCTGCACCACGATCCCTGGGATATGCTCCGGATACCGAGCGAAAGCCGTACTCATCGAGCCGCCCGCCTGCACCTCGCGGCCAACCTCATCGATGATACTCTTGTAACGATCGTTACCAATGACATCAGCGACCGTGGTCAGACTGCGCACCATCGGGATACCGCTGCCGAGCAGGGCGCCCATATTGTCAGCGAAGCGAGCGATATAGAGTTTGCGCATCAGTGATCCCATCACCGGCAGATTGAGAATCAAATGACCGAAATCCTTCTTGCCGTCTTCGGTGTTGCTATAATACAAGACACTCAATATGAAGGCTACGACACCTAGGAACACTACCCACCAATACAGATTCATAAAATCCCCGATACCCATCACTACCTTCGTATACCACGGGACAACCGCGCCAGTCTCCTTGATGATCACGGTAATCTTGGGGAGGATAAAGGAAATCACGATGAAACCGACGATAGCACCGACAGACAACACGAAAGCGGGATAGATCATCGCGCTGCGGATCTGCGAATTGAGCACGTATTGCTTCTCGAGATTGTCGGCGAGAAGGCTGATGGAGCGTCTCAAATTACCCGAGATTTCACCGGCACGAATCATACTTACCTCGAGCTTGGTGAATACCTGACTATATGACTCCATACTCTCCGAGAGCGACATACCATCCTCGACATTATTTGCAACATCGCGAATCACCCGACGGAGATAGAGGTTCTCCAATTGATCGCCCACGGTATGCAGAGCATTTAATATCGGGACATGCGCGTTGATCAGAGCTCCCAATTGACGGAAGAACAACGACTTCTCTTTGAGCGAGACGCCCTCCCACAGATGCTGAAAACTATCCAAAAAACCACCCTGACTGACGACGGAATCATCACTCGTATCATGCTCGATAGAGATAGGGATGAGATTGTTCCGCTGGAGAATTTGCACCGCCAATTCCTCATTGATGGAATTGACTTTCCCCTCGACCACAAGACCCTGTTGGTCTTTCGCTTTGAAAAGAAATTTCATACTGATTCGATTTTTATATTTATAGAAATAATTTGAAAAATTTTCTCTACTTCTAGTATACCACAAAAAGAAAACTCCCGGCTACCTGTCATTGCGAGGGCGTACTCGCCCGTGGCAATCCCCCTCAAAAAAACAACTCTTAGCTTTTTCTTCTTGGCACGAGATTGCCGCATCCGCCATGGCGGACTCGCAATGACAGAAATATATTTTACTATTCCTTCTCACCCAATATCATCCGATAATAATCCATATTCTTCACATACCGGTATGTCTCATTGATATCGACGATATTGCGCTGCACCAGATCTGCCAGAGATCGGTCGAGAGACACCATCCCCTCGCGCAGGTTCGTCTCGATGACGGAATCGATCTGGAAACTCTTGCCCTCCCGGATGAGCGTGCTGATGGCACGGTTTTTGATCATAATCTCGACGGCCGGAATGCGACCACCTCCGATGATCGGCAGGAGTCGCTGTGAGATCACTCCCAACAGGACATTGGCCATCTGCGCCTTGATCTGATTTTGCTGATGCGAAGGGAATACATCCGTGATGCGATCGATGGTCTGAGCGGTGTCGTTGGTATGGAGCGTGGCGAAGACTAGGTGACCTGTCTCGGCGGCGGTCATCGCGGTTGCGATCGTATCGAGGTCACGCAACTCACCCAAGAGCAGCACATTGGCGTCTTCTCGGAACGCCGACCGCAGAGCCTGTGAGAACGATTTCGAATCCGAACCGATCTCACGCTGATTGATGATACAACGATCCTGCGTATAGACATACTCGATAGGGTCTTCAATCGTGATGATGTGACGATCCTGCGTGTGATTGATGCGATCGATCAGAGCGGCGAGCGTCGTCGATTTGCCATGCCCCACCGGCCCTACTACCAACACCAACCCCTGGGAAAAACTCGCAAAATCATACAGCGATGTCGGCATATTCAGCTCCTCCAGCGAACGGATTTCCGAACTCACGAAACGCATAGTCACACTCACATAACCCCGCTGCATAAACACGTTCACTCGGAAGCGCGCCTTGTCCGCGAAATTATAGGAAAAATCCAGTTCTCTATTTTCGATAAATTCCGCTTGTTGTTCAGGTGTCATCAACGCATTGGCGAGCGCTACGGTATCACCCGGGGTTAATAGAGCTTCCTCGGCTATCGGGATGAGATTACCATCTATTCGCAGTGTCGGATATCGACTCACGCCCAAATGGAGGTCGGAAGCACCCTGTTGTCCGATCAATTCCAATAGTTTTTTCATCTTCTGTTCCGCTTGAAAACTTTCCATACTTTTTTCGCTTTAATAGTTAGTGTCTTCATTGTTCTCCTCTTCTAGATTCTCCAGAGAAGGCTTCGCGGGTGATGTCGGTATTTCGTCTTCCATCAAATCATTGAGGATATTGCCTTCGGTCACACCCTCAACTTCCACCAATGTCGTCAAACCCTTCAACGCTTTTAGTATACCATCTTGTCGCATCGAAAGCATATGTTGTGACGCCGCCTCTTCGACGATTTTTGCCTCATTGCCACGGTGATCGATGATGATTTCTTGGATTACAGGGGTCACTTCAAGCACTTCTATCACGGCCACCCGACCCAGATATCCCGTCTTGCGACATTTATCACACCCCGCACCTTGGAAAAAACGCAATACCGGACGACCTGATGCGTCAATTTCGATGCCATATTTTTCAAATTCTTCAGATAAGACCTCGGCAATCGAGGCTTCAACAGTTTCCTTGAGTTTTTTGGTAATGGTCACTTCCTTCTTACAATCCGGACACACTCGACGGACAAGTCGTTGCGCCATCACCACCTGCAAAGACGAAGACAAGAGAAACGGTTCAATGCCCATATCGATAAGACGCGGCACCGCACCGATAGCAGTATTGGTATGCAAAGTGGAAAAAACAAGATGCCCTGTGAGTGCTGCGTGAATGGAAAGCTCAGCGGTTTCCTCATCGCGAATCTCCCCAACCATAATCACATTGGGATCCTGGCGGAGGATGGATCGTAATCCATTGGCAAAAGTATAGCCGATTTCCGGTTTTACCTGGCTCTGATTGATACCATTCAAAAAATATTCCACAGGATCTTCCAATGTGACGATATTGCGCTCCTGGTTATTGAGCAGTTTCAAAAAAGCATACAGTGTCGTCGATTTTCCGGATCCGGTCGGCCCAGTGATAAGGATGATGCCGAAGGGCTCCTTGATCTTCCGAGTCAGGACTTCGTGATTGCGCCCTTCTAGTCCGAGATCCTGCAGATTTGCCATTCCCTTGGAGGTGTCCAGTACGCGCAACACGACCTTCTCGCCTTCGACGACGGGGAAAGTCGAGACACGGAGATCCACCGAGCGCGCCTTGTATTCGACACGAAATCTCCCATCCTGAGGTTTGCGCCTCTCATCGATTTTCAAGCTAGCCAAAATCTTGATACGCGACACGACCGATCGACCGATCTCTATCGGGAGAACCAATGCTGTCGCCAGCGTGCCATCAACACGAAACCGGACACGATAATTCTTATCGATTGGCTCGATATGGATATCGCTCGCCCGTGCCTCGAGTGCATGCTCTACAAGCACCTGCACCAATCGTGCCACCGAAGTATCCTGCAATGATTGATCGGGAATCAATGCAGCTCCCGCCAATTCAGGCGAAAGATGAGCCGCTTGAGCAGTTGGCAACGACACCTCTCCTTCGAGCGCGGTTTGCTCAGGAAGAAGTTCTTTTGTTTCGGGTTGGGAATCATTGTCCGGTGATACTTGAGAAACATTCTCCAAAGAAACTTCACCTGATGAGTTTTTGGCGAAAGAAGAAATAGCATCTTGAACATTTCCCTCCGGATTACTGCACAAAATAATTATACGCTCTAGAATTTCCTGAGTCGTCTGATAAATTTCAATGGAAACGTTTTGCTTTTCGGCAAGAAAATACAGGACATTGAGCGCATCGACATCATTTGGGTTGAGGAGTGCGACTTGCAGAGCTGAGTTCTCCGCACGACCAAAAACCGCCATCTGATAACGGCGCATAATTTGGTCTGACATTACTCCTTTCAACTCGCTCGGAATATCCTGTGGCACTTCAGTCAATTGCTTCACCGGAGCGGAGTCTTTGGCTGGCTTCTGAGAGAGTGTATTTCCTATGAAAGCCATTGGCGTGGTCTTACAAGATCAATTAAAATTAGGACTCTCTCACTCAAGCGTAGTTCGAGATGCGAGTAAGAGAATCCTAATGGTGTTCTTTTTAATGAACGAATGGATTTGCCTTGCCACCGGCAACTGGCTGCATTGGCGGGACGATCGCCGCGCCGCGAGCGAGAAATTCATTCAATACTTGGACTGATTTCGTATCCAGGCTTGTCGCAGCAAAAACATCTTTTCCAGCATCGGCAGACGCGTTCTTATAATTGCCAACTGGAGGCAATGACGAGAAAATGACGGTCACATTAAAGGTGAGTTGTCCGCTAGCTGCCGGTGTAGCCGTTCCGGTACCTTTTTCGACAGTCTTCTCTTGGCCAATGACGATCTTATCGATACTATTGAAATGATTCGTGAAAGCAAGTTTCGTCAAGAAATCCTTGACATTCGGATATGCACCGCGCCCCTTAATAATTACTGACACGGAGTTCATCTGCACGGGAGGAATGACCTCCTCCAGTTGCGCATTCTGACTGGCGAAATTCGGGTCAAGCTGAGAACTTGCATTCGCCCCGGTGGTCAAGGTCGTCGGAGCTTCCACTACTGGATTGACGATCTCAGTGGGAGTGAGAGCTTCAACTATGACACCTGTTTGATTCGCCAAAAAATTCACTGTATCCACCACGGCGTCGCTCTGTTGCTTCCGGGGAAGATATTGACCCAAAACACTCTCTTCAAGAGATGCTTTGTTTTTGAGATCCTGAACCAACAATTGCACATTATTCGCTCGGGTTTTCGCATCATTTTCGAGCTGGTTCAATTGTTGTTTTTCTTTGAAATTCGCCAGTCCCCGTATGATCTCCGGCTGGATATAAAGTACGGCTATTACCAAAGAAACGACAAGAGCTAAAGGAAAAAAGAATATTTTCAATCGCATAGGTTTTTGTTTTTATGTATAGTTATATTTATGCAGATTATTTTATGAAGATGCTTTGTCGGTCATCGTGACCTCTCCCGTAAACAACCCATCACTCCCGACAGAAATATTGCCCCCGATGACATTATCGAAAGACCCCTTAAATGAAAGTATCTGCTGTGCGATATCCTTAAGTGCAGCTGTCTGAAGAGTAAGCTTGATAATTCCGGCTTGCCCGTCGCGTTGATATGACAACACCATCACTGATGGAAGGACTGTTTTTTCCAATCGGCCGAAGGTATCACCTGGAATCACAATCGTTCCAATGTGTTTTTGGACTTCCTCACCTCGGCGAAAGAAATCCGTCACTGCTTGCGCACTCGGTGAATTGACCTGCGCTGCCAAGTTACTCACATTTAACCGTTGTCCAGCCATCTGCGAAGCCACGACGCCATTGTACGAAAGCAGAATACCATACACTACTACTGCAAACACCAGTAAACCCGACGAAAGCCAGAAAGCGGTACCCACCAAGGGAGTTTCTCTGGATTCACTATTTTTCCCGTCCCTCGAAAGATTAATATTGACCATACGCTAAAAAAATTATTTATTTTTTATGTTTTATTATTTCACGTTATTTTTAATATACCACATTTTTAGTATACCACAAAAAATTATTTTTGATCCAAGCCACCAAGAGCCAGACCGATAGCAATGGAGAATGACGAACCATACTGCTCAATCGCTGGACGCAATCGCTCCGGAAAACGCACCCTCGCCCAAGGATTAGCAAACGTTACCGGGAGTTGTAATGCATCGGAAATATATTGGTCGAGTCCCTTCATCCTCCCGGATCCACCTGAAAGAATCACTCCATCGATAGACTGATTTTGTTTTTGAGCTGTTTCGATCAGCCGCTTCGCCTCATAGCGGATCATCTCCAAAGCAGGGAAAACCAATGGTGCACCTTGTTGATGAAAATAATCATTCGTACCTTTTTTGAGTTGCTCGGCTCGAGTCCAACTTACACGGAGACTCTCCATCAAGGTGTTTGTGATTTCATTACCACCAGAATTCAGTGTCCGGTTCGCCGTCACCGTCCCATGTTCGACCGAAATAATATTGGTTATCCGCGAACCGATATCAATCAACATCCAATTTTTGGACATATCATCGACTGATGACCGCACCAATGAAAAAATTTCCAATTCCAAAAGCTCCAGAGAGAGCGGCTGCCCATGTAAATAACTCTCGTATCGTGCGATGTCCTTATCGAGGGCTGCAACTAAAAGAATTTGCATTTTTTCATTCGGATTGCGACTGGGACGGATGATCTCCCAACTCAAAACCACCTCTTCGAGCGGGATAGGAATGTATTTCGGAGCTTCGAAGCGGATAGCGCCCTCCAATTCTTTGGCATTCATCGGAGGCATCTCTATCACCGTGAGCAATCCGGATCCTGCAGGCAACGCAAGACAAACAGATGCCTCCGTGATTTTCATCTTTCGCAACAAGGCGCGCAAGTGAACCCGGACTTTTTCTTCCGGTGCCTGAATCTGAAATACGCCCTTGCCCTCGGAAAAACCAAGTTCGGCCTGGCCATAATTCACGAGCGTCGGCACTCGGCCAACGAGACCAAGCTCCACTACCTTGATATACGTCGTGCCGAGATCGATACCGACGACCGACGACTTATTCCTCAATTTTTCAAATTCAAAAAATTCAAACATAAATCACAGTGTACTACTTTGGTATTTCTTTCACACTTCATCTTATTTCTAGTATAGCATATAATGTAACGAGAGATAAAACTCCGTATCACTCTGAATACGAGATCGTCTTGCAACGACAATCCTCTTTACACGCTCCCCCCATACTCCGTATGCAGAACCCCGAAGTCGAGGACATCGACCATACCATCATAATTCACATCACCGGCGGCATTGGAGGTACCATAATTGTTGTGAAGCAATCCGAAGTCAAGAACATTCACACTTCTATCCTGATTGAGATCACTGGCATAGGAGATGATGAAAGAATTGAGAGAGAGTGAAGCACTGGGATTGTTGGCCGCATCAGTGACGATGAGGGAGCAGTTGGAGTGTGTGCCTCGTGCGAGTGTGTTGAGGGTGATGGTGTTGTTGCCCGATGTGGCGGCTGTGGTACTTGATGAACAATCGCCGGTGTAGCTGATAGTGCCCGCTTCAGTGGAGGAAAAAGTATAGCTGGGCGTGTGGTTTCTTGAAACGCTCGGTACAGGAGTGACTTGAACAAGCGTGGGGGGAGTGGTATCACCGACCGTGATCGTCTGGGAGAATTGATTATTGGTCTCATCGGATTCAGGGAAGCGATTGATATCATCCACCCAGGCGGTAATCGTATGGGTGCCATTGGGGATGAAGTAGGTCGGACCATTGGTACCGACCGTAATCGAGGCTCCTGCTACGAGGGGTCCGATGGTGGTATCGCTGTAGGTTCTTGAGACTCCATCGACGAGGTAGCCGACACCGATGATAGTGCCTGAGGGGGTGGCAACGGTGCCTTGGTTTTTGATCGTGGACTGGAAGGTGCCGGTGGCGGGGTTGTAGGAGACGGCGGTGGCTATCATATCGGAGAGGGTGGGTGCCCCGGTATTACTGATAGCAATAAACGCATCGCGCCCCGGCTTGTATGTGCCAGCATATCGTATCAAACCAAAAAAACATTCCGTATCGCTTGATGTCGTACACAAATCTTGGTCTTTGTGCCAAATAAAGACCGGTCCAGCCCAACTATAGGAACGAAATAAATTATACCCGTTCGTAACCATGGTTGCCTGTTGGGCTTCGGTAACATTATCTCCATTTCCACTAGTTGGAGCTCCGAATTCAGTTCCCCAAATTTTTTTTGCGCTATCTCCATGCGCAACCATGACATTTCTTACATCCAACATTTGAGTATTCCACCCACTCCAATTCGCGCTAAAATTAGGACACGCGGCATTCCCATAACAATACGGATGAACGCTAACTCCATCAAAATATCCGCCGCCGCCATTATTGTATATCCCAGTCAAAAAATCTGCCGGACCAATGTCTGTCCCATTGCTTATGGCGGGAGCCGTCCCGCCAGTAATGACTTGAGCGGCAGGATTAGCCGCTTTGATGGCAGTATATCCGGCTTTCAATATCGCCGTGTATGCCACAAAATTAGGCTGTGGTTGCCAGAATGTTGATATATTCTCTTCGTTCCAAATTTCAAAAACATGTATTTGCGGATATCGTGCCGCCACTACTCCCGCAAAATGTCCGTAATCACTGGCATTTGCCGGTCCGCATTTGTCAGACCCGGTACAGTTCGAGGGTCGAGCCCATGCAGGAGTGAAATCTATTATAGGGAGTGGTTCCATTCCACGACTTATTATGTTCGCGATCTCCGTGTCAAAGGCTGCCCAGTTATATGAATTCGATCCTCCAGACATCACATCTGCCCACGGTAAATCAAACCTCACCCATTTAGCTCCCATCGCTTGCATAGCATCCAGTCTCGCAGGCGACGCTATCCCCCCTCCGACATTGAGACCCGCTTGACCCGGCGTAGTGAGATCTATGGCATCAACGGTTCCTCCCTGCAAGAACAGGCCTCCAAACAGCATCACCACCAAACTCGGAATAAAAAGTTTTTTCATAGTAAGGTATTGGCCTTTTATTTTTTATTTTTGCTCCTCCTAATCAGTATACATCAATTTTCCACCTCTACTATATTTTCGGCATTCGGCGCAGGAGGCGTTTCGCATCGCGGGTCAGACGATCCGCATAGGTCTGATACTCACCGATTTCATCGAGTTTCCCCTCCTCGAGAACGAATGACCGCATCCGATCGATCCGCCCGAGAAACGCCCGATCGTGAGTCACCAACACAACCGTCCCCGCATATCGCGCCAACATCTGTTCCAATTCCTGTATCGCCTCGACATCCAGGTGATTGGTCGGCTCATCGAGGAAGAGCGTATTGACTTTCATCTCATCATACAACGCCAGGAGTAGTCTCGCTCGCTCTCCCGGACTCATCTCGCCGATTTTTTTGCGCATCGCATCATATCCCAAATGAAATTTGTGTAGTAAAAGCGCCACGCGTGTCGTATCTTCCAATCCGGCCCGCTTGGAAAATAATTCCATCGGCAACCACTCTCGCGGCAGTGTCTCGTGTTCCTGCATAAAATCCCCAAGAACAATCCCCGCTCCAAAGGTAAGTGCCCCTGACCACAATGGCAACTTCCCAGTTAACATCTTGAAAAGTGTTGATTTACCACTACCATTTTTCCCCAATATCGCCACCCGATCACTCCATGTGATGTGAAACGATATCGGTCCGAGTGACCACTCGCCCGCCTCCCCACGGTAGTATCCTGCCACGCCGTCCTGTAGATCAATCGCGCGAGCGTTTTCGTCTTCCTCATTGACTGCAGCATCGAAGTGGAGTTCCAATGGTTCGCGTTCTTCGGGTCGTTCTATTACTTTCGCTTGATCAGCGCGTGACAAAAGTGCCTGTGCTGCCGCCGAAAACTTTTTCGCCGCTTTTTCCCGCTTGAAATTCCGCGTCATCTTATCACCATCCGGCCATGGTTTTTTATTGTCTTCGGCTGCCTGGGAATCATGCATTTTTTGCTTGCCACTTTTTTCCAGCCGATGCACTTCCTCTTGTTGTTGCTGATAGAGTGACTTCAGCCGCCGTTCCTCGAGGGCTTTTGTCTGCGCGTAGGTGCTCCAATTACCACTGTACACTTTGATGATTCGCGTAAACCAATCAATCTCGAACACCTTGGTTACCAGACGATCGAGAAATGCGCGGTCATGAGAAGCAATGAGGCATGTCGCTGATGATTGCAAAAGAAAAGCCTCCAACCACAAGAGCGCTGGCAAATCGAGATTGTTCGTCGGTTCATCCAAAAGCAAGATATCCGCGCCGCGCAAGAGAGTCGCGATGAGATTCACTTTGCTTTTTTGTCCACCTGATAATTGAGACACTGGCCGATCGAGCGCTACTCCCCGCATCCCCAAACCCTCCAGCAAAATCCCGACGCGAGCCTCCCAATCGTACCCACCGCGCTTGCGATATTGCTCCGATACCTGCGCATATTCTTCCGCCGCGATCGGATCATCTAATTTTTTACCCAATTTTTGAATGAGTGTTTCGAGTTCCTGCAAACCCGCCTTGCGTAACAAATATTCACCGATCGTTTCATCGGCCAAAGCTACGACTTCCTGTTCGAGATACCCTACCCCACTGTGTTTGGCTTTTTGTACCGTACCACGAAACACATCATCAGTCCCTGCGAGAATCCTCAAGAGGGTAGACTTCCCGACGCCGTTCGCTCCCACTAAGGCGACTTTTTGCCCCGTGCCCATAGCCAAGGACACCCCATTCAGGATGCGCGAGGTGCCAGCGTCTTTGATGATGTTCTTGGCAATAAGCATAACTATTCTTTTTTCAAAATTTCATTCGCCTTACTCAAAATTTCCTTCGACCGATCAAATACCAATATATCTGATGCCTCCTGATAGGAAAACCATTTCACTCCGATATGTTCGTGCGAGATCATCGCTTCACCATTCTGCGCTTCTGCGAGAAAAAAGTGCACGGTCTTAAAAATCCAAGTTCCTTTCCCTGCCTCCAAACGGTGTTCGCGTTCCCGTCCCTTGGCATGATACGTATATCGACTCCGAAAATGAAACTTGGCCACAATCCGTTTCGTCTCCAAACTGGTTTCCTCACGCATTTCGCGAATCATCGTCTCATGCAGCGTCTCCTCTCCCTCGCAGTGTCCTTTCACGAAATCCCAATATCCATATGGGTACTGCAATAATAAATACTGGACTTTCCCATTATTCACTCGAAATACCACCGCTCCGGCCGAAACCTCATAGGCAAAAGGTGTCCCAAATGGGCGCTGTATGCCTCGTTGTAGCCATTTTTTCACGACACTATACATACTATATATATCTAAACACTTATTTCTATTGTTTTACTGATTCTTTTCAGCCTACAGGAAAACTCCTACAAAAGCAATTCTACTCTGATC
>Ga0194043_1001457_pt1 | contig 13300 bp, 10 predicted proteins | sample JunL4415m_MetaG_FD_161274 | JGI IMG/M metagenome (GOLD analysis project Ga0194043, IMG submission 161274) | Anoxic zone freshwater microbial communities from boreal shield lake in IISD Experimental Lakes Area, Ontario, Canada - Jun2016-L442-15m | ecosystem: Environmental > Aquatic > Freshwater >...
ATTGAATAGTCAGTATATTTAACAGTAACAGGAACTTCCACGTATTTCACTTTTTTTAACTTTATTTCCTCAATTATTTCAGAACAATACTCCCATCCGTTTGATTTAATATCTATTTTTAAAGCAGCTGACCTGCTAAGTGCTTTTAATCCATTGTGTGAATCACTTGAAAGTATTCCATACATTATAAACATAAGCAGAGCTCCAGTTTTAAGAATTATTTTTTTAAATAACGGAACATTGCTGGTGCTTTTTAAAAATCTGTTTCCGAGGCTTATATCGGTTTTATTTAAAATTAAAGGCTCGATTAGAGCAGAAATGTCTTTGGCAAGATGCTGGCCGTCGGCGTCAAAGGTTACTATAATATCTGCACCATCAAGTATGGCAAAATCAATTCCGGTTTTTACTGCGGCTCCGGGGCCCATATTTACCGGATGCTTTATAAGATAAATATTGAAAGTTTTTACAGTTTCTGATGTTTTATCAGTAGACGCATCATCAACGACTGCAATATTTTTATAGCCATAACCTAGTAAATCTTCAATAACTTTTCCAATTGACTCTGCTTCATTAAAAGCGGGAATTACAATGTAAATTTTTTGCATTCTTTCCATGGCTTATAAATAAAAAATAAATATTTTAGTTGATCTTAAATGACATTTCTTTTGCATCAAAATACACTCCGCCTGCAGTCAGCCGAAGTTTTATATTAAAATATCCTGGCTTTGCAGGTATTACCCTGAATGAAAAAATCATTTTATCGTTTAATGGGATGATATAATCATCGCTAACCCACATGTATTTACCCATGCTTAAGCCAGGATCATTTTTAATTTGACTTTCATTAAGCATGCCGCTAAATTTCAATCCCTTCGGAAGCTCCAGCTCGATAGAATTGATTTTAAGATCACTGTTGCTCCCATTTGTAACTAAATATTCCAGAATAACTTCTTTCCCAAATTTAAAAATCTGGTTTTTAAAATTACTTTCTATTTTTACTTTAGGAGTGGCTTTTGTTATCTCATATAACTGAAGATTTTCATTGTATCTCTGCCAGTAAAAAGACTTGCCTACTTTTTCTGTAACAAAAATCTGGCTAATTGCGGTATCATTACCTATAAAATAAACATGAGTTCCACTTGCCAGATCGCTTACAATTTTATCAAAATTATATTCCGATTCAGTATTTCTGATTAGCTGTATATTTTTTTCTTTCTGCTCAAATTCACTTATAAAAACACCAATGTTTAATGAAGCAGCATAGGCATAAAGTTTTGAATTTTTTTCCATTAAACCAAATGCGTCATTCCAAAAAAGGTATATGCCATCTATCTTTTAAAAATTGCATTTATTATAGTTATTTATAATTAATATAACCGGCTGGGAAATAAACAGCAAAACAAGAAAAACGAAGACTGTATTTTTAAAACGATTTTTTATTAAAATATTTTTTTTATTTTGTAAATTTTTCTTAAAAACAAAATTCAATATGTCAATAATCAACAAAAAACCAAACCCGATATAAACACTCATAATTATCATTATATCCAGTGTGTAGTTAAGAACAGCCCAGTCGAGGTACTGAGTGGTGATAACAAGATTTAATATAATGGCAATCAGAGAAAATGCAGCTGTTTTCCAGTTTTTCTTAAATAAATAAATCAGTCCGGCTAAAGCAATTATAACAAGTACTATCCCGTAGTAGCTGTAAATAAGTTTTAAATAATCTAACATAACTTTAATTATTCCAGAGATGTGTTTATCTCCAAAACTACCGCCAAATGTCTCTCCCGTTGCTTCTCTGCCTGTTATATAGTATACAAACCTTAAAAGGGTATTTGTTTTTCCTGAAATTTGAAAAAATCTGATATATGTATAAGCATAAGAAAATAAAGGCAGAACAAAGAAAAGGATGCTTAAAAAGACCGCTTTAATACTTTTAAATATTTTAGGATTTAATATTATTGTCAAAATTAAAAAAGCGGGCATTATAAAAAAAGCGATGGGATGATTGGTAAACAAAAAGCCCAGACAGGCAAAACAAAAATAAAGATTCTTTCTGGATGGCGACTCCTTATAGCTAAATATTGCAAATAATGAAATTGCGATAAAGAAACTGTTTAAAGTGTCAAATTCAAGTCTGCTTGCAAAAAACCAGTAAGGATAAACAAACGCAAAAGAGAGCGATGCAATAAGTGCAGCGTATTCATTTTTTGCTAATTTGTTTATTGCAAGGAATAAAAACAGTATGGTTAATGCTCCAAAAACAGCTGATATGAGATTTAATCTTAAAGCCAAAGGTCCTATGGGAATAATCGAGAATAGTTTTCCAATAATGGAAAAAACAGGATAGCCTGTTGGAGGCAGGAGGGACATTTGAGGGAGTTCAGACATATACCATGAAGTATCGCCACCGATAAGTTTTCTCTCGAGAGTCAGAACATAAAAAATAAATGGGACAGCAGCAGCCAATATACTAAAAATTAATAATTTTTTTTCAAAATAAAACTTTTTTATTTTTTTCATCAACCGCCCCGTATTGATGTTAAAGAGATTTACTTATTTATTTAAATTAAACCTCAAACTTTTTTAAGTCCAGTAATTCTGAAAATTGTTAATCAAAAACTCTTGGATTTATTTTATCGATAATTTTAGTTGAAATGAGTAAATAATAAAATAAAAATTAAGTTTAATATTTTTATAGGCCGTACTGATAACTACTTACTTGAAACCAAATAATTCTTAAAGCAGTAATCCACTTTCTTTTGGCATTTATTATGCCCAAGACTACAGGAAGAAAGGATATAATTATTAAAATATTGCATGCAAATAATATTTTTATTTGCATAATATGTATGATATAGGTATAATATGCAAATTGAATTGTTGTAAACTATTAAAAAATAATCTAAATTAAAGGCTTAAAATGAGCGATAAAATTAAAACAGCTGTAGTAGGTGCTTCAGGTTATACGGGAATTGAATTAATAAAAATACTCGATAATCACGAAAAAGCAGAAATAAAATATATTACCTCAAGGACATATGCAGGTAAAAAAGTAAAAGAGATATACCCTATGACTTTAAGCTTAAAAAATAATTCTGAAATCACATTTATTGATGAGATAAAAAAGAAAGATTTGGGCAGCATTGATATAATTTTTCTTTGTCTGCCTCCGGGAAAATCCATGCAGTATGTTTCTGAAATTATTGAAAATTTTAAAGGAAGAATAATTGATTTGGGTGCAGATTTCAGAATAAAAAATGAAAAAGAATATGAAAAATGGTACGGCAGCATGCATATACTTAAAGAGCTGCTTCCTTTATTTACATACGGTTTGTCTGAAATAAAAAGAGATGAGATAAAGAAGGCAAATTATATTGCAAATCCTGGCTGCTATCCTACTTCTGTTTTGCTGGCTCTTGCTCCAGTGCTAAAAAGCAGAAATATCAATATTGAATCTGTTAATATAGATTCAAAATCAGGTATAAGCGGTGCCGGTAAAAAATTAATAGAAGATTATCTGTTTTTAAATATGTCTGACAATTTTTATGCATATTCCGCCGCAAAGCATAGGCACATACCGGAAATGGAGCAGGAAATATGTGATATGAGCGGAAGACAGATCAATATTTGCTTTACGCCTCATCTTCTGCCGGTAAACAGGGGTATTTTTTCAACAATATATCTTAATTTAAAAAAAGATTCAGATCTTGTTAATTTTGAAAACAATCTCCATGATTATTATAAAAATTTTTATGATGGAGAAATTTTTGTAAAGTTTTTAGGTGAAAAAATACCAAAATTAAAAGATGTAGTTGGAACAAATACCATCCAGATTGGATTTTTATATGATAAAAGAACATGCACTCTAAAAATATTTTCCGCACTGGATAATATATTAAAAGGAGCATCGGGCCAGGCAGTCCAGAACATGAATATAATGTTTGGATTTAAAGAAGACGAAGGGCTGAACTTAAACAGCATATATAATTAAATAAAACAGGCAGGAAATGGAAAAATTATGAGTAAAGAGTTGATTGAATACTATAACGGAAAAGAAAATTCTGTGGAAGATATATATATGAATAAAGCACAGGTTTTGTTAGAAGCTCTTCCGTATATTAAGGAGTATTTTAACAGGATAGTAGTAGTCAAGCTTGGCGGGGCGATTATGGATGATGACGCAAGCCTTATGAAAGTACTTGATGATCTTATCCTTATGAAATATGTTGGAATGAATGTGATAGTTGTTCATGGTGGAGGAAAGCAGATTACAAAGCTGATGGAAGAAAAAAATATCAGGGTTGAGTTTTGTGATGGGATGAGGATAACCAGCAGAGAAGCAATAGATGCTGTTAAAATGGTTTTACTTGGAGATATAAATTCAAAAATTGTATCATTATTAAACAAGCATGGAAAACTTGCAGTAGGTTTGTCGGGAAATGATGCTAATTTTGTCGACTGCCGAAAAAAAATATACAAAAAAGACGGGAAGGAAATTGATCTGGGTTATGTAGGAGAGATAACAGACATAGATAAAGACTTTCTTTTAAATATTTTAAACAGCGGGTATCTTCCCGTAATTGCCACACTTGGTTCTGACAGGGAAGGGAATGTATTTAATATTAATGCTGATACTTTTGCAAGTGAAATAGCTTCCAAATTTGAAGCAAAAAAAATGATTTTGCTTACAGACGTTGATGGAATAAAAATAACCGGAAATGACAAAGAAGAACTGATATCAAAAATTTCTGCTTCCGGTTGCCGTAAACTGATAGAGACTCTTGATATCAGCAAAGGCATGATTCCCAAAGTAAATTCATGTATTGATGCTTTGTTAAACGGGGTAGAGAGGGCTCATATTTTAAACGGCAATCTTGAACATTCTATTCTGATAGAAATATTTACAGACAAAGGTATCGGAACTATGATTGTTAATGATTAAACCTCAGATATTGGGGTTTTAGATTAAAAAAAATTATTCATCCAGCTAAAAAATATTTATAAATTTTAATTAAAACATAAAAGAAAACAGGGGAAATGGACTCAGAAGCAAAAGATAAAAATTTAACTAATTTAAATATTGCCAAAACAAACATCGGCATATATGAAGAAGGAATGAAATACCTTATGAATACATATACCAGGCAGCCGGTTGTATTTGAAAAGGCGAAAATGCAGTATTTGTGGGATGTCGAGGGAAACAAATATACCGATTTTACATCGGGATATGGATGCTTGAATGTTGGACATACAAATAATGAAATAGTTGCTGCAATAAAAAAACAGGTTTCAAAAATAATACAGCCTTCAAATATTTATTTTAGCCAGCCACAGGTAATGCTGGCAAAAAAGCTGTCTGAACTCACAGGTTTTGGAGGCAAGGTTTTTTTTGCAAACAGTGGTGCTGAAGCTATAGAAGGAGCAATAAAACTTGCACGAAAGTATTCAACAGACAAATATGGCAAACATAGATATGAGATCATTTCATTTCAGAACTCTTTTCACGGAAGGACTTTTGGCGCGCTTTCAGCTACTGCGCAGACACAAAAACAAGTATTGTTCGAGCCACTTCTGCAGGGATTCAGATATGCCTTGTTTAATGACTTGAATTCTGTTGCAGATTGCATAAATTCAGATACTTGCGCTGTATTAATCGAACTAATACAGGGCGAAGGCGGTATAAATGTTTGCGACAGGGATTTCATAAAAAGTCTTGGGAAAATCTGTAAAGAAAAGGACATACTTCTTGTTATAGATGAAATACAGACAGGATTTGGAAGAACAGGCAAATTATTTGCCTATGAAAATTATGATGTTGTCCCTGATATTCTGGTGCTTGCAAAAAGCCTGGGAGGCGGTATGCCGATAGGTGCCATAATTGCAGCTGATGAGATAAACAAAGCATTTGCACCCGGGACGCATGGCTCAACATTTGGCGGAAACGCTGCATCCTGTGCAGCAGGAGTAGCAGTTCTAAATTATTTTGAAAAATATGAACTTGTCAGAAAATCTCAGGCAACAGGCCGATATTTATTATCAAAGTTAAATAAACTTAAAGAAAAATATCCAGATGTGATAAAAGCAGTAAGAGGCATGGGGTTAATGCTTGCCATAGAATTTACATCACCAATTGCAGGGGAGTTAATAAGCTCGGGGCTAAAGGAAAAACTTGTTTTAAACAAGGTATCTGATTCTACTATAAGGTTTCTGCCGCCTCTTGTAATAAATAAAAACGATATAAATAATTTAATAGCATTTTTGGAGAAAAAATTAAAAGAAAGTGATGACAGTGGAAAAGATAAAAAGAACTAAAAAAGATTTTCTGACATTGCTGGACTATTCAAAAGATGAAATTAATTATCTTTTGTGGCTTGCCGGTGAGGTAAAACAAAATAATGCCGGATATTGTGAAGTTTTAAAAAATAAAAATATTGCACTGCTTTTTGACAAACCTTCTACAAGGACAAGACTCTCTTTCGAAGTCGGAATAAACCAGCTTGGAGGTAATTGTCTCGTTCTTGATTCTAAGACCATGCAGCTGGGAAGGGGAGAAACTTACGCAGACACGGCAAAAATATTTAATGGCTATCTGGATGGTGTTGTTATAAGAACATTCAGGCAGACAGATATAGAGACTGTTGCATCTAATTGCGATATTCCGGTTATAAATGCCCTTACTGACAGTTACCACCCATGCCAGATTCTATCAGATCTTTTTACTCTCCACGAAAGAGATCTGCTCTCAAAAAAAGATTTAAAATTTGTTTATCTGGGCGATTCTAACAATGTTTTAAACAGTCTTCTAGTAGGGTTTACGAAACTGGGGATAAACATTACTGTTGGATGCCCTAAAGAGTATGAACCGGATAAAAAATTAATGGAAATGCTCGGAGAGATATCTGTAAAAAGTAAAAACAGGATAATTATTGAAAATAACGCGATGGAGGCAGTTAAAGATGCTGATGTTGTATATACGGATGTCTGGCTAAGCATGGGCGATGAAGAAAGCACGCAAAAGATATCAGATCTCAAACCTTTCCAGATAAACAAAAAACTGTTATCTGCTGCAAAGAGCGATGTTTTGATTATGCACTGTCTACCTGCACACAGGGAGATGGAGATTACATCTGAAATGCTTGACAGTAAAAATTCAATAGTATGGGCTCAGGCAGAAAACAGGCTTTATGCACAAAAAGCACTTTTAGTGCTGCTTTATTCTTAAGCAATATAATTATTTTTTTGTTAAATAATTAGTAACAGGTGAACAATTAGCTAAAAGGATCTGATCAGGAAAATGTTAAGATTAATTTAAACAAATAATTTGCAAAGAACTGAGTTATTCATCAATAACCAATTAATTTTAAAAAATAAATGGGCAATTCAAAGAGACTAAAAGAAATTGTAAATATATTAAACACCAAAAAGATTGCTTCTCAGGAGATGCTTCTGCGAGAAGTTCAGCTAAAAGGTTTTAATGTTACTCAGTCAACTATTTCGAGAGATCTTAAAGATCTAAGGCTTATTAAAAGAAGAAATCTTGATGGCGATGAATATTTTGTAATTGATAATAATGTTTTTATGGATAAAAAACCTTTAAGTTTTGAAAAACTTGTTGCAAAATTAAAGGAAAGTGTCATTTCTTTGAGAAATGCCGGTAATATCATTGTAATAAAAACACATCCGGGGGAAGCACAGGGAGTTGCAGCCTCTATTGACAGTATGAATTATTATGAAATTCTTGGAACTGTTGCCGGGGATGACAGCATAATATGTATTATTGATACCATTGAAAATACGGTCAAAATTATGGATATATTGCAAAACTTTTAGCTTTATTTTAGCAGATAATTTACAAAGACAGAGTTAACAACAGGGAGATAATTAATAATTTTTATAAAAAGAATATATTAGTGTGGCTTAATAATTTATTGAATGGAGAGGAATTTAAATGACTGAAAAATTAATTTTAGCCTATTCGGGCGGACTTGATACAACTGTAGCAATAAAGTGGCTTAAGGATAATTATGACGTTGAAGTTATTGCCGTTTTAATTAATCTGGGTCAGCCGGACAATTTAAAGGATGCTTACGACAGAGCAATTGATACCGGCGCTTCAAAAGCATTTATCATAGATGCCAGGGAAGAGTTTGTGAAAGATTACATATACCCGTCTTTAATGGCAAACGCAAGATATGAGAAAAAATATGTGCTTGCCACTGCTATCGCCAGGCCGCTTATAGCAAAAATACTTGTAGATTTTGCAAATCAGGAAAATGCGACAATGATAGCTCATGGCTGTACAGCTAAAGGCAATGACCAGGTTAGATTTGATGTGGGAATAAGAAGTCTGAATCCGGATATAAAAATAATTGCTCCAATGAGAGTGTGGAAATTATCAAGGGAAGAAGAAATAGAGTATGCCAAAAAGAATAATATAAAAATAAATGTCACTAAAAAAAGTATTTACAGTATTGATGAAAATCTGTGGGGAAGAAGTATTGAATGCGGCAACTTAGAGGATCCATGGAGCGAGCCACTGGAAGAAATATATAAATGGTCAAAAATAAATAAAGATGAAAAGGACAGCGAGTATATTGAAATAGATTTTGAAAAAGGTGTCCCTGTTTCATTAAACGGCAGCAAACTAAGCCCCGTTAATCTTATAGCTGAGCTTAACAGTATAGCAGGGCCCTATGGTATTGGCAGGATGGACATGGTTGAAAACAGGCTTATCGGGATTAAATCAAGAGAAATATATGAAGCACCGGCTGCAGAAATACTTCTGGAATCCCATAAACAGCTGGAGAGCCTGATACTTGACAGAGAACTTACGCACTATAAGTATATGATTGAGGATAAAATTTCCGAAATGATTTATTACGGACTATGGTTTACGCCTTTAATGAACTGTCTGATGAAATTCGTAACCGAAAGTCAGGAATATATATCTGGTACTGTCAGAATAAAACTTGCATATAAAAGCTTTATAGTTGCAGGAAGAAAATCGCAATATTCCATGTATGATTATAACCTTGCAACTTATGATAAAAACGATATGTTTGATCCCAAATTTTCAGAAAGTTTCATAAGAATATGGGGATATCCTTATGAAATACTGGCTCGAAAAGGCAGAAAAAATGGATAAATTATGGTCAGGCAGGATAAACAGCAGCACAAACAAAATTGCTGATGATTTTACATTTTCACTCGAGGTAGATATTGAGCTGTACAGTCAGGACATAACAGGTAATATTGCTTATGCTGCCGGACTGCACAAAACAGGAATAATTTTAAAAGATGAATTAATCAAAATGATTGACGGTCTTTTAAAAATTAAAAGCAAAATAGAGGGGAAAAATTTTAGCAATAGTGATTACGAAGATATTCACAGCCTGATAGAATATGAGCTTAAAAAAGAGATAGGTGAGTGTGCAGGTAAAATTCATACCGGCAGAAGCCGAAATGACCAGGTTGTGCTTGATGAAAAATTATTTTTGAAAGATGCTGTAATTTCTATAATTGATTCTATGGCTGAGCTTGAATCAGAAATAATAAAATCTGCTGAGAAAAATATTGATATTATTTTTCCTGCATATACTCACATGCAAAAAGCACAGCCTGTCCTTTTTTCTCACTATCTGCTGTCTTTTTTTGAAAAGTTTTACCGTGATATATGTAAACTTATACAAAATTTTGAAGACTGTGATTTTCTTCCACTGGGTTCAGGGGCCTGTACCGGGAGCGGATATGCAATTGATCGAAAATATCTTAGCAATTTGCTAAAATTTAAAGATCAGGGCAGAAACAGCATGGATGAGGTATCAAGCAGAGATTATTTCCAGGATTTTATTTATAGTCTTTCATGTATAATGCTCCACCTGAGCAGGTTTTGTGAAGACCTTATAATATACAATACCAATGAATTTTCTTTTATTGAGCTGTCGGATGAATTCTGTACCGGAAGCAGCATAATGCCACAAAAGAAAAATCCGGATATTCTGGAGCTTATTCGAGGTAAAAGCGCTATCGTAATAGGAAATCTGATTCAGTTTGAAGTTCTTCAAAAATCTCTGCCTTCCTCTTATAACAGAGACCTGCAGGAAGACAAAGGTATAGTTTTTAAAGCTTTCAAAGAAACCATTTCATCAGTAAATATTTTTAATGAAATTATAAAAAATATTAAAATAAACACCTCCAATATAAACAAAAACATGAAAGACGGATTTCTTGAAGCAACGGATGCCGCAGACTATCTTGTAAAAAAGGGAGAAACTTTTAGAAATGCCCATAATATAACAGGTAAAATAGTAAGGTACTGTATTGAAAAAAAGATTGGCATTAATGATTTGGGCCTGGAGTTTCTTAAAAGCCAGTCTGTATTTTTTGAAAGTGATTTTTTTGAAAACATGGATTTGGAAGCCTGCATAAATGCAAAAAAAACAGATTGCGGAACAAACAAAAAAAATGTAAAGGAGAGCATTGAATCTGCTCTATGTAAAATAAAAAAAATCAAAGTAAAAATAACTGAGTTAAAATCAAGAGTGCCTGATATTAATAAACTCATAAAGGAAGTCCAAAATGAACTGGATTGAAATTTTTAATAAAGGCATGGAATATGGCCTGAAATATGAAATAAGAAAAAATACGGCGCATATTAATATTGCTGAGCAGTATAATCTTTTCTATCCCGATTGTGCAGTTGTTTCAGGTGATAACCTCAAAGAGGTAAAGGATCTTTATGTATGCATAGATGCCGATACAGCAGAAGTGCTTTTGGTTAATGAATTAATAAAGAGCGGCCTTAATATAGACGGAATACTTTCACATCATCCTGTAGGAAAAGGATGCTATCTTCTTTCCGGAGTAATTGAAATTCAAAGAGACAACTGGGTGAAATTTGGTGTAAGCAAAGCGGTTTCAGACAAACTGCTAAGGAAAATGATTTTTGAAGAAACAATTGAAGCTAAAGGGAATCAGCTTGAGGCAGAAAACGCCTGCAGAAAGTTAAATATTCCGCTAATGTGTATCCATACGCCTGTTGATAATATTATACAAAACTTTTTTGAAAGCCTCTATGACGGTAAAAATAATTTATCTCTTGATGATGCACTTGAAATTGTAAAAAATATACCGGAATGCGCTCAGGCTTCTCTTAATGGGGACAGCCCTTTTATTGTTAATAATGACAACAAAAATAATAAAGTTATAGGAAAAATCATGGTAGATATGACTGGAGGGGTGGATCCTCCGGATGAAATTTTCCCATATCTTAAAAAAGCCGGAGTTGATACATTAATAGGCATGCATTATAACTTTGATAATATAAAAGCCATGATGAAAAGCAATATATCAGCTTTGGTTTGCGGACATATGGCCAGTGACTCTATTGGCCTTAATATATTTTGTGACAGCCTTGAGGAAAGCGGCGTCAGTATAATATCAGGCTCGGGATTTTACAGGAATAAAAGAAATGGACAGACTTGAGCTTGTTTCACCTGCTGGCAGCCCTGATCAGCTAAAAGCTGCCGTAAACGCAGGTGCGGATGCAGTTTATCTTGCCTATGAAAAGTATGGAGCCAGGGCATCTGCAGAAAATTTTGATTTGGACGGACTTGTAAATGCAGTTGAATTTGCCCATTTAAGAGGCGTAAAAGTATTTCTGGCTTTAAATACTCTTATAAAAGAAAAAGAACTCAATGAACTGATTGATTTTATTTTTCATTTATTAAAAAAAGCAAGTTTTAACGGTATTATAATTCAGGATCTTGCAGTAAAAAAAATAATAAAAGAAATATTCCCTGAAATTCCTGTTCACGCAAGCACCCAGTTAAATATTCATAATACCTGCAGTATGGAATATTTAAAAAAATCAGGTTTTAAGAGAGTTGTTCTTGCAAGAGAAATGACACTTGAGGAAATTAGTGAAATATCTTCTAAAAACATTCTTGATATTGAGATATTCGGGCATGGATCACAATGTTATTCTTATTCTGGTCAGTGTTATTTAAGTTCATTTGTCGGTGAGAGAAGCGGTAACAGAGGAAGATGCCCCCAGCCATGCAGAATGAAATACAGTCTTGTTTATAATAAAGACAAAGGCGATCAGCTAAAAAATCAGGTTCATAAATTTAAGGGCGGCGGGAAAACAGCAGAAGATTATTATTTCTTAAGCAAAAGCGATCTGATTACCATATTTCATCTTCCGGAAATAATTAATGCCGGTGTAAATGCTTTAAAACTGGAAGGAAGAATAAAAACTCCTGAGTATGTTGCCATAGTGACAAAAATATACAGAAAATATATAGATTTATACTACAGCAATCCTCTTGATGAATACAAGGTTGATGAAAACGATATATACAAGCTAAAACAAATTTTTGCACGAGAAATAAATGAAGGATACTTAAAAGAAAAATTTCCCGAAAAAATAGTATCTTTAAAAAAATCAGGCAGCGTGGGAAGCAGTTTTGGGAGGATACTCAGAATAGAATCTGAAAAATCTTCAGAAAAAAATCTTATAAATATTTATATCTGGTCATCTCTAAAGTTAAATAAAAAAGATATTCTTGAAATATGGACAAAAAAAGGAAACAGCAGGATAGAAGCTGATATTTTTGAATTAATTGATGAAAAGGCTGATAAAAAACTTTACAGGATTCAGACAAACAGCAATTTGTCATTAAATTTAAACGACAGAGTTTTTAAATACTTTGATTATGAGCTTGATAGAGAAGCTAAATCGATATATTTATCAGCTGCATCCTTAAATTCAGGGGACATATTTTTTGAGCATCCTGATTCTGGGCCGGCGAAAGAAGACAAATCAGTATATTTGCGCAGAGAAAATAATGTCTCTGACAGTGAAAACATAAGAACAGGTTATGAAACAGAAAATTATTATAAATTAAAAGCACTGTTAAAAAAACCAGACAAAGTAAAAAATATTTCAGATAATTCATCAGGTGCCAAGCCCAAAATATTAACTCCAAATTATAATTCAGTCCAGGGTAAATCTTCTGTAACTATGTTTATTCACGACAAAAATATTAATTCTGAAATTTACTTAAAAAATTTAAAAAATATTATTCTTGCCAATCAGGAAAAGCATGGAGAAGATTTCGTAAATATTAATTTGTGCTATGAAGGCTGCGCCAGTCTTTTTAAAAAGAGTGATGAAAATGAAATAAATAAAATTATAAATATTTTTAAAAATTTTGAGAACTCTTCTGCTAATTTTTATCTGATATTACCAAGCATTGCATATGACAAACAAATAAGCATAATGGAAAAAGTT
>Ga0194043_1001458_pt1 | contig 13298 bp, 14 predicted proteins | sample JunL4415m_MetaG_FD_161274 | JGI IMG/M metagenome (GOLD analysis project Ga0194043, IMG submission 161274) | Anoxic zone freshwater microbial communities from boreal shield lake in IISD Experimental Lakes Area, Ontario, Canada - Jun2016-L442-15m | ecosystem: Environmental > Aquatic > Freshwater >...
CTATCAGCAGGCTGCCGACGAACTGGGCTACAAGTCTCGGGCAGGGGTCTGGTACGCCGTGCAGCGTGCCCTCGACCGCAGAACTGTGGACGCTGTGGACCTTTATCGTCTGGTCGAGTTGGAGAACCTCGACAGGCTTCAGTCCAAGGCTTGGAGGCGAGCCAACGCCGGCGATCTGGACGCGGTGGGGAAGGTCGTCGCCATCATCAACGCACGATGCAGGCTGCTGGGGCTGTACCGGTCCGTAGGCGGTGAGGCCGACCCGCCCTGCGAAGCGAACGAGGAAGCCGTTCGGTGCTCAGTCTGCGGATATTCGCATGGCGCGGCAGGGTCGGGTCTTTCAGATGCCCTCGCCCGGCTCTATGAGCCCAGCCGCGAAAATCGGGAGGACGCCTTCTCGATTGGGTTCGAACGCTCGTAGGGAATATCTCCAGCGGGCAACGATGAGCGTGATCGCCCTACTCTCGCTGTTAGGCCAAGAGGTGCGGGGGTTCGGCGATGGCAGAGCGAACGTTCTGCACGAAATGCGGCCAAGCCCTGTCGCTTGAGGATGACTTCTGCGGCTCATGCGGAGCGGCCGTCAGACCCGTTCAGGCGAGTTCTCAACCCCTGTCCCAAGAGGGGGCCGAAGCCGAACACGCGGTGCCGGCCGTCGAGTCAGAACCTCGCGTGCCTGAAGGGACATCGCAGAGGGTCGACGACGTGCCGGAGGCGGAACCATGGACGCCGCGAGGGAGCATCTTTCGAACGTTCTGGTTCTGGTGGAGTGTCGGCCTGGTTGTGTGGATGTGGTCGGGCGGCAATATGCCGACCACCAGGCCGCTGTGGATGTGGTTCGCTGCCCTCGTGTGGCCCTTGGCCGCCCTCGTTGGCGTGTGGGTCCGCGGCTGGAGTGTGCTGAGCCCATCACCTTTGACCTATTGGGGTCTCGCGCTCGCCGTCGTGGCTTACCCCGCCCGCGCAATGGGCGGTCCGTGGGGCAACGCCTTTCTTCTTGTTCTGTTTCTTGGCCTTCTTGTGGCATTCACGTGGTGGGCGATCGCACGTCGGCTCCATCGCCTTGCCGATCTCCCGACTGTCGACGCGGCGAGAGCGGCACGTCCGGCAGCGCCCCTGCGCTTCAAGCCCGTGACATACCAAACAGTTCCCCAGCGCCGGAGCCGTTGGGGTTGGTGGGCTGCAGCGGTTGTAATCGTCGTGATCATTGCAGCGGTGGTGGTGAACACCAGGCAGGAGGATCAGCGACGGCAGAAGGAAACCGCGACCATCTTGCTCTGTTACGACTATGACACGTTCATGCGCAGCGTAATCGATGGTCGCTATACAGACGCAGACATGAACGCTGGGATCGCCGCGATGCAGGATCGTGCCGACGTCGCCGAAAACCAGTCACTCGCCTTCGCGATGGGCTCCATGCTTGATCCGATCACCCACCGAATGATCAGCCCTGAGATGGTGGTCTACCAGCACAAGCAGGTCTCGCAAGCGTGTGCGCAAGTCGGTGTCACCATTCCCGCGGGATAGCGCTCCGTATGGGATCAGTATTCCGATGCACCGCCCCTCGGCCTCTGGCACGGGTGCTGTGATCGCACGAACGGGGAGCCGATCTCACGGCGTCGGCGACGGACTCGCAAGGGCTGTTGCGTCCACGGTTCCTGCTTGCACCTTCTGGAGTTTGGCGACTGCCTGGCGAACGTACTTCTGGAGGGTCTTCTTGCTCTTCTGGCCCCAGGAACTCTGAAGCGTCACGAGGTGGTCGCCTGCCGGGACGGTCACGCTCATGATGTAGTAGGTGGCGATGACGGCGTTGGCCGTCATGAGGAAGCCGAACGACCCGTCGGGCAAGCCTTCTATATTCAGCGGGGTGACCTGGATCGTCGACGAGAGGCTATTCGGGCCAGTTGAAGGGGTGACGATCTGTGGGCACCCGTCGATCAAGGACAACTGCTCGTCTCGATAGGTGTCCAGACCATTGACCGGCATCGGCTGGATCCGCTCGGTCAGGCTTCGATCGTTGAGGCTCGTACCAGTATTCATGTCAACGTAGACCGTCGACGGGTCGTCCTTGGGGACTGGCTTGACGAACTCTCGAAGGAAGTCGCGGCATTCCGGCGAGTAACTGCGCATGTCTTTGGCTGTGGTCGCCTTAAGCGTGCGAGCTTTGACGTTCCATCCGCGCCCAAGGTCCTTAGGTGCGAGCAGGGCAACATGGAGTTGGGACGTCGTCAGTGGTGGAGCTTGTGATGTGGCGCTAGCCGTGACTGATGGAGCAGGACTCGACGGTTCAGATGGCAAGGCCGGGGTAGTCGTCGGTGATGACGAAGCCAGAGCCGACGCCGAGGAGACGACGGACGACGAAAGGGGTGATGTGCTGGGTGTGCCCGGCTCCCCACTCGGGCTGGAGCAGGCTCCCACAAGGCCTACCGATGCGACGACGAACAGCGAGAGCGTTCGCTTCATTTCGTACCCCCTAAGAGTCGAACGTACCTCCGGCCTGGCCTCGAAGCGCCCCGCTGACGCCTCGTGACTGGCCCCAAACGCAGAAAAGTCCCCGAGCGCCCGCGCCCGAGCCGGATGACCGGCTCGAACGCGGGCACCTGAGTGATGCAAGACGACTGCTTCAGCTGGTGACTTTGGCCGCTTGGCTGGGCAACGCGAGCCATGGGAGCCGTAGTGTGGTCGCGATGCTGAGGTAGGGGGAACTATGGCGAAGACAACGTGCTCCATCTGCGGGTGGGAGTACGACGACGCGAAGGTGCCCGGTTGTCCGGCCTGCCCCGGCGTGCCGGTGCGTGTGGCCACAGCGACCGACACTTCGGGTGCGGGCTCAAGTGCGGGAGCACCACCAGTTGGTGAAGCCCGAGCAGTTCAGCGGACCCTGACCGCGAGTTCGCCAGTTCATGATGCAGCTCGCAAGGTAGAGGACTCGGCAACCACCTTGGAGACGTCTGCGACTGTCCTGCTCGTGCTCAGCATCCTTGGCGGAGCCATCCTTATCATCACGGCGTTTGTCAACCAGGTCTGCCCCGCGGGGACACTGGACTGCTACCCCAACGAGATGTCCCCGGACTTCACGCTGATCGGTGCGGGGATTGCAGGCATGCTTGTGTGGGTGTTCATCTGGGCACTCGCGAGAGCGATTGCCCAACGGCTCCGCCTTGCAGCCGCCGTCGCGAGGGCCGACCACTAGCCCAACAGACTCCTCGACGATGCGGCTACGCCGTCAGGTCGTTGGCCATGCCACGGACTAGGGAAGGGCATAGGTGGTGCCCAGTCCGGCGTTGATGGCGGCCAGTAGCGGAACAGTCTCCTGTCGGATGACGGCGTACTTCGCGCTTCCCGCGATCCCGTCGCCGTACGAGTAGTCGTCCGCCGCCTTGTTGGCGAAGTCCGCAAGGGTCTGGCACCGGGCCTTGTAGGTAGCAGGATCGGCCCCGGTGGGAACAGCAGCGTTGAGCAGGTTGCTGTAGTCGCCAGCAAGCATGCCAAGCCGAGTGGACATGCCGATGCCGTCCTGGACCCGGATGTCGAGTTCGGTGATGTCGCGCACGACGCGGTCCGCATACGTCTTGATGCCGTCGATGTCGCTTGCCGACAACCCGGCCGGAGTCGCCGAGGGTGTGGGAGTGGTCGCAGTCTCCCCTGCGAAGCCTGGCAGGCGGTACTTGGTCCCAAGACCCTTGTTGATCATCGTCAGCACCGGGCCGGTCTGCTTGCGGATGACCATGTACCGGGCAGCGCCGGACGTCTCGTCACCGTTGCCATATTCGTCCGAGGCCTGGGCCGCGAAGTTGGCGAGGGTAGCCACACGTGCCTTGTAGTTCGACGCCTTGGCCTTCGGCGGCACTCCGGAGGCGAGCAAGTCCCGGTAGTTGCCGGCGAGCATGGTCAGCCGGGTGCTCATTCCGATCCCATCGCCGACTCGCTCGTCCAGGGCCTTGATGTCTTCCAAGATCCATTTCGTGTACTGCTTGATGTCGCGGATGTCACTCGAACTGAGCGCCGGGGCGTTTAGCGGTTGCGAGGCGACCGCTGGCATTGGCGATGTGACGACTCCAGCATGCGCAGGAGCGATGCCCGTGCCGAGTGTGACGACCAGACTGATGGCGAGTGCGGATACGGACTTCATGCCGCGGTGAATGCTCATGTGAACCCCTCAAGCCACGCTAGACCTCCCGGCTCCCTGATGTCCTAGCCAGACACCAGTACCGAAATGACAGAAGGGCCCAAGTGCCCGTGCCCGAGCCGGATGACCGGCCCGAACGCGGGCACCTGTGCGTGTGGTTGGGGTTCTGCTACGCCGCGACCGGTACGAGTCGGTCGAAGCCGGCGAGGACTGCTGCTCGAGCTGCTTTCGTAACGTGACGCCGATCCGCTGACTTGAGGGGCCGTCCCCGGCGGACGATCCGGTGGAGCTGCTCCGCGGCAGCGTCTGCGGCGGTCTGCGCGATACTCCGCTGCTTGTCCTCCGGCAAGTCCGCAGGGATGCCATGGACCTCGATAGAACCGTCAATGCCGATGGCGACCCGAAGGTTGGCGACGTCGAGACTGACCTGCTCCTGGCTGGAGGCGGGGCCGTGCTCGGCTTCGGGGGAAGCCGCGAGGGTCATCGCCGGCTCTGCTTCCACAACCGACGTCAGGTCAACCGCGACCATCCCCGCCGGTGCCATGGGTGCCAAGGTCTCGTTATGGAGGGGCCGAGGCAGGACACCAACATCGGCGAAGGAGGCGGCCAGCTGGGGCGCATTCGCCAGCAGCTCGTCCCACGTCGTCATGGCAGGCTCGGCGTCCGCGAACGCAGCCTCATTGAGGACCTCCCCCAACAGGTCCTCTTGGGCATTCGTGTCCCTTGGGTCCCAGTCGGGAAGGTCGTCGTCCTCGAAGGTGTCCCAGCCGGGAGCCGGCTCGGGGGGTGTGGCGGGCATGCGCCCGAGTCGGAACGCGGCGAACGCCATTGCTCCGACCATGACGCCGGCGACCGCGCCGAGCAGCTTCCAGGGGCTGGTGGCCCACACCACGAGGGTCATCGCCGCGGGCACGGCCCGCACGATGCGGGACGCCGCCGCGCCCTTCGTCAGGGCGTGGATCGCCAGGGCCCCACTCGCCAGGCCTGCGGCCCGTGTGGTGGTGACGACGACCAGGGGGCTGCGGACGAGGGCTCCGACGATCTGGCTCGCGCCGGTCAGCGCCACCTCGACCGCTGTGACCGCGACGTCAGCGACCACGGCGACGGTCTCGATGACCTGGTCGGCCTTGTCGGCGATCTTCGGGGCGACATGATGGACCAGTCCGGTGACGACCGTGGCGGCCTTCTTCAGGCCCTTGCCGACGGTGCGGACGACCTTGGAGGCCACCCGTCCGACGAGGCGGACGGCCTTGCTTACGACGCTGACCGCCGCGTCGTAGCCGGCCTTGGTGCTGAGTGCCGACAGGGCGACGTTGGCGACGGCCTTGGGGACGCGGGTGATGGTGCGGATGCCCGCCTTGATGGAGAACACGGCGGTGCCGGCCCAGCCCTTGGCCTTGGCGGCGAGGGCGCGGGCGTAGGCCAGTGCGGTGGACGGGCCGGAGACGGTGATGTTCACCGTTCCCGGTCGAGGGGGTGCTGCTGCATACGACATTGCTGCTCCTTCGATAGGGCGAGGCCCCGCAGCCGTATCGCTGCGGGGCATGGCGAAGGCCACCGACGGAATGCCGATGGCCCTGGTAGTGCGGGTCGTGCGGGTGTTGCGGGTACTGCGTGCGACGAGTGCGCTACTCCTCGTCCCAGTCGTTGCGCTCCCACAGCTTCTGGGATTCGCGTTCCTCCTCCCATGAGCGCCGGCCGTACGCACTCGACCTGGAGTGGTGGGCACCGCGCCGGTTGTTCGAGCCCAGCAGCTCGCTGACCAGGACCCCGATGGAAGCTGCGATCGCCGGGGAAGCGGCGAGGACACCGAACACGGCGGTGCTTCCTGCAGCGATCGCCACCGGGTAGGAGGCGTCGGTGTCCATGCGCCGCACGTGCCGCTCACGGACCCCCTGGGCGAACGAGACGACCGCGACCTTGCCCGTGGTAGTCCAGCGGGTGATGAACCGCCAGACGGGCTGCAGGAGGGCCGTGATGGCCTTCCACAGCCGTGATAGGAACCGCCGCGCCCCGGCGATCATGCCGCGCCCTGCCGAACCGTCAGGCGGGTCCGGTTGCCCGCCATCAGCCCCGCCCTACGAATGGCAGATGCCCGTGCGGTCTCCGGCAGCACGTCGGCGTACACGTTGGCGGTGATGCCGATGTCGGAGTGCCCGAGCCTGCTGCTGACCTCCTTCAACGACTCCCCGGACGCCAGCCCGAGAGTCGCCGACGTATGCCGTAGGTCATGGAACCTGATCCGCGGCAGTCCGGCCTCGGCGATGACGCGCTGGAACTGCCGGGACACCCACCACGGGCTCAACGGCTGCCCGTGCGGATCGGTGAACAGCAGCCCGCCGGAGGGGTGACCGTTGCTCTCCTGGCTGGCCTTCAACTGACGAAGCACGGTGACCGTCTGCGGGTCCAAGAACACCGTCCGGGTGCCAGCGCGGGACTTCGGCGGTCCCTCGATCACCAGGCCCCCGACGGCGATCCGGGACACCTGCACGAACAGGAACCCCCCGGTCACGCTGACATGGGTCCAGCGCAGACCCAGAAGCTCCCCTCGGCGCATCCCGGTGACCAGGGCGAGACGGAACAGGACACCCATGCCGTCATCACTGAGGTGGTCCAGGAAGCACGCTGCCTCGTCCGGTGTCCACGTGTGAATCGGGCGGGCCACCGAATGCGGCACACGAACCCCGGTTGTTGGGTTCTTGTCGAGCAGCCGCATCCGGACGGCGTGCGCCATCGCGGAGCGCAGCGTGGCGAGCACCCGCTGCACCGTGCCCGCCGCGAGTCCTCGGCTGGCGAGGTCGTAGGACAGCCGCTCCACCTGCGGAGGGGTCACGTCGTCCACGGCGGTGTCGCCGAGGGCGGGGATCAGGTAGCGGTCCAGGTGCGCCCGGTACGAGGCCCTGGTGGATGGACGCAGGAACACCTGCCCGTCCAGCCACTGCGTCAGGTACTCCGACATGAGGGGCCCGGATCTGATGCCCGCGACACCCGCAGTACCCGCAGTCCCGCCATTGACGGCCACCTCGGCGAGCCAGTCATGGGCGTCGCTTATGGTGTCGAAGGTGCGGGTGACCTGCCGTCGCCTGCCCTCACCTCCCTTCGGCAGGTCGATGACGGCGTTCCACCTGGACAAGCTGCCGTCGGGCTTGCGACGGCGATACACACGGCCTCGGGCCATGGTCGTTCTCCTTCCGTAGACATGGCAAAGGCCTGCCACCTTGTGTGGTGACAGGCCAGGGTGATTGACGTACGGGTGGTGCTACCCCTTGCGACGCCGGGGCTTCCGTGTGGCTGCCGCGAGCTGCTCCTCGATGATCGGCATGGACGAGCGCAGCACTTCCCGCATGGCACCGGGCGAGACAGCCGAGTTCACGCTGATGTGGACGAGCTCGGCCAGCGACTGGCCTTCCGCGAGCTCGAGCAGGCAGACCGTGGCGATGGAGGACTCCCCGAACGCCGCCAGCAGGAACGCCGCCGCCCCGGCGACACGCGGACGTAGATCCTGTGGTGCCGTCAAGGCCGCCTGCACGATCACGTCCACGACGCCCTCGGCAGGGTCGGCGGTCAGGGCGATGCTGGCCATCACGTAGTCACGCACGATGACGTTGTCGAACGCGACCTGGATGCGGGACCGCATCAGATCGGTCGCGTGATCCGCAGGCACCGGAGCGGCGGCAAGCATCTTCACCTCGTCCCACACCTGCTTGGCCCGCTCGCCGAGTGCCACCGTCAGGATCGACTGCGCCTGCTCACGGACCTCTCGGCTGGGTGCCAGGTCGAGCCTCGGGGCATACCGCTGGACGACTTCCTCGCGGCTCTCGGCCACCATCGGCAGTCCCAGGCCGACACGCTCGGCCTCCAGCAGACCGGACTCCTGCGGGATCTCTACTCCCTCGGGCGGGCAGCACTCGATGCTGCGGCACATGTAGGACCAGAGCCGGCCACCGTCGATGAGCATCGCGTCGCGCACGTTGACATGAACCTCGTGACAGGCCGTGATCAGCGCAGCGACACCCTCCCGGTGCGGCAGGTCATCGCCCTTCGGGCAGTACAGGGCGAGCAGCACCTCGTCGGCCTCCACCCGCGTACCCGTCGAGGCCACATACTCCGCCACCTCCTCGATGCTCTCGGGGACGTCCAGGCGCATCGACACGATCACCTGGCCCTTGCCTAGGTACACGGCGACAAGGGACTGCGACGGATGGAACCCGACCAGGGCGGGCAGGGCAGCAGCGAACGCCCCCGGCGAGCGAAGCATCACCTTCGAACTTGCGGACAGAACTGACATGCGGAACTCCATTCGATTGGCCCGGACACATCCGGGTATGACGAAGGCCCCGTCCATCAGGGACAGGGCCAGCGTTACGGCCTCTCGTAGCCGCTCTGGGCTAGGTCTTCAAGGCCACGAATCCGGACACAGTGATCCGAACACCTCCATTATCCCACGAAAAGGCGTTGCAGCGCAACAGGTTTCGCGCTGCATCGCAGTGAACACGGTGTTCCGTCCACTGTGTACTTGGTGTCGGCCCTTCTCCCGCGCCCTCCTACGCTTCGCGGTCGACGAGCGCGGGCACACGACGGCGCGGCCGCAGTTGCGGGTCACCGCCCTAGGCAGGGGCAACTGGGCGTGGCCGCTGCGCGGCAATGCCATGGGGGGCGCTGACGCCACCATCCACCGCCTTTCCCAAGACCCCGTACTCGCTGTAGGCCGGCAACCACGTTGCGTCGTGCCAGGCGCACGCTGCTGCTGATCGCCGAATCAGGGCGCTTTCCCATATAGGAACTCTCCCGTTGGGCTCAACCCTCGCCGTGACCGTTCGGCTCCGTTCGCACTCAACCATCCGTAAGTCAAGCGCGGAAGTCATACGGGTTGATGGTGGAGCACACGCAACGCCCGGGGTCGAGGCGACCTCGTGACTCCTGGGTGCGCTGGCACAATTCAGCCAGGAACTTCACCGCTTCGTCATGCCAGATGACCGCCTCCGTGTACCCATCGGGGAGGACTTCCCGGGCGACCTGGAAATACCCGGCGTCACGGACGAACGCCCGCCACTGCTCCTCCATCTGCAGCGGGATACCCCCGTCAAGGTACGCCGTGTAGTGCATGCGCTGGGTCAGCCCGGCTTCCGCATGTTTTGACATCCGCCGACGTGGCCTGTTGGTGACACCGGCTTTGATGAGCTGCCCATCCGTGACCGTGTAGAACCAGCCCTTCAGCTTCGGCCGGTATCCGCCGAGCTCCATGCAGTGCACGCACCAGGGGGTGATGTTCGTGGTCGCATGCTTGTATGAGATGCGGACCTGCGCCCCGCAGGTGTGCACGGTCAGCCACTTGGCGTGTGCCCCACCCGGGTACGGCTCCAAGGGGATGAACCCCCGGTTGACCATCCGTCCCCAGCGAATGTCGTCCGGGATGACTTTCCCGGCGCACACCCCGCACGGGTCAGAGTTCCGTGACAGCAGATGCCCCAGCCGGGGGCGTCCTGGGTGACCGCAGCGCAGGCACACACCCGCCCATGGAGTGTTGGCCCCCTGGTAGGGCACGGACGGGTTGAACCCGGCGTCAAGCATGAACTGGCGGGCGTTCTCCTCACCGGTCATGTTATAGGCCGGCCGGACGGCTCCCACCGGCCACATCTCCCCGGTCCGTTCCCACTGGGCGGCGTGGGAGTGGCAGCGTCCCTGGGAGCTGGTGGGCTTATCGCAGCCGTCGAACATGCACTCGGTGATGACCCCGTAGCGCCGGCTGGTCTTGCGTATCGTCTGCCGGTCTATGCACTCCCGACACACCCCCCGATGCCCGTCGATGGCTTCTGGCCGCAGCGGGAAGTCGACTATCGGTTTGAGCGTGCTGCATTTCGAGCAGGTCTTCTCGTCAGGACGAGCATCCTCACGGCTTCTCCTGCGAACGATGAGCGGGTCACCATAGTGCTTCACAGCGGTGTAATGCCGCTGGCAGTATCCCCGGCAATGCGCTGGTTCTGAACAGTCATCCACGAGACAGGGATGCTGCGCCCAGGCAACCCCGTCAGGGCTGCCGGTCTGCAGCAGGATACGCAGCTGCTGACCTTTACGAGCCTGGTTGTAATGCCCAGAGCACATGCCTTTGGCGACAACATGCTTCCCGCAGTCGGGGAAGGTGCAGTCCGCCATGGCCTCATTGGACCACTGGCCGCTGACATGATGCGCGGCTCACGTTGCTGTTCAGACCGGTCGGGTGCGGATGGTGAGCGGTGGTAATGAAGCTTAGAGCCCGTCGCGCCGGAACAGGCGAGTGTTGACATGGAGGCGGCTCATGTAGACGCGGACAGCATCCTTGCGTTCCTCAGTCTGGGGCTTGACTGCGCTCGGCAACGATAACGCGGAGTCAGGTACATTCGCGGACCTTTAGGACCTCGGCGTTGGTTACGCCACCCGCTGACATCCTTCAGGCCAGCCGGTCATCCCATTCCGGTAGCAACGGATTGGTCGTTCACCGCCTTCCCCTGATTGTGCCCTCGGCTGACGGGCAGCCCACTGAGCGAGGTCATCCCGTCACTTGATCCGTTGGGAGTCGGCTACGACGCCAACGCCCTTCGACCCTTGGCGACCTCGTCCAACAGCATGACCGGCTGCATCCATGGCTCATTGGTGTAGGCCTCTGCGAGGTGACTCGCCCAATCGTCCACGATCGTGAGGATGTCCTCGGCGATGCGAATGAAGAACCAATCTGGTTCGGGAACGGGAAAGATTCGGGTCCAGGTGAGGTGCGCCAGATGCTTGTTCATTACGGGCTTGATGGCACGGAGGCGTTCAGCAGCTTCGACCACAACTTCGGACCGTGGAGTCCACGCTGGTCCGAACTGCTCGATCCTCATGTCGTCAGTTCTGCTGGGTGCCTCGAGGAGGAACTCCACGAGAACACGGGCATGCAGCAGCGACGCCTCGAGGCACGCATTCTGCACAACGGGATCACCGTCCGGCTTGGCGCTCTTTCGTCGGCAGGCGACCGCCGAGTCGATGCACTGGCCGACCTCATAGGCAATGTGCGCGGTCGCGTCCATTCGTGCTTGGACGTCGTGGGAGAGGAGTTCGACCAGGATCTCGGTTGGCGTGAACACGACCAGCCCGCAGGCAAGCAGGCGTTCGCGTTTGGTTCCCCGCACGAACTGCCTCGTGTTCATGGTTACGAGGCCGTCCATGCGGTTCTTCAATGCGGACACGGCATGATGCAGGTCCACCTCATTGGCACCGAGGACTGCCTTAAGGCACGTTGCCTTCTGATCCACGCCATCGTCTAGGAGTTGATCGTTCGGGGCATCCAACTGGGAGACGTCGAGGGTGAATGCCGCGTCGACGATCGCGATGTGAGGGTTGGCCGCCAACAGCGAGTCAACGGCGTGCCGGTTCTGCGGTGTGGCGTTGCCCTGGTCGTAGTCCACGCCGCTGCAGATAGCCAGCTCCGCTAGTCCACGCGCACTGTCGCGGATCAACTTCGCGCACACGTCGTGCTGATCTTGGTCAGGGTTGGCGGCAGCAATCAGGACGCAGGTGTCTAGAAGAAGGCGTGGCCGCATGGGCCAACCGTATGCAGTTGCGGAGGCTAGGACGTGGGCTGGTGGGAGTCGCGGCAACGGATGACACATCCGGAACCGGCCACGTCGAGGCGGAGTGGGTTCGCGGGTGACCCAATGAGTGCCAGGTGGAGTTACTGGACGGACCCCCAGTTCCTTGTTGAGGATGGGCGCATGAGCCAAGCCGAGGCCCTCACGCGCATGATCGACGACCTACGCCGGATGAGGGACCAATGCGAGCCGAAGGCGAATACCAACCCGACCTACCTGCACTTCTCCGGTGCCATCTCGAACCTGAAATGGCTTATCGAGCGCTCGGGGGAGCTCAAATAGTTCGGCTCCATGCCGCCAGCTGCGCAATCCGCGACCAAGCCGCCTCCCGTTAGGCGGGATCCAGATCTGGGTTGGCGAGTTCCCACGCCACGATGGCGTTGACCGACAGGTCCGCGTCACTGCCGATCAGCACGGGGTGGACGAAGAACGGGCCTGGAGCTGAAAGGCGGCGAACTGGTCAGCGGTCACGAGTTGAGGTACCCAATCCGAACGCCCTCGATAGTGTGGATGCCATGGGACTGTTTCGCAAGAATCAGCCGAACGCCGAAGCGCCAGTTGAGGTTGTCTCGTTCGACCCCGAGCGAGCCCTCTCAGTGACGTGGGTGTCGAGATATCAGGACGAACTGACGCACGTCGCGCAGCGACAGGGATGGGGAGGCCTCGACGGCGAACCGAGTGCTCCGATTCCCGCATCTGTCGTGCCTGGGAAAGACTTCAAAGGGAGGGACGGGCTGACGGTCACGTCCCACGGCAAGGTGATCGGGTTCGTCAACAGGTCTCCGGAACAACTGATCGGCAATCGCACTTCGGCCCCCGCCTCGGTTGTGCTGCGTCGAGTTATGCCAGGGATCATCGCGAGCGTTTGCATCGCGCCCGCTGGCACCTAACCGAGAAGTGGGGGCCGACGCAGCAGGCGACCGGCGACCGGCTCGGGGCAAGTCACCAGATCCGTGCACTCGATCGACAGATGTCCGGCGCTTGCAAGCCCCGCCTGGTCACCGACGCGCCCCTCGCGTTGCATGTGGATGCCCTGTGCGACGATCTGCTGCTGGCGGTCACGGGCGCACGCCGTTGACCAAGGGCCTCCCGTTCGGTACCGCCCCCGCGCTCTCCGCGTGGCCGACGACGTCACGATCCCACAGCGTTGTTCAATGCAGCTTTCTGCAGCCGACCATGTTCCAGTAGTCGGAGCCAGGGATGTACGCCGCGATTGACTCCACGGTGCGGGGGCCGTTCCAGTTCTCGGAGTCATGCTCCTGCGCCCATACCGCGACGTATCCGCCGTTCCCCTTCCTGACGATTCCTGGGTTGCCGAAGGAGCATCGGTCGTAGCTTCCGAACTCGCCCTCTTCCCCGAAGGTCGCGCCGGTGGCCGTCTCGGCTTCCTGGACGCTCATTCCCACTCTCGCGCCGGCGACGTACCAGGGTTGCACCCGTGTGGCGGAGATCGTGCCACCGCATGTCTTCGCGCCTCGCGGCCTTGCGCGCTGGGTACCACATGCGGTCCAGACCTGAAGACCGAAGCCGCTTCAACGGGTCAGCGGGCGAGTTGCTCGACGTCGAAC
>Ga0194043_1001461_pt1 | contig 13295 bp, 13 predicted proteins | sample JunL4415m_MetaG_FD_161274 | JGI IMG/M metagenome (GOLD analysis project Ga0194043, IMG submission 161274) | Anoxic zone freshwater microbial communities from boreal shield lake in IISD Experimental Lakes Area, Ontario, Canada - Jun2016-L442-15m | ecosystem: Environmental > Aquatic > Freshwater >...
GTTCGACAGCGAAGCCGCTGAAATCCGGGTACTGCTCCAGATCAAAAAGAACGGTCGCCAAGTCAACTCCCGAAACGCCATCCACAAGAGCGTGGTGAGTCTTGTTGATCAGTGCGAAGCGATTGTCCTCAAGCCCTTCAATGATCCACATTTCCCAGAGTGGCTTACTGCGATCAAGCTGCTGTGAGGCAATGCGCGCCGCAAGCTGAAGGAGTTGCTCCTCGCTTCCCGGGTGCGGAAGGGCCGTATGGCGCACGTGGTAGGAGATGTTGAAGTTCGGATCATCAACCCAAAGCGGGCGGCCGCTGTCCCCAGGGGGGAAAGCGAGTTTCTGGCGGTAACGCGGCACCAGCTGCAGGCGGCTCTGGATGTGCTCAATAAACTCCTCAAACGGAGGGGCCTTGCCCTCGACGAGAATGACCGCGCCGATATGCATGTGGGAGTTCGATCCCTCTTGTGCGAGGAAGGATGCGTCAACTGCAGTAAGTCTGTCCAGATGTTGTTGTGCCATTTGCTCACCCGAACTTGTTGGTGACGGAGGCCACAGCCTACCTGCGATTCATGGTTCCCGCAGAAGTCGGGCAGCGCTCCGCGCTCAACAGGGCTAGTCTTCCGCGAAGAATGGCTTGGGACTTCTCAACGGATCCGGAATTTCAGGAGCAGCTTGACTGGATGGCCACCTTCGTGCGCGAAGAGATCTGGCCCATGGAGACGCTTGATCTGAGCCTTGCGCAGATCAAGGAACTCTTCCTTCCCCTGCAGGCACAGGTCCGGGAGCGCGGTCTTTGGGCGGCACACCTTGACCCTGAACTTGGCGGTCAAGGGTTCGGCCAGCTCAAGCTGGGATTGATGCACGAGATCCTCGGCACCTCACCATTGGCACCGTTCGCTTTCGGCAACCAGGCACCCGACTCTGGCAACTCAGAGATCATCGCGATGGCAGGAACCCAGGAACAGAAGGACCGTTACCTCTACCCGCTGCTCAACGGCGACATTCACTCAGCCTTCTCAATGACAGAGCCGGACAGTGCCGGTTCCGATCCGACTCTGCTCAAGACCCGTGCTGTCAAGGACGGCGACGGTTGGGTTCTCAACGGCCGCAAGTGGTTTACGACAAACGGCTCGATGGCGGACTTCCTGATCGTGATGGCAGTTTCTGATCCGGACGCTCGGCCACACCAGCGCGCCTCAATGTTCATCGTCCCGACAGACACGCCAGGGCTTGACATCATTCGCGACGTTCCGACAATGGAGCACCCGGAGGAACGCTTTGGATTCCTCGCAGGTCACTCTGAGATCGTCTACAACGATGTGCGTCTGGGACCTGAAGCTCTGCTCGGCGCAGAAGGTGCTGGGTTCCTGATCAGCCAGCAGCGGCTCTACCCGGGTCGTATCCATCACTGCATGCGTTGGCTTGGCGTTGCACAACGTGCCTTCGACATGCTCTGCGAGCGCTCGCTCGTGCGCTACTCGCACGGTTCTCTGCTTTCCGAAAAAGAAACCGTTCAGAACTGGATTGCCGACAGCGCAGCCCAGATTCAGGCAGCACGGCTGATGACACTTCATGCTGCTTGGAAGATGGACACAGAAGGTGTCATGGCAGCCCGGCGCGACATTTCACTGATCAAGTTCTTCGGCGCGACAGTCCTTCACGATGTGATCGATCGTGCACTTCAGATCCATGGATCGCTCGGATACTCAACAGACCTTCCGCTTGAACAGATGTACCGCTACGCGCGCGCTGCCAGGTTCTATGACGGCCCTGACGAGGTTCATCGCGCATCAGTGGCCCGCCAGATCCTTCGGACCTATGAGGCGCCGTCTGATGGTGTGCCAACTGAGCACATTCCGACGCGTCGTGAGGCGGCCCGTGAGAAGTTTGCATGGCTGCTGGACCAGGCGACAGCGAACGACTGACGCCAGAGGCCGAGGGACGCAGGCGCGTCCCGATGCTTCTGGTTGTACTGATTGTTCAGCTGCTGGTCGCGACTGTCTTCATCGTTCTCGTAGTAACCGATTCGCTGCCGATCCCTGGCGGGGATGGACGTACAACTCTGCCCGCCAAGACAACTCCTCGGTAGCCGGGGCCGTATCCCCTTAGACTCATCCTTCAGATGGCAAACGCTCCCGAAACACTCCTTCTTGCTGCGCCGCGCGGTTACTGCGCTGGGGTGGACCGCGCTGTCGTGACAGTCGAGCGTGCGCTCGCTGAGCATGGTGCGCCGGTCTATGTCCGCAAGGAAATTGTCCACAACAAGCATGTTGTGGAACAACTTCGCTCCAAAGGAGCGATCTTTGTTGACGAGCTCTCCGATGAGATTCCCGAAGGCGCAGTGACAGTCTTCTCTGCCCACGGAGTCTCCCCGGCCGTTCACTCAGACGCAGCGGCCCGTGGTTTGCAGACAATTGACGCGACATGCCCGCTGGTGACCAAAGTCCACCATGAGGCCAAACGGTTCGCAGAGGACGGCTACACCGTAATTCTCGTCGGGCACGCAGGTCACGAGGAGGTGGAGGGAACCATGGGAGAGGCGCCAGACTCAATCGTGCTTGTAGAGACAGAAGCCGATGTCGACGGACTTGCCTACAGCCAAGACGACCGACTCGCTCTGGTAACCCAGACGACTCTCTCCGTTGATGAGACCGATGCGATCATCGCCCGCCTCAAAGAGCGGTTTCCGCAGATAGCCACACCAAAGCTTGATGACATTTGTTACGCCACGACCAACCGTCAGCTTGCCGTCAAGAAACTCGCAACCCTGTGCGACCTCGTGCTCGTGATTGGCTCACGCAACTCGTCCAACTCAAACCGACTGGTTGACGTGACCCGTGATTTGGGGACGGACTCCTACCTGATTGACAATGAGGGCGAAGTACGCGAAGAATGGCTTGAGGGGAAGAAGACTGTGGGCATCACCTCTGGAGCCAGCGCCCCCGAGGAACTTGTCCAGCGCTTGATCGCCTTCTTCCAGGCACGAGGGACCAAAGAGGTCAGGGAGATCAACGTCATTGAAGAGAATGTGCGCTTCATGCTCCCCAAGGCTGTTCGAGACACCGTCGGCGCCGAGTAATTGGCTCACAGAGCCTCAAGAGAGCGCTGATGAGAACCGTCGTCATCTCTGACCTTCACCTCGGTGGTCGGCTCGGCGTGGACATTCTCCGAAATGAGCCAAATCGAGAGTTGTTGAAGGATTTCATCAAGGGGACAGATCGACTCGTGTTACTCGGGGACACGCTGGAGCTGAGGCACGGACCAGCCCACGAGGCCCTCGCGAAGGCGCTCCCCGTTCTTGCAGACATCGCTTCCGTCCTCTCAAAGAAGACTGAGGTGGTACTGGTGGGCGGTAACCACGATCACGCAATTATCTCTCCATGGCTTGACTCCCGCCGCCGCGATGGGGTTCCCCCAAAGCTTGGGGTGATGGAAACCGCACCAGCCGACAGCGGCTGGATCAGCAGCAGAATCGCTGAGGCAATGAAGCCAGCCAAGGTGATTCTCGGCTATCCGTGCGTTCGGATCAGCGAGGATGTCGTCGCCTTTCATGGCAACTACCTGGACCGTCACATTGAGGTCCCAACCTTCGAGCGCCTGGCAGCAGGAGTGATGGCGAAGATCACTGGGCGACCGGCAGACGAGGCCGTCGGCCCAGACGACTACGAGGCCGTTCTCGCCCCAATGTACGCCTGGACATACGAGGTCGCCCAACAGGTCCCAGGCGGCATGGGCATTGGAGCTCATGGTGTCTCGACTCGCGCGTGGAAGATGCTCGCGGGAGGAAGTGGTAACCGGCCGATGCGGAAGCGAGCAGCAGCAGTTGGCTTTGCGAGCGCAGTCGGAATGCTCAACACGGCGAAGCTCGGCCCGCTTCGAGCTGACATTTCACCTGAGGCACTCAGGCGAGCGGGAATCGACGCTGCCGCCAGTGCGGTCGCTGGGTTGGGACTTGACGCAAATCACATTCTTTATGGACACACGCACCGCCCTGGACCACTCCCAGAGGATTCAGTCGCGGAGTGGCAGATCCCCGGAGGACAGCAGCTCTGGAACACCGGGTCGTGGGTCTTTGAGCCGCACTTCCTCGCCAAGGCTCCAATGGGCTCGCCCTACTGGCCTGGGCGGGCGATTGAGGTCATTGATGATGAGGCGCCGGTCATTCACTCATTGCTGAATGGCTGTGATGCCAAGGAGATCGTTGGCGATCTCCAGCCTCACGAAGAACTCCTCTAAACCGCGCTGCTTGAAAGGCGTCAGGCGGCGATGCCGGGGGCAAAGCAAGTAGCGAGCACAGTGACGCCTGCGTCCGGGGTGATCGTCAGATCGCCTTCAGTGTGGACCGGGTTTGTGACGACCTCAAGAGCAGCGGGTCCATCCACATCAAAGCTGGTCCCGTTGACCACGACAGTTCCCGAGCCAGTCACGGAAAGCCAGACTGAGCCGGCAGCGTACGGGCCGCTTCCGAGGCCGGGACGCTCTGCGCTGGGCACGACTATCAAGGCGTCATCACTGTCCTCTGGTCTGACAGGCCCGAAAGGCTCAGCCTTGAGGTCAAGCAGTCCGAGAATCAATTCTTCGGTTTCGGTGTAGCCACCTTCTCCCACCTGAATGTCCTCAAGGCGGAAGTCCCCGTTGAAGAGGTATCGACTCGGATAGCCCTGCGGACCATAGAAAGACCAGATCTCGCCATCAGTGTCGACTACGACCGGATAGTTGATGCCAAGGCGCTTGACGGCAGCTTCTATCGCGGCCTCGTCTTCAGCCTCGGGACGTGACGCAGTGTGAACTCCAATCACGCGAAGGCCGGCCTCTGCGTAGCGCGCATGCCACTCGTTCATATAGGCGATGGTGCGCATAGAAGCTGGCTGGGTCATGTCCCAAAGTTCGACAAGGACCGGGCGATGACGCTGCTTGTCCATCCGCAGCGGCGCAGAGTTGAACCATGTGAGTTCACGCGGGAAGGGAGGGGCGAGGATGTCGACGGGAGGGCGCAGGGGAGCTCAATGGTAGCTTTTCCTTCTAGCCGCCAACCCTTACAACGGAGGAAATCAATGTCTCAGTTCTTTGACCGCCTCGAACAGGTCCGCTCAAAGTGGAACGTTCTGGAGCACCCCTTTTACCAGCGCTGGACCAACGGAGAGCTCACAAAGGCTGATCTCGCCGTCTATTCAGGCCAGTACCGATACGCCGTAGTTGCACTTGCTGAAGCTTCAACCCAGGCAGCTGACGTAGCTGACGAGAGCCTCGCGAAGGGCCTTGCAGCCCACGCGGTCGAAGAGACCGAACACATTGCTCTTTGGGATGGGTTCACTGACGCAGTCGGCGGAGACGCAGCAGTTTCGCCAACAGCCGAGACCGAGACCTGCATGGCAGCTTGGGCCGGAACAGCAGACCGTCCGTTCCTTGAGACTCTTGTGACTCTCTACACGATCGAATCCGGTCAGCCTGTGATCAGCGAGACCAAGCGCGACGGTTTGATCGAGCGTTACGGGTACACCCCGGACAGTCCTGCGACTGAGTACTTCGACCTCCACGCCGAGCTCGACATTGAGCACGCTGAGCTTGCCCGCAAGGCAATCGAGCCAAGGCTTGCCGGTGCTGATGAGGAAGCCCTTCTGGGAGTCGCCGAAGCAACGCTTCGCGGCAACTGGGAGCTCCTTGACGGCGTCGAGAAGCTTCTCGGCCGGTAGGACAAGGGAATTTGGTAACAGCGCGATGAGCAACCGGTCAAGAATCGGAGTGCTTGTCGCGCTAGTTGCTGTTGCTGTAATCGCTTTTGTTCTGCTCAAGGGTGGAAGCAGCGATAAGGCGAAGGTCAGCTCGGCAGGAGGCGTGACGGCCACAACTCCCGCTTTCCATGTGGTTGCTACGAGCCTGAAGGTGACTTCGGCAGGACCAGTTGGGGGAGTCAGGACAATCAGCGCCCACTCTGGCGATCGGCTTGTTATCCGAGTCAAGTCGGTCAATGTCACCGGCGAGGTCCACTTTCACGGCTTTGATGTTCACAGGGATCTGACGCCCGGGTCAACCGCAGTCTTCGACATCAGCTCGAAGGAGACGAAGGATCCCAAGGTTCACGGGACGCTGGACATGGAGCTTGAACAGACCTCGACGCTGATTGCCCGGGTTCAGGTCTCCCCATGACCCTGCCCCGTCTGGGGCGAAATGTCTCGCTGCTCGCAATATCGGCCCTGTTGTTTCCAGGGACGGCCTCTGCTCATGGAATAGCGGCCAAGGCTGACCTTCCGATTCCAGCGTGGCTTTTTGCCTGGGCCGCAACAATCGTTCTGCTTGTTTCCTTCGGTGCCCTCGCGGCACTCTGGACCAGTCCGAAGCTTGAAGTGTCGGGAACCCGAGATCTGATCCCCCTCGGAAGATGGATTGATGTTGTCTTGGGCGTGGCAGGCGTGGGATGGTTTGCGCTCGTCTGCTGGGCTGGCCTGACTGGCACCTTCGTGCCCACCGCGAACCTTGCCCCAACCGCAGTTTGGGTCTGGTTCTGGGTGGGAATGCCGATCCTCAGTGCCTTGTTTGGTGACGTGTTCCGCCTTCTCAACCCATGGCGTGCTGTAGGACGTGCAGCCGGATTCTTCATGGCATGGTTTCTCCCAAGTGGACTTCCCACTCCTAATGCGTGGCCCGCCCGACTAGGCAGGTTCCCCGCCGCCGCAGGACTGCTCGCCGTGGGATGGCTTGAACTGGCCTCAGCCTCACGCGATGATCCCTCCACACTCGCCACACTCGCGCTTGTCTATGCGGCAATCCAGCTGCTGGGCATGAGCGCTTTCGGCGTTGAGGCATGGAGTAGCCGAGGCGACAGCTTCGGCGTGCTCTTCTCCCTGATCGCGAAGATCGCTCCGTTTGAACGTGAAGGCGGGCGGCTTCGGCTCAGAGCCCCATTGGCAGGCCTAGTCCGCATGCCCCAGGTTGGGTGGACTCAAGGCTTGTTGTTGGTTGTTATCGGTGTCACAAGCTTCGACGGGTTTACCCAAGGCCCGATCTGGGCCAATCTGGCCCAGTGGCTTTCAGCGCGAGCCCAGGACCTCGGTTTTGGCTTGACTGGCGCAGCCGAGGCGGCAGCAACCGTCGGCATTCTTGGAGCAATCGCAGTGGTCAGCTTGATCTGGACTCTCGGCGTGGCAGCGTCTGCCCGGGAGCTGGGTAAGCCAGCCAAGGAAGTTGGACGGGCGTTTGGGCATGTACTGGTGCCGATAGCTCTGGCCTACACCGTCGCCCATTACATCTCGCTATTGCTGATCCAAGGACAGGCAGTCGGATACCTCGTCTCAGATCCCACCGGGAGTGGCGCAAACTGGTTTGGCAGCGCACAGTGGACAGTCAACTACGGGTTGATCTCCCCGACGGGGGTTTGGTGGGCGCAGGTGGCTGCACTTGTCCTCGGTCACATCGCAGCACTTACGCTGGCGCACGATCGAGCGCTTGAACTCTCACCGGATTCCAAGACCGCAACCCGATCCCAGGTTCCAATGCTTATCGCCACAGTCGCATTCACAACTCTTGGTCTCTGGCTTCTGTCAGCTGCAAGTCTCTGACAATGATCGCCGCATTGGCATTCCCCATGGCTCATCTGGCCCACTGGGCAGTTCTGCTCTACGCAGCCCCATTGCTGCTTCTGGTGGGCTGGGCAGCGGTTGCGAGGCTGATGTCCTGGGTTCGATCGCGACGTTCAAGCGACTGACTCGCAAGCTCCAAGGCGCCGGGTTCGGCCCTGTGTGCGCAGACTCTCACTCTTTGGGAGGGACGGGGGCATACTCGATTGCAAGCCCTTGCAGTTAATCCTTAAGGAGAACCAACGTGCGTAAGACCATTCTCGCCATGTCAGCAGTTTCCATTGGCGTCCTAGCAATGTCGGGAAGCGCGTCAGCGTCTCTTGACCAGAAGGCCCAGGTTAAGCTTCAGCCAACTACAGGCGCTGGAGCAGCAAAGGGCAAGGGGTATGTGAAGCTCGATGCGTACCTCTCAACCCGTGATACCGACTCTGCTCGTGGCGCGTTCAAGACGAATCCGGTTGGCAAGGTCTTTATGGACTTCCCTGCAGGTTCGACGATCAACAAGGCTGCTGCTACGACGTGTAATCAGAGTGAATACATGGCACCTTCGCTGCTCAAGACTGCATGCGCGAGTTCGGTGATTGGTAGCGGTTGGGCTCTGCTCAACAACGGTTCGACGGCTGCCCAGCTGCAGTTGACTGGTGCTGCCAGCTACTGCCTTACGGCGGAGAAGTTGACGTACATGGCCACTTATGAAGGTGTCACGGGCGCAGGCCCAAGCTGCTTGCCTCAGGGTGACATTTGGGTCAAGGTTTCTGCTTACCAAGGCGGCGTTCAGAAGGCCCAGTGGTGGTGCTACGGCGACGCCGGCGCCCCGAAAGTCGGTGCTGCCTGCAATAACAAGCAGTCTGGTGCGGATGCGACAGGGAAGCTGCTCGCTACCGGTCCTGCCAACGGCACGTTTAACGATCTCACCAACAAGAAGAAGATGAACGGCTGCAACATCATTTTTGCCAATGACAATGCCGTCACTCCTCTTTCCTTCGGTGGAGTTGCCAACCAGTGCAAGAACCGTTTGACCGTGATCATTCCAGCCCTGAACGCAACAGGCTCTGGTCTGGGCGAGCTGCCTGGCGGAATCGTGTTGACTGACTTTGCACTGAACATTTCGAAGGCGAACTATCTGAAGGCTGGCGCATGCCCATCCAGCAAGAAGTGGGCTGTCAAGACGACAGTTGTCTACTCGAAGCTCAAGGGTGAAGTTGCTGCTCCAAGCCCAAGTCAGAACATTGTGAATTACAGCAACACCTGCAGGGCCTAGTCAATAAGCCAGCAAGAGTTGTGAATGGGAACGGCCCCGCCAGATGGTGGGGCCGTTCCTTTTCGTGCAGTGAGCCGGCTTGACGGCGAAACTTTTTGAACACTTTGGGGTTCCTTATTGCGAAGTTGTGTGAGAGTCGTCATACTTCTTCAAGTTAACCCGCGCCGTATCCCCAAGGAGGAGACATTTTGCGCAAAGTAATCATCACCACGGCATTGGCAGCCCTAGGTTCGCTTGCCCTCGTTGGCAGCGCTTCCGGAGCACTCGTGCAGCAGTCCCAGATCAAGCTTCAGCCGCTTACAGGCACTGGAGCAGCAAAGGGCAATGCATACGTGCATCTCGATTCGTATCTCTCAACCCGTGACGCAGCATCGACGCGTACCGCTTGGAAGACGAATCCGGTTGGCAAGGTCTTCATGGACTTTCCTGCAGGTTCGACGATCAACAAGGCCGCTGGTCCTGTTTGTAACCAGAGTGAGTACACGGCTCCTTCGCTTCTGAAGACGCTTTGCGCGACCTCGGTGATCGGTACCGGTTGGGCCATCCTCAACAATGGTTCGACGGCTGCTCAGTTGCAGCTGACTGGTACTGCCAGCTACTGCGCTACCTCTGAGAAGTCGACTTACATGGCTACTTATGAAGGCGCGACCTCCAGTGGTCCCACCTGCTTGCCTCAGGGTGACATTTGGGTCAAGGTTGCTGCTTACCAGGGTGCTGTCTTGAAGGCTCAGTGGTGGTGTTACGGCGATGCCGGCGCTCCACACGCAGGTGCTGCTTGCAACAACAAGCAGTCAGGCGGAGATGCAAACGGGAAGGTGCTCGCTAGCGGTCCTACTGGAGGAACGTTTAACGATCTCACCAACGCAAAGGCAGCGAACGGCTGCAACATCATTTTTGCCAATGACAATGGTGTGGCTCCACTTTCGTTCGGTGGCGTGACCAACCTGTGCAAGAACCGTTTGACCGTGATCATTCCTGCGCTCAACGGTTGCTCGACTTGCCTCGGTGAGCTCCCTGGTGGAATCGTGCTGACTGACTTTGCACTGAACATCTCGAAGGAGAACTATCTGAAGGCTGGCGCATGCCCAAGCAGCAAGAAGTGGGCTGTCAAGACGACAGTTATCTACTCGAAGCTCAAGGGTGAAGTTGCTGTTCCAAGCCCAGCTCAGAATGTTGTGACTTACAACAACACCTGCAAGGCGTAGTACTCAAGCCAGCAAGAGTTGTGAATGGGACGGCCCCGCCATTTGGCGGGGCCGTTTCTCGTTGGTAGGCGCTACCAACCCTTTACCCCGACTTTTGAAACTTCTGACCTTGGTGTGAGATAATTCACAGAAGTCAAAACCCCTGCTGAGTTTCAAGCGCGGCAGACAGGAGCATGGAGGAGAGATCATGAGAAGAATTTTGATTGGAGCCACTGCGTTGGCCGTCTCAGTCGGGTTCGTCCCGGCGGCATCTGCAGCCTTGTCACAGCAGGCGATAGTAAAGGCCAGCCCGACGAGTGGCACCGGTGACCCTAAAGGCAAGGGGTATGTGAAGTTGGACTCTTACCTGTCCACTCGGGATGCAGGGTCGACCCGCGGCGCGTACAAGACAAATCCGGTTGGCAAGGTTTTCATGACATTTCCGGCTGGAGGGACAGTGAACAAGGCCGCTGGTCCTGTTTGTGCCCAGAGTGAATACACGGCCCCTTCACTACTGAAGACGCTTTGCGCGACATCAGTCATTGGTACCGGTTGGGCCATCCTCAACAATGGTTCGACATCTGCTCAGCTGCAGTTGACTGGGACCGCAAGCTACTGCGCTACTGCTGAGAAGTCGACTTACATGGCTACTTATGAAGGTGTCACGTCCAGTGGTCCCAGCTGCTTGCCTCAGGGTGACATTTGGGTCAAGGTCACTGCCTACCAGGGTGCTGTCTTGAAGGCTCAGTGGTGGTGTTACGGCGATGCCGGTGCTCCGAAGGCCGGTGCTGCCTGCAACAACAAGCAGTCAGGCGGAGACGCAACCGGGAAGGTGCTCGCCACGGGTCCTACCAAGGGAACGTTTAACGATCTCACTAACGCGAAGAAGGCCAACGGCTGCAACATCATTTTTGCCAATGACAATGGTGTGGCTCCACTTTCGTTCGGTGGAGTCGCCAACCAGTGCAAGAACCGTTTGACCGTGATCATTCCGGCGCTCAACGGTTGCTCTGCCTGCCTCGGCGAGCTCCCTGGCGGAATTGTGCTGACTGACTTCGCACTAAAGATCACGAAGACCAACTACCTCAAGGCTGGTAAATGCCCAAGTAACAAGACCTGGACGGTGAGCACGCAGGTCGTTTTCTCCATGCTCAAGGGGGAGTCCGGGACTGCCCCACCAGCTCAGACTGTCTCAAGTTCACAGAAGTGTCGCGTTTGAGCTGACAGCGACACAGCTCTGCTCTGGCTTTCATTACGGCCTCGCCTTATCGGCGGGGCCGTTTTGCGTCTATCGGCTCTAGTCCTCGGGCGTGACACCGGGGTTTGCGCACTCGGGGGATAACAATCTGAACCTGAATCCTTACCGAAGCTTTGCCCACGGGCCTTGCGTACGGCGCCAGAGTGGTACTGAATCGGAGTGCACGTGTCCCAGGGGAGGGAACTAATGAAGGTTATAACCACACTCATCGCAGGACTAGCCTTGCTTGCCGTTCCCGCGGTTTCGTCCGCGGCGTTGGTGCAACAGTCGGATGTGAAGATCGTTCCGACATCCGGAGCGAAGCCGAAGGTCAAGTCTTATGTGAAGTTGGACGCGTACCTGTCCACACGTGACGCAGCATCAACGCGTGGCACCGGGAAGACGAACCCCGTTGGTTTTGTGTCAATGGATTTTCCGGCAGGTTCCACAATCAACAAGGCTGCTGGCCCCGTCTGCAACCAGAGTGAGTACTCGACCCCGTCATTTCTGGCGGCGAACTGTGCCTCATCTGTGATCGGTACTGGTTGGGCCTTGCTGAACGGAGGAGTGGCGACTGCAAGGGAGCAAATCACAGGAGCTGCCACTGCATGCAACGTTGACGATGCGACGCAGTATTCGCGCACCTACGCGACAGGCCCGCAGCGTGCAACTGGGCCAAGCTGTCTGCCCATCGGCGATGTCTGGGTCAAGGTGACCGCCTATCAGGGCGGAATCCTCAAGAACCAGTGGTGGTGCTACGGACCAAAGGGCGCTCCAAAGCCAGGTGCTGCCTGCAACAACAAGCAGTCCGGCGCGGATGCAACCGGGAAGGGCTTTGCTTTCAACGACACCAAGAACGCGAAGAAGCTGAACGGGTGCAACATCATCTTCGCCAACGACAACAGTCTCGCCCAGCTCGCATTCGGAGGAACGGCGAATCAGTGCAAGAACCGCCTGACTGTGATCATTCCCGCAATGAACGGGACGGGTGCTGGTCTCGGCGAGCTGACCGGAGGAATTGTCCTCACGGACTTTGCCCTCAAGACCACCAAGGCCAACTACCTCAAGGTGGGGGCATCCTGTCCAGCACACAAGTTCACGGTCACAACCAAGGTCACTTACTCGAAGCTCAAGGGTGAGACGGCAGCACCAAGTCCAGTGAGCAATACCAACAAGACGGTAACTGCCTGCTAGCTGGACGGGTGGATGGCTGGCGCCGAACCTGGCGCCAGCAGAATCATTACCGGTTGCCCTGACCTCCTTCAGGGCAACCGGTAGCGCCGCCCGACCGGGGCGGCGCTTGCTGTTCTAAGGCGAATTGCAGGTCTCTGTTTGTGAGGCGGGTGGCTCTACACGCGGCAGATGCCGTTGCGCGACTCAAGCAGCTTGATGTCGTGTGAAAGTCCCTCTGGCGTCAGCTGTGTTGCTGGCCATGAGACGCAGCGCCGCCCGTCTCTGTCAAGGACGAACACATAGGCACTGTGGTCTGTGCTCGTCGCCTGTCCGGCCACTCCCCATGCATTCCAGACGGTCACGGTCTGAGCAGGAGACCCAAGAGCCCAGTGCATCCGGCCGGTCATCTGCTGCGAGGCAAGCCATTTCTTCACAGCCACGGGCGTGTCGCCACGAGGGTCTGCCGTAATGGCAACCACGGAGATGTCATGACCAAGTTGGTCCATCGCCCCTCGGATCTGCTGAGTTGTAAGGGGACAGATGTCCCTGCAGCTCGTGTAGAGAAACGTGACTATTGATGTCCTTCCCTTGAGGGTTGCGAGTGAGACTGGCCCGCCGTTTTCACTCACCAGGTGAAAATCGGCGAGCGGAACATTGGGGGGCATCAGTGAACCGGAGTAGCCCGAGTCGAGGGAGGCCGTCCCCGAAGGGCGTGACAACGCGAATATCCCGACTGCAATCAGGAGCAGCGCCAGACCCGCTAAGGCCACCAGTTTGTTGCGGTTTGAGACCACTTGGGGAGCGTACTTGTATTTCCCGGCTATCCTGTCTGAACTATGGAAGGCTCAGTCCAAGACACAGGTACGTCAGGCGC
>Ga0194043_1001462_pt1 | contig 13281 bp, 8 predicted proteins | sample JunL4415m_MetaG_FD_161274 | JGI IMG/M metagenome (GOLD analysis project Ga0194043, IMG submission 161274) | Anoxic zone freshwater microbial communities from boreal shield lake in IISD Experimental Lakes Area, Ontario, Canada - Jun2016-L442-15m | ecosystem: Environmental > Aquatic > Freshwater >...
AGCTGATTGATAGTGGGCATGGACCTCGAAGTCCGGTTGGGGTTGGCGCCCGAAGACGCACGTGTACGAGTGCGACCAAAGTCGCAGCCCGGGAACCTTACGGCACCTCAGCAAAAGCGCCAAACGACAACCGTCACCCATGACGGGCCGGATCCGCTGTGGACGTGTCTTACAGCCAAGATTCCGAGGATTCAAGGCTGTCTGTGTATAAACGGAAGTATACGCGATGCGTCGGACAGAATCCTCGCAACGGGTGGGGTACTGCGCCTCACGGTGTCAGCAGTTGTAGTCCTAGAGCCGTGCGTTGGCCATTTCCAAGGACCTGGATTGCCTCGCCCGAGGTCTGAATGACAGCGATACTGACGGCCTCGCCGGCGTTCAACTTGAGAATCGTCGAAACGTTTAGCTCCGACGGCTGCCCACCAACATTGACCGCGCTCTGCTGCTCGCCGGCAAACGGATTGGCCGGGTCCCCCGCGGGAATGATCCAGATGCCACGGGTTCCCGCACCGTTGTTCTGGAACAAGACACCACCGGTGACCGCGTAGATGCCGGTGAAGGGCGCTCGCATCTGAGTCGGCTGGCCGGTCGACCAAACACCGTCGCGGTTGTAAGCGGTATCGGTCAGAGCGATTTCCGTCACGACACCGCTGGCGACGCTGATGGGCGCGGCCCGATAGGCACGGGCTCCCGGGAGCGGCGCCAGTTCAGAGACCCCGACTGCGCCAGCTGCAATCTCGCTCGACCCTACACCACCCTTGGCGAGTTGATCCCGGCCGATACTATTGGCAGCGATCTTGCTGGGCCCGATCGAACCGTTAGCGATGTCTGACGCGCGCACAGCCCCTGCTGCGAGCGCAGCCGAGCCGACGGCACCTGCGGCAAGCTCCGCGCTACCAACCGCGCCTGTCGCAATTGCAGAGGCCTTGACGCTGCCGACAGCAAGACCCGGCCGTGGATAGGTTCCAGTCAGGACACCTCCTGCTTTGATCCCCGCCAGATTCGCTCGGGCGACCTGGCCGCGCTTAAACGCGGTGTAGAGCAGCGTTCCTTTGTGAATCTTGGCGTTCGTAACCGCACCGTTCTTGATGTTGGCGGTCCCAATTGTCGCCTTGATCGCCCGTGCGCCAGCCTCGCCTAGTGCCGGCAGCGCGACGGCGCTGATCACTGCCACTAAAACGAGTGCGAGCACTCCACGTCGTCGTCCCATCCCCACCATCGCGAGCCTCCCCATTGTGATTCGGGCGATTGTTGCGACTTTTGCGCCCTGAGGCAAGCCCTGGCCACGAATGTCCAGAAGGGGTCAGCCCCGATCTGGACATTTGATCGACGAGCTAGCTCGTCAGCCAAGGATCAGCTTTGCTTGGGGTCAGGTCCCTAAGCAACGTTACCGAGACCGAAATCCAAAGACGGCCCGTAGGGCCAACTTTGCTTAGGGGCCTGACCCCAAAGCAAAGCTGATCCACAAAAAAGGCCCCGTGTCCCCCGGCTCTTGCCGAGGGACACGGGGCCTTCGCTTGCTGCTCTAGTTGAGACCGCTATCGCCTTCGAGGCGCTCTTCGAGGCCGATCATCGGCTCGATTTCCTCGCCAGCGATACCAAGATCGTCGTCGAACTCGGGGATGCCAATGATCTCTGGCGTCCACGGCTCGCGCGGCTCGATCTCGATGTTGCGGTACTGCTTGAGACCCGTCGAAGCCGGGATCAACTTACCGATGATCACGTTCTCCTTGAGGCCGAGCAGATGGTCGGTCTTGCCTTCGATCGAAGCATCCGTCAGCACCTTGGTGGTCTCCTGGAAGGAGGCCGCCGAGAGGAAGCTCTCAGTGGCGAGCGAGGCCTTGGTGATACCAAGCACCTGCTGCTCACCCGTTGGCACCTCGGTCTTCTTGACCTTGGTCTGCTTCTTCTCGAGTGCTGCACGGTTCGCAACGAAGTCGGAGACCTCGACGAGCTGACCCGGCAGATAATCCGTGTCGCCCGGGAAGTCCACGAGCACACGACGCGTCATCTGACGTGCGATGACCTCGATGTGCTTGTCGTTGATCTCCACGCCCTGGTCGCGGTACACGCGCTGGACCTCTTCGGTCAGGTAGCGCGTGGCACGATCGAGACCCGTTGCCATCAGGTCGGGAGCGGCGAGCACGCCGTTCACAATCTGCTGTCCACGCACCACGATCTGACCATCCTCGACGATCTCCTCAGCGGAGCGCGAGTACGGAATGCCCTTCGTCAGCCACTCGTGCAGCGTACGCGTCATACGCTCGCCACGGTAGAAGATGACAGTACCTTCACCCTTGACCTCACGGACCTCGATGTCGTCGCGCAGCGGCAAGACGAAGACGAACTGCCCCGTCAGCTTGGCGCGGCGAATCACACGACCGTCGACGTGGGCAACAGCACCCGGCGTCTTCGGCGTGCGGGCCTCGAACAGCTCGACGACGCGCGGCAAGCCGTGCGTGATGTCGGAGCCGGCGACGCCGCCCGTGTGGAACGTACGCATGGTCAGCTGAGTACCCGGCTCGCCGATCGACTGCGCGGCGATAATGCCGACTGCGTCACCGACCTCAGAGCGACTACCCGTTGCTGGCATGACGCCGTAGCAGGCACCGCAAACGCCGATCTCGGCGTTGCAGGTGAGCACGCTGCGCACCGGCACGGTGCACTCGGCATCGACCTTCTCGTTGAGTGCCCACGTGAGTGTGCGGATCTGAAGGATGCGCACCTCTTCGGGGGTACGATCGGCATGCGGCTTGGAGGGATAGCCCTCCTCCTCGAGACGCCGGAGGAACTTCTCCGGGTTCTTCATGTCATCGATAGCCTCGAGCGTGAAGTACGGATCCTCACCCTTGTTCTCGCGCTTGAAGACCTCAGCAAGGTCCGTCAGGCCAACAGCCTTCGCGAGCGCAATCGGATCGGGATCCTTACCGGCCTTCTTGACCTCGTCGTCGATCTTGGCAAGAGCTGCCTCGACGTGACGGAACTTCTCTTCGTAGAGCTCGTGTGCAAACGAGCGGCTGATCGGCGTACCACTTGGCAGCGTCTCGCCGCCACCGATCGTGACGTCCAGAGCCAGCACGCGTCCGGCGAGCTGATCGCTCGGGCGGACGTCGAGCGTGGCGGAACGACGCACGATTGCACCACTGCGCACTTCGTACGTGATGCGGCGATCCATGAATGCCGGCACCTCGACGAAGCGCTCGGTGCCACAGTCCTCTTCGCGGACGATGACGTCCTGCGATACGTCGACGAGTCGACGCGTGAGGTAGCCGGAGTCGGCCGTACGCAGCGCCGTATCGGCGAGACCCTTACGGGCACCGTGGGTGGAGATGAAGTACTCGAGGACGTCCAGGCCTTCCATGAAGTTAGCCTTGATCGGACGCTCGATGATCTCGCCCTTCGGATTAGCCATTAGTCCACGCATACCCGCCAGCTGACGAATCTGCTTGAACGAACCACGGGCACCCGAGTTGGCCATCATGTAGACGGGGTTCGTTTCCGAGAACCCGTCCTTGACCTGCTCGCCGACGGCGTCGGTCGCCTCGTTCCAGAGCTGCACCACCTTGCGGTGACGCTCCTGCTCGGTGATGAGACCGTCGTCGTACTGCTCGCGAGAAACCTGAACGCGCTTCTCGTAGTCCTTGAGAATGTCTTGCTTCTGCGGCGGCGTCACGATGTCGTTCTTCGAGATCGAGACACCCGACTGCGTGGCGTACTTGAAGCCAAGGTCCTTGATCGTGTCAAGCACCATCGCGACCTCAGAGGGGCCGTGACGGTCGACGAGCGTCGTCACGAAGTCCGTGATCTCGCGCTTCGTCAGGGCCGTCGTGACCTCTTCGACGTCATCCTCGTCAAGCTCGCGACCGAGCTGCACTTGCAGCGCGAGGCGAAGTTCGTAGTTGAGGATTGCGCGGCCTGGTGTGGTGATCTTGCGAACGCCACCCTCGCCGCGCAGGATGATTGCGCCCTGCAGCGGAATCCGCTTGTGGTCGAGTGCAACCTGCACCTCTTCGGCCGTGGCAAACGTGCCATGCGAGCCGAGATCCTTACTGGATGCACCATTGTCGAGCTTAGCCTGTAGTTCGTTCGAGTCGAAGCTCGAGTACGTCAGGTAGTAGAGCCCGATCACCATGTCCTGCGACGGCGTGGCGAGCGGACGCCCGTTGGCCGGCGAGAGGATGTTGTGAGCCGACAGCATCAAGAGGCGCGCCTCTGCCTGTGCCTCAACGCTGAGCGGCACGTGCACGGCCATCTGGTCACCGTCGAAGTCGGCGTTAAACGCGTGACAGACGAGTGGGTGAACCTGAATTGCCTTGCCGTCAACCAAGACGGGCTCGAACGCCTGAATGCCGAGGCGATGCAGGGTCGGAGCACGGTTGAGGAGGACGGGATGCTCGGTGATGACCTCTTCGAGGACGTCCCAGACGTCGCCTTCGCGCGTCTCGACCATGCGCTTGGCGGCCTTGATGTTCGGGACAGCCTTGCGCTCGACGAGCCGGCTCATGATGAACGGCTTGAAGAGCTCGAGTGCCATCAGCTTCGGCAGACCACACTGCTGCAGCTTGAGCTGCGGACCAGCGACGATCACGGAACGACCCGAGTAATCGACGCGCTTGCCGAGCAGGTTCTGACGGAAACGTCCCTGCTTGCCCTTGAGCATGTCGGACAGCGACTTGAGCGGACGATTGCCCGGTCCCGTCACCGCACGACCGCGGCGACCATTGTCGAACAGTGCGTCGACGGCCTCCTGGAGCATGCGCTTTTCGTTGTTGACGATGATCTCCGGCGCACCGAGATCAAGCAGACGCTTGAGGCGGTTGTTGCGGTTGATCACGCGGCGGTACAGGTCGTTCAGGTCCGAGGTGGCAAAGCGGCCACCGTCGAGCTGCACCATTGGGCGCAACTCTGGCGGAATCACCGGAATCACCTCGAGGATCATCCAGTCAGGGCGCTGCTCGCTCTTGTGGAACGCGGAGACGACCTTCAGGCGCTTGATCGCACGCTGCTGCTTCTGGCCCTTGCCCGTTGCGATCATTTCCTTGAGCTCTTCGACCAGCTGAGGAATGTCCTCACGCGAGAGCAGGTCACGAACCGCTTCGGCACCCATGCCGAGACCGATGTACTCGCCGAACCCGTAGGTGGAGGCGAAGCGGTCCTTCAGCTCGCGCGCCACCTTCTCGTCGCCGATGACTTCCTTCGGCTTGATGTCTTGGAACTTCTGCCACGCCAGGTCGAGCATTTCGAGGCGCTCGTCGTACAGCTCGTGGCCGTCCTTCTTGCGCTGCTCTGCGTCCTTGAGCATCTCGGTGATCTTGGCGGTCCACTCTTCGATGCGGCGATGATCCTCGCGGGTCATCTTGCCCGAAGCCTTCAGGCAGAGATCGTTCGTGAGCTCCTTGACGTCCAGCTCCTTGGCCGGGACATCGGGGGCGAGACGGACGACGTCGGCCAGGAGGCCGTTGCCGAGTCCGCGTGCCTTGTCGAGCTCCTTACGCGTGCGGGTCGAGCCCGTCAGCTTCTCGGCGAGTGCATCAGCATCCTTGGCGGTATCGTCACCGGCGAGGAAGGCCGCGGAGGCCTCCAACGCTCGACGACCGGCGCTCTTCTGAGCACCCTTGCCGTCGCGGACGCGCTTGATCTCTTCCTTGAGGATGTCGATCGCGTCGGCTGCAACGGCAGCAACGTTGTCGATCTCCTTCGGGGTTAGATTGCGGTCCTCACGGACGGCCAGGCGATGAATCGTGTCGCCGACAACCTTCTTGGTCGTGTCGGTCAGCTGAATCGCGATCTCGGCCAGCAGGCCACCCGCAGCGAGGCGATCCTCGGCGAGACTAAAGCCCTGCTCCTCAGCCCACGCGTTGAGCATGCGGGCCCAGTACTCGTCGTCATCGTCGAAGCCGTCTTCCGTGGCAGTCGCGATGTACTTACGACGGCGCATCAGGCGCTCGGCAACGTGCCCGACCTCGCCCTCACGCTCGGCCTCAAGCTCGTCGCGCTCGGCGACAACCTTGCGCTCCAGCTCCGAGAGGTCGGCGGCTCGCGCCTCTTCATCGACGTTCGTGCAGATATGTGCAGCGAAGTAGAGAACCTTCTCGAGGTCCTTCGGTGCGATGTCGAGCAGGTAGCCGATTCGACTCGGCACGCCCTTGAAGAACCAGATATGCGAGACGGGCGCGGCCAGGTCGATGTGACCCATGCGCTCGCGACGCACCTTCTGGCGCGTGACCTCAACGCCGCAGCGCTCGCAAATGATGCCCTTGTAACGGACGCGCTTGTACTTACCGCAGTAGCACTCCCAGTCACGGGTCGGTCCGAAGATGCGCTCACAGAAGAGCCCGTCCTTCTCCGGCTTGAGGGTGCGGTAGTTAATCGTCTCTGGCTTGGTGACCTCGCCCGACGACCAGGACTGAATGTCCTTCGTCGAGGCTAGACCGATCTTGATGTAATCGAAGTCGCTGACGTCAATCATCTGAATATCTCCTTTGCGGGTGGGATGCTGTTAGTCGCCGAGGCGCCTTACAGCTCCCCCTCCTCGTCAGCGTCGCCCGCACCAAGCGCGAGGGCGTCTTCGTCTTCTGTGTCGCCAGCCTCAGCGGCGAGATCGATCTCCGAATCGAGCGTCGCGTCTGCGGCGACCTCGTCGGTGTCGTCTTCCATCACGTCAGCCTCGTCGATATCGGCATCGCCCTCGCCGCGGATACGATCCGCAGACAGGTCAACGCCGAGCTCGACAGCTGCTCGAATCAACTCGTCGTCCTCCTCAGAGGTCGACACGTCACGACCATCCGAACGCATGGGTCGCACGTCGAGCGCGAGGGACTGCATCTCTTTCAGCAGCACCTTGAAGCTCTCAGGCACCGACGGCTCGGGGATGTTCTCGCCCTTGACGATTGCCTCGTACGCCTTGACGCGGCCGATCGTATCGTCGGACTTGATCGTGAGCATCTCCTGGAGGGTGTGCGCGGCACCGTATGCCTCGAGCGCCCAGACCTCCATCTCGCCGAAGCGCTGACCACCGAACTGCGCCTTACCGCCCAGCGGCTGCTGGGTGACGAGCGAGTACGGGCCTGTCGAACGGGCATGGATCTTGTCGTCCACGAGATGCAGCAGCTTAAGGATGTACATGTAGCCGACCGTGATCTTCTGGTCGTACGGCTCACCCGTCTTGCCGTCATACAACTGGACCTTGCCCGAAACGCGGCGGCCCTTCTCGTCGTCGACCGTCAGCTTGACCGGCGACTCCTTGTGCTTCTGGACCCACTCGTAGAGCTCATTATCGACCTCTTCAACGGTCGCGCCGTCGAAGACCGGGGTGGAAATCCACTCCGGCGGGTTCGGGTCGCCATCGGTACGGTACTTAGCGGCGAAGCCGAGGTGCGTCTCAAGGATCTGCCCGATGTTCATGCGGCTTGGCACGCCCAACGGGTTGAGGATCATGTCGATCGGCCGGCCGTCCTCAAGGAACGGCATGTCCTCTTCGGGGACGATCTTCGAGATGACGCCCTTGTTGCCATGGCGTCCGGCGAGCTTGTCGCCCTCGGAGATCTTGCGCTTCTTGGCCACGAACACGCGGACCAGCTGATTGACGCCGGCATTGAGCTCGTCGCCATTCGCGCGATCGAACGCCTTGACGTCGATCACCTTGCCGCCGTCGCCGTGCGGGACCTTCAGCGAGGTGTCGCGCACCTCGCGGGCCTTCTCCTTGAAGATCGCGCGGATCAGCTTCTCTTCCGCGGTCAGCTCGGTCTCGCCCTTCGGCGTGACCTTACCGACGAGCAGATCGCCGGAGCCAACCTCGGCACCGATGCGAATCACACCCATCTCGTCGAGGTCGCGAAGCGACTCCTCCGAGCGGTTGGGAATGTCGCGCGTCAGCTCTTCGTCACCGAGCTTCGTCGAGCGGGCATCAACTTCGTACTCGTCGATGTGCACGCTGGAGAGGACGTCGTCCTTGACGATGCGCTCCGAGAGGATGATCGAGTCCTCGAAGTTGTAGCCCTCCCACGCCATGAAGGCGACGAGCATGTTCTTGCCGAGCGCGAGCTCGCCCTCTTCCGAGGCACTGCCGTCGGCGAGCACCTGGCCCGCCGTCACCTTGTCGCCCTCGAGGACGATTGGCTTCTGGTGGATCAGGGTGCCCTGGTTCGAGCGCATAAACTTGACGAGCTCGTAGCGATCCTCGCCGTCAGACGCCTTGACCACGATGTGGTTAGCGTCGACGTCGCTGATCACGCCGGAGCGCAATGCAACGACAACGTCACCGGTGTCAACAGCGGCGCGACCCTCGAGTCCGGTACCCACAACCGGGGCCTCGGAGACGAGCAGCGGCACGGCCTGACGCATCATGTTCGAGCCCATCAGAGCGCGGTTGGCGTCGTCGTGCTCGAGGAACGGGATCAGTGCCGTCGCGACAGAGACAAGCTGCTCCGGGGCAACGTCCATCAGCGTGACCTCATTCGGCGGTACGAGTCCGAGGTCGCCACCATGCTGGCGGACGACGACGAGACCGTTCTCACCGGTCAGGTTGCCCTTGGCGTCGATCGGCGTGTCGGACTGCGCGATCAGGTGCTTCTCTTCCTGGGAGGCGTCGATGTAGACGACCTCCTTGGTGATGGCACCGTTCTTGACGATTCGGTACGGCGACTGCACGAAGCCGAACTCCGAGACCGTCGCGTACGACGAGAGCGAGCCAATCAGACCGATGTTCGGTCCTTCTGGTGTCTCGATCGGGCACATGCGGCCGTAATGGGTCGGGTGAACGTCGCGCACTTCGATCGGTGCACGCTCGCGAGTCAGACCACCAGCACCAAGGGCCGACAGACGGCGGCGATGCGTGAGGCCAGACAGCGAGTTCGTCTGATCCATAAACTGCGACAGCTGCGACGAGCCGAAGAACTCCTTCAGCGCGGCCACGACAGGACGAATGTTGATGATCGTCTGCGGCGTGATCGTGTCGACGTCTTCCGTCGTCATGCGCTCCTTGACGACGCGCTCCATGCGGTACAGGCCGACGCGGAACGCCTCCTGGACCAGCTCACCCACGGTGCGCAGGCGGCGGTTGCCGAAATGTTCGTACTCGTCGAGCTCGCGAGCGACCTCGTCGGTGCGCTGGATCTCGCGGCAGGCGTCGGCGAAGTCACGCGACTCCGGATCGACACCAAGCATGATCGGCAGGCGCACGATACGGCGCACGAGCTCGATCAGATCGCGATGCGTCAGGACACGGATGTTCGGGTCCACGTCGAGCTCAAGGCGCGAGTTCAACTTGTAGCGACCAACGCGCGTCAGGTCGTAGCGCTTCGAGTCAAAGAAGAGGGTGTCGAACAACTTCCGCGAGTTGTCGATCGTCGGCGGCTCGCCCGGACGCTGCTTCTTGAAGACCTCGATCAGAGCCTGGTCATGCGTCTTGGCCGGATCCTTCTCCAGCGTCAGGTCGATGAACAGGTTCGGCTCGCCCGTGTCCGCGTCGCGGAACAGGTTGCGAATGCCCTCGTCGGAGTGCGTGTCGAACGTCTCGCCCGTGGTCGCGTCGACCTCGGGCAGGGCGCGCAGCAGCGTCGTCACCGGTAGCTTGCGCTTACGGTCGATGCGTGCGAAGACAAGACCCTTCTTGTCGATCTCGAGCTCGAGCCACGAACCGCGCTGTGGCATCAGGTTCGCGGTGAAGACCTGCTTCGCCGGATCCTTCGGCTCCATGATGTACGCGCCCGGCGAACGCACCAGCTGCGTTACGACGACCCGCTCGGTGCCATTGATAATGAAGGTGCCCGCAGCCGTCATCTGCGGGAAGTTGCCCATAAAGACCCGCTGTTCGCGGATCTCGCCCGTTTCCTTGTTGATAAACGAGACCGTCATGAAGAGGCCCGACTCGAAACTCTTGTCGGTCTCGCGGCACTCGCGCTCCGTAATTGCCGGCGGCTCGAAGACGTGGTCTCCGAACTCCACCGCCAGCGTGCCGGTGTAGTCCTCGATCGGCGAAATATCGTTGATGACCTCACGAATACCTGTCTCCATGAATTTCTTGAAGGAGGTGCTCTGAATATCAATCAGATTGGGGACGTCAAGGATGCGCGCGGCAGGGGTCTTCTCTAGGTGAGAGAAATTGCGGCGCTGACGCTTCGGACGGGGCTTGGCAGAGGCCACGGGCCCTCCTCGGTGCTGGAAGGTAGACGGAAGCTCAACCGTGGGCATACGGCGAGCGAACGCGCAGAGTAACAGAGTCCCGCGGACCATGCTACGCCCCTACCGGGGCGGAACCGTCGGACAAGGGCAAGGTACAGGTACTACCCCTCGGAGTCCATCGACTTTTGGCAATCTCTCCAGAAAGGTGTAGCATCTGTTCATGCTCTCGATCCCTCAAGCAGCCACCCATTCTGGCCGCGGCGCGGAGACGATTCGGCGCTGGATTCGGAGCGGACGCCTGCCGGCTCACCGCACTGGCGGTCGCCTGTATGTCCATCAGGAAGAACTTGACGCACTGATTGCCCGCCCCGCCCACGATCTCCCCGCTGGCTGGAGCCGCACCAGTTGGGGTACGCCGCAACTCGCCGATGTCACAAAGGGGTCAGACCCTTTAGTGACATCACCACGTTTGTTTCAGGGACTTGGAATCGTCTTCGCCGTGATGTCACTAAAGGGTCTGACCCCTTTGTGACATCGGCTCACCACCATCAACCGCCCACCGAGGCCGACGCATAATGCTGGTCGTCGACCCCACCATCATCTTGCCAATGTTGGCCGCCAAGACCGCGTGGACGAGTGCGGGCTCGGACGATCTGGTCGCCCCTCCCCTGCTCTGGTCGGAATGCCGCTCGTTGCTCCACGATCTGGCGCGGCGCGGCGTGCTGCCAACGACGGAGGCGCGTCGCATGCGGCGGGCGCTTGACCGCGCGCCGATCACGGAACTCAGCCACCCACAACTCGGCGAGGAGTCCTGGCGGGTCGCCGACCTCCTCAACCACCCCCGCACCGAGGCGGCCGAATACGTTGCGCTCGCCCGCCTGATAGGCGCGCCCCTCGCAACGCTCGACCGCGACCTGGCTGAGCGCGCAGCAGTTGTATGTCGTGTCGAGGTGCCGGACTGACCGACTTAGCGAGGATAGAAACGACGAAGGGCCCCGGGTTGCCCCGAGGCCCTTCTGACGAACACACCACCCGAGCCTGAGCCCGGTGACGAGACTGCTTAGCGCAGTTCGACGGTGGCGCCGGCCTCGACGAGCTCGGCCTTCATCTTCTCGGCGTCCGCAGTCGGGACGCCTTCCTTGACCATGCCCGGTGCGCCGTCGGCGATGTCCTTGGCCTCCTTGAGACCAAGACCCGTCGCGGAGCGAATCACCTTGATGACCGGGATCTTCTGCGAGCCGGCTTCGACGAGGAAGACGTCGTAGGACGACTTCTCCTCGGCGGCCTCGGCCTCGCCACCGCCGCCACCTGCAGCTGGTGCCGCAACGGCGACAGCAGCAGCAGCGGAAACGCCGAACTCCTCTTCGAGCGCCTTAACCAGCGTCGAGAGGTCCATCACGCTCATACCCTTGATCTCTTCGATCAGTTGATCTGTGGTCAATGCCATGACCTGTACTCCTTGTATCGGTGTGTAACCGTCCGCTTACGCGGCGGCCTTCTGCTTTTCGATCTGGTCCAGCGCAATCACGAGACTGCGTGGAATTGCTGCGAGAGTACCGGCGAGTCCAGTGATCGGACTTGCCAGGGCGAACACGAGCTGTGCGTGCAACTGATGCCTCGAGGGCAGCGTTGCGAGCACCTTGATTCCGCCTTCGTCGAGCACGGCCCCGTCAATGAGGCCGCCCTTCAACTTCAGAATGTCGGTCTCCTTCGCCGCTTTGGCAAGTGCCTTGGCAACGGGAGCCGGATCCGAGTGACAGAATGCGATCGCCGTCGGACCGGACAAAAACTCGAGGATGCCCTCTTGTCCGGCACGCGTAGCGGCAATGCGCGTCAGCGTGTTCTTCGACACGAGCAGCGACGCCTCAAGGGGCCGTAGCTCGTTGCGAATCTCGGCGAGCTGTTGCACGCCGAGTCCGCGATAGTCCGTGACGATCAGCGAGGTCGCCGAGTTGAGCTGCTGCTCGATCTCGTTGATGACCTCTTCTTTTCGTTCCTTCAACATGTGATACCACCTCCTTTCGTATGCGTGCCCGCCGATTGGACGGCGGACACAACGAAAGGCGCGACACATGTCGGCCTCTGTGGTGACTCACCGCCTGCGCCGGTCTTCTCTAACCCCACAACGGGGTTGGTGCCGGCGGTCCTTGGCGACAGGACGCAGAGTGTGGGAGAGCGACGCTGGTTAGGCGATCGTCTCCTCGAGCACGTCGCGGGTACGCGACGGATCGATCTTGATGCCCGGCCCCATGGTGGAGCTAAGCACGACAGACTTGATGTAACGACCCTTGGTCGAGGCCGGCTTGGCGCGGAGGATCTCCTCGAGCACCATGACGTAGTTCTCGCCGAGCTCACGCTCGCCGAACGACTTCTTGCCAAGCGCCAAATGCACGATACCTGTGCGGTCCGTGCGGTATTCGATCTTGCCGCTCTTGATCTCTTCGACAGCCTTCTTGACGTCCATCGTGACGGTGCCGGTCTTCGGATTCGGCATCTTGCCGGAGGGTCCGAGGACGCGGCCGAGCTTACCGACGACGACCATCATGTCGGGCGTGGCGACGGCGACATCGAAGTCGTCGAAGCCGTCGAGGATGCGCTGGGCGAGCTCGTCGCCACCGACGATCTCGGCACCTGCGGCCTCAGCCTCGGCGGCCTTGTCGCCCTGAGCAAACACGATCACGCGGGCGTCCGAGCCCGTGCCGTGCGGCAGCATGATCGTGCCGCGGAGCTGCTCCTCGGCGTGACGGACATTGATGCCGAGGCGGAAGTGCACCTCGACGGTCTCGTCGAACTTGGCGGTCTCGAGCTCCTTCAGGAGTCGGAACGCATCGATCGGCTGATAGAGGTGCTCGCGATTGACCTTCGCGCGCGCTGCTGCAAGCTTCTTGCCGCTCATCCTGCTACCTCCACACCCATCGAACGGGCGGTGCCGGCGATGATGTTCATCGCAGCCTCAACGTCGTTTGCGTTCAGATCCTGCAGCTTCGTCTCGGCAATCGAGCGGAGCTGGGCCTGGCTGAGGGTGCCGACCTTGTCGCGGTGCGGCACAGCCGAACCGCTCTGGAGATTCAGCGCCTCTTTGATCAACACGGCCGCGGGCGGCGTCTTCGTGATGAACGTAAAGGAGCGATCCTCGTAAACCGAGATCTCGACCGGCGT
>Ga0194043_1001463_pt1 | contig 13280 bp, 10 predicted proteins | sample JunL4415m_MetaG_FD_161274 | JGI IMG/M metagenome (GOLD analysis project Ga0194043, IMG submission 161274) | Anoxic zone freshwater microbial communities from boreal shield lake in IISD Experimental Lakes Area, Ontario, Canada - Jun2016-L442-15m | ecosystem: Environmental > Aquatic > Freshwater >...
TTGCAATACCATGGGATAATATGGATATTGAATATCTTAAGAAACCCAGGAAATGGGATGCTTCCTCGCTTAGTAAATTTATGTTCTGGATTGGTCCTACAAGCTCGGTATTTGATATTACTACATTTATTGTAATGTTTTTTATTATCTGTCCTGCTGTTTTTGGCGGACCTTACGGCGCACCGGGAGTTAACAGCATTCTGTTTGCGTCTTTATTTAATGCCGGATGGTTTGTCGAAAGCCTATGGTCGCAAACACTTGTTATTCATATGATTCGAACTCCAAAAATTCCTTTTATTCAGAGCCGGGCATCGCTTCCTCTGGTACTTCTTACCACCGCCTCTATTGCTGTCGGGACAATTATTCCTTATACGCCGCTTGGAGACATGATTGGAATGTATCCAATGCCTTTTATGTATTTTCCGTGGTTAATAGGAATGATCTTGTGCTATATGATGCTTGCAACACTACTTAAAAAGATGTTTATCAAAAAATTCGGTGAGTTGCTATAATAACAACTGGAGGTTAAGTCTGATGCTTATTGGAACAAATATTAGTACAGCGATAGGGTTGTTTGTTACATTAGGCTTAATGCTGCTCGGATTACTTTCAACATATCCAGCTGTCAAAGCATCAGATAAAGGCAGATATTTTATTAAATGGTATATATTTAGCCTGATCCTTTTTCCGGTTGCGTTTGTGGCATCTTTTGCCATTAAAAGTAACAGGCAAAAGTCAGTATAATAAAAGTAATAAAAACTTAAATTAGTTAAATGGAAAAAATAATTACAACTACATGCAGTTATGACTGCGGTGCCCGTTGTCTTCTAAAAGTTCATGTAAAAGATGGTATTGTATCTCGTATAACCTCTGGTAAGGTAAAAGGTCTTGGGATAACAGCATGTCCTAAAGGCCTGGCTCAAAAAGATGTAATTTACAGCCCTGAACGTATAATGCAGCCTTTAAAAAGAACGGGTAAAAGGGGAGAAGGCAGGTTTGAGGCTATTTCCTGGGATGAAGCACTTGATACAGTTGCAGAGCAGTTAAAAAAAACAATAAAAGAATTCGGGACAGAATCTGTTTATTATCTAGTAAATACAGGCTCATTAAGCACACTGCAGAACACAAGAGCTGCAGTAAACAGATTCTTTGCGCTTCTTGGAAAATGCAGTACAGCATGGTGCAATGTATCATTTGAGGGCGCACTTCAGTCTTCCCTTGCTACTTTTGGCACACCTTATACTGGCAGCACGCGAGATAATCTGCTGTTTTCAAAACTACTGATACTCTGGGGATGGGATCCGCTAGTCTCAAGATTTGGATCAGACACGGAGTCGGTCCTGAGAAAAGCAAAAAAATCCGGTATTAAAATTATAAGTGTTGATCCTAAAAAAAATCGTTCATGCCGACATATTGCCGATGAATGGATCTCAATTCGTCCCGGTACAGATGCGGCAATGCTTATTGCGATGGCTTTTGTCATGATAGACGAAGGACTTTATGACAAAAATTTTATCAGTAAATATACTGTAGGATTTGAGGCATTTAAAAGTTATGTAATCGGAGCCGAAGACGGGATCATCAAAAATCCGGGATGGGCTTTTTCAATATGCGGGGTGCCTGCCGAGAAAATAACATGGCTTGCAAGGCAATATGCGCAGATCAGACCTGCGGCTTTGATTACCGGATGGGCCCCGGGAAGAAGTGGAGCAGGTGAGCAGTTTCACAGGGCTGCATCGGTACTTGCTGCCATGACTGGGAATATCGGAGTTAAAGGAGGGTTTGTCTCCGGTGGAGCAGATTTGGTCGACATGGGTCTTTTTAAAGAGGCAGTCCCTGTTCCTCAGTCAAATCATAACCTGATACATAAAGCCAATTTCTACGATGCAATTATTAATGGCACCTCAAAAAAATATGCTGCAGACTGCAGGCTATTATATATAACCGGTTGTAATCTTTTAAATCAGTACCTTAATTTAAATAAAGGATTGCAGGCTCTTTTAAAACCAGATTTTATCGTATTGCATGAACTTTTTCTTACTCCTACTGCAAAATATGCTGACATAATACTTCCGGTGACTCATTTTTTAGAGCGGGACGATATCGGTCACCCGTGGCTTGGCGGTCCGTACCTGATTTTCATGAATAAGATTGTGGATAATTTGCCAGGGCCAAAATCTGATTTTGAAATCCTTTCAGAACTTGCTCCAAAAGTCGGAATAAAAGATTATAACAATAATTCTGATGAAAAATGGCTTAAAATTATAATGGAGGGTGAACCTGATTTTCCCGATATCAGTACCTTAAAAGAGGATGGGGTTTTTAAAATAAAACATGATGCGCCATTTATAGTATTTAAAGAAAAAATTAATGACATAAAAAATAATCCTTTTTTGACACCTTCAGGAAAGATAGAAATTTACAGCAGCAGGTTTGAGCAGATGAAAAATCCGTTAATTCCTGCAATTCCCAAGTACATTCCATACAGTGAAGGTGCAGAGGATGCAGGCAGCGGCGGGAATTTCCCACTTCAGCTAATAACGCCCCACTCAATGGCAAGAGTCAACTCCCAGTTTGTAAGTGTTAAAGATTTAAAAAAACTAGAAGATGACAGTATTTATATAAGCACTAAAGATGCAGCAGACAGGGGTATAAAAAATTCTGATGATGTTTTTGTATTTAATGACAGGGGCAGAATATTTGTCAAAGCCAAAGTTACTGGTGATATTATGCCTGGAGTAGTAAGCCTTGACCAGGGCCGCTGGTATAATCCAGATGAAAGCGGGACAGATATCGGTGGATGCGTAAATGTCTTAAGCCGTGACGCAGCATCACCGGCAGGAGCATTTACGTCAAATACCTGCCTTGTTCAGGTAGAGAAAGCCACACATGGCAGTACAAATACTGTGGTTTACTAAAGTATATAATACTGCCTGATAACAGAACATAAATTACTCCAGGATGATGACATATATTGTAATGCCTGGTAACTGCCTACCTTAATAGTTTTTTAATACCGGAATTTTTTGGGTATTTATTCTAAATCAGAGAAAACAGATCTCGAAGAGACCAAAGTATCGGTTTCATGCTTTTCTTGACAGATGGTTAATATGTCTCTCAAAACGGCTTCCAAATAAACAAAATAACAACACCGTATTTTCCTCAAGACAGCCTGCCTTATATTTTTATATCATAATCAAATAGGGTATTGACATGTTAGAAAAAATTCCTTAATATGTTAATATGTACCAACGTGAACAAATGAACATTGTTTTTTCATTAAGTAACATTCAAAATTAGAGATATTCTTATTACTCATAGAAAAAGTTACAGATATTAATTTTCGTTAAAAATAAAAGTAAATTTCTGGATTCATTAAGAGACCGCAGTATTTAATTTTAGCTAGGGCAATTTTTTGTTTTAAGATCTAAATATCATTATCTTAATTAGAAAAAGGGGGGGATTAGAGTAAATTCTGATACAAATGTCGATGTGTGTTTTAAAAAAAGCATAAAGAGGGAGATTTAATGAAGAAATTATTTATTATCGCAGTAGCAATAGTTTGTGTTGCTTCAATTGTTTTTACAGGTGTAGGATGCAAATCAACTCCTGTGGCAACTACAGCAGCAGCAGAAACAACTGCAGCAGCAGCTGAAACTACAGCAGCAGCTGAGACTACAGCAGGAGCACCAAAGACAACACCAATCACAATTGGTCATGGTACTTTTTGGACAGGTCCTTATGCTTCTGTTGGTCCGAGATTTGCTGCAGCTACAGACTTTACACTGGAATTTATTAATAAAATGCCTCCACTTGGTGAAAAAGTAAGAGTTATCCATAGTGACGAAGGTACTATTGGTGAACAGCAGTGGGTTATGAAAGATGTCGACAGCAATAAGGTTGATATTCTGCTTAACGTAGGATATGAATATCTGACTTACCGTGACTGGCTTCTTAAATATATCAAAGACAGTAACAGGCCCCTTCTTCCTTCAGTTCATGGCGGCAGTATTGCTCCAAAATACGGCGGAACAGCAGAAGAGCCAATTTTTAGAGGAAGCCCTCAGGACATAGACCAGGGTATAGCAGCTGTAGTAAGAGCTGCTGATTTAGGTGCAAAGAAAGTTGTTATAATGGGCGCTCTTTTTGACAGCGCACAGCAGCAGAAAGACATTGCTGTAGCAGCTGCTCCTCTTGCCGGTCTGGAAGTTTTAGATGTAATAGACTTCGAGCTGGAAAAAACATATAGAGGCGAAGTTACAGCTGCACAGGCTCTTAAACCAGATGCTCTGATTATATTTTCAGATGCTTCAGGCGGCGGTCTGTTAGTTAAAACTATTGCAGAAATGGGCATGTCTACTATAATTGTTGGTCCTACCGACTGGCAGTTTACAGATTTTGTCAGTACTGCAACTATAGAAGCAATCCAAAAACAAAAGTCCGTAAATATTGTAGGCTTCACATATAAAGAAGGTCCTGCATGGGATTTCTATTCAAATGCATGGAATGGCACACCTCAGTATAAAGCATTCAATGATGCTTCTGATTCTTACACTATGCAGTATTATGATCTATTAAACGTTACCATGCTTGCTATTAAAAAAGCAGGTTCGTTAGATGTTGCCAAATGGGCAGAAGCAATGCATTTTGTAGCAAATGCTCCTGGTAAAGAAGTTTACACTTATGAAGAAGGATTCAAAGCACTTGAAGCAGGAGAAGACATAAACTATGTTGGCCCTACAGGTACTTTTGATTACTCTGCTACCGGAGTTGTAAACGGGACTTATGGTGTATCAGAATGGAAAACTGCTGATAAGTTAGAAGCAGTTGCAGTAATAGAAGGCAGCAGAATAGTAGAGATATCTGCTAAAATACCACAATAATTGAAAAATTATTGCAGCAGGAAGCAAATAAGATATTTGATTTTTGCTTATAGTAGTTAGAAGTATTTTTTGTGAATTGGATGCTTTATATAAAATATAAAACATCTTATTCAAATATTAGCCGAACCCTTAGGGTGGATAAACAATTTATTTGTTGAAAACGCTCTAAGGGTGGGGCTGTTTTTAAAATAAAGGATTAATCAGGAGCAATTGATAATATTGTCGACTGTATGCCTGATATTTAAAAGATTAAATAATAAAAAGAAAAACAGATGTAGGAGTAAAAACGGTGATATCACAGAGAAAGGAGATTGAATGACTTTTGTGATGTTCTTGAAAAGTACTTTAACAATAGGGCTACTTGAATCTGCACCTCTTATGCTGGCAGCTGTAGGTTTTACATTGATATTTTGCCTTAATGGCTTTATAAATATTGCTTTTGCCGAAAACCTGACAATCGGAGCATATTTAGCAGTTACGTTTAATTCAATGCTGGGCTGGAACTTTTATGCTTCCATAATCCCTGCCTCTGTATTAGCCGGAGTGATAAGTGTCATTACTTATCTTGTTGTATTCAGACCTGCCATGCGGCGGGGAATGGGTAAGTCAGAAATGATAATACTCTCTGTCGGAGTATCTTTTGTTTTAAGATTTGGGATTAATTTGATTTACGGCAGTAATCTTTTTTATTTTAATGTTGGTAAAACTTATTATTTAACATTATTTGGCATGGGAATAACCAGTACTCAACTGATTTGTCTCGGACTGGCACTGATTATAGCATTAGGTTTGTATTTATTTATGTACAAAACCAATTACGGCCAAATCATGAGGGCTCTCTCTGATAACGAAGAACTTGCAACGATCGCTGGTATTAACCCTATAAAAGTTTCAGTCCTCGTCTGGTTCCTTTCAGGATTTGCTGGGGGCCTTGCAGGTATTTTTACAGGCGTATTTACCTGGGTTCATTCCGGAATAGGCTGGAACATGATATTAACCATACTACTGGTAGCAATTATCGGAAGAGTAGGAAATGTCAGGGGAGCTTTGATTGCAGGGGCAGGAGTTGGAATAATAACTACAGCTGTAACACTTGTAACGAAACCTGCATATGGCGCAGTGGTATTGCTCATAATCTTTATTGCGATTTTAAAATTCAGAAAGGTGCAGGTGTAAAAAATGGAACAACTACTTTCTGGTTATTTTATATATATGCTTTCCATCCTTTTATTATTCGTAGCTCTTGCTACCATTTTACACATGCAGTTTGGGATAACAGGGATTGTCAGTTTTGGAATTGCCGGTATCTGGGGTTTCGGGATGTATTCATGTGCAATTATTATGATAAAGCTTAATACCCCGTTTGTTCTCGCAGTAATAATGGCAACAGTTTTAACGGGTATTATTTCTCTTGGCATTGGCCGTATTCTCCTAAATCTTGACGATCAGTCTGTTTTGGTAGGAACACTTGCTTTCTCAGTTATCATAGAGGATATGATCGTTTCAGAAAGCTGGCTGACAAAAGGTGTAATGGGTTATGGCCCAGTAAAGTTTCCATTTGATTTTGGAATATACACCAAATTGGCATATTTTTTAATAATTCTATTATTTACAATTGCTGTAATGTATTACGCAGGCAGACTTCACAGATCTCCATACGGCAGACTGCTTCTAAGCATTCAGGATAATGAGCCCCTTGCACGAAGTTTGGGCAAGCCCACTTTCCGTCAGAAACTGATATTTTTTACATTTACTTCTGCGCTGGTAGGATTTTTTGGAGCAATATCTGTACCTGTTTACAACTTTGTGTTTCCAAAATATATTGGCCCGGATATTACCTTTACCCTCTGGATAGCCTTGCTTTTAGGGGCAAGAAAAAGAGTTTTTGGTGGGCTCGTAGGAATAGTGGCTACTGTTGGATTATTTGATATTATTTTAGAGACTGTAGTACCGATTCCATCCCAATATGCAGGTATGCTTTATAATTCCAAATACTTCCTATACGGACTTGTTCTTGTTCTTGTTCTAATGTTTAGGCCTTCTGGCATACTTGGAGATAAAAATAGAAGTATAAATATTAAAAACATCAGCAAATTTGAAAAAAAGGAAGGTTAAGCCTTGCAGGATAAAAAACTTCACCTAAAAAATATAATTAAAAGATTCGGGGGAAGAAAGGTAGTTGACATAAAAGACCTGACTTTGGGTACGCATGGCATCGAAGGATTAATAGGACCTAATGGAGCAGGAAAAACTACTTTGATCAACCTTATCTCTCATAAGTTAAAAATGGATACCGGACAGATTTTATATTATGCAAAAGGAAATGAAATCGATATTTCAAAAAAATCATTTGATCAAATTGCAAGACTTGGTATGGTAAGAACAAACCAGATCATTCAGGATTTTCAAAGCCTTACGATAAGAGACTCCCTTCTTCTTTCACTTGCAACTGCAAAATATGAAAGATTTTATGCTATTTTTAGTGAAAAAAGATTAAGGAAATCTGCTGAAGAAGAGATACAAAAATATCTTGATTATTTCCACTTTGAAAATCCGGATGGCCATGCACTTTCTGCCGGAGAAAAAAAGCTCTTGGATATTATCAGGTGCCTGATGCTTAAGCCTAAATTTCTTCTTATGGACGAACCTACATCAGGACTTCCCCAGGACCAGACAGATATGGTTATAGCACTTATGAGGAGAAAAACTGTTGAAGAAGGTATGTCAATTCTTATTGTAGAGCATAACCTTGATCTTATTTGGGGTGCTTGTGAGAATGTATATTTTATGGCAGAAGGGGAGATACTTATACAGGGTCCTCCTGATGAAGTAAGGAAAAATAAAACAGTTGTCAAAAAATATATGGGGGAAGGCGATGCTTAAAGTAAAGGATATCAGAAGCGGATATGGTGAAGTGACCATACTTCAAGGCCTTGATTTTGAAGTCAAACATGAGATTTACGCCATACTTGGCGCTAATGGTGCGGGTAAAAGTACCCTAATGAAGACAATTGCAAAGGTATTGCGTCTTAAAACCGGAGAGATCTATTTTAAAGATGAAAATATCTCAAATCTTACTCCTTTCCAGGTTTCCGCCAAGGGCCTGGCTTTTGTGCCACAGGAAGGACATATATTTTCACAACTGACTGTTAAGGAAAACCTTTCTATAGGCGGACTGCTTGGCAAGAGACCATTAAAGGATAGGATGGATGAAGTCTTTGATGTTTTTCCTGATATTTACCAAAGGCTCAATCAGAAAGCAGGAAGCCTTAGCGGTGGTGAGGCCCAGATGGTTGCAGTAGGGCGTGCTCTCATGCAGGATCCGGAACTTATACTGCTTGATGAGCCAACTTCAGGGCTATCTCCAAAATATGTTGACAGCTTTTTCAAAAAAGTTAAAGAGATACATGAGAAAAAAAATGTAGCTGTTATTTTATCTGAGCAGAATGCTTCAAAAGCACTTGAGATCGCTGACAAGATAATGGTACTGACGCTTGGAAAAATATTTTTGATTGATGATTGTAAAAACGTAAACATAGATATGATCAAGGAAGGTTACAGGATATAAAATAATATTATTCCTGTGTTTTTATTTGCTACATGTCTTTGGTTGTCTGTTGTAATAGAGATGCTATTTAACAGCAAGTCATGTAAAAGTTTATTTTACAGATAGTTTTACGTACAGCCTGGTTGTTTTTGTTTTAATGATTAAACAGGCAATGGCGTAATAGTTATAAATATTAATTAAGCCCATATTCATGGAATTAACATGGATATGGGCTTAATTGTTAACAGGGTTCAGCTCTCGAACATACAAAACAAATTTTTATCCAAACATTAATAAGCTTTTTTGCATGTTTATATCTTAAGCATTAGTGCTGTCCGTAGGCACCTGGTTTAAATTTTCCAACTGCTTCTTCTACCTGCTCATCAGTAAGAATTACAGGAACGCCAATTGATTTTGCCATTATATATGTCTTTGCAGCATCTTCCAGATAAACGGCTGAATAAAGAGCCTCTTTCAATGTTCCTCCAACAGTAATTACACCATGGTTTTTTAAGATAACAGCTCTTTTATTGTTCATGTATTTAACTGCAACAATTCCCATTTCAAGGCTTGCAGCAGAGCTGAATGGCGCAACATTTATTGGCCCCAGACATGCATTAGGAAGCGTTGTAACTGCAGCAGGCAGAACATCCTCTACTAATCCTACTGCTGAAGCATAGACCTGATGTGTGTGTATTACTGCATTTACCTCAGGCATATTTTTTAGAATATAAAGAATTGCCTCGGTGTCTACTGAAACTTTTCTTTTGCCCTCTATAACTTTTCCGTCTTTATCCAGCACAACTATATCATCAATAACCATAGTCTCATAAAGCATGCCGGAAGGAGTTACGATTATATTGCCTTCTGGAGTCCGGACACTGACATTACCCCCGGAAAGAGCTATAAGCCGGTATTCTTTTAAATGCAATGCAGCCTCAATTATTTCCTGTTTTTCCTTTTCATACATTTTCTTTTTCACTTTCCTTTTCTTTATAATAATTACAATAAATTAATATTTTATATATTTTTTAATATGTCATGCAGCATTTAATTTTTTGGCAGCCCCTAAAAAGGGATGGACGCTACATTTAAAAAAGAATATATACTTTTTCTTATATGTTTAATAAACAAGAACGTCTTTTCTATGATTATTTTATATTTTTATTATGCTAATATCCTGCTACTTTCATTTGTTGCACAATCCATTCCCTTGAAAATCTGATTATTTCATAATTGTCTTTTTTGGAATCAGTCCACATCTCAAGAAGGAAAGGACCGTTAAAACCAATACTTTTTAAGGTATTAAATGCAGATAAAAAATCAACGAACCCTTCACTAAAAGCAACATTACGAAAAATACCTGGCAGTGTATCTTTTACGTGTACTGCTGCAATATGTCCACTGTATAATTTTAACTGTTTTTCAAATTCATAGCCCATCGCTTTAAGGTTTCCAAAATCCGGATAAATCTGCAGCCATGGGGAATCTATTTCTTTTATATATCGCATTATTTTATCAAGTGAGTCTGCAAGTTCACTTTCAACGTTCTCTATAGCAAGCATTACACCAAGAGAAGATGCAAGATTTACACTTTTTTTAATGTTTGAACAAAAAAGGCTCTTTGAAAGTTCGGTGCTTTTTTCTCCGAACACTACGTCGTACCCGGCAAGCTGGACAACCCTGATACCCATATGGAATGCAAACCATATTGCATCTGAAATAATTTCCATTCCCTTTTTTTGAATTTCTTCAAAGGAACTTCCAATGGGGAATCGCCTGTTTGCACTTAAGCACATGGTCAATATCGGAACCCCGATATTTTCAGTTATTTCTCTTAAGCTTTTCTTTTTGGCTGTGTCCCATTTAAGCCTCTCAATACGCTCATCCGTCTCATCGATGGATATTTCCATGAAACTATAACCAGCATCTCTAGCAAAAATAAGCCTTTCCTCCCAGGAAAGGCTTACAGGAAGGGCTTTTTCATAAAGCCCTATAGAAATATTTTCATTTTTTAATTCAGTTATCAAAAATCCACCGCATTCTATGAGATAAAAAGTATTATATATTTTAGGCAATAAGTATCTGTTACAATATAATGCCTTTATTTATCCAGTAATCGTATTATTCTTTCAAATTCTTTAAATCTTTCCATATATAAGCTGTTTTTTACAGGATCGGGTCGGTAAACAGCTTTTACAGAGACCATACTGTCTATAGCTTCTTTAATATTTTTAAAAATACCTATGCCGACTGCCTGTCCAATTGCCAGCCCAAGAACTCCCACCTCTTTGGTAGAGGTGGTTATTACTTCTGTGTTTAATATATCCGAAAATATCTGGCACCATAAATTACTATTAGTAGCACCACCTGAAATAACAGCCTTACTGCAGTCCACCCCTGCTTTTTTGAGATTATTTATATGAATAAGATGGGCAAAAACTACTCCTTCATATATGGAATAAATAAGGTTGTAAACATTGTGTGATGCGTTAAATCCAATAATAGCCCCCTCCATTTTTTTTGACAGCTTTGACCTGTATATAAAAGGAAAATATAATATGTTTGATTTGCTAAAATCTAATTTTAAGATTTCTTCATCAATTTTTTTATATACCTGCTTGCGATCCAGTTTGAGTCCAAGTTTTTCTAGGACCTCATTTAAAAACCATTCAAGGTTTACGGCCGAGGTAGGGCTGGGCTCCATTACTAAAAAATTTTTATTGTCAGCAAATAAAAGAGTTCCCATTATATCAGGACTATTGGACAAATTTGTTTTTACTGCAGAATTGATGCTCCAGGTACCAGAAACAATGGAATAAGCACTATTGTCATGAAGTCCGCTCCCAAGAAAGCAGGCAATAAAATCAACCATACCAGCGGTTACCGGTGTGCCTGCATTCAAACCAGTTTCGGCAGCTGCCTCTGGGGTAATATGACCAATTATTTCTTCGCTTTTATTCAACCGGGGCAATTTTTCAAAGATTTCTTCTATTCCATAGAGCTGATAGAGATCTCTGTCATAATTTTTTATATTCAGGTTTATAACACCCGCGTTGCTTGCATCAGTAAAATCTGTGGAGCACTCTCCTGTAAGTTTATACTTTATCCAGTCCTTGCAAAATAGTATATTGGCTATACGGTCATAATTCTCTCTCTCGTTTTCTTTTAACCAGCAAAGAAGAGGAATGGCCTGTCCGTTCCACATATTCGTATAAGTCTTTGAGTAATTGTCTATGCCCTCTTCTGCCCATTTGCCAATCAGAGTCTCGCTCCTAGAATCCATGGAAGTTATTGCATTTCTAACAGGATTGCCGCCATTGTCTATCAGGTAAATTCCTGCGCCATGGCCGCTATTTGCTACTGATATTATCTGCGAGGGACTGATGCCAGAATTCTTTATAAGATCTTTAATGGCATCTGCGGTTTTTTGGTAAAATAATTTCATATCTATTTCGCTGTGACATCCATCATTTATTATCTCATTTTTAAAAGATGAAATACCTGCAATGATACCGGATGTGTCAACAAGGGCTGCTTTCCCAACACTTAGACCATTATCAATACATAACAAATACTTTTTGTTGATTTTGCTATTTTCTATATTTTTCAATTAAACCTCAAAACTTTTGAATTTTTTTTATTGTTTTTTATATTTTATTAATGAAACTTTTAAAAATTAAAAGTCTGGATTATACATATTATGGGTTTATGCCACTGGCGGTCATCTAAAACCAATAATATCTTATTACAGCAAAACAATTATATTTAGAAATTTAAAAAACAAAGAGAAAATGAATTATTTTTATATCATGCCAAAAAATTTATATAAGTAAGGTTATTACGGCAATTTAGCACCACAAAAATTAATCAGCAAAACAAATAACTGACAAAAGATTGTGCATGGTCCGTATTTAGAAAGAGCGCTATCAATTTTAGATACTTTCCAGCTCTAAAATTTTATTTGCGGCTTCTGAATCTGTTAAAAGAATATTAACCAAACCTCCCTTTAAGACGGCATTCAGTATAATTGCTTTTCTGGTGCCAAAAGCAATTCCTAAGACATTTTTAACTGATTTCATTAGCGCAATAGGAAAAATATTTGTAGTTCTGTCACTAATCTCATTGGGAACAAAATTACCGTTTTTGTCAACAAATATATAATTTATGTCTCCTATAACTCCCAATTTGCTTAGATAATTAATATCTTCATCTTTAAGCTGCCCTTTGTCATAAAGGCTGCTCATTTTACTTAAATCGCTCATGCAAAGCACAGCCAAATCCACCATTTTTGTACGTTTGATTATCTCCTTGCCCATACTGTCTGCAAGGATGGATTCTTTTATTTCTTTTGTATCAAATGAAGCAGGTATATTAATAACATAACTGGTTCCACTAAACTTCTCAGCTATTATTCTTGCTATATTGTTGGAATGTGCACCTTCAGAAAATTTGCCATATCCTCCAATTAAAGGGGTAACCCTGATATCTTTTTTTTCTTTGACTTCCATATATTTTGATACGGTTTCCAGAGTAGTGCCCCACCCAACACCAATAAATGTGCTGTTTTCCACAATCCTGTCAAGCAGATGGGAAAGCTGATTTGATAATTCTTTTAATGTTTCTGTTTGCTCTGCATGGGTTTTGATTATTATGCACTCTTTTAAATTATATTTTTTCGTAAACTCTTTTTCCAAATTTACAACCCTGACATTAAACAGGTTTTTCGGGTATATTATCTTAAACTGTACCAGTCCATCTTTTCTTGCTTTGGAGAGCAATCTGGAAACAGCTATTCTGCTAATATTTAATTTCTCCGCTATTTGTAACTGAGTCATATTATCAGTATA
>Ga0194043_1001464_pt1 | contig 13276 bp, 12 predicted proteins | sample JunL4415m_MetaG_FD_161274 | JGI IMG/M metagenome (GOLD analysis project Ga0194043, IMG submission 161274) | Anoxic zone freshwater microbial communities from boreal shield lake in IISD Experimental Lakes Area, Ontario, Canada - Jun2016-L442-15m | ecosystem: Environmental > Aquatic > Freshwater >...
TTGTTATATTAAGCTCCAACCTAATCTTTCACATCCACCGCATCCCTCAATCCATTCCCCAGTAAATTAAAAGCCAGTACCAGGATCATGATGGCGAAGCCGGGGATCAATGCCAGCATCGGGTTATGGGTAATGATGAAATTATAATTCTCTTTGATCATGAGTCCCCAGCTGGGCTGTGGTGGTTGTACACCAATGCCTAAAAAACTAAGTCCGGCTTCAATAATGATGGCACTGGCAAAATTGCCGGCGGCGATCACCAGGATAGGACCTGATATATTGGGTAAGATATGCCTCAGGATGATGCGGCTATGGGTTGCTCCCATCGCTTTTGCCGCCTGAATATATTCAAGTTCACGAATGGCCATCACTTGTCCACGCACCAGTCTGGCCACACTAACCCACATGGTGAGTCCTACCGCAATGAAGATCTGCCAGAATCCCTTGCCCATCGCTAAAGTAATAGCAAATACCAGCAACAGGGTGGGAATGCTCCAGGTTACATTTACCAGCCACATGGTAATATCGTCTACCCAGCCACGAAAGTATCCGGCCAGAGCACCCAATAGAATGCCGAGAAACAAAGAGATGATCACGGCGATCAGTCCTACCGCCAGACTAACCCTGGTACCGATCAATAATCGGCTCAGGATATCGCGGCCAAACTTATCGGTGCCCAGCCAGTATTTTTTAGTAACAATATGTTCGCTGATCAATGTTTCCGGATGTGCATGGGTAATATCACTGATGGAGTAAACCTGTTGAACCGAGGTGTCGCTGTCGATGAATTTTTGAATGATCAGGCTGTCATGACTTGTGGAATATCCACTGATAGGGATATACCTGAAATCACTGAGCTTACCGGAGATCAGGGTACTGAAAAAGCTGGTAGGGGCTCTGTTTTTGGGTTCATCCAGTTTCAGGAACAGTTGCGAGTAGCCTGGTTTTTTGGCCTGTATCTCCACGGTTTGCAGGTCGGCATTGGGCGAATTATCGGGCGCCAGCCAATAAGCAAATAGCGCAATCCCGAACGAGATCAGGATCATGCATAGACCCACCATCGCAGCCTTGTTTTTTTTAAGCCGCTTCCAGGTTTGTTGCGAAAAGGAGAATGACTGTTCAGCCATAGCGTAATTTAATAATTTTCCATGAGGGTATTGGCCTTATGTATAAACCCTATCAATTTACTTTTCTGTCCTTCCAGGTATAACTGCCAAATATTCCCAGGAAACCGGCGATGACGGTATACAGGATATGAAAGGGTTGCATCAACGGAAACCACCACAATATTTCTCGGTGATGGAAAAAAGAGGCTAGGGGGAAAATGAAAAATAATTCTATGATTGTTTTTAATAGCAGCAGGAGAAGCCAGTATATCCAGATGGAAAACATGAACCATTCGGGGATCGCCCATTGAAAACAGGCAATAACAGGAAGGGTTAGGAGCATTAGGTTGAACAGATACACCCATATCAGGATGGGGAGTATTTTTTTATCCTGGTAGTGGTTCGACTTACTGGCCCAGCGAATGCGCTGATTAAAAAATGCGGACAGGCTTGGAGCGGGACGGGTGCTTACGATGGCTTCAGCAGATTTTAAAAACATGGTCCGTTGTGGAAATTGGCGGTTGATCTTCTGCATCAGCAACATATCATCTCCACTGGCAATATCATTGATCCCGGAAAAACCATCTACTTTTTCAAACGCAGATTTTTCATACGCAAGGTTGGCACCATTACACATTACATGCAGCTGATGATGCAGGGCTGCTCCGGTGATGCCCATCAGGGTTAAGAAGTCGAGCGACTGAAACACACTCAGAAAACTTTTTTCTGCGGGGATAAAAACAGGCGCCGCGATAAATGCTGGTTGATGGGTTTCATAGAAACTACATATTGTATACAGCCAGTTTGACGGTACGATACAATCGGCATCAGTGGTCACGATCAATTTACCTTTTGCTTCAGCGATGGCTAGCTCTATGGCCTTTTTTTTATAAGAATTGATCGGGCCGTTTAGATGGTCTTTTAATTCGATCAGTTGAAGATGTTCTCCTAAAAATGTTTTTACAATAGCCGCAGTATCATCGGTGGAATGATCATCCACTACGATCACTTCGAATAAATGGGCGGGGTAAGATTGGGCTAGCACGCTTGTCAGGCATTGGCTGATCTGCCCTTCCTCATTCCTTGCGGGAATGATGACGGTTACGGTGGTAGAGGGGATTGAAACTTGCCTTGAACGGTCAAAAACAGAAAGCTGGGTCCAGCCCTGGCGGTAGTATACAATCAGGATACCATACCCGAGGAACAATATAAAACTAATCAGGATCAGCGCGGTCATGGTGCAAGGGTTGTTTGATGGCCATCATGCGGTTGGCAACAAAAATAAATTTTAAAATCGCAAATTAAGTATTATCTTTGAATAGTTGCTTAAACAACTATATGCCAAACAACCAATTTAAGAAGGGTGAACTCTACAGTTTTATCACGGGTAAGGCCAGTACGGCTATTGCCCGTCGTTTGCAGAAGAATTTCAAGCAGGCGAATGTTGACATTACCATTGAACAATGGAGTGTATTGTATCATTTATGGAAACAGGACGGCATGAGTCAGCAGCAATTATGTGATGCAACCTTCCGCGACAAACCCAGCATCACCCGGTTGGTCGACAATCTGGAAAAATTAAAACTGGTGAAGCGGGTGGCTTCCAAAAACGACCGGCGCATCAACATGATCTATCTCACCAAAGAGGCGCAACAATTGCAGGAACAAACTATGGAGATCGCCAACCAAACACTGAATGAAGCCCTGCAGGGTGTTACCAACGGACAAATTGAAATTGCCAAGGAAGTATTGCAGAATGTGTATGAAAATTTAAAATAGTAAGCACTCAATAAAATACATTTTTATGAATACAACGGCCACAAACCAAACATCCCTCAAAGGCGGTGAATGGTTGATCAAGGAAAGTAATTTCACCGATTGTTTTACACCAGAGGAATACAATGAGGAACAGCAAATGGTGAAGGACATGTGTATCCAGTTCCTGCATTCGGAAGTACTGCCAGTGATAGATCGGATCGATAAAATGGAAGCGGGCCTTATGCCTTCTCTACTGGTGAAAGCCGGCGAACAGGGATTATTGGGTGTTTCCATTCCCGAAGCCTATGGCGGTATGGGTAAGGATTTTATCACGTCCACCCTGGTGAATGAAGGATTGGGTGGCGGATTTTCATTCAGTGTTGCTGTTGCCGCACATACGGGTATTGGCACCCTGCCCATTCTGTATTTTGGTACCGATGCACAAAAACAACAATACATCCCTAAACTGGCCAGCGGAGAATGGAAAGGTGCATACGGACTAACGGAGCCGAATAGTGGCAGTGATGCGCTCAGTGCCAAGACCACCGCCGTACTTTCGGCTGATGGCAAAAATTATATCCTGAACGGACAAAAATGCTGGATCACCAATGGCGGATTCGCCGATGTGTATTCTCTGCCTTCATCATCGAACGCGGTATGGAAGGATTTACCCAGGGCCCCGAAGAACATAAAATGGGTATCAAAGGATCCTCTACCGTGCAACTGTATTTCCAGGATTGTAAAGTGCCTGTAGAAAACTTGCTGGGTGAGGTTGGGAAAGGGCATGTTATTGCTTTTAATATACTGAACATTGGAAGGTTGAAACTGGCTGCCGCCACCGTTGGGGCTTCTAAAATGGCCTTGAATACTACGGTGGAATATGCCAATACACGCGAACAGTTTAAAACTGCCATCGCCAATTTTGGCGCCATCAAATACAAACTCGCGGAAGCGGCTATACGCATTTATGCCAGCGAAAGTGCCTTGTATCGTACCAGCAAATGGATCGATGACAAAGAACATGAATTACAAGCAAGCGGAAAACCTTTCCATGAATCCCTGTTGGGTGCCGCGGAAGAATTTGCCATTGAATGCGCCATCCTGAAAGTGCATGGCAGTGAAGTGCTGGATTATGTAGTAGACGAAGGCGTACAAGTGCATGGGGGTAACGGATACAGCGACGAATACCTGATCAGCAAGGCTTATCGCGATAGCCGGATCAACCGCATCTATGAAGGTACCAATGAGATCAACCGATTGCTTACCGTAGATATGATGCTGAAAAGAGCCATGAAGGGTAAACTTGACCTGATGGGACCAGCCATGGCGGTGTCTAAAGAACTTATGAGTATTCCTGAATTTGGGAATGAGGATGACTCCCCATTTGCCAAAGAACGCAAGGCCATCACTAATATGAAGAAGGCGATCCTGATGACCGCCGGTGCAGCCGTTCAGAAACTGATGATGACGATCCAGGATGAGCAGGAAATACTGATGAACCTGGCCGATATGGCCATTGAAACCTATGCGGCAGAAAGTACGTTGTTGCGGGTGATGAAACTGGCCGACAAACAAGGTGCAGCTGCTTCCTCATTGCAGATCGATATGCTGCGTTGTTATCTCAACGATGCAGTTGATAAAGTAAACAAGGCCGGAAAAGAAGCCATCAATGCATTTGCCGATGGCGACGAGCAACGGATGATGTTGCTTGGGCTAAAACGTTTTACCAAAATGGAACCTTTCAACAGCAAAGATGCCCGCAGAAGGATAGCCGCTAAGCTGATCGCAGAAAATAAATATCCCTGGTAATTCATTGCCAAAAGAATATTAACGCCTTGCTGTTCAAAACAGGAAGGCGTTTTTGTATGGAAAATATTGGGTTTAGTGATACCTTGTTGTTGCTTAAAATATACCGGTCATGAAAATCTCTTGCATTGTCTTCTCCCTACTGTTTGCTGTACAAGGTTTTGGACAAACCTCCGACAATCCCTTTATTCATTTGCAGGAGCCTGCTAAAGAGAAGATCGCCGTAAAATCATCGCGCCAGTTTGTGGTGGGCAGCACCTGCAAGACCTGCAGCTTTACCATCAACGGACAGGCAGTGAAAGTATATCCTACCGGTGCCTTTGCCTATGAATTGAACCTGATCCCCGGCGACAGCATCCTGAACCTGATCGCTTTTTCGGCTCCGGGCAAATCGGTTACCAAGAAATTAACCTACACCTATACCTTGCCGTTAGCTCCCGATACCGTGCGGGTACTCGATATTGTTAGCCTTGAAACTTTTCCAGAAGGCAATTTATTTGTACAGCCCGGCGACCGCGTGCGGATACGTGCCAAAGCCCTTCCCGCTTGCACAGTAACTGCCTGGAAAGATATTCTGCTTTATGAAATGCCCACCGGAAAGGGTCAAACCATGCCCGGTATCTACCAGGGCGAATACACTATAAAGCCTGGTGATAGTTTATTGCTGAGCCATATTCCGGTTACCATCACCAATCATGATGGTCTTGCGGTAACCCGTGAAAGCAAGAACTGGATCTCGATGTTGAGTCCGCTGGCACCGGATATGCTGGTTACCAAAGGTCGACTGGCCCATTTGTTATTTGGGTTGGGTGAAGATCGGTTAGGCGGTGCCAAGATCGGCTACCTTGATTCGATGATCCGTTTGCACATCATTGGAAAAGTGGGCAGCAAATACAAAGTTCAGTTATCGAAATACCATACGGCCTATATTGAAGAAGACCAGGTGGAGGTATTGCCAAAAGGAACCTTTATTCCTGAATCGCTTACCGGCAACTGGCGCGTCTATGGCGACTCGTTATATGATTATGTGAACCTGTCTTTATCCGAACGCTTGCCGTATCAGTCGACCCAAATGATCGACCCCTCAAAAATAGTAGTGGATGTTTTTGGGGCTACCAACAATTCCAACTGGATCACGCAGCTGACCACCGTAAAAGAGATCAGCAATGTCTTTTATGAACAACTGGAAGATGGGTTGCTGCGCATCCATATTGAATTGAAACACCATCAGCACTGGGGCCATGAAATTTTTTATAAGGGGAATATGCTGGTGATCAAAGTAAAGCGACAGCCTGAAAATCTAAGCCTTTCTCATTTAACCATTGCCGTTGATGCCGGACATGGCGGTACCAATACCGGAGCTGAGGGACCAACAGGGGTCATTGAAAAAAATCTGACACTTGCCATATCGCTTAAGTTGCAAGCAGCACTGGAAAAAGAAGGTGCCAAAGTGATCATGAGCCGCAGTAACGAAAAATTCTTCGACAATAAAGAACGCATTTTATTTTACCGCGATAGTGTTCCCGATCTGCTGGTAAGCATCCACCTGAATTCCGCGGCCGATCCCATAAGGGTATCGGGAACGAGTACCTATTACCGGTATATTGGTTTTCGGAACCTGAGTATGGATATTTATAAGCGCATGCTCGAACTTGGACTGAAGGAATATGGCAATATCGGCTCTTTTAATTTTATGCTGAATAGTCCTATTGAATACCCCAACGCATTGGTTGAAACTTTATTTCTCAGTAATCCGGAAGATGAAATGAAAGTGCTGGATGAAACATTTCAACAGCAGGTAGCCACAAAGATCGTGATGGGGATACGCGATTTTCTGGAAAGATGCAAGAAGGATAAATAGGAGAGAACAGGTCTTGCTTAATTTATTCAACGTTAGATTTATACAATCGTTCGAATTTTCTTTTGCTCATTGCCCATCGTTTTACCGGTTGTTCAAAATTTATTGAACCCGGAATGCAGTTGTATTCCATCACCAGATCAAATCCAGCTTTTTCAATTGTTTTATTGGGTGCCGGATTTAGAGCATAGGGCTCACAGTATAGGGTCTGGAGTTTAAGCGTATTAAAAAAATGAGGAAGGGTAAGTTGTATAAATTGCTGCCCCAGGCCCATGCGCCTGATCTGTTTATCCCAGATATGCAGGTGCATGAAAGCTGTTTTTCCAAATGTGGTTGGATTGGTATTGGAGTGGCCGATCGGTTGATGATCCAGTTCCCAGATCATGCAGTAGGATCTTTTTTCCGGAATACTTAAATTGAATTGTGCTGTCAGCCCCTCGCTCATTTCCTGTCTCGAAGGAATTTTATTCAGATCAACGCCCATACCTGTTAAATATCCTGCTTCGGCCTGGTGCCAATAATCAACGATCAGCCGGATATCATCCAGTTGCATTTCTCTTACGGATAAGATATGATCGTTCATTAATTCGGGTTTAATTTTTCAATCTGTTAATTCAGGGTCAATAATTTCAACCCGGCTTGTTTCAAAACAGCATTTAGTTTTTTAATTTCTCCCTGCTGTATCTCCAACCATTTGATCCCGATGATATCCAGGTTATATTTTGCCTGCAGCACAGCCTCTGTGGTTTGCTTGGTAGGTGGCATCTCGCTTTCATTCAATATGCGGAAAGCACTGCCCAGATCGGCATTTAATTTTCTAAAACCCGGTTCCGGATTTCCCGGTGCTGTTTGTTCCAGCTTGTTCAACAACTCTTCAAGATTCTTAATACGGGTAAGTACTTCGTTGTTGCTGTTTGTCTTCAGTGCATTCAACTGATCATGCAGGGAACCGATCTGTTGCAGCGCGGTCATGCATTTGCTGGAGCCCTCATAACAAACCATGGCCAGGCGATGAATATTTTCGAGGTTATCACTGTTGCTGTTGATGCGCGGATCCATTTTTACTTCTATCGTTTCGGTAACGACCTTACCATCGGCGATCAGTTTAATCGTGTATTTGCCCGGCAATACCCAGGGCGAGCTTTCTTCCGGTGCAGTATTCTGGTATACGGCCGACATGGGGAAGGAGGCAGGGATATTCAGTGGTGTATGGTGAAGGTCCCAGATAAAACGATGTGCTCCGGCTGCGGCAGACAAAAGCTCCTGCGGACGGATCCAGTACCGTGGTATGTTCACCGGGGGAATGGTATACAAACTGTCGGTGTTGCTGTATTTGCGAATAAGCGTACCTGTTATATCGTAGATCTCCAGAGAGAGTTGGGTTACCGCATCGCCCAGAAAATAATCGATCATGGCACCATCGGGTGGGTTTTGTCCGGCCGGCTCCTCAGCGGGAATCGGCGTATCGGTATTCATGCTCCAGCGTACGCGGTAGGCGAGGGAAGGCTTGAACAGGATGTTCTGTTGTTTTATTTGTTTGGCATCTGCCGTTTGCCGAAGCTGACTCATATTGTCCAGTATCCAGAAGCTCCTTCCGTGGGTGGCCACCGCAAGATCATCGTCTTTGATCACCAGGTCGCGAATAGAAGTGGCCGGCATATTCAATCGGAGTGATTGCCAATTATCCCCTTCATCGAATGAAACATAAACAGCGGTTTCACTGCCGGCAAATAGTAAACCTTTATGTTGGGGATCTTCTTTCACCACATTGATGGGATCATTGGGTAAGCCCTTTACAATCTCTTTCCAGGTTTTACCGCCATCATTGGTTTTATAGATATGGGGATGCATATCATTGAGGCGGATGCTGTTGACGGCTGCATAAGCGGTATTTACATCGGTATGACTGGCATCCATCAGCGATACCTTGCTCCAGGCCGTTATTTTCGGGGGCGTTACATTGGTCCAGGTTTTACCTCCGTTACGGGTGATATGGATCAGTCCGTCGTCGGTACCACACCAAATGGTATTGATGTCTACATACGAGGGCGCTACAGTATAGATCACGCCCCGCCGCGCAATTTTTGTGGTCATCTTACCATTAGCTTCCTTCGTGTATATGCCTACGTTAGCAGGTGGCTGGGTGGAATCGCGCGAGAGGTCGGGACTGATCACTTCCCAGCTGTCGCCACCATTGCTGGTCTTGAACAATACATTTCCAGCATAGTACAAGGTTTTATTATCGATGGGATTGAAGAGCACAGGTGCTGTTCTCAAAAAACGATACTTACCAGTCCTGATGGTTTCGGGAGCTATTTGTTGCGATTGTCCGTTGCGTTTATCATACTTAGAAATTTTTCCGCCATAGATGATATTGGGGTTGAGCGGGTCGGCGGTTACATAACCATATTCCTCAGCGGCCACCGGATGCCATTCCCGGAAACCGATCTGTCCGTCGTTGCCGCGGGAAGCGATGCCCACCGAACCGCTTTCCTGTTGACCACTATATAAATTATAAGGAAAGGCATTGTCAGCACTTACATGATATAGTTGTGCTGTGGGTTGATTATACCAGGAAGAAAATGTTTCTCCACCATTCACGGTGATGATAGCGCCCTGGTCACTGGCGATGAGGATGATGGAAGGGTTGTTGGGATTGATCCAGATTCGGTGATAGTCGTCGCCTCCGGGCGCGCCCCGGAAGCCGGTCCAGGTTTTTCCGGCATCAGTACTTTTCCAAACCACTACATTGGCCGTATACACGATATCCGCATTCACGGGATCTGCTTTTACTTCGGCGAAATCAGATCCGCGTCCCCAAAGTTTTTCATCGCTGTTGATATTGGTCCAGCTTTCTCCTGCATCATCGCTGCGGTAGATACCGCCTAATTTACCGGCATCAACGGTAGCGTATAAACGATTTGAATTGGAAGGAGCGATACAAAATCCTATTCTTCCCAGTCCCTGGTCGGTGCTCGGCAAACCGGTCACCAGTTTTTTCCAGGTATCGCCTCCATCGGTTGATTTAAAGAGTCCGCTTTCTTTTCCATTCCAGGCGCCGTTCTCCCAGGGTGCCTGACGGGCAGCCCACAGAGACGCATAGACGATATTGCTATGGTTGGGGTCAATGGTAACCTGGATGGCGCCTGTATTTTCATCTTTGTACAATACTTGTTGCCAGTGTTTTCCGCCATCAAGGGTACGGTATACGCCCCGTTCTTCGTTGGCACCATAGGGATGACCCAGTACGGCCGCAAACACGCGGTTCTCATTGAGTGGATCGATGGCCATGCCGCCAACCTGTTGTCCGTCTTTTAATCCGGTATTGATCCAGGTATTGCCTCCATCGGTTGATTTATAAATGCCATCGCCTACAGAAAGATCGGGTCTTTGCAATCCTTCGCCGCTGCCCGCATACAACACATTGGGATTAGAGGGTGCAACCACTACATCACCAATGGATCCGGTGGGCTGGTCATCGAATATGGGTTTCCAGGTTCTTCCAAAATCATTGGTCTTCCAAACACCCCCATTGTTCACCCCAATATAAAACACATTGGGCTGCGAGGGTACACCTACGGCGCCTACGGTTCGACCACCTCTGTGCGGACCAACCAGTCGCCATTTCAGGTTGCTGAAATAACGGGAATCATCTGATTGTGCCAGGCTGCTTTGTGAAAAGCAAATAACCAGTAAAAGCGATAGCAGTTTGTTGAAATTCATGGGGATCATTTATGAATCAAATGTAGTTTTTTTTATGACCGTATTGTGAGTAAGCTTAGCTATGATTGGCTTTATCTTTGCCGCATAAAAATTATAACTATGAGCAATTTGGTGAATGAATTCAATGAATATCGCAGTCGCATGAATGAGGTGATATTGGCTAAAGATAACCTGGTGATCAAGCGGCTATGGAACCTGGATAGTAATGCCTATGCGGCCGGAGCGCTGGATGTACCTACAAAAGAGTTGTTGGGACTGGTAGCCAGCATGGTACTGCGCTGCGATGATTGTATCAAATACCATCTGGGTAAAGCATTTGAACTGGGCATCAGCACGGAGCAGGTTTATGAAGTGTTTGCGGTGGCCAATATTGTGGGCGGAACCATTGTGATACCCCATACCCGCCGGGCGGCAGAATATTGGGAAGCCCTGCAGGTGCCAGCATAACTGAAACATGCCGGGGAGGAAAAAATTAGGCAGAACAGCCTATTTTCCTCCTTGTTCCTTGCCCATTTTTCAATAACTTTACGGCTCAATTTCATTCTATGAGCGATACAATAGCTAGTACAGCGCCGCTAACTTCTAAGGATTTTGTTACTGATCAGGAAGTGCGCTGGTGCCCCGGTTGCGGGGATTATTCCATTTTAGCACAGGTTCAAAAAATTATGCCAACGCTGGGTATTCCCCGCGAAAATATGGTGGTGATATCTGGTATCGGTTGCAGCAGCCGTTTTCCATATTATATGAATACCTATGGTATGCATAGTATCCACGGCCGGGCTACAGCTGTGGCCAGTGGATTAAAGGCTGCAAGGCCCGAACTGAGTGTGTGGGTAGTGACCGGTGATGGAGATAGTTTGAGCATCGGCGGTAATCATACCATCCATTTACTGCGCCGCAATTTTGATATCAATATATTGTTGTTCAACAATCAGATATACGGACTTACCAAGGGCCAATACTCTCCCACTTCGGAAGAACATAAGGTAACCAAATCATCGCCATTTGGTAGCATTGATCATCCGTTCAATCCGTTGGCACTGGCTATGGGAGCTGATGCGAGTTTTATTGCCCGCTCAATGGACAGAGATCCCAAACATTTACAAGCCACTTTATTGCGTGCCAATGCACACCGTGGTGCTTCGTTTGTAGAGATCTATCAGAACTGCAATATTTTCAATGATGGTGCTTTTGAAATATTTACGGAAAAAAGCAGCAAGGCTGACGAAGTATTGTTCTTAGAACAGGGTAAGCCATTGATCTTTGGTGCCACGCAAAATAAAGGGATCAAACTGGATGGTTTTAAACCGGTGATCGTTGACCTGGCTGCAGGCGCTTCAACCGATGACCTGTGGATTCATGATGACAAAGATTTTTACAAAGCACAGATATTGATCCGCATGTTCGATGATCCAAAATTACAGGGACATCTGCCAAGACCATTTGGTGTGTTCTATGAAACCGAGCGTGCTTGTTATGAAGATTCCATGAAGATGCAGATCGAAGAAGTGATCGCCCAAAAAGGTAAGGGTAATCTGGATAAATTATTAAAAGGAAGCGAAACCTGGGTGATCAATTGATCACGCTAACGAAATAAATAAAAAGACCCGATAATTATCGGGCCTTTTTATTTTAATCTATAATATTTTATAACAATCCTTTCTGCATCAGGTATTCAGCGATCTGAATGGCATTGGTGGCAGCACCTTTGCGGAGGTTATCGCTTACGATCCAGCAGTTAAGGGTATTGGGTTGCGACTCATCCCTTCTGATTCTGCCCACAAAGGTTTCGTCTTTATCGTAGGCAGTAAGTGGCATGGGGTAGATGAAATTGGCATTATCATCTTTTACTACTACACCAGCACTCTCGCTTAATATTTGGCGCACTTCGGCCAGATCAAAATCATTTTCAAATTCAATGTTCACGCTTTCGCTATGTCCGCCCATGGTTGGAATGCGTACACAGGTAGCCGTTACCTGAACGGAATCATCACCCAGGATCTTTTTCGTTTCCAGGGTCATCTTCATTTCTTCCTTGGTGTATCCGTTGTCGAGGAATACATCAATATGCGGAATGGCATTCAGGTCGATGGGATATTTATAAGCCATTTCACCTTCGATCCCTTTTCTTTCATTCATGAGCTGGGTAACGGCTTTTACGCCGGTACCGGTAACACTTTGGTACGTGCTCACCACTACTCTTTTTATTTTATACCGGTCGTGCAGGGGTTTCAACACCACCACCATCTGTATGGTAGAGCAATTGGGATTGGCAATGATCTTATCTGTTTTTTCCAGCACGTTTGCATTCACTTCAGGAACCACCAGTTTTTTTGAGGGGTCCATACGCCAGGCAGAAGAGTTATCGATCACGGTGATGCCTGCTGCTGCAAAACGGGGAGCCAGTTCCAGTGAAGTACTTCCTCCGGCCGAAAATATGGCGACATCGGGTTTTGCGGCGATGGCGTCAGCGGCACTTACGATCAAATATTTTTTTCCTTTAAACTCCACGGCTTTTCCAATTGATCTTTCAGAGGCAACCGGGATCAGTTCATCTACCGGAAAATTTCTTTCAGCCAGTACTTGCAACATTTTACTGCCTACTAAACCGGTGGCACCAACTACTGCTACTTTCATTGTAAATTTTTATTGGTCAATAATGAATGCTACATCCCCAAATCAATGCGGGAAGGGCGAAGATAAAAATAAACCTCCGTTTTCAGCCTTACCGTGCACATAATGACATGGATTTTACAAAATAGTTGTTGGCGTTTGCGCATTAAATAGGAAGAAAAACAACTTCGATAATTGTTCTTTTTCCTTTTTTTACCCGCGCAGGTCTAAATAATTTGGTCAATATTTAATCCCCCCATTATGAAAAAATTGATTCTTGCATTATGGCTATGCCTGTTTATGCATGCCGGCATTAGCGCCCAGATCGTGAACCGGAATGAACTGGTCATTGATGAACTGATGGCCGACCCTTCACCAACAGTTGGCTTACCCAATACCGAATGGGTTGAAT
>Ga0194043_1001465_pt1 | contig 13270 bp, 15 predicted proteins | sample JunL4415m_MetaG_FD_161274 | JGI IMG/M metagenome (GOLD analysis project Ga0194043, IMG submission 161274) | Anoxic zone freshwater microbial communities from boreal shield lake in IISD Experimental Lakes Area, Ontario, Canada - Jun2016-L442-15m | ecosystem: Environmental > Aquatic > Freshwater >...
GCTCGCCGGGATGTTTCGACATGAAGAACTTGAGTATCTACGTCACTTGATCGCTTCACGCTATCTGAAGGCGAGAACCAATAGACGTCTGGGCAACAGCGAAGAACGTTATTTGTCACAGTGCCACTGCAGACTTGTCTCCGAACAGTCCAAAACCCCGGTCGTTTGCTTTCGCAGGGACGGCTCCGGGGTCTTCAATCTCTAGTGTACCGGGCCGGAGGCACATGTCAACGATCAGTAATGACGAGCTTGCTAATCGACTCTCGCACGACCGATTATCTAGTTACCTTACAGCCGCTGGAGGCAACCTTGATCGTGCCCTCCGCCTATATGAATGGAACGTCGAAGTTTCAGGTGGTTTCTTCGAACTTCTCTGCCATGTGGAGATTTCGATGCGCAATGCCTGGCACGTCCACCTGACCGAATGGAACACTAAAGGTGCGTACGGTGGCGAGTGGTACGACAACAATCATGGCTATCTAGATCAACGCGCCATAGCTGATATCACTGCCGCGATTGACCGACTGAACCGGAAGGGCAAAAAGGTAATTCCCCCGCAGATAATCGCAGAACTCAACTTCGGGTTCTGGCGCTTTCTTCTTACGAATCGCTACAAGACAAACCTCTGGGTGTTCGCAGGATCAAACGCCTTTCCCAACGTTGACGCGCGTTTTCTTATTCAATTCTTCAAGCGTGTAGGCCGCCTTCACGACCTGCGGAATCGAATCGCCCATCACGAACCGATCCACTGGCGCGATCTCGCGAAGGATCTGGGCGACTGCAGGTCAACAATCCGTGCAGTCTCATCTGACTTAGAAGGCTGGGCTGACTCTCGGTCCCGGGTCGCAACGACGCTCGCAAAACGTCCCGGGGTCTGACAAGTTGATTCCGTCTGCGTTTCCTAGAGGCTTTGCCCGCACCGAGTTTTCTCAGACCGCGATGACCTGCCGTCCGCGAGAGAAGTCCTCTTCGGCCTCACAGGATATTGCGTCACCAAGTGCTGAATAGATGCACTCTTCTTTGAACCTTGAGAAATCAAACCCAAATTGCAATCACGAGGTCGGATGAACGCAGAAGCACCACTGCATCACCACCAGTCGTCATCCATCCCCATCCCTAGCGAGGGGTCCGTGGAGTCTCCACCGTCGTCGTAGCTCCTTGCGTTAAACGATCCGGACTCCTCAATCAAAATCTCGCCACCGCACCGCCTGCAGTATGGGTGCTCCTCGAAGCGCTCCCAATCGGCATCGTTCCAGTGCTCTGTCCCAATGACTGGGCCACAAAGACGACAAGACGCCTCCCTATCACCGCTGCTCATCTCAACCCCCTGCCCTCGAAGTGTTCGTTCGCTAAACGCTGATCATGCAATTCAGCGCGTGAATCGTGTTGCGTGGCGAAGATTAATGAGCAGGTAGGACATCGTAAAGAGGCAGCCGTCACACCGACCTGCTAGACCTCACCAGATACTTAGATACCAGAAGAATTAGGGCAGGTTTCATGACCATTAAGTGCATAACGGCGAATCTCCAGGGCGGTCAAGATGACTGGCTTAGTCAACTCGCCTCCGAAGAGATAGATATCGCGTTCTTGCAGGAGGCACCTCATGAGCTCCCTAAAGAATTTGCTGATGCCTATGACATCTGTAAGTACAACGAAACTGCTTCCCACCCCGCATATCGCTGCCGCACTCTGATTGCTGTGCGCAGGGAGGCCTCTCTCAATCCCAAAACCCTCGAGGTGCCGACCGCTACTTACCACCGCTCTTATGTTGCAGGCGCTCGTGTTGACCTCCCCGGAATCGGTGAGACGGTATTGGTAAGTATCCACGCAAGCCCGCGAGAGATACCGGAAGACTCACATTATCTGGCGGATTGGAGTGGCGAATCCCCAACAGCTCGTCCGATAGCAAAGGGTGTGCTCTGGGACTCCGATTATGTGCTTGAGACTATTCGACGAGTAAACCTCGCTAACAGTCTTCCCATGATTGTTGCAGGCGATTTCAACGAGGCGCGTGACTCGAACTTGCTTGACCCTGAATGGGGGATTTGGGGAACCCAATATTTCGAAAAGGCTAAGTCCGAGCTCGGGTTATTCGACGTCACATGGAGCGAGTGGAAAGGTGAGTGTGCAACCCATGGTGACGCTCAACTCGATCACATCCTCGCAACTGAAGATCTACGTAGCCACCTTATTCATTCGACAGTTCTGGAGAATGAGAATACGTATAAAAGCGATCACCACCCCATTACTTGGTCAATCGCCTAAGCCTGCAGCAGAATTTCAGTAATCTCTTAAACGGCCGAGCGGCGGAAAGCGTCCCTCCCTCCGGCTCCGAGCGGGCTACCACTCCTCGAGACTGGCCTCGTCAAGTCTGTCATCTAAGGATTCGATCGGAGAATCCCATCTATCGAGTGAAATTTGCCCGTCCTCATGGATCCATGACCTGCGTCCGTTTGGAGAATCAACACTCACCGTCCCGTCTACGTACATCCATGCGTCGCTCCCGTATGAGTCGCGAATACTCTCGTATGCGTTGCCAGCGATCCAAACTCTGCGTCCGTCTCCAAAGTCGATAGTCGTCGTGCCGTCCTCACCTACCCGTGCGACGCGTCCGTCAGGGAACTCAACACTTGTAGCGGAGCTATCCGTTGTCTTCAGCGTCGCCCTAGGACTGAAAAATACAAGGCTCGTCTCGCCTCCATTCACAGATGTTTTCCTGCCATCCGGGAAGTTGACCGTGGTTGTGCCGTCCTTAGCGATACCAGCTCGGCGTCCATCTGGGAACTCAACAGAGGTGGTGCCGTCCGAGTGGATCGAGACGCGCCGTCCGTTTGGGAAATTCACTCTTATCAAACCGCTCTTTTGAATGGTGATCGAGCTCCCATTATTTAGCGTCACTTTCTCCACGATTACTTCCTTCCGAGTGAGGGCTAAAAATCTCTCAGCAGAGCAGTACTAGTGGACGGGTGGGACAACTCGAATAGTGGTCGCGCAATCGAGAACGCTTTCGGAGTGAATCGACTTGTGAGGGGGCCATGCGTGAAGCCCACGGAACAGGTCAAACCTTCGAACACTCACAGAAGAACTTTTTGGAACCGGCAATACATCCCTGGTAATTGTCACACCCCTGTTTTATAGTCGAACATATGTTCGATGAACTTAAAAACGCAGTCACCCACTTACGAGAGATCTCCTCGCGTATCAATATCGATGTCGTCGCAGGCAAGGACGCTGCTGCGCTCGTAGGTATCGCCGACGAGATCCGACGTGCAGGAGATTCCCTGCGCACTGTCGCTGTAGGCCAGGTAGAGCGTACGAATAGTTGGAAGGGCGAAGGAGCGAAGAGCATTTCGGAGTGGCTTAGCTCAGAGACAGATTGCCCACAATATGAAGCCCAATCGGTAGTACTGCTCGCCAATCAACTCCAGCACCTGCCTGTTACCCAAGCAGCCTTAAGAAGCGGCACTCTCTCCAATGCTCAGGCTATCGAGGTAGCACGCGGTGCGATTGTTGCACCGAATACTGAGACACAGCTCTTAAACCTCGCTCAACATGCAACAGTTCGCGATCTTCGCGATGCATCATCTCGTGTAGTTGCAGCCGCCACCGACGAGGCGGAGCGACACCGACAGGTACACAAGAGTCGCTACTTCAAATCATGGACCGATCTAGATGGGTCGTTCAATGTAAGAGGACGCATGACTGCTGCTAATGGTGCGCTAGTAATGGCAGCGCTAAAGCCAATACAGGATGAGATATTCAAGGCGGCTCGCAAGAGTGGTGAACATGAGAGACCAGAGGCCTATGCCGCTGACGCTCTCATGGTGCTCTGCGAAAAGGCGAATGATGACGCCTTGGGGTCAAACGCAGTTGCGAGTACAGCAAAGACAAGGCGCCCTAACGCTGTAATGAATATTCGCGTCGACATTGATGCGCTCAAGCGTGGGCATACCGAGAATGGGGAGGTCTGCGAGATTGCTGGCGTTGGCCCGATCCCTGTAGCTACTGCAACTGAGTATCTGGGGGAAGCATTCTTGAAGCTGCTCGTGATTGATGGCACAGACATCAGAACAATCGCCCACATGGGGCGAGCATTGCCAGCAAAACTGCGCACAGCCGTTGAGGAGCGCGACCGCGTCTGCCAGGTACCTACATGCGATATGAGCGTTGGCTTAGAGATAGATCACATCGTGCCCTTCGCTGAGGGTGGGCCAACCAGTTTTGAGAACCTTGTGCGCCTCTGCAAACGACATCACCTTCAAAAAACACATGACGGGTACAGACTCCTAGAACGGAGACCCGGAGAAGGTGTCGGAGGGGGTGAGCTCAGATCAGAGCAGCGGTGGGAGTGGCGACCACCGAGATGTAACGATCCAGTACTCAACCGAGAGATTGACCTAAGCGATACAGGTTGAGAGCGCTCGCGCCTTTTGCTCCTAGTCTGTAGAACGCATGCCTTCCGAACTACCTGCAGAATCAACTGCCGATCTGCTCCCATCTAAGCCTGCCGCCGCTTTGAGCGGCGCCGTCGGAGTGGGGGTTGCCATTGCTGTTGGAGAAATTGCCTCTAAGGCTCTTAGTGCTGACCCATCCCCTCTCTATGCGGTCGGCGGAGCATTTATTGATCGCTTTGCCGGGAGCCTCAAAGACATTGCGATACAGCTATTCGGCAAGAACGACAAGACGGCTCTCATTCTCGGAACAGTCATCATCTCACTCTGCATCGGAGCATTGATCGGACTCGGCGCACGCCGTCGACAGTGGCTTCCCTTGTTGGCCTTTAGCGCCTTTGGAGTATTCGGTGCCTGGGCGCAGACCGTGCGCGCAGAGGTTGGGATACTCGATGCCTGCCTCACAGCTATCTACGCAGTGGCGATCGGCGTCGCGTGCACTCATTTGCTTCTGCACTTAGCAACGCCGAAACCTCGCACGAATCTCTCGGGATCGGGATCGCCAACACGAACGCCAACAGGAACGCCATCGCCAACCCCACCAACCCCACCAACCTCACCAACACAATCAGGCCCGGAGGAGCGAGAAGACGCCTCGCTCCCATCGCGCCGCCGCTTCTTAGGCACAGCAGGCGGGGTAATCGTCCTGGCCTACGCGGGTATGAAAGTCGCCGGAGCGCTAGCAGGCGAAGACGTGATCGCAGCGGTAAAGAACATTCGCATTCCGCGTCCGTTTCGCAGACGAGCACTACCTGCAATACAACCATTCGAGGTAAGCGGCGTAGCAGAGTATGTAACGCCGACATCTGAGTTCTACAGGATCGATACATCCCTGCGGACACCAAACGTCGACGCATCTACCTGGCGACTCAAGATAAGAGGCTTGGTAAATACCCCGTTCGAGGTCACCTACGCCGAGCTACTCGCCATGCCGAGCATCGAAGAGGTTGTAACGCTTAGTTGTGTATCGAACGAGGTTGGGGGCGACCTAATTGGAAACGCTGTTTGGCAAGGAGTCCCACTATCAGACCTCCTTGAACGCGCTGGAGTACAGGCCGAGGCCGAGCAACTCTTCTCCCGCTCTGTTGATGGCTGGACATGTGGCTTCCCGATCGAGGCAGCAGCAGATGGGCGCGTCGCGATGGTTGCCTATGCAATGAACGGAGCTCGCCTTCCAACCGCCCACGGATTCCCTGCAAGATTGGTCGTCTCCGGCCTCTACGGATACGTCTCTGCAACTAAGTGGCTCGAGACAATTGAGCTGACCACTTGGAGAGGCGCCAACGGTTTCTGGGTGCCGCGAGGATGGTCTAAAGAAGGCCCCGTAAAACTGAGTTCACGAATTGATGTTCCGCGCGGAGGATCGCGCGTCAAGGAAGGAGCGCTTGCTCTTGGCGGGGTTGCATGGTCGCCATCCATAGGCGTCTCAACGGTCGAGGTCTCTATAGACAACGGCCCGTGGCAAGCGGCAGAGTTAGGCAACGTTGCAAGCGAACACACGTGGGTTCAATGGCGATTCCTTTGGAGCGCTACATCGGGAACCCACACTGCAAGAGTGCGTGCGACTGATCGAAACGGCAACGCCCAAGTGACAGCGAACCAGGCACCAGCACCAAACGGTGCAACTGGGCTCCACCAAATCTCTTTCAGCGTTTAGGGGCAGTCAGAGCATTTAAGAGTCTCGTCTAGAGGGCCCTATCCAGCGCCCTGAAATGCTCATACAGAGTTAGAAGCGTGCAACTGACGCACTCTAAATCGTTCTAGATATCACATACCTGACAAGAGTTAACCCAGATTGCATATCTGATCAAAGTTAACCTGTGGTGCATAAGCCGGGGGAACGCGGTGGACGCCGATAGCGCATTTCGGAGCCACAAATTGTATTTGGTAATTGTGACGACCCCTGCTCGTGGGTTTACCTTGATAGGTCACGCGCAAGTGCGGAAATCTACATGAAGCGGCGTTGGTCGGCTCGCAGAGCGGATCACCATTCACGCGAGATGATCTAAGCGGCGTCTCCCAAACACTCCCGACAGTATTTGGATTGTCCCAGATCTGATCTCCGTCAACAACAAAACTATGCACACCTAGGTCAGAAGATCTTGCTCTGATTACATGCTCTTGAATTAGGCATACCTCAGCGTCTCCCGAGAGGCCATCCGGATAAGGGTTGTTCGGATCCGGGGCATACCAACCACGCTGGCAGAATCTTATGGTGAGTTCAAGATCTAAGGGCTGCCATTTGACTGCCCTGCTCAGAGTCGTCCTACAGTTATTAGGGTCTGGTTCGCTGGAATCGATTGTTTTATACCTTCCGAAAGATCCAAGCGCCGTTCCTAAGGCAATACTCGGTTTTGTGCAGTGAGCCAGAGTCCCGGAGACTCCAGTCTTTGACTCCGAATAATCGATTTTGATGAAGCATTCGCCAAACCAAGCTCGATACGAATAGGCGTTTAAAATTTTGTTCGAAAAGAAGTTGGACTCGGGGGGTTGCCCGTTCGGTGAATGGGTACAGAGATAATCATTCGCTAGGTTGAACGTTGATCCGTAGTTGCCGTTACTACTTGCGCCAGAGAGGTCGGCTTTATTACTCCCTTGGTTTGTTACAAGCCATCCTCCCGCACCTAGTAACAAGAGGAGCGCAGCCAAGCTTGATAACAGGACACGCTTGCGCCTTCGAGACAGCCCCGGCCTTTGCTGCTTTGTATCCTCGCTCATAACTCACTCCATCCCTAGAACTAATGACATCGAGAGAGTAAGCGTCTATTTGATCCATGTCATTGTAACGAAACTACAATTTCGGAAGACCAACGAGCTGTACTCCGAGAAACCGCTTCGGAAGCCCTACTTGACGCCTCAATCAAAGGCCTTTAGGCGGCGTAAAGCTCTCGGGCCATGTCGTCTCTTTGTCCCAGATCACGCCGTTCAGGTTCGCACCGTCAAGAATCGCGTTCACGAGAAATGCAGCTCTTAGATCGGCACCAGTTAGGTCAGCATCGGTTAGATCGACCGAGACGAGATCGGCCTCAACCAACAGAGCATTCGTAAAATCTGCACCGGTGCAGTCAGAGTTGCAGAGGTGCGCATCTGAGAGATCCGCTCCGACAAGGGATGCGCTTCGCAGCGATGCGGACTTCAAGCTAGCAGCCTTCAGTGTCGCTCCACTTAGGTTCGCATTATCCATTTGCGCTCCGCGCAGTGTTGCAGCGGTTAAATCTGAGCCACTTAGGTCTACCCCTGACAATTGAGCGCCCTCGAGGTCGATTCGTGTGAGGTTCAAACCGGTGAGCGATGCGCCGGATAAATCTGCTCCAGCGAGACTCGCCCAGGCTCTCAACTCGTGACCATTAACCAACATGAAGCACCTCTGCATTATTCAGCACTGTTCTTCAAATCACGGTACTTATGGAATCTTCCAGAGAATTCACTCTGCTGCTCATCACTCCATCGAACCGCTTCCCCGCCAGGAAGAGCCAGACAGCGAGCCGCATGATCCTGCACCAACCGCGGCAGCTCTCCCTCAAAACCAAGGGAGCGCAATCCTTCCAGCCTTACGTAGAAGGGAATCAGAGCGGCCTCCGCTATTGAGGCTCCGTCCCCTACCAGCCACCCAGTCGGTGCGAGCTTTGTGCCTAATTCCAATAGTGCATTCACAAGTCGCTCACTAGCGCACCTGATGCTCTCCGGATTGACCCCGTAATAAATTGCGATCATCGGAGGAAAGATATTTTGATCTACCCAACGCGCTTCTTCGAGTGCAGCGCCTGAGAGAGCGCCCACCGCAGAGTAGAGGCGTTCAAGAATCGGAATTGAGTCAGCGAGGTAACGGCCGCCCTCTCGGATCATGGGGATCTCAGCGCGTGGAGAGTTCGCTTGGAACTCTTCGGGAACAACGAAGTCTTTGGGGCGCACCGCACTCGGGGGAACATCTACAACTTCGTACGAAATCCCAAGTTGAGCGAGTGCAAACTCGACGCGCACGGAGAACGGGCAGATCCAATGCCCGAATAACACAACTGGCTCTTCCAACTGAAGCAGCATTTCAGGGGATGTTTCAGGCGATATTTCAGGTGATTGACTCACGGATTGCTTCCCACTGCACCCAAGAGCGCGGTCATGCGAATAGCGACTCGCAGCCGCTCCCGGCAAGAATTCCGTCAACCCACTCTCGATCGTCAGCACTTAAGCCTAAGTACGCGTCTCGTATCCACCCAATGGTCTTGCCTTGATATGCGAATGCCCCTTGGCGATACTCCGCTCCCCTGATCTCGCAGACGACCTCCTCCGCTCCAGCTTTGAGCGCTGCTTCATTAGCAAGCATGAAAGGCGCGTACGTTGATCCGATCTCGTTGAAGAGCGGAGCGAGCGTCTCCAACGGAAGAGAACTACGGCCATACCAACCAGAGTCGCCCTCAACTCTCCACCACGCGAGGTCGTCAACACGATTGATCCATGAGTACACACGGGGCCCATGCGATATGCAGAGGTCGGTCGATGGCGGCTCAATAATTACAAGTTGGCTCAATTGTCCGTAGAGGCCAAAGTCCGAGCTCCCGGGGCGATTGCCAAGAAGAAAGTCGTTGCCTTCAAGGTGGCTATGCAGAATCTCGAGCAGGCGTATATAACTCGACTCAATAATTGGAGCATTGGTATCTGTACTTCCAACGAGAGCGCGCCTACCCACCTGACGATCAACGATGTACTCCCCCATTCGCTCAAGGCGTTCGTCGGTCGCGTGTAGCCCAGGCCATACCGGCAGCAACTTGCGCGCGCGCTCTACGGATTCTCGAGGGGCCCAGCGATAGTGGTACATCATCTTGGTGACCCACTCGTCGGCATAGTCCTCAATGAGCAGGTCCAAGAAGTGAAGGCCTGCATCTGTTGGCTTGAGGCTGCGCTCCCTAAACATTGTCTCAAGGCGAGCGATCTGAGGAGTCGAGTCAACCATCACTTCAGTGACGTCGCCGGCGTCATCTGGAAACCCGAGCACCGGGATGATCGCTACTTTGGGCCTCGGAATGCCCTGCTCATCGGCTGTTCCCTGAATCACCCATGTAAACGGAATCTGGCGATACCGCAGCACCGCACGCATCTTTAGCGAGTACGGAGACCCATAGGTGCCGACCAGGGTAAGCGGATGAGGCATTTAACGGCTCACATTCGCGAGGCTGAAACAGGCGAGGCCTGCACTAAGCAATTCGGCCTTCGTAGGTACTTCAAATCCCCTGAAATCCACAAGAACTCTCTCTCTAGGCGGCGCGAGCCCACACGTTACTCAACATTCAGGTACTAAATATTCAGGTACTCAACATTCAGGTACTCAACATTCATGTGCCCAATGATCCTCAGACGATTCTTCGCCCGTTGAATGACGCCCAAGATGACGCGCGGCAATGATTCACGATCTGACGGATCCACAGCCCTACAGGTAAGGTCCCGGGAGAAACTACCCAGTATCCAAACACAAAGGGACAGCATGAATCACCTACGAATTGCAAAGTATGACGTCTTGAAGGGAACCTCCAAGGAGGTAGCAGAAGTGGCCACCGGGCCCGGCGGCATCCTTGACATCTACCGCTCCATGCCAGGCTTTCAGGCCTACTCGCTCCTTGAGATTGACGCGATTACCGTCGTCGGCATCACAGCATGGGAGACGCACGAAGAGGCAGAGGCGGCAACACGCGCTGCAGCAGAGTGGGTAGCCACTCACCTCGAGGGTCGCATTCACCGCACCTCGAACGAAATCGGCGACGCCCTCTTCTGGGAAGGCACGATGGCGAAGTAGTTTCACTCAGTCTCGCGAGACTCATCACGCATTTCCAACTGCCCCGACCGTGCTAGCGATTCGCTAGTTGGTCGGGGCAGTTTTTTTCTCTACAGGAGGAAAGTTCTCGAGCCGATAGGCCGGCATGAAACAACTACGGGACTCCGGGATCATCGCATTACTGACCGCAGCAGCTACAAGGCTCCTTGATTCTTGGCAGGAGCTTGACTCGTTTAGCTCAGTAGCCAAAATGCCCGCATCTAACGAACGCTAACCAGCCCGAACGAAGGGCGCTTTATGCGCGGCGTTGGTTCTCTAATACATCGATTGCATCGTGGCGCGCATTACCCAAGAGCCAGAAGACTCCAACTAATAAGGCTCCCCACCCAGTAATTAGCCCTGCGATTGCCGATCCAAGCCATCTCATCTTGTGGTGCCCCGAGATGCGAAACGCTCTGCGTTTAAGGCGCGCAATGTCGTAGATAGTCAACGCAGCAAGCGGGATGCCGATGACATATCCAATTATTAAAAATACTGTAATGCTCATTATCTAATTCTTCGTCTCGATATTCAGGGGCTGGTATTAGTAATTTCTTCGGATCTCCTACGAAATAAGAGACGGCAGTTTAGAGTGAGTGCCCGGCCTCTGACTCAGATGAACTCGATGACGAACGCGTGCGAGTTCGACGTGCAACAGCACCAGAGACCTCAGATCCGGAGAAGAGGATCGCACTTGAGATTAGGAAGGGTGCAAATATTAGGAAGAAAAATAACCAGTTGAAGGTAGTTGTTACTGTCCCAGCAACAGATATTGGCTGGCGTAGGTAGTCTGCGTAGACATAGACGCCTTTCCCCCCAGCGAAAGATAAATCATTATGGGTTACCTCGGCCGGAAGCAACAAGCCAGCAATAACTGCAATAAATATTCCAATACCCAGTAGTAAGGCTGCAGCTATTCTCAGATTGGTCTGAGCGCTGTTACCTCGGGTCCGTGGAGTGATGATCTGATTCCGTTTTGCCATGCAGGTACTCTATTTCTTCCCATAGTGCCGTTCTTCCTAAAGTGCTGAATTTCTAAAATGCCTTCAAAATCTCAGATAATTCCGTAGAGAAACCATTTCTGACCTAATGTCATAAAGCAACCAAAACAGCGAATTAACAACAGGCGATACCAGTCACACTGTGAAATTCAAGACCTCCATGAAGCCAGACCAGGAGCGATACCTTGCCTTCTCAAGCCCTAGCGGTCGCAGAGCACGCACTTCTCGTTGAGCGACGCCCGCTCACCCGTGCTGAGGTAATGGCGGTGGCAAACGAACCCCTAGAGCTAGTCCCCGACCTTGTTGGCCTTGCCCATCGCGTGAGGCTGCAGTACTGCGGCGACACGGTTGAGTTAGAGAGCCTCATAAACGCCAAGTCTGGAGCATGCCCTGAGGACTGCGCGTTCTGCTCGCAATCCGTCAAGTTCGATACCGGAGTGGATGTATACGCATTCCTCGATTTAGCTGAGGTGCTAGAGGCAGCCCACGCTACAAAGGCTGCTGGAGCGACACAGTTCTGCATAGTTGTTGCGGTGCGCGGACCCTCAGAGCGACTTTTAGACAAAGTGATCGCTGCGGTTAACGCCGTACACGAGGAGACTGGCCTTGAGGTTGCATGCTCACTTGGATTACTAACTGACGAGCAGGCCAAGCGTCTCGCCGATGCTGGAGTGCGCCGCTATAACCACAATCTCGAGGCACCAAGATCAAGATTCCCCGAGGTCTGCACCACGCACTCATACGACGATCGCGTCGATACCGCCAAGCGCGCAATTGCTGCCGGCATGGAGCTTTGCTGTGGAGGCATCCTAGGGATGGGCGAGACACTCGAAGAGCGAGTTGAGTTTGCTTTCGAGTTAGCGGAACTCGACCCATGTGAGGTTCCAATCAACCTGCTTGACCCTCGCCCAGGTACTCCACTTGAGGATTACACCATGCTCTCCCCGCGTGAGGCACTACAGGCGATTGCGTTATTCCGCCTCGTTCTCCCCTCTGCATGGCTACGTCTTGCTGGTGGTCGCGAACGAGTCCTTGGTGAGCTTCAAGGAATGGGGCTTCTCGCAGGGGCCAACGCACTTATCGTTGGGAACTACCTAACCACCGGTGGTCGTTCTCCAGAAGAAGACCATGCGCTTCTCGAGGCATTAGGCATGCCAGTAGCTGACGGACCTGGCGAGGGGCGTTTCGTGATTGACGCAACTGGTGCACACGCCTTACCTGCGAAGCCGCAGCGGACGAGCATTCCTGTAACTGCTAATTAACTTTGGCGCGTTTTACCTAAGATGCGCTGTCTCGTTGAAGCCGAGCATGCAGGGCGCGCCTTGACGCATACCGATACTTGATATCGATGCCACGTCAATAAACATGCGCCAAACCATTTGGTCCGGAGCACCGAGAGCCCACGTGAGAGCTGCCTTGATTGGCGAGACATGTGACACCACAATCGCAAGGTCGTCGCTCAGCAATAACTCCCCCATTAGCGATCCGACTCGACTAGATACATCGTGAAGACTCTCGCCACCTGGGGGTTTGAAATCTGGGTCTGAACGCCACTGTCTCCACACATCGATCGGAACATCGGCTATCGGCATACCGTCCCACTCGCCGTAATTCATCTCGATGAGACGATCCTCTGTCTTTACTGTCAAACCGGTTGAGGCTGCAATCGCTTCGGCAGTTTGGCGAGCCCTAGAGAGCGGACTACTGAGAATAGAAGAAGGATTACTCCCTTGGAGTCTCGCCCCTAACCGCTGCGCCTGAGCCTCGCCGAGTTCGGTAAGCGGAGGATCTATTCGACCTACAAGCAGCGCATCACGATTCGCCGCAGTTTGACCATGGCGGATTAGCAGAATCAACGCGACACCTCACTAAGTCGGCCAGACCTTAAGAACAACGATCTTCGTTCAGAGTCTCCTAATCCAAATCGACCCCACATCCAGCCGAGACAGGCAATACCAATACCCTCAGAGAGGACGAGGAGCGTGAGCGGTGGGATTAGTGCAACGTCACCGAAA
>Ga0194043_1001467_pt1 | contig 13266 bp, 13 predicted proteins | sample JunL4415m_MetaG_FD_161274 | JGI IMG/M metagenome (GOLD analysis project Ga0194043, IMG submission 161274) | Anoxic zone freshwater microbial communities from boreal shield lake in IISD Experimental Lakes Area, Ontario, Canada - Jun2016-L442-15m | ecosystem: Environmental > Aquatic > Freshwater >...
ACATAATGAACCTGCCAGAACGAGCGTTCGTTTAGAACACCGGGGTGCTGCGGTCACCGTCTCGGCTGTGGATTAAGGGGTCGAGAGGTCGGACTCGTGAGGCAGGATTGCACCATGAACCTGGTCAGTGCTCAACAACATGTTTCTTTAAATATGCATGATCAAATGCATGATCATGCATATGTTCATGCCGAAAATGAAGGAACTCCGTTAGTGCTTCAGCAGGCGCAAAACATTGAGTACCCGGAAGCCTTGCGGATTGTCGCTACAACGTCTGCCCTGACGACATGGCCTCGCCCAGCGCACGAGCGGCATCGTGTTTCGTCGCGTTGGCAAACCGAGGCGTCGCGCGCTTGGCCGCCCGTTGCTGCTTCAGCACCTCGTACAGTTCGGCGACGGGGGCGGCCGAGTCAGTGGCGAGGTTGTGCCGCTCCTGCGGATCAGCGGTGAGGTTGTAGACCTCCGTCGCCGTCAATGCGGCATCGGCACTACCAGGCGTGCCGTAGTAGTGCGCCAGCTTCCACAATTCGCGCGCACCGCCAAGCCCAGTGCGCAGAGCCGTGACCACCGCTTCGACATTCGATGCCCCAGTGACGGGCGTGAAGCTGTTCCCGGTCATCGGGTTGGTGGAGTTCGGCCCCTGACTGAACTGGTCTTCGGTCATGAAGTAGATCGGCTGATCATTGTCGACCTGCGACTCAGGGCTACGGACCACGCCAGCGAGGTTGCGACCGGGAAGCGGCTGCGCCTCGGTGTGGTGCGCGCCAACCAGATCGAGCAACGACGCGGCATCTGCACCGGCCAGACCAAGAAGTGTCGGCACGAGGTCAACGTGACTCGTGGGCACCTGCACCCCATCGGCGCGACCTTCGATTCCAGGCCCCCGCACGATGAATGGAACGTGCAGCGCCTCCTCGTAGGCGTTGTACCACTTCTGCTGCAGACCGCCATGGGCTCCGAGCAATTCCCCGTGGTCGGAGGTGAACACCACGATCGTGTTGTCGGCCATGCCAGACGCATCGAGTGCGTCGAGCACAGCACCGATGGCGGAGTCGACCGTCTTCATCAGCCAGTAGTAGAGCCGACGGAAGTCATTGTCCAACGGGATGTCGAACGTCATCGCCGGCCAGCACTCGCGCCACTGTCGCTGACAATCTGGCCTGTCATCGAATGAATCCGACTGAGAGGGGGCCTCGGCAATGTGAGGAACGGTCTCATCGGGCTCCGGGAGTCCGAGAGTCTTCCAGGCGGGCCCGGCGAAAATGATGTCGTGCGGGTTCACGAACGATGCGACCGCGAGCCACGGTCGCGGGTCACTATCGTCGCCCAAGGTTTCGAACAAGTCGGTCACCTGATCGGCGAAGACCGCGTCACGCACAGAACCTGAATCGGCCAAGTCGGCACCATGAGGTTCGCGGCCAATCCAGCCTGTGAAGCCAAAGGGCTCAAGCCGGTCGGTGCGCTGATACAACTCCACCATCTCCTGCAGGATGCGACCTTGTGCGTCGCTGGTCTGCAGGCCTTCGTGCGTGCCGGGGGTCGCGAGGTCGGCGTGCGAGATGTGCCACTTGCCTCGGTAGTACGTGCGGTACCCCGCCGCTTGAAAATAGTGACCCATCGTGGGCACCACATCGGGGTCGAGCCACTGCATCTGCACATCGGTTGCCAACTTGGCGATGCCGTCGGTCGACGTCACACCGTGCAGCGACGGGTAGTGCCCCGTGAAGAGCGTCGCGCGACTCGGTGCGCACGCCGTTGAGCCGGCGTAGTGGTGATGAAACTCCAGACCCTCGCGAATAAGCCTTGCCCGACTTGGCAATTGGGTACGACGAAACTCCGCGATCGCGTCGTCTTCGTAGACGGTCGGGTAACGCTCCTGGTCGGTCATGATCAACAGGATGTTCGGGGTCTGTGACGGCATGCCGCAGACAATACCTGCGGACGAAAGTAACCGCACGTCGAGTCCCCGACGAAAATGGCGGTCGAATCCAGCAGATCCAACCGCCATTCGTCGAGGGCACAGCCCCGCATTTCTTCTTACCTGTCAAGGGTTCTTCAACTCAACCCCCGTACTGGAACCGAGCGTCGGAGGAATCTGCCTCCAAACGGTTCAGTTCTTAGAACTAGCTGTCTGAAGCCTGTGCTTCGGCTTCCTTCGCGGCGGCCTTGATGTCCTCGGCCGCAACCTTGTCGACCGCCGACTCGACAATGGCGTTGGCCTTGTCGAGAGCCTCACGAATCTTCACCGCGCCGGGGTCGGACACGAGCGCGAGGATGCCCGAGTGTCCGGGGGCAATCGCATCCTGCAACTCGTCGGCAATCTCAGATCGGTGGTGCAGTTCGCGCGCCTTGCCCACGGCCGCGCCTCCGGCACCAAGAACGACCGCGCTACCGATGATCGACGGCGGGAAGAGCACGCCCAGCACCACGCCGCCGACGACGCCCCAAGCCAGCCCGCGTCGAGTGCTGTGATCGGTGGCCTTCTGCACCTCAATCTTGCCATCGGCATCGCGCTTGACCACGATGACGCTTTCAATCTCGACGGTACGACCGTCTTCAATTGACTTGAGCGCTTCATAGGCAGCCCACGCTGTTTCGGTATCGTCGAAATCGGCCACGAAGAGCGTGTAGGCACCGTCAGTTACAGCAGCGGCCTCAACGACAATCTCGTCGGTGGCGGGTTCAGGGGTTTGGTCGTCGGACATGTCACTCCCAAGGATTAGGTGCGCGCACAATGCGCCGTAACGGTGACCCTAGCCCCATTGGCTCAAGTGCATCGAGGGATGCGAGATTCCCGCCGACCTACCAGGGCACGACCTCGCGGTCTTCCCACAGCAAACCTGTGGGTGAATCGTCGGGTCGAGTGGCAAGCCACACGATGGTGTCGGCCCCTTGTTCGGCCGATCGCGGCGCGTTGGGTCCGCCCATGTCGGTGCGGCAGTGGTTGGGGCACATGGCGTCAACCAGAACTCCGCCCGCGCCGTTGCGCAATTCAGAATTGAGGTTGCGCGTCATCGCATTCATGGCGGCCTTCGACACCCGGTAGGGCGCCAACCCTCCCCCGGTGCCCGGCCCACTGAGTCTGCCAAGGCACGCCGACACATTGATCACCCGACCCCAACGCCGCTCAACCATGCTCGGAACGAAGGTGCTGATGGCGTAGAACGAGCCGTCGAGGTTCACCGACATCACCCGCCGCCACTCCTCGGGCGAGGTACGCAGAGTCTTCGACATGCGTTCAGCCATCACCCCCGCGCTGTTGACGAGGATGTCGACGGCCGCCAAGGGGCCGAGTAGGTCGGGCAATGAATGAACTGCCCGGGCGTCGGAAACATCGCAGGCAATTCCGATGGCATCGAGGCCATCTGCCTGCAATCCTTCGGCGGCGGATACCGCCCTGTCACGGTCAACGCCTAGCAAGATGACAGTCGCGCCGGCTTCGGCAATCCCACGCGCGGCAGCGAGCCCAATTCCGCGAGTTCCGCCAGTGACGAGCGCTACACGTGACTCAAGCAGCATTGGCCCATCGTCTCACCGCGAAGCCGAGTCGGCGAGATCTATCAGCCAGAACACACTCTTGCTCCCTGATATGTGGAGGTAGATCGGCACGCGTGCCGGCGATCCGATGGTGACGTCGTGCCATCGGCAGCATGCCCTTCACCCAAGAACAGTTCGACCTACTACAACGACAGCGCGACACAGCCAGGCACGTATCCCCATTTCTTCTACTTAGCCGCTGGGCCGCTCGGTCGAGTTGTCGATCTTGATGGTGAGGATGTCCTCGGCGCACCCGACATGCGTGTTGCACCCCGTTCGGCTCCTGACACGGTGGCGGCGAGCCGCAGTCAAGACACATCCTTGACTCAAGGGCTACTCCATTTCGCGGTTGGAGGAACGGTGATGGTCGATGGGTACGAGAGGGCGCTATCCCGGCTACCCGATGGCAGCGAGAGGCGCGACACCGAGCGGTATCAGGCCGCGACGACGTTGGCGGCCGCCCAACTTCTTGCGGCGGCTCTGGCGGCGGCGGAGTCGATCACAGCCGCGACGTTGCTCGCCGCGCAGCGAGCAACTGCCGGCGCTCTAGTAGCCCACGATCGGGGTGAGAATCTGGAGGGGGAGGCCCAAACTGATGCCGCCAAGGCGCTCGCCGCCACCCAAACTGATGCCGCCACGGCGCTCGCCGCCACCCAAACTGATGCCGCCACGGCGCTCGCCGCCACCCAAACTGATGCCGCCAACGCGCTCGCCGCCGCTGCGCAGGCAGCCGCGGAGCGGCTAGCCGAAGTTCAGGTTGAGGCAGCCCACGAGCTTGTTCTCGCGGAGGAGCAATTCCGGTCCTTCATGGATTGGTCCGGCGTCGCGGGATGCACCGTTTCGATACATGGCGTCTTCCTTCGGGTGAACAAAGCGCTGTGCATTTTGCTGGGCCGCAGCGAGGCCGAGCTTGTGGGCTCGGAGTTGATCAGCGTGATTCACCCCGATGACGTTGGCATTCTGTCGGACCTGATCGCCGATCTCCCGGTTGGCCATCGCACCGGCTTTCGCACGCTGAGCCGGTATCTGGCTTCGGACGGCAGGGTGATCTGGGGCGACCTGACCCTCGCGGCGGTGCTGAACTCTGACGGCACTCTGGCGTTCCAGATCGCACAGATCCTCGACGTCACCGACAGAGTGGAGCACGAGGCGGCCCTCCAGCGTTTGGCTACCCACGACTCGCTGACTGGTCTGGCGAACAGGGCAGTCATACAAGACGAGATCACTCGTGCCATCCGGGTTCAGACTCGTTCGGGGCGCTCGACGGCAATCTTGGTGATGGATCTGGACAACTTCAAGAAAGTCAACGACTCGCGCGGGCATGCCACTGGCGATGAGGTACTAAAGGCAGCTGCCCAACGCATCGAAAACATGACGAGGGCCGGCGATCTCGCGGCCCGCTTGGGAGGGGACGAGTTCACGATGGTGATGCGTGACCTCGACAATCCCGCGGACGCGGTCCGGGTGGCCTTGCGCCTAGTGGAAGCGTTCCGCCAGCCCTTCGTGGTGTCCGGGAACGAGCTCTCCTTGACCCTCAGCATCGGCGTCGCGATCGCCAGCGACATCGGCCATCTCTCTTCCGGAAACGCCGAGGGTGCCGAGAATGCGGACGAACTCCTTCGAGAGGCCGACGCGGCGATGTATACGGCCAAGGCCGAGGGCCGAGACCGCGTGTCGGTGTTCAACGAGGACCTGCGGGCGACCGTCTCCGCCCGCTTGGCGGTGGAGGGCGACCTTCGGCACTCCCTGAACCGGAACCAGCTGGCGGTGTGGTATCAACCCGAGGTCGACCTGAGGACCGGCGCGGTGACCGCGGTCGAGGCCCTGCTGCGCTGGCACCACCCCGACGGGAACGTGTGGACTGCCGACCGATTCATCGGCGTCGCTGAGGACACCGGACTGACCCTGAGCATCGGCGACTGGGTGCTACATCAGGCCTGTACTCAGGCTGCCGCGTGGGCCGACGACCGCTCTGACCGCCCCCTCATAGTGCGGGTGAACAAGTCTCCCTTCAAATTGGCAACGACCGCCTGCTGCCGACCCTTGACGACGCCCTGACCGTCAGTGGCCTGGACCCGTCGCAGCTGTGCATCGAGATCACCGAGACCGCCCTGCTTCGCCAGAGCGCCACCGCGAGCGCCAACCTTGCCGGCATCCACGATCGTGGCGTGACTCTCGCCATCGACAACTTCGGCACTGGGTACGCCTCCCTGCTCTCGCTGCGCCGCTACCCCATCGACGTCATCAGGATCGACCGCAACTTCGTCACCAGCATTACAACCGACGTGCGTGACCGAGCGTTCGCGGTCGCCATCGTCACCCTTGCCAACTCCTTGGGCATGGCCGTCACCGCTGAAGGCGTCGAGCATCTCGACCAGGCCGATTGTCTGCGCGACATGGGCTGCCCCGGCGCCCAGGGCTGGCTCTATTCCAAGGCCCTCCCCGCAGATCAGGTCACCCCGCTCCTGGACTACGCCTACCCGCACTCCTGACCGCGCCCGAGCGCCGAACGCCGGTCGCCACGGTCACTGCGTCATCTAGTGAAGGTGCAACTCCACTGACCCAAAACGGCGAAACTGCGGCCCCCGCCTATGCAAGATCGATTACCGGTTCGCTAGGAATCAGTTGTCACCTGATCGGCAGGACGAATACATGGCATCGTCCGCAGCGGAGATAACCGCCGACAGTTCACTAGGCGCGCCCACTGCCGTCCCCACCGACGTGCGTCCGTGCCACGCAGACTCGAGTTCGCTGAGGTCCATGTTCGCAGCGATGCGATCCGCGTAGTCGCGCGCGTTCGGCTCGGACCCGATCCCAATGACGAGGAACTCATCGCCTCCCCAACGAGCCACGAGATCGGAGCCCCTGCTCGCCGCGCGGACCGCCTGCGCGGACCGGACGATGACGAGGTCACCGACAGCATGACCGAAGTCGTCATTGACCGCCTTCAGACCCACCACATCAACAAACACCGCGAAGACCGATTGGTCTCTGCGGCTGGCCATGCTGGTGAGTTGCTCAGTGGCCATCTCGAGGCCATAGCGGTTCAGCAGTCCTGTGGCTCGGTCTCGCATCGCCTGGCGCTCGATCTCGACTGTCGCCACCGCCAGCGCCATTGCAGAATTGCGCCGCGCCGCCAGCATGGCCGCACTCACTCCCACGCCCGTGACGGTGGCGACGATCCATGGGGCTGCCGTCGCGGGTTCGTGGATCAGCATCGTGTAGGTCACGATCGAGACGATCAGGATGGCCGAGATAGCGAAGGGAAGCCACATCGCCAGCAGGCCACCGAACAGCACCATGGTCATCAGGATGATGCCAATCGCGTTCCCACTGGGATCAACGGCCTGCTGGTAGCTCAATGCCGCGATGTTGACGACGATGGCTGCAGCGAAAACCCAAGGCGCCCACTTCGCGTTGATGATCTTCGTCCCGACCAGAAACGCGGCCACCAGGAAGAAGAGCCCCTGGATGACATCGGAGACGTAGTAGCCAAAGGGCGCGACCAACCCGGATACAGCAGACAAGGTATCGAAGAAGATGACGAGCAGCGCAAGCGCCAGCATCACCCACGGGGTCTCCCGGGCGACTTGCTCCCGGACGATGGCGTCGCGCCTCGCTCGGATTTCGGGCTCGCGTCTAGGCTCGCGGATTCCATCCCGACTTGGCGAATGCCCGTAATTTTCGACCGTCGCACCAATCAGGTCATCAAATTGGGCATGGTCGGTTGAGCCATGAGACAGACCTGCTGGACCGCTGGCCATGGAAGGCCTTTCTGCCCGTGATTCCCGAAAGTGGAGCAGACCCGTTCTTGCTTAGGGACTGCCCACTTCCGACTCTACGCCCCTACGTGGAAAACCGCATCCAAAATGAGCGGTCCAAGAGACCACCCACACGCCCGTCGGTACCAGCCTCTGGCCCCCGTCCACCGAATGGGGACCGTCTCTCGCATCGACGGTGTGCAGAAGTCGCTGAAGTGACCGCTCAGGTCTTGACTTGCATAGTGCAAGTGTCATGATAGATTGCGAAACGCAAGTCAACCTGCCTGCCACCCACCGACGAGGAGTCACTCACATGACGGACGAGACCGCACCGGCCTACGCCATGGTCCAGCTCACGATCAAGAACCCTGCGGAGTTCAACGAGCGCTACGCGCAGTACGTCTTCCCAATCCTGGAGAAGTCCGGCGTACAGATGGTCGCCGGTTCCCCGACCCCTACGACCAGGGAAGGCGACTTCGACGGAAACTGGGCAGCGATCCTCCGCTTCCCCAGCATGGAAGCCGCACTGGCTTGGTACGACTCCTCGGAGTATGAGCCCTTCAAGCAGTTGCGGATCAACGAACTGACCGACTCGAACAGCATCGTCTTCCTCGAAGGCTTCCCGGTCACGGCGCCGGTGGGCTGACGGTGCACGGCCTCGCCACCTGAGCCGCTCGCACCCGGGCATCGGTTCATCGCATCGACCTCGGGGCCCATAGAGATGGCCTCCGTCGCTGCGATCCTCAGGCAGGCTGGCTACGCCAAGGTCTCTTCCCGCAGGGCGCCCAACGTGGCAGTGAGACTAATGAGCCTGTTCGACCGTCAGGCCAAGGGGATGCTGCCCCTGCTCGGTAAGAAGATAGCCTTCGACACATCCGCGACATCCGACGTCCTTGACTGGCTACCCACCCCGATGGAAACCTCGTTCAAAGAGATGGCAGCGTCGCTCTCAGAGTAGAGGTGACATGAGCACGGACCCCGACCCCGAGACCCTCGACTGGCGTTCGGTGTGCCCAATCAGTTCCGGGCTCGACGTTCTCGGAGACAAATGGTCCTTGCTCATCGTCCGAGACCTGATTTCTCACGGCACGCGCACCTACTCCGAGTTCCTCGAGTCGCCCGAACACGTCTCCACCAACATCCTCGCGGCAAGGCTCCGGCTCCTCACGTCGGTCGGGATCATCGAGCGCGCCAACCCCAACGCGGCAGCGCGTAACAACGCCTACCGACTAACCGAGGGCGGCAAGGAACTGCGCCCTGTGCTCGAAGCCCTCGGCAAGTGGTCGCAGGTCCACCTCAAGACCTTCCATACCGACATCGTGGACATCATCTGAGGCACCCGGGGTCAGACACCGAGGTCGCATCAGCAATCGGCGTGGGGAATTCTACGAATCAAACTGACGATTTCAACGAAACCATCAGCCGGAATTCAACAGAACCCCCGTTGTGGAGGTGCCGGGAATCGAACCCGGGTCCAACGGCATCGTTCAGAGTCTTCTACGGGCGTATCCACAATGTCGCGTTCTTGACTACCCAGCTTCTCGTGGCCCGTCTGGGTTACGCAGTCACAGTCACTGTTGGTTGTCCATCACGTCCCCGTGACCGGGACGATCAGCAAGCCTTCTAAATGACGCCGGCTATCGGAGGGAAGGCACCCCCGGACCGACGGACTTCATGCTCGCTTAAGCAGCGAGGGCGAAGTCAGTGCGCTGTGTATTGGCACTTATTGGTTTCCAAGGATGGTTTACGAGCTCACCCTGGGTCCTCGGCCCGCTTCTCTCATCACGGATGTCCGATGTCGAAACCTGTCACCCCCCTATTAAGTTATGCCGCCAGTGTACGCCTGCGCGGTGACAGCGCCGCATTCCCCGAGAAACCAATCGGCGCAGCATTAGGTAAAGCCAACGCTAAGGGACTCCTGCGATAGGGCCTATTCGACCATTAACCGTTGCTCGATTCAAGGTTTCGGACCTATCGTCCGATGGGTACAAGGTCACGTCGACCCCGGCGGAACCGCCCAGCCCAACATCGAGCGAAGGACGCATCCATGAAGGACACCCGTAGGTCGACCACTCGAGTTGCAACCACGATTGGCGCGACCCTTGCTGTGATCCTCGCCGGCGGCCTCGCCAGCGCGGCCCAAGCCCAGAACTCGACCGGAACCGGCGGCAGCGACGCGATCACCGTCAACAGCCACGGCGACGGCCACAACAACGATGGCGACGGCGTCCCCGATGCTCAGGACACCGATGACGACAATGACGGCATCCCCGACGCAGTCGACACCGACAAGGACGGTGACAGCATTCCTGACGCGGTCGACACTGACGATGACAACGACGGCGTCGCTGACGACCAGGAAACCGACCTCGATGGCGACGGACTCGCAGACGACTCAGCCGCAGAAACCGACATCGACGGCGACGGGCTGGCCGACAACTCAGCCAGCGAAACGGACATTGACGGCGACGGACTCGCAGACAACTCAGCCAGTGAGACCGACATCGACGGCGACGCACGCGCCGACAACTCAGCGACCGAAACCGACATCGACGGCGACGGACTGGCTGACAACTCGGCCAGTGAGACTGACATCGACGGCGACGGACTCGCAGACAAGTCCTATTCCGAAAAGGACATCGACGGCGACGGACTCGCAGACAACTCAGCCAGTGAGACCGACATCGACGGCGACGGACTCGCAGACAACTCGGCCAGTGAGAAGGACATCGACGGCGACGGCGTGGCCGACTCTTCCGACACCGACGTTGATGGCGATGGCCTGCTCAATAGGAAGGACGGCGACATCGACGGCGACGGCGTGCGCAACGCACTCGACGCTGACCGCGATGGCGATGGAGTGCGCAACTCACTCGACAGGACCCCGGGCGGACGGTAACACCTCGATCAGCGCCCTTCCCGATTACGGGAAGGGCGCTGACGTGTTTCTAGGGGATGCGCAGCCACGGCGGTGATTACGGCCGCGTATCGCGCACCACCGCGCGATGCTCGATTCCACCGGCATCGGTGTAATGCGTGTAGCGGTACCCGGGGGGCGGACCTACATCGCTGCGCGCAACCGGCGGCACCATGCTCGCGCGGTACGCCTCGAGTTCTTCGTCGGTCGCATACGGCGGCGGGCCATTTTGTGCCGGACCAAACACCCGAAACAAATTTCGGTAGATGCGTTGCCAACCCGTGTGTTCCTCAGCCTCGCTCATGGCTTCAGTCTACGGTTGCCATACGTCTCAGCAGACATCGCTCGTTGGCTTCATCCATCGCGATCCGTCAATAATGGGCTGTTGTATGACGGATGGCGATGGATGGAGAACTACTCGGCCTGCTTCTCGGCCATCTGACGGCGCACGTCGTCCATGTCGAGTCCGTTGACGGCCTCGATCACCTTCTCGAGCGAACTCGCGGGAAGGGCGCCGGGTTGACTGAACACCAGCACGCCCTCGCGGAAGGCCATCAGGGTTGGGATCGACGTGATCTGAAAAGCGCCCGCGATGCCCTGCTCGGCGTCGGTGTCGACCTTCGCGAACGTGACGTCGGGGTGCTTGTCGGAGGCGGCCTCGAACACCGGGCCGAACTGCTTGCACGGACCGCACCACTCGGCCCAGAAGTCGACGAGGACAGTGCCCTCGCTGACGGTTGTCTCGAAGTCAGTTTGTGTCAGATTGATGGTGGCCATGAGCGTCCTTCCGTCGTGGTGTCGCCCTATCCGACCATACGGATGGGTGCGACGCTCACCGATACAACGTCACGTACGCCCAAATTCATCCCACCTGCGGCAGTGAGCCGCCTCACGGCACACTGAGATGCATGAGCGCCACGCTGCATGCCACCGGAATCACGGTGTCATTCGGCGACCGTGAACTCTTCCGCGATCTCGACCTCATCGTCGCTCCAGGCGACGTCGTGGGGCTCGTCGGACCCAATGGCGCGGGCAAATCCACGCTGCTCGAGGTTCTTGCCGGAGCCCGAACCCCGACGGCCGGCACGGTGCGCCTCTCCCCCGCGTCGGCCCACGTGGCGTACCTGCTACAGCAGCGTCCGTCTCACGCAGACGTCACAGTGCGGGCCCACCTCGCTGAGCGAACCGGTGTCGATGCCGCTCAGCGCGAACTTGACCGCGCGGCACACGCCCTCGCCGATGGCAGTTCGGAAGCCAACGATGCCTACTCACTCGCGCTTGAGGAATGGCTCGCACTCGGAGCAGCCGACTTCGACGAACGGCTCGAGGTGGTGGTCAGCGATCTCGATCTCGCCGTTGATCTCGACCTGCCGCTTGCGGCTCTATCTGGGGGACAGTCCGCCCGCGTTGGACTCGCGGCACTGCTGTTGTCGCGCCATGACCTGTACCTGCTCGACGAGCCCACGAACGACCTCGACGCCGACGGACTCGATCTGCTCGAAGACTTCGTCCTCGGACTCGACGCTCCCGTCGTTGTGGTGAGCCACGACCGCGAATTCCTCGCACGCACTGTGAACACCGTCGTCGAGATTGATCGCAGCCTTCAACGCATCACCACCTACGGCGGTGGATACGAGGCCTACCTCGACGAGCGCTCGGTTGCCAGGCGCCAGGCGCGCTCTTCGTACGAGCAGTACGCCGGCCGCAAAGGTGAACTCGAAGCTCGTGCGCGTACGCAACGCGCGTGGATGGAGAAGGGTGTGCGCAACGCCCGCCGCAAGTCGAAGGACAACGACACCATCGGACGTAAATTCCGTGCGGAGTCGTCGGAGAAGCAAGCAGCCAAGGCTCGTCAGACCGACCGCATGATTGATCGGCTTGATGCGGTCGACGAACCGCGCAAGGAATGGCAACTGCAGTTCGAGATCGCCCCTGCCCCTCGTTCGGGTGACGTGGTCGCGACCATTCGCAATGCCACCGCGCAGCGTGGCGACTTCGTGTTAGGACCCGTTGACCTTCAACTCAATCTGCGCGACAGGGTCGCGGTGACCGGACCCAACGGTGCAGGAAAGTCGACGCTGCTCGCCGTCCTACTTGGCCGCGAACATCCCACCTCCGGCGACGCCGGCCTCGGACCGGGTGTTCTCGTCGGAGAAGTTGACCAAGCCCGCGCCGCATTCGAAGGCGATCTTCCTCTGGTCGACGCCTTCTCACTCGAGGTACCCGAGTGGCCGACCGCCGACGTACGCACGCTGCTGGCGAAGTTCGGACTTGGTGTGAACCACGTGCACCGCCCAGCGTCGTCGCTTTCGCCCGGCGAGCGCACGCGCGCCGCATTGGCACTGTTGCAGGCCCGTGGAATCAACCTGCTCGTGCTCGACGAACCAACGAACCACCTCGACCTGCCAGCAATCGAGCAACTCGAAGAGGCCCTCGATTCCTTCGATGGAACCTTACTTCTGGTCACCCACGACCGGCGCATGCTCGACACCGTGAGACTCACCCGCAGGTGGCACGTCGAGGCGGGCCTCGTCACCGAGATCAACCCCGACTAGAAGCGGCGAGGTAGGTGATCCTCGCCGATCTGCTCGACGGAATCGCCCACCTCGCCGAGTAAAACCCTGTCCTTTTGGTCGCGGTCTTGCCATTCTGTGAGCGAATCCGACCCGAATCCGGCGGTTTTTGCTCATAGAAAGGCTCGCTGCGAAACGCACTCAGCGGGAAATGGGCGCCAGTCTCTTGTAGAGATCCTGATAGGTCGAGTACCCGTCGCGGTACGCCTGCTGCCCGCCGGGCTCGAAGCGACCCGCCACCGGCACCATCGCCGGAATGTCTGCCAGCACGATCTCGCCCAGCACGATGCGCGTCCACAACGCCACGCCACGCAACTGAGCGTTGCGCGGATCACCCACCTGCTCGATGGTTCGATCGATGATGTCGGCGTGAATCTGGCACCACAGATCCGACTGCGCTCCGCCGCCAAGGATTCGAATGCTCGGAACGGGGTGCTTAAGGAACTTCAGGTAGTAGTCGAACAACCAGCGCGCGTTG
>Ga0194043_1001468_pt1 | contig 13258 bp, 10 predicted proteins | sample JunL4415m_MetaG_FD_161274 | JGI IMG/M metagenome (GOLD analysis project Ga0194043, IMG submission 161274) | Anoxic zone freshwater microbial communities from boreal shield lake in IISD Experimental Lakes Area, Ontario, Canada - Jun2016-L442-15m | ecosystem: Environmental > Aquatic > Freshwater >...
TCAGGAGGCACAGCGCCGCTATCGCAACTCTCGCCGAACTGCGACGCGGCCGAAGCACGGTAGGCTGACAATGTTTTGTCGCCGTAGAAGAGGACTGGGGAATAATCCTCACTCAGAAATGCCGCAACGGGCACACGCTGCCCGCCACACACTTTTAGATGCGCGGCTATATCGGGATGGGCATCCCGATCCAGAAATTTCAGGTCGACTGCGGGCGATGCAGCCGCAAAGTGAGCAAAGATCGGGCATTGGTTCACGCAGTCGCCGCACCACGCCCCGGCTAGCACCAGCACCGGCATGCGTCGCACGAATCCGCCCAGCAGCGTTTTTTGAGCCTGCGTCAGCGAGACTCTGGCGTGAAATGCTTCCCACCGGCTGCGTTGATCGGCAGTTCCGTGCCGTTCTAAAAAATCGCGATAGGGCAACGCAGATTCAAATGCCGTCTGCCAAGCCGTGGCAGTAGGCGGATTCCCAGCCCCGACAATTGAGTTGGCGGCTCCGGAAGAAACAACTCCCAAAGAAATAAGTGGATCAGCCATGTCTGTGGACTTCTCCTCACACTCTAGAAAAATTAGCGGTGTTGGCACGTGCCTTGAGGCCGCATTGTCTCCGATCGCCCAAAGCATAGCGTGTGCAACAGACCCTCAGGCCGATGTCTTTCTCACGCGTGCCACAGACGGTGTTTTTGGCCAGAGCCATCGTGGCTGAAAAGAGCTTTTATTGGCCGAAAGAGAGGCCTTGACGCTTGAAAATGCGTTCCCTATTGTTTGTCCCGCCTGCAGGTTAAGGGGTAGAGAGTGAGGCCCCACTCGGAGATGAGCGGCAGCATGGATGCTCGCCGTCGCTTCGAGCAGATGAATAGGTTGATTGCGCAAGAGAGAGCCTTGCTGCGGTCTCAAACGATTCTTTTCTGTCAGTCAATCAATCGGTTTTTCACCCGTCCAATCGCTCCCGGAAACGGTTCGGATTCTCAGCCCCCCTAAGGATCTGGACCGTTCCGGGGGCCCTTTGGGGCCCCGTGATCGGGGCGAAAATTCGTTCGGACGATTCTCTGGTCTGGACGCTTCTCTGGGCACTTCGTTTCTGTACCGCTTAGAATGAGGTCATGCCTCACGCTGCTCCCCCCCCTGGTGCCGAACGTCTGCTCCGCTGGATCATGGGCGGGATTGTGCTATGGGGTGCATTCCACGCCCTCGGTGCTTGGACGCTCAACCACGACGCCCGCCGGCCGCTGGTTGTGCTGGCATGCGTGGCCGCCTTTCTTGGATTTTGGTTGGCCATGCTGGCCTCTCGAAATCGACGATGTATGAAAGAACGTGGACAGACAAACGTCTTCGAAACGGCCTCCTCCTCTCACCGTTCAATTCCAAAGGAGTGACTTCATGCCAATCAGCCTCGGCTCGAGCCTCGATAATGGCTTGGTCCCCATCACTACAGGCCGGCCTTCTATCGATACCGAGCAGAGCGTCACCGGACTCTCGATTGGCCAGTACCTCATCCGCCGCCTCTCTGACTACGGCATCAGGCACGTCTTCGGGTTGCCCGGCGACTACGTGCTTTCCTTCTACAGCATGCTGGAGCACAGCCCGCTGGACCTCGTGAATTGCACGCGAGAAGATTGCGCCGGCTATGCTGCTGATGCCTACGCACGCGTCAACGGCATGGGGGCTGTGTGTGTGACCTACGGCGTCGGAGGCCTCAGTTTGGCCAACTCAATTGCCGGTGCCTACGCAGAGATGAGCCCCGTTGTGCTGATTTCCGGTGCCCCAGGTCTCCGGGAGCGAATCAACAATCCTCTCCTCCACCATCGCGTGCGGGAGTGGCACACGCAACTGGATGTCTTCGATAAAATTTGCGCTGCGAGCCTCGAGATAGCAGATCCTGTCACGGCGTTTCGCGATATTGATTTCCTCCTCGACACAGCCCACCGCACAAAGCGGCCCGTGTATCTCGAACTGCCTCGCGACATGGTCACCATCGTGCCTGAGCAGATTCGACCCTATGCATGCCCGCAGCAAATGAGCGACCCAGACGCGCTGGCCGAGGCTATTCACGAAGCCGTCCTACGCATCGAACAGGCAAAGAAACCAGTGATCATCGCTGGCATTGAACTGCACCGCTATGGCCTGCAGGCCGAGGTCGTAGCGTTGGCCGAAGCATCCAAGATTGCCGTGGCCGCAACGCTCCTAGCAAAGAGCGTTGTGAGCGAGGTGCATCCGCTCTATATCGGCCTTTACGAAGGGGCGTTAGGCCGCGAGGAAGTGACGCGATTCGTCGAGGATAGCGACTGCGTTATTCTGCTGGGCACCCTGCTGACAGACCTCGATCTGGGCATCTTCACAGCCAAACTCGACGCATCGAAGAGCATCTTTGCCACGAGCGACGAACTCCGAATCAGCCACCACTACTTCCATCACGTGCTGCTCGCAGACTTTCTGCGAGCACTTGTCGCTGCCAAGCCGCGAGCCGCCAAACGCACGCTCCCGACGAGCCCCGCTGTTGCAGCGGGGCCGTTTACCCTTGCGCCCGATCAGCCAATCACGACCACCCGCTTGGTGCGCCGCCTGAACGAATCCCTCGACGACCGCACCATTGTGATTGCCGATGTGGGTGATGCGCTCTTTGCCTCCAGCGAATTGGTTGTTCGCGGCCAGACTGAATTCATCGCGCCTGCCTACTACACATCGATGGGATTTGCGGTGCCAGCCGCGCTGGGCGCACAGACAGCTAGGCCCAACCTCAAGGTGGTAGCGCTTGTGGGCGACGGAGCTTTTCAGATGACAGGCATGGAGCTTTCCACGATCGTGCGAAGGAAATTGCCTATTACGGTGATTGTGCTCGACAACAAGGGCTACGGCACCGAGCGCATTATTTTGGACGGGAGCTTTAACGACATCAATCCGTGGGAATATCAGCTGCTGCCGCACGTGCTCGGCGGCGGCACGGGCTACGAGGTACGCACCGAAGGGGAATTTGATCAGGCACTGGAAAAATCATTGGCCGATACTTCCGGCATGAGCTTGATTCGCGTGCATATTGGATTGAACGATCGGAGCACCACACTGGAACGTATCGGACAAGGCCTTGCCAGAAAGGTGTAAAGCGGGGCATGGCACGCAAAGCGTTGCCCAGACTTACTCGCATGTTTGCTGCGAGTGCTTTGTGGGGTGACGTCATTTGACGTGTGTGGCCGGACGATTGTTTATCAATCGGGGAGCCGCAGTTGCGTGCTTGAGATATCCGACCGAAAATCCTCCTGTGACACGAAAGAGCAGATGTCCCGGAGTGCCTGCGGCATGGGCCATTGGGATGGCTCCTTGAACGCGCCATCGGAAACGCGGCCAAACACGATCAACCTGCGGGCGTTGGCTGCGATCTGCTGCACGGCCCGCGCAGCCGCATCGGCAGAGCCGCCGTAATACTTCTGGTCAGCCAACCGAACGAACGTGTCGGCCCCCATCACAAACGTGCTGTCGGGAAAGAGTGCGACCTTCTCCACAAACGTCGGGGCGTGCGTCAGCCAGAGTGGCCGATCTATGAACTGCGTGAGTCGCGACCGCAGTTCGACGCAGTCGAGTGAGGGCTTGTCGACGTTCTGAATTGAGAGTTCGTATTCCACCATTTGCGCTGTGATTTTTTCCGCCAGACGAGCCATGAGCCGGTGACCTTCGTGCAGTGGGTCGAATGAGCCAGGAAAGAGCAACCGTCGGGTTGTCGTATTGCCTGCAGGACCGACAGCTTTTTCGGTGTCCCCCTCAATCTTTACAGCTCGCCGCGTGCCGACGAGTACATCCTGCCACGCAGGTATGGCCTCCTCTCGCTGGTGTTCCACTGGCTCGTTGGCCCGCAGTCGATGAGCCACGCTGCGGCCACCAGCGATTGGCTGGCTAGAGGTTTCGCAACACGCTTCCATGAACTGCTCCAGTAAGAGTGCCGCAGCGATCTCCTCTTCCTCGAGGCGAGACCGCGTGTTTTTCTCGAGCACAACTGAAGCCACGCTGGTGGCTTTGAATGTTTGCACTGCCACGACGATGCGGTGCTCGCCTCGCTTCGGAATGCGCGACGCCAAACTGGCCGTCACAGCCACGCCAACGGCTCGCTCAGGCGGGGCGTTGAGCGTGCATGCCCGTTGCCAGGCTGTCATGGCCAGTCGCCTAGCGGTGCGACTCGAGCAATAGGTTTGCTGCGGCCCGCCGAGCAAATGGTCCACCGCTGAGCGGGCATACGGCACAATCGCCTCAAGAACAATTCCGCTTGCGCCAGGTGTTGTGAGCAGGTGTGCGATGGCCAGAGAACCGCCGCCGGTGGAGACAATCACCGCGAGTGAACCCGCCGCCATCAGCGAATCGACGAGCTCAACTGGATCGGGAAGGTGCATGGACATTGGGGAGCGTATAAGCAACAGGGGGAATGGATCGTGAACTACAACAGCCGGCTAGACACCGCCGCATGGCGTCACTTTGCAAGTGGTGTTTGCCCTGCTCGCCAAGCCTGCCCTGCTTTCCACGCGATGGGCACTTTCAAAAAGACGGCTTCAGCCCATCTCATATGGAAGCCGATTGGTTGAACGGGAGGGCCAAAGAGATGATACCGCAGCGTGGGCATGAATGCTTTGAGCATAGGGCATTAGGGCGATCAATCTTTCTGTCCCTTCTGTCATTTCTGTCGCCATTGCTGGCCATTGGCCTGTTTGCTGCCAATGGTGGGATCGCTGCCACGGCCGCTGATGGGCACGATCAGGGCAGCGATGCTACCGCGGCCTCGCTGCCATCCACAGCACCTCGCCGTGTGCCGCGAGTGTTCGCGATGCAAGGGATTGCACCGCGTTCGGCAGCCCAACCCCCAATCCAACTCGCGGGCATCGACACCCCGGGCGACCCCGGGTTCACTCCCTCCTCGGCTGCAGACTCGCCCACGGAATCGTCGGGGCCGTTTGATACTGCTCGCAGCGATCTTGGCGAAGACGATGAGCTTTCTACAAGGCGATCTGAATCGTCGGCCATCGATGGCCGCCAGCAGCGACGCCGCCTGCAGCCAAACGAACGTTCCCCCGCCGATCTTTTTCCAGATCCGCTGCAGAACACACCCAAGATCGATCCTTCCGCGAGAAGCCGAAGAGATTTTGGCCGAGATGCTCCCCGCTCGGAGCGACACGTTTGCCGACTGGGTGACGGGCGTGGAATATTTGCACGATTGCGGTGAGCCACGGGCGCTCCCGACGTGCGTGCCGCCGCCGCCGTGTCATCCCAGCATGCCGCCGCAACCGTACGACCTTGTGGGAGTGCGAGGAGTGCCGTCAGGCGGACCGATCTACAGTGGCCCGTGCGCACCACACACTGGGAGCCACGACCACTGCCGTTTTCCACAGGCCCATCGGCTCTGCGATCGCTGGTTTGATTGGTTCTATCAGTCGAAGTAAGGAGATGAGTCACACGAAGCCCCTTCATGGCTGATGGCTCGGTATCGCCTCGCTCGTTTGGGGCCTCCTGATGGCGGCCCCGCTGGCGATCCCTGAAAAACACGGTCTCCTTTGGAAAGAGGCTTGAATCGCGCACAATCCTTTGGGCTTATTCCGTCTGGCTCAGGCAGCCCACGCCTGCCTGAGGGCGGGTCTCGAGCCAACAATGAGGAGTGCGTTTGCATGCGGGCTGCAATCATAGGAATCGGTGCAATTGCAAGGATGCACGCACGGGCTCTAGCTGATATCGAGGGCGTGAACCTCGTTGCTGCGACGTGCCGCACCGAGGAGAAAGGCAGAGCCTTTGCCGCCGAGTTTGGCTGCACGTGGTACGACGACAACGCTCGGATGCTGCGTCGGGAAAAGCCCGACTTTGTCACCGTGGCCACTCCCTCCGGCAGTCATCTTGAAGCAGTCATGGCCGCGGCCAGACAGCGCGTGCCAGTGATATGCGAGAAGCCGCTGGAAATCTCGCTCAAGCGAATTGACCGAATGCTGGCGGTCACACAGAAGGCTGGCATTACGCTGGGCACGATTTTCCCACAGCGTTTTAACCCAGTGGTGCGCACGGTACGCGATGCGGCGGCGGCGGGTCGCTTTGGCCCGATTGCGATTGCAGCGAGCTACGTGCCTTGGTGGCGAGACGATGCGTATTACGGACAGGGCCGATGGCAGGGCACGAAATTACTTGACGGCGGTGGTGCACTGATGAACCAGTCGATCCACGGCGTGGATGCCCTGCAGTGGATCGTTGGGGCTACGATCTCTGGGCTTGCGCCCTGGGAAAATCCTGTGGAGAGCGTTTTCTCGCTCACTGCCATCCGGTCGCATGCTGCCGAGCGGCTGGAAGTGGAAGATACCTGCGTCGCAGTTCTGCGTTTCAGAAACGGGGCTGTGGGGCAGTTGTTGGCCGCTACGAGTCTGTATCCGGGCCAGTTGCGACGATTTCTTTTTGGTGGCCGCGACGGCACAGCCGAGATTCTGGAAGAGCAACTCCTGGGCTGGCAGTTTCGCACAGCAGCGACTGACGACGAAGCCATCCGCAGCCGGTTTGCCGGTTCCAGCCGCACCTCGGGCGGTGCGGCCGATCCCATGGCGATCAACTACGCCTGCCACACTCGTAATTTCATCGATTTTCTGGACGCCATCAAGGCTGGTCAGACTCCTCCGCTGGACGGCCTAGAAGGACGTAAAGCCGTAGCGATTGTGGAGGCCTGTTATGAGTCCGCCCGCACCGGCAAAGCGGCACGCGTAAAGAATCCATGATACTCTACTGGCCTATTCCATCCGATCTATATCTCTTTGGCTGACAGTGTTCGGTACCGACTATGAATTATTCCATCTGCAATGAAACGTTTGTGGATTGGCCGCTGGCCAAGGCCTGTGACTTCGCCGCTGCATGCGGCTACACGGGGATTGAGATTGCTCCGTTCACGTTGGCCTCACGTGCCACTGATGTACCGACGGCAATGCGCAGCGAGATCCGCCGCACCATCGCCCGCGCAGGTCTTGACTGCGTCGGCCTGCACTGGCTTTTGGCAAAGACAGACTTTCACGTCGCCCATCCCGACCCAGCGGTACGGCAGCACACGGTCGATTATCTAGGTGAGTTAGCGCGACTCTGCGCTGATCTCGGGGGCCGTGTCCTTGTGTTTGGTTCGCCAAGTCAGCGCAGCCTCATGCCAGGGGTTTCGCTCGAAGCAGCCACGCAGCACCTGCACGAAGTGTTTTCAAAATTGATTCCCGTCCTAGAAGCCACCGACACCGTCGTGGCGTTGGAGCCGCTGACTCCGGCTGAAACAGACGTGCTCACGACCGCCGCCGAAACTCGCAGGTTGATCGACTCCATTGGCTCGCCTCACGTGAGGCTGCTGCTGGATGTCAAGGCGATGTCCAGCGAGCAGGAGCCGATCCCAAAAGTTATTTTGGCCAGTGCCAGCCACCTCGAACACTTCCACGCCAACGATGTCAACCTGCAGGGACCAGGATTCGGTGCGATTGATTACACGCCGATTTTCGGGGCGCTCAACGAAGTTCGCTATGCCGGTTGGGTGAGCGTTGAGGTGTTCGACTATGCCCCTGGGGCCGAACGCCTCGCCCGCGAGAGCATTCAGTATATGCAACGCATCGAGTCTGAACTGGGCTAATCCGAACGAGCCGTACACCAACCGGCATTCACTAACGACAACGGAAATCAAGAACCCATGGCCGATTTGCCCCGCACCCAATCATCCTCGTCATCGGCATCTTCAGGAGTGTGGTACCGAGGCCTCACCACCTACCACTGGTTTGTCTTCACTGTCGCGTCGTTGGCGTGGCTCTTCGACTGCCTCGACCAGCAGCTGTTCTTACTCGCGCGCAATTCAGCAATGAAATCGCTGCTGCCGCCAGGGATGGACCCGATTATGTACGGCGGCTATGCCACGAGCATCTTTGTGGCTGGGTGGGCGATGGGTGGTCTCGTTTTCGGATCTCTTGGGGATCGTCTCGGCCGGGCGAAAATGCTTGCACTGACGGTGCTCATCTATTCGGTCTGCACGGGGCTTTCCGCCTTTTCAAAAGGCTGGATTGATTTCGCGATCTTCCGTTTTCTCACTGGCTTAGGTGTGGGCGGTGTCTTCGGGTTGGCTGTTGCCCTTGTTGCAGACACGCTGCCGGATCGATCCCGTACCGGCGCGCTGGGTTTATTGCAGGCGCTCTCGGCCGTGGGCAATATCACCGCCGGAGTGGTGAGCATGTCTTTGGGCCATCTTGAGGCGATTCGAACAATCGAGCCTGGTACGGCGTGGAAATATATGTTTTTGTTCGGTTCGGTTCCGGCTTTTCTTTGCGTCTTTATTCAGTTGAGGCTGAAGGAGCCAGAAAAATGGGTGCAGGCGAGGGCCGCGGGCAAGGCTATTGGCGTGAAATTTGGATCGTACGGCGCGCTCCTCGGGGATGTGCGCTGGCGTGGCCGTGCTCTGGCTGGAATGATGCTGTGTGTGTCTGGCGTGATTGGCCTGTGGGGCATCGGGTTTTTTAGTCCCGAATTGGTGGGCGACGTCATGGCAAGGTCGCTACTGGCCGACGGTGTGGCCGAAGCGGAAATCGCTGGTCATAGAACGTTTTGGATCGGCGTCAATTCAATCGTTCAAAACATAGGCGCTTTTTTTGGCTGCCTGCTCTTCACGCGAGTGGCGCAGAGCATTGGCCGCAAGCCAGCCTTTGCGATCGGATTTGTAGCGGCGATGGTGGCTACAGTCGGCTATTTTCAATTATTTAATGGTCGCGGCGACATCTGGATGAGTGCGATTATGGGAGCCTGTCAGCTCAGCCTATTTGCAGGCTTTGCGATTTACCTGCCTGAACTGTTTCCAACCAGCTTGCGGAGTACGGGCACCAGTTTTTGCTACAACGTGGGCCGCTTTCTGGCGGCCAGCGGCCCCTTTACGCTGGGCAGCCTGCAGGCCATGCTCAAGGCCGGGGCTATTACGCCCGAGGCCAAGCTTATGGCTTTTCGGAATGCCTGTTCGTATATGAGCGTGATCTTTCTTGTGGGGCTGGTTGCCTTGGCGTTTTTGCCGGAAACTAGGGGGCAGCCGCTCCCCGAAGACTAGTCATCGGACGCTTATCTAGGCGAGTTGTTTTGCTACTGTATTGGCTTGTGTCAATCGGTCCACCGTCCCCCATTCTTCGGAGAGCACGTCCATGCGTTGGGAAGGCCGTCGCCAGAGCGACAATGTCGAGGACCGTCGTCAGTTTGGGGCAGCGCCGATGCTCGTCGGCGGTGGATTGCTATCGATTCTCTTGATTCTGGCACTGATGTTTCTGGGAGTCGATCCACAGCAGATCGCACAGATTGCACCAGAACTAGCCAGGCCACCGGACCAAGCGCAGCAGGCACCAGGACAGCCGGTCAACGATGCACTATCGCAATTTATTCGCGTGGTTGTCGCCGACAACGAAGATGTGTGGGGCAATCTTTTTCCGAAAGCTTTTGGCAGCCATTACACCGAACCCACACTCGTCCTTTTCACGGGGCAGGTGAAAAGCGCCTGCGGTTTTGCCAGTGCTGCAGCCGGACCATTTTATTGCCCGCTCGACAAGAAGGTGTATATCGACTTGGCGTTCTACGAAGAACTCAAGCGACGGTTCGGTGCTCCAGGCGATTTTGCGCAGGCGTATGTCATCGCGCACGAGATTGGCCACCACGTTCAAAACCAACTTGGAATCAGCAACAAGGTGCAATCGATGAGGCAGCGACTCTCTGAGCGAGATTACAACAAACTCTCCGTCCGCATGGAATTACAAGCCGACTTCCTAGCTGGCGTATGGGCCCATCATGTCGCACGGTACGCTGGCATTGTCGACGAAGACGACATTCGTGAGGCCGTCAACGCCGCCGCCGCGATTGGTGACGATCGGATTCAGAAGCAGTCTCAAGGGTATATCGTGCCCGATGCCTTCACGCACGGCTCTAGCGAGCAGCGCGTGCGGTGGTTTCTATACGGCTTAAAAACAGGCGACCCGACTCTCATGGATCGGGCATTTGAAGTCGATACCCCGTAATCGGCCCGCGTCTTCGTCCTGCCCAGATCCTCACAATGTTCGGAACGTATTCCACGCATGAATATTCTTCTCACTGGGGCGACTGGCTATGTGGGAGGGAGTCTCCTTCGCGAACTGGAGCGTCGCGGCCATGCCGTGCGATGCCTCGTGAGGCGGCCGCAAAAACTGGTCGGGAAAACAGCGGCCACAACGGAAATCTGTGTGGGAGATGCTGCCGATCCGGCAACGCTCGCCCGTGGCTGCATGGGCATCGACACGGCCTACTGGCTGGTGCACTCGATGGAGAGTGGCGTCGATTTTGAGCGGGCCGATCGGCTTGCAGCGGAGCGGTTTGCGCAAGCTGCCAAGGCTGCCGGCGTGAAGCGGATCGTGTATTTGGGCGGCTTAGGCGTTGACGACAGCACGCTCTCAACCCACCTCCGCAGCCGACAGGAAGTGGGAGCAATCCTCCGCGCCAGCGGTCTGGATGTGATTGAATTTCGCGCTTCTATCATTATTGGTGCGGGCAGTTTTTCCTTCGATCTTGTGCGCACATTGGTGGAGCGACTGCCTGTGATGGTTTGCCCGGCATGGGTGAGCACCCCCACGCAGCCTATCGCGATTGCCGATGTGGTGGCCTATTTAGCAGCAGCCATCGATCTGCCACCGGCGGCGGCTCGGATTTTTGAGATCGGAGGGCCTGACAAAGTCTCGTATGGCGCTATCATGCATGAGTACTCCCGACAGCGGAGACTGACTCGGTTCATGATTCCTGTGCCGGTGCTCACACCCCGCCTCTCCAGTCTGTGGCTCACTTTGGTGGCACCCCGATATTCAAAAGTTGGCAGAAAATTGATCGATGGCTTAAAGAATCCAACCGTGGTCTCAAGCGATGCGGCGTTGCATGAATTTCCGATACATCCCCGTGGGCTTGTCGAGGCCGTACGAGAAGCCATGACCCAAGAAGACTCTTTTTTCGCTGGTAAACGCTGGGCCGATCTGGCCGATGCCGAAGAACTCCCGCATCGCTATGGCGGACGGTCGGACGGCACACGCCTCGTGGATCACCGGCAGATCGTTGTCTCGGTGGAACCGGAGCGTGCGTTTGCAGCAATCGAGCGGATCGGCGGAGTCCACGGTTGGTATGCGTACAACTGGCTCTGGAGGCTTCGCGGTTGGATAGATCTGGCAATCGGAGGGCCGGGCATGTCTCGCGGACGGCGAGACCCAGATCGTCTCCGTGTGGGCGACTCGCTGGACTGCTGGAGGGTGGAAGCATACGAGCCCCCAGGGCGTTTGCGATTGGCTGCAGAGATGAAGATGCCTGGTCGCGGTTGGCTGGAGTTTGAAGTGGTGCCTCGCGATGGCGATGTGACCATTCACCAGACGGCGGTCTTCGATCCCAAGGGGCTCGGCGGCCTGCTCTATTGGTATGCCGTATGGCCTCTGCATGAGGTGATCTTTCATCGCATGCTTGTCGGCATCGCCCGCGCAGCGGTACGAGGATCGGGCTAGCACGTGCAGCAAGTGTTGCTGCGTTCGATCTGAATAGTCGTGTGAGCGACGCCACAGTGGCGGCGAAGTTCTTGCAACGATTGCAGCAGCACGCCTTCGTGTAGTTCGATGTTGGGCACGACGAGGTGAACCGTCAGCGAAATCTCAGATGTGCTGGCGTTCCAAATATGCAGTTCGTGGACATCGACCACGCCAGGAATCCCTGCGAGCAGGCTGCGCACGCTCTCAGACTCGATGCCCTTGGGTACGGCATCGAGAGCCAAGTCGATACTCTCGCGAAACAGTCCCCACGTGCTGGCGACAATCACCAGTGTGATTGCGATGCTCACAACTGGATCGATCCAAACCAAGCCTGTCGTAGCAATCAGAATGCCCGCCAGCACGACGCCAGTTGACACGGCCGCATCGGCTGCCATATGCAGATAGGCTCCGCGGAGATTGGCATCCTGCTTACTTCCTTGCATGAAGAGCATCGCCGTGAGCGTATTGATCGCGACCCCGATTGCGGCCACCACGATTACCACGGTGCCTGCAACCGGTTCGGGAGCCCATAGCCGATGACAGGCTTCCCAGAGGATCACTCCACAGGCCGTCAATAAAAGAGTGGCGTTGGCAATCGCTGCGTAGATCGTGGAGCGACGCAAGCCCCAGGTGTACCGTGGCGTCGGCGGGCGTCTGGCCAGCCAGCTGGCCCCCCAGGCCAACAGCAAGCCGATCACATCGCCCGCATTGTGGCCAGCATCGGCCACCAGCGACAGCGAACCGGCCAGCATTCCTCCGGCGATCTCCGCGATCACGAATGCCCCGTTCAAACTCACGCCGAGAGCCATTGCCCGATCAAACGTCTGAAGCGAGTAGCCGTGCGAATGGGAGTGCGACTTCCCGTGGCTGTGCTCTGGATGGTGGGGAGGCATTGTTCCAATCGTTTTCGTCAAGGGCTCGAACAAGTGTAGCACTCCAAACGTGCCGCACTCGGCATCTCGTTGCTATCCGGTTGGAGATCCCGTGGAGTAGAATCATACCCATGACCGCAGCCTCTGCCGCTATTTTGTTGTTCTTTGTGATGGACCCCATCGGGAACATCCCGCTGTTTCTGGCGGCGCTCAAGTCGGTCGACACCTCGCGGCGGCTTTTGGTGGTGGGGCGAGAGTTGGTCATAGCCTACGCGCTGCTCGTGGCGTTTCTCTTTCTCGGCAGGCCATTTCTCGAGATGCTGGCGATTTCCGAGCCCGCCCTGACGATTGCCGGAGGGATTGTGCTTTTCTTCATCGCGATCAAGATGGTATTTCCAGCCACGCATGGCACGCTCGGCGAACAGATTGATGGCGAGCCGTTTGTGGTGCCGCTGGCGATTCCCTACGTGGCCGGCCCGTCAGCCCTAGCCACTGTTCTGCTCATGACGAGCCAAGATCCCGTTCGGCAGTTAGACTGGCTGCTGGCGATCTCCGTGGCATGGCTGGCATCGGCCGCGATCCTTCTTGCGGGCAGCAAGATCAGCGATTTTCTTGGCAACAAGGGGCTGATGGCAATCGAGCGGCTGATGGGGATGGTGCTCATCGCCTCGGCCGTTCAGATGTTTTTGGATGGCGTCTCAAAGATTACGATGTGGCAGAAAGGGTGAATCACGATGAAACTTTTGCGCGTGGCAGCGATTGGACGAACGGGGCGAGGTGACTGGGGCCACGCCATCGACGAGCTGTGGGCCGGTGTTGCAGGCACCCAGCTTGTGGCCCTCGCTGACCACTCGGCGGAAGGGCT
>Ga0194043_1001469_pt1 | contig 13258 bp, 15 predicted proteins | sample JunL4415m_MetaG_FD_161274 | JGI IMG/M metagenome (GOLD analysis project Ga0194043, IMG submission 161274) | Anoxic zone freshwater microbial communities from boreal shield lake in IISD Experimental Lakes Area, Ontario, Canada - Jun2016-L442-15m | ecosystem: Environmental > Aquatic > Freshwater >...
CGATCGCGCAGCGATCTGGATTGGCGCAGCACTTTCTCAGTTTGGCTTTCTCGTGGTGGTCGAAATCGTCGCCGTGCCCGTCTGGTGGCTGCTCTTCTTCCAGGCCGAGGGGCCAAGCATTGGCACCGTCGTGGTCGCGTTAGTTTTGGCCGACATTGGTATCGCCCTCGTTGGCACACTGGCCGCAGCGCTCGCACTCGGCGCTCGAACACGCGACGTACTCCTGCCGGTACTCGTCCTCCCACTCGTGATCCCAATCGTTTTGGCGGGTGTGACGGCTACCTACGGCGCCTTCGGCGAAGAGGTAGGAGGACTCCGACCACTCGCCTTTCTGGCACTCTACGATCTTGTGTTCGTGGCGCTCGCGTGGGGCACCTCAGAGCACCTTCTAGGAGACTGAACATGCGCTCCCTTGGCCGTCTTTCTACCACTATCCCGCTCCTCCTCAGCACGATTCTGATCCCGCTCACTGTCGCGCTCGCATTCTGGTGGACGCCCGATGACATCGACCAGGGCCTGAGCCAGAAGATCTTCTACTTCCATGTGCCAATCGCACTCACGTCGTACGCCGCCTTCGGCTTTGGTGCCTTCTCGGCCGCGATGTACCTGTGGAAGCGCACTGAGGTCTGGGATTTGCGCTCGTATGTGGGCGTGCACTCCGGCACGATCTGGGGCACGCTCGTGCTGTTGACGGGACCCATCTGGGCCAAGGCCTCGTGGGGTGTCTGGTGGAACTGGGGCGACCGGCAGCTAAACGTCTTCCTGATTCTGTTTCTCTACTACTGCGCGTACTTCATGCTGCGCTTCTCCCTCGACGAGGGCGAGCGGCGCCGCTCGGCCTCGGCGGTCTTCGCACTGCTCGGCATTGGCCTGATTCCTCTCTCGTTTCTCGCCGTGCGCATCGCGCAGACCCTGATCCACCCGACGGTCTTCACCACGGGCGGCGCAGCGATGCCAAACTCGTTCTTACTGACGTTTGTCGTCGGTTTTGCAGGCATGCTAAGTCTGATGGTGCTCCTGATCTCCACCGAAATGCGTGGCAAGCGCACTGCCGCGCGCGTGCTCCAGTTGCAGCGCGTGGCGCGCGGAGAAGACGCATGACGCTCAAGGAAGCAGTTCCGTACGTCGCCGCTGCGTACATCGTGGTCTGGCTTGTGATCCTCGCGTACGTTGGGATTCTCGGTCGCAAGTTGACGCGGCTCGAGGCGACGCTTGAGGAGCTTGAGCGCGCTGCACCGACGGACCCGTCGACAAAATGAGTCTTCTGCTCCGCCTCGGCACGCGAGGCTCACCGCTCGCGCAGGCACAGGCGCGGCTCGCAGCCGAAGCCCTCACCGCCGCCGGCGCAGAGGTCGAGATGGTGATCGTCTCGACACGTGGCGACGCCGCTCCCTCGACACCACTCGGCGAGTTGGGTCCCGGCGCCTTCGCCTCTGCACTTGAAGAGGCACTGCTCGCCAACGAGATCGATATCGCCGTGCACTCGGCCAAGGATCTGACCGGCGACGAGCTCGATGGCTTGGCCCTGGCCGCCTTTTTGCCGCGCGCAGACCCGCGCGATGCCTGGTGTGGCGAGGCGCGCTCGTTTGGTGACATCTCCGTGGGAGCCCGCGTCGGAACGTCGTCGCTGCGGCGCTCGTCTGCGCTGCGATCACTTCGGCCCGACCTGACGATGGTGCCCGTCCGCGGCAACGTGCAGACCCGTCTTGCTCATCGCACTACCAGCGAGCTCGACGGTGTCGTCCTCGCGGCCTGCGGCCTCGACCGGATCGAGCTTGCCTACGAGATTGGCTTTCGCTTTCCCGTCACGATGATCGTGCCCGAGTCGGGACAAGGTGCAATCGCCCTGCAGACGCGCAGTGGCGATGAGTCCCGTGTCGCCGCGGTTGATGACGCCGATACGCGTGCTGCCGTGGTGGCCGAACGCGGCGTGACCCGCCGACTCGGTGGTGGCTGTCGGGTACCCGTCGCCGCCCATGCCTACCGCGAGGGTGCCACGTGGACCCTGATCGGTTGGGTCGGCTCGCCCGACGGCACGCGCACGATTCGTCACGAGGCAACGGGTGATAACCCCGACAGCCTCGTCGACACGATCGTCGACCGATTGCTTGCCGATGGTGGGCGTGAGTTGCTTGTCGAGGGCGCCGCGTGACGGTCTTTCTCGTCGGCGCCGGCCCGGGAGACCCGGGGCTGATTACCGTACGCGGGCTCGATCTCGTGCGGCGCGCCGACGTGCTCGTCCTCGATCGCCTCGCCGGCGACCAGCTGCCGCTTGAGGCGAAGCCGGGCTGCGTGCTGATCAACGCAGGCAAGGCGCCTGGCGATGTCGCGATGACGCAGGATCAGATCAATGCGTGCCTCGTCGAGCACGGCCAGACAGGTCAGCTCGTCGTCCGTCTAAAAGGCGGCGACCCGTTTGTGTTCGGCCGCGGCTCGGAAGAGGCGGAGGCGCTGCACCAGGCCGGCGTCGACTATGAGGTCGTACCTGGTATCAGCAGCTCGATTGCTGCACCGGCTGCGGCAGGCTTTCCGATTACGCATCGCGGCCTTTCGACGCACGTGACGATCGTGACCGGCCACGAGAACCCGGATAAGCCCGAGACGCAGACCGATTGGGCGGCACTCGCAAAAGCGGGTGGCACACTCGTCGTCTTGATGGGCGTTGGGCGCCTCGGCCTGATCGCCGACGCCTTGATCGCAGGCGGCCGTGCTGCCGAGACTCCCGTTGGCATTGTCGAGCGCGGCACGCTGCCGACGCAGCGCGTGACGACCGGCACGCTCGCGACGATTGCCGCGGCGGCCGAGGCCGCCAAGGTCCGCGCGCCCGCCGTCACCGTGATCGGCGAGATCGTCGCGGTCCGCGAAGCGATTGGCTGGGCAGAGCGACTCCCACTCGCCGGTCGCGTGGTTGCCGTCACACGCGCCCGGGCTCAGGCCGATGGGCTGACACGCCGGCTGACCGACCTTGGCGCGAAGGTCATCAGTGCGCCCACGATCTCGACCGTTGCGATCGCTGGCGATCCGATCGATGCCACGGTCTACGACGTGGTCGTCGTCACGAGCCCGAACACTCCCCCGCTCCTGCTCGATCGCATCGGTGGCGACGCGCGCACGCTGCACGGCGTCGAAGTCGCAGCGATCGGCCCGGGCACCGCCGAGGCCTTGCGCCAGATCGGTGTCGTTGCCGACACGGTCTCCGAGCGCGCGGTCGCCGAGGCGTTGCTTGAGACGCTGCAAGCTCGCGTGGCCGGCAAGCGCATCCTGATCGCGCGTGCCGAGGAGGCTCGCGACCTGCTGCCCGAAGGACTCACGAACGCGGGTGCGACCGTCGACATCGTGGCGCTCTATCGCACCGAATACGCCGTGCCAACGGGCGAGGGCCCACTGGCCGCCGACGCCGTCACCTTCACCTCCGCCTCCACTGTTCGCGCGCTCGTCGCCGCCTATCCTGACCGCGACCTGACGGGCATCAAGGGCATCTCCATCGGCCCCGTCACGAGCGCGGCCATGCGCGAGCTCGGCGTGGGCATCGCCCTCGAAGCCGACGAGCACGACCTCGATGGTCTGGTCAGTGCCGTCATTGAGGTGCTGGGCTAGGCGGTTGGATTTTCGAGGTGTGCGGCTCGTTCGACGCGACGCACAATTGGCAGTGCGGTTACGAGCACCAGCCCCACGATGGCGGCGGAAATGTAGAAGACCGTCCGCACTCCGAGTGGATCGGCAAGCAGCGACCCCAGCGCTGCTCCGATGGTAATGGCCATCACCGCGATCATCCGGCCCGAGATACCAACGCGCGCCTGAAGCCGATCGGGCACGCCTTTCTGGCGCTCGCCAATGACAACCGAGAGAATCGTGTAATCCGTCAATGAGCGCACTGCGTTACTGATCAGCGCAACGACAAAACCCGGCGCGAGACCCGTGGCAAAGATGGCGATTGAACTGACCGCGGTCGCCACCGTCGTCAAGCGTGCCGCCCCAAACCGCGGCAGAAACCGACCAAGCAGCGTGGGCACGAGCAGACCCATCGCGGCCCCGGCTGCGAGCACAATGCCGGATGGTGTCGACCCCAGCCCGAGCACGGTGTGGAGCAGCGGCACGATCAAAGCGGCAGACATTGCGGCACCGAGGTTCCAGGCGATGCTGACACCCGTGTAGGCCCGCACGCGTGGCGATTGGATAATCACCGCGAGCCCTTCTTTCATCATCGCCCACGCCGGCTCGTGCCCACGGTGATCGTCGGCATCGAGCGAGCGTTTGATCGACAAAATCATCGTGACGGCGACCGCGAACATGATCGCCTCGGCCACCAGCGCAAAGGCGGCGCCAATCAGGCTGATCAACACGCCACCAAGCGCCGGGCCAGCAAGGTAGCCAATCGCCCAGGCTGCGGAGAGCGTTGCTTGGCCTTGCGAGAAATGTTCGCGCCCGATAATCGCGGCGATCGCACCAAAGACGGCAGCGTCGACAAAGACACGCGCCGTCCCGATCACAAAGGCGGCGACCAGAATCACGAGCAGCGGTGGGTGCCCCGTCAGCGCCCAGACTGGCACAAGCAGAGCCGCGACAACCTGAAGCAAGTGTGTGATCCACATGATCGTTCGGCGGGGATAGCGATCGCCCACCACACCAGCGAAGAGACCGAACAGGACGTAGGGCAGCATCGAGAACGCAAACACAAACCCGGCCTCGGTACTCGAGCCACCGCCGTCCAAGACGAGCCACGGCAGGGCAATCATCGACACCCCCGCCGCCACCACATCGACGGCCTGGGCGCCGAGTAAGAGGCGCCCGTCGCGATTATTGAGGAGGGGATCGTCGCGCAGAGGGTCAGCTACCCGGCTGTGCGCCCATCGCCCAGATGGCAATCACAATCAGGATGATCTCGCCGCCGCCAATGAGAGCGATGCGACGCGCATAACTGATGGCCTCATCCGATCCGGGCGCTGCGTTACGCATCTTGCGCGCTGCCGGGTGCATCAGACCACTGCCGACTAGAGCTGCAAGGAGCCAAGTGACGAAGCCAATTGTGATCCAGATGCCACCCTTCGGGGCCTCGCCCGTACCCACCATCCAAAGGCCGCAGATCAGCAAAACGACAGCAGCCGGCACACCGACGCGGGTCGAGAATCGCACGATCGCGGTTGCGCCTGTAACCAGACCAGCAGGAGCGCGGCGCGAGGCGAGGGTCGTAAAGACGAGCGTGCCAAAAAGACTACCGAGCCAGATATAGGCTGCCAGCGAGTGCAGGGTCTTGAGTGTGTCGTAGCTCATGGCGTCAGTCGGCTCCGTCGGATCGGAAAGTAAAGGCCTCGAAGACCGCAGCGTAGTCGCGACGCGGCGCGGCGACCCAGAGATCCCAAGGGTGTGGGTCTCCGTTCGCCCGATCCTCCGCGCATCCTTCCCGCAACTGTGCAGCCAATGCATCGACACGCGCCGTCAAGCGACGCCCCCAAGCCGGATCGTCGGGTGCTGGTTCGGCCAAGAGTTCCGCAATCGAGCCGGCCAGCCGGTTCGACTGAACCGCACTCTCGGGCGTCGGATCGAACAGGATGCGATCCCACTTCCCCGACACGTACTCGTCCCACGCCTCGTCGAGCTCGTCCGGACCAGCCAACGCACCCGTCTCGTCGGCGGCGATCGCATAGCGCGCCTCGAACTCAGCCCGGTCGAGATCCTCAGTCGTCACGCGCTACAGCGTAGGCGGTCAGTCTGGATTGCGGCCCAAAATCACCCGCCGAGGAGGCTGATCGTCAGAGTTTGCCCGCTGCGTTGAGGCCTCGGATGGTCGCGAACAGGATCAGGACAAACTGGAGACCGCAGATCAGCACGAGGCGACGCGCGTACGTTGTCACCTCGTCCGAACCCGTTGCCGCGTTGAGCATTTTTCGGGCAGCCGAGTACGCCAAGGCAGTACCCGGGATGGTCACGAGCAGCAAGAGAACGGTGCCGAGCACCAATGCGTAGCCGTCCCCCTTGGGCCATTCACCCGTGCCAAACATGAGCAGACCGGTGATCAGCACCACGGCGGCACACGGCAGACCGACAATCGTCGTGAAACGCACAATTGCCATCCCGCCGGTAGGTAGACCTTTCGAAGCCTGCAGCCACGTGATTGCTGCGAAAATCAGCGTCAGGAACAGGCAACTAAGCCACAGAAACACGAATGGCGAGTGGATCGAAAGGATGGTGTCGTAGCTCACGGGTGCTTGGTCTCCGAAGTCGGGGTCGAAAAGAAGATACCAAATCCATAAATGAGTTTTGGTATCTATTTAGATTCGGCTCTCCATTCGTCACCTGACCGCGTCCCAATCGTGGCCACTGACCTACCCTGCCTCCGTGGCGTCCATTCATCTTGCTGGGGTAACGAAGTCGTTTGGCGCACGCACAGTGCTCGGTGACGTGTCGTTACGCGTTGGCACCGGCGAGCGAATTTGCCTAATCGGACGCAACGGAGTTGGCAAGACCACGCTACTGCGCATCATCGCCGGCGAGGTCAACGCCGACAGCGGCGAGGTCGGCATTCCAAAAGGTTGGCGCGTTGCGTTGCACGACCAGCGCCCACCACGCGCGGACGGTCGTACGCTTGGTGCCTACGTCGCCGAGCTGCTCGGCGACGTCGAGGCTGTCGAGCGTTCGCTCGGCGAACTCGAGGCCGCGATGGCCGGTGGCGACCATTCGGATGCCACGATGCACGCCTACTCGGATGCGCAACTCGCACTTGACCAGGCCGGCGGCTACGGTTGGCGCGTTCACGTCGAATCGGTCTTGCGTGGCCTCGGTTTCGAAGACAGCGACATGGATCGCGAGTTGTCGACGTTCTCGGGCGGCGAGCTGACGCGCGCGGCACTTGCGCGCACGCTGTCGGCCAAGCCGGACATTCTGCTGCTCGACGAGCCAACTAACCATCTCGACCTCAAGAGCCTCGATTGGCTCGAAGGCGAGTTGGCCGATTTTCCTGGCGCGATCCTGCTCGTCTCGCATGACCGTTGGTTCCTCGAAGCCGTCTCGACAGGCGTCGTCGAGCTCGGTCGTGGGCGCGCCAAGGTCTACAACATGAAGTATTCGGCGTACCGCAAGGAGCGCATCCTCGAAGAGACGCAGGCCCTCGATGCCTTCGATAAGCAGCAAGAAGAGATCGAGCGCCTCGAGCGCTTTATCAGCCGCTTTAGCGCCGGCACGCGCGCCAAGCAGGCCAAGTCACTCGGCAAGAAGCTCGCCAAGATCGAGCGCGTCGAGATGCCGCGCCGTGACGTCGCGATGAAATTCGGCTTTCCTAAGACAGCCAAGCCCAGCCGCGTCGTGATGGAGGTCGAAGACCTCAAATTGACAGCCGGCGACCGCATCCTCTTCGAGCACGGAGGTTTCGTGCTCGAACGCGGACGGCGGATGGCAGTGATCGGACCGAACGGTGCCGGCAAGACGACGCTCATCGAGACGCTGATCGGCGAGCGGGATTCCGCCGGCGGCGCAATCAAGCTCGGCCACAACGTCGAAGTCGCGTACTTCTCGCAACATGCCGACGACCTTCCCGCACACGCCACCGTGCTCGAGGCGATGAGTGCCGGCAACAAACTCGGTACGACCGATTGCCGCACGCTGCTCGGCCGCTTCCTCTTCCCTGGCTCCGAGGTCGAAAAGAAGGTTGAAGTCCTCTCTGGTGGTGAGCGCCGACGGCTGTTGCTGGCCCGAATGGTCGCGACGGGCGCCAATCTGCTCGTACTCGACGAGCCGACCAACCATCTTGACGTCGAGGCACGCGAGGCACTCGAGGAGGCACTCGACGCCTTCGAGGGCACCGTTCTGCTCGTCTCGCATGACCGCGCCTTGATCGACGCCGTCGCCGACGAAACGCTGTCGGTTGAGCAGGGCACGCTGGTGCGTCGCGACGGCGACTACAACGATTTCATCGCCGCGACCGCGGGTGGCGTACATACGAAGACGGTCAAGAAGATTGCGACGGCGACGGCGGCTCCAAAGAAGCGGAATGCGCCCAAGACGACGCCCGAACAGAAGCGCGTGCGCGAGATCGAGGCCGAGATCGCCGCCAAGGAACAGACAATCGCGGCACTCGAAGCCGAGCTCGAAGACGCCAGTGTTCGCGCCGACCACCAGCTCTTTATCCAGACCGCCAAGGCGCATAGCCAGCGACAAGAAGAGCTGAAGGCACTGATGAAGGAATGGGAAGCCGCCGAGATCGCTGCGAACAGCCCGGTGAGCGGCTAGCATCCGACCTATGCGAGACATGATTGACCGACTGCAAGAGGGCGCCTTCAAGGTTTCGGAGCAGGCCCAGCGCCTCGTCCGCGCCGAGCTCGCGCTCGCCCAAGCCGAGATCAAGGCCAAGGCTCAGCAGGCTGCTCCCGGTATCGGGCTGATCGTCTTCGCTGGAGCACTCGCCTTTTTGGCGCTCTTCGCGATCATGATCTCGATCATCTGGGCAATTGCGAGCCTCGTTCCGCTCTGGGCTGCCGCGCTGATTACCGCTGTCGGGTTTCTCGTTCTCGCCGCGATCTGCGGTCTCGCTGGCAAGACGATTTTGCAGAAGGTCGGCCCGCCGACGCCCGACACGGCGATTGGTATTGCCAAGGGCACGCCAGCCGAGTTCGGTCTTGGCCCCGACGCGCATACGAAGGAGCTCTAGTGGCTGAGAACGCAAAGGTCGCCGCCGCACGCGCCGAAGCCGAAGCCGCCCAGGCCGGACTCGTCAGCGCCGTTGGCAACTTCGGCAGCACCGCCGGTTCGGCCAAGGACGAGGTGTCGGCCAAGGCCAAGCGCTTCGCTCCGATCGCGATTGCCGCCGCTGGCGCCCTCGTCGCGATCTCCGTCGTTCGCAAGCTGCGCTAAGACATTCGCGAGACGCGACATTTTGGGCCCGGGCCCAAAATGTCGCCTAGTTCTTGACGGACGGCGGTAGCATCACTGCCCTGCCGGCCAGCACCGGATCGGTTCCAGGCACCTCCAACGCAGGCCAGACGAGAACGCCTCGTTGCGGTGCCGTCGTTCGGACGCTCAAGGTAAAGCCCGCGGGGGCAGGCAACTCGGCGAGCGTGGTTCCATCTGCCCCAAGAATCGTCACGGTCCCGCCGAGTGCGGCGGCGGAGCCGTCGGCCGGCACCAGACCGTTGGCAGCCGTCTCGCCCGTAGTGAGAACAAGGCGGCGACCACCAGAGATCGGCACCTCAACACTACGAACGATCGAGTAGCCCTCGGCGTTGGCTGCGATCACGACATGACGCCCGCCGCCCGAAAGGAACGGAGGAGCATTCGCAGCGAGCTGCGTGCCAATCGTGGCCGCCTTCGACTCCGACTGCAAAAAGGTGCCGCTCCGCACGGGCGCACGCCCACGCGCCTGCCCGCGTTGATCGACCAACACCAGCGAATGCAACGTACCGGCCGTTGAGGCCGCCACGACAGCCGCACTTTGGGCTGGATTGAGTGTGACTTGATAAACCACATCAAGTGGCTCCGTCAGCACCGGCAATGCCCGTGCCGTCGTGGCGCCACCGATCGAATGGTTGCGATCACCCTCGAAGCGCGACAAGACGATCGTGACCGAACCAACCGTTCGCAGACCGACAGCAGCATCGGCAATCGGTGCGTGCCGTACGAGTACCCGCACGACGACACGACCAGCGAGCGGCGACGTCTCCCCCGCTGTCGGTGTCATCACACCGACGTGCACCCACGTGACAGAAGGGTTCTGCAGCGTCGCCGCAGGCGGCTTGGCAGCCATTGCGGTCGCAGGTACAGCCGCACCGAGAACGAGGAGTAAAGAGAAAACGATTTTGCGAAGCATCATCACAGTCTGCGAGACGATTCGCCCTCGCGTCCGATTTTCCTCAATTTGCCGTGCCATCGGAGAATCCGACGCGGGCAACCAGCACAATGTGGCAATGCGCTTCGTTCGTGGACTCAGCCTGCTCGACATCGTGTTGGTACTTGTTGCGCTGACGGCAACCTGGCAGAAGATGTCGTGGGAGGCCGTGGGGCGCATCACGCTCGTCGACATTCTCCAATTGGTCTTTCTGACGCTGTTCGTGCTCGATCGCGTGGTTCGTAAGGATGGACGCCTGTCGCCAGCAGCGGTCGTGACACTCGGCTTCGTGCTGATGCTGGTCAGCGTGCACCTCGCGGGCTTTCTGGGACTCGACACAACACAGGCAGTCGACCAATGGACGAAGGGCGTCCTCAAGTGGGGGATCTTCGCGCTCTTCCTCGTCTGCGCGATCACGCACATCGCACGCCGAGGCCAGCGCCTGTGGTGGTACGCCGGCAGTGCGTTCGTGCTCGGCGTCGTGATCAGTGCGGCCTACGGACTACTCCAGACAGCAGTCCGCAGTGTCACCGGCATCGAACTCGACGCGATCTTTATCAAGCCGTTCTTTCCCGGAGCCCGCGCTCTCGGCGCAAACCTCTACGGCGTCGTCTCAACCTACGACCAGTACGGCGTCACGTCACAGGCCAACGTCTATCGCCTGACGGGCTTTAGCGAAGACCCCAACCATCTCGGAGTGATGGCCGCCGTGCCACTCCTCCTCCTGACCGCCCTGATCGTGGGTGCGCGTGGCGGGTTCGCCGCTCGACACCGCACGCTGCTCGCCTGCCTGGCCGGCATCCTGCTCGTCGCCACCCTGCTGACCCAATCGCGCAGCGGTCTGCTCGGTATCGGCGTCGGCGTCGTGATGCTGCTGTGCTGGTATCGCAAGCGCTTCTTCAACAAGCAGGTGATTGTCGCGCTCGTCATTCTTGGGGCTGCTGGCCTCTTCGTGGCCTCTGCCAAGACCGCCCAACTCGAGCAATTGATCGCCTCGCGCACCTCCACGAGCGACCGCTCCTCACAGGCGCACGTGGAGTTCTACTCGCTCGTCATGCCCGTGCTCGAGACGTCGCCACTATTCGGAATCGGTATCAACAACTTTGCCGTGTATTACGAATTCCAGACCGGGCGTGCCGACTTCGGACCACATTCGTTCTACGTCGCGACACTGACCGAACTGGGTATCGTCGGCGCGCTCGTTTGGCTTCTATTCCTGGTCTGGGTCGGTAGCCGCCTCCGCGTCCTCTTGCGTGCCGGCCGTGCGCGTTCCTCGCTTGGCGGCGACGACGGCGTGCTCAGCGCCGTGGCACGTGGCCTGACGGCCGGTTTTGTCGCGACGCTCGTTGGCAACATCTTCTATCTGACGATGATCTTCAGTGCCTTCTACGTGATTCTGCTGTTGATCCTCGCAGCGCCGGCAGCCTTTGGCGTCGAGCGGGTTTTGGCGCGCCGCCAGGCGGCTGTCCGCGCCACGCCCGCGACCTGACGACTACCCTACGGGTGTGAACCTGCTCGAGACCATCGGCTGGGTCGCGCTTGCGTTGCTCGTGTGGACGCATGTGGGCTATCCCATCTTTGCGTTTGCGTGGTCGAAGCTGTTGCCGCGCCACATCGACGCCTTCGACATCGAGCCGCGCGTCGCGCTGATCATCGCCGCGCATAACGAGGCCGACGTGATCGAAGCCAAAATCGAGAATGCCCTCGCGCTGGACTACCCCCCAGAGAAGCTGCGCATCATCGTCACCTCTGATGCCTCGGACGACGGTACGGACGAGCTTGTCCTGCGCTACGCAAGCCGTGGCGTCGAGCTCGTGCGGGCCGAACGTGGCGGCAAGGTCAACGCGCAGGACACCGCGGTACGCCAGCTCGACGATGCCACCGAAGTCGTCGCGTTTAGCGACGCCAACTGCGCCTGGGAGACCGATGCGTTGCGTCGCCTCGTGCGCCCACTGTCCGACTCGCACGTCGCCTACGTCTGTGGGCGCCTGTCGTTGCTGCGTGCCGACGGCACAAACCGCGAGGGCACCTATTGGCGCTTCGAGGTCGCGTTGCGTGGCTGGGAGGCGAAGATGCATTCGATTACGGGCGGTAACGGGTCGATCTACGCGGTTCGGCGCGACGCGTACGTCTACGTTGACCCACGCTTTGGCCACGACCTGTCGTTTCCGTATCTGATGGTCAAGAACGGTTGGATCGCGACGTACGTACCGGACGCCGTCGCGTCGGAAAAGCCAACGACCGACCTGGGCGATGAGTTCAAGCGCAAGGTCCGCATGTTCGGCCACTGCTGGCTGCTCGTCTTCTACGGCCGCATGTTCTCGCTGATGAAAATGGGGCCGGTCTATTGGCTCGAGATGATCTCGCACCGCCTGCTCCGCTACTCGAGTGGCCTGCTGCACGTTGTTCTGTTGCTCGCCAGCATCGTGCTGGTCGTCGGCAGCGGTGGCGTCTGGTGGCTGATCTTGCTCGCGCAGCTCGCCCTGATTGTGATGGCGCTCATCTCGTCGAAAACGTCGGCGCGCTTTACCCCCTTTGCCCTCGCGCAGTACTACGTCCTCGTGACTCTCGCGACGCTCGTCGCTCTCTACCAGGCGCTCTTTAAGGGCATCGAGCCAGTCTGGGAACGCCCGAAGGGCACGCGGTGAAAGGCTGGGAGTACGCCGCTAAGCGCGCGCTGGATGTCACGGGCGCCGTCGTCGGGCTCACACTTTCGGCACCCGTGATTGGCATTGCCGCGGCACTGATCAAGCGCGAGGATGGCGGCCCGGTCTTCTTTCGCCAGGAACGCGTCGGTCAGTACGGCGAGCCGTTCAACATTCTCAAGCTGCGCACGATGGTCGTCAACGCCGAGTCGCAGGGTGCAGGCTTTGCCGTCAACGCCGGCGATACGCGCATTCTCAAAATCGGTGATCGTCTGCGCAAGCTGTCGATTGACGAGCTACCCCAGTTTTGGAACATCCTGCGCGGCGAGATGAGCCTCGTTGGCCCACGCCCGACGCTGCAATACCAAGTCGACCAGTACACGCCGCATCAGGCGCGTCGTCTCGACGTCAAACCCGGTGCGACCGGCTGGGCGCAGATCAACGGGCGAGCGAGTCTGCCGTGGGCCGACCGCATCGAACTCGACGTCTGGTACGTCGACCGTCAGTCGCTGCGTCTCGACCTCTCGATCATGCTCCGCACCGTGGGCACCATCTTCTCGCGCGGCAACACGTACCGCGGAGCGTCGGGTGGCTGGCAAAAGCCGCCCGAGGATGACGCCAGCCTCTAGAGCTCGCGTGCGAGCCCGGCACGACGCGCTGGGTTGCCCGACCAGAGCTCTCCGGGACCGACGTCGTGGCGGACAATCGAGCCCATCGCGACCACCGCTCCGTCGCCAATCGAGATGGCGTTACGAATTGAGGCGCTCTGCCAGATCGATGCGCGCGCACCAATCTCGAC
>Ga0194043_1001470_pt1 | contig 13254 bp, 11 predicted proteins | sample JunL4415m_MetaG_FD_161274 | JGI IMG/M metagenome (GOLD analysis project Ga0194043, IMG submission 161274) | Anoxic zone freshwater microbial communities from boreal shield lake in IISD Experimental Lakes Area, Ontario, Canada - Jun2016-L442-15m | ecosystem: Environmental > Aquatic > Freshwater >...
GCCCACGACTATGTGGAGAAAAACGAGTACGTGTTCAAGTGCGGGGATGTCAAACTGTACGAGCATCAGAAGCAGATCTTCACGGCGTTCAAAAATGACACGACGCCCAAGCTGGTGCTCTACATTGCACCCACCGGCACGGGCAAGACGCTGACACCGATTGGACTCAGTGAGCATTACCGTGTCATCTTCGTGTGCGCCGCGCGCCATGTGGGGTTGGCACTGGCGAAGGCCTGTATTTCCGCGAAAAAACGCATCGCCTTTGCGTTCGGGTGCGGCAGCGTGGACAACATCCGCCTGCACTACTATGCCGCCAAGGACGTGGTGCGCGACCGTCGCACGGGCGGCATCCGGAAGGTGGACAACAGCGTGGGTGACAACGTGGAGATCATGATCAGCGACATCAAGTCGTACAAGCATGCCATGTACTATATGAACGCGTTCAACCCGCTCAACAAATTATTGTTGTATTGGGACGAGCCCACCATCACCATGGACTACGCCGAGCACGAGTTTCATGCGGTCATCAAGGAGAACTGGACGGAGAACATCGTGCCGAACGTGGTGCTGTCGTCGGCCACGCTGCCGCAACAAGCGGAGATGGCGCCCACCATCATGGATTTTCGGGCGCGGTTTTCGGGCGCTGAGGTGCACAGCATTGTGAGTCACGATTGTCAAAAGACCATTGCTCTGGTGAACAAGGACGGCTACGTGCAGCTGCCGCACCTCATGTTTGAAAAGTATGATGACATGCGCGCATCGGCGGCGCACTGTCGCGCTTACAAAACGCTGCTGCGCTACTTTGATTTGAAGGAGGTGGTCAAATTCATCACGCACGTCAACGAGGGTCAGCTGTGGACTTCATCGCGATACGCGGTGGATCGGCATTTTTCGGACATTGCCGACATCAACATGACGAACATCAAGGCGCATTATCTGGAGCTGCTGGAAAATGTGCAGGCGGACCGGTGGCCTGCCATTTGGACGCACTTCCAGGCGCAGCGCACTCGCATGCACGCGTCCAATGTGAACTTGACGGCGCAAGACGCGCACACGCTGACGTGCGGGCCGACGCTGTTTTTGGCGAACGACGTGGAGAAAATCGCGCGGTTTGCGCTGCAGATTGCGCAGATTCCCGAGTGCGTGATGGACGACCTGATGGAAATCATTGACCACAATAATGCCATCAAGGACGCGATGGAGACGCTGGAGCATGAGATGGAGGATGCCATGGAGGAGGGATCCAATGACAAGGACGATGACAAGGTCAGTGGCAAAGACAAGGACAAGAAAAACAACAGGAAGATGGACGACATGCGGTTCAGTCCCGAAGTCCGGCGGCTGCAGGAGAAGATAGACGAGCTGCGGCGGCAGGTGAAGTGGGGGGCGCTGAACGACATGTTTGTGCCGAACCGGGCCGAGCATTTGAAGCGGTGGGCTCCGCAGCTCTCGGAAGATGCCGTTGCGGCTGCGAACCCGTTCACTTCGCGCGTGGAACCCGAGGACGTGGAGCGCATCATGGTGTTGCGGATTGAAAACATTTGGAAAGTGCTGCTGATGATGGGTATCGGGGTTATGACCGAACACTCCAACTCCAATAAAACGTACACGGAGATCATGAAGGACCTGGCACAGAACCAGCGTTTATACCTGATCATTGCGTCCACTGACTACATTTACGGCACAAACTACCAGTTCTGCCACGGTTACTTGGGCAAGGATTTGAGCGACATCAGCCAGGAAAAAATCATTCAGGCGCTGGGACGCATCGGGCGCAACAAGCTGCAGCAGGAGTACAGCATCCGATTCCGAGATGATGCGCATTTGCTGAAGATTTTTCAGGCGTCGGCCGTTGCCAAACCGGAGGTGGTGAACATGGCGCGCTTACTGCGATCGTGATCCCATCCATCCTAATCCACGAATGTGAAAGCTGCTCCGGATGCGATTAACTGCCGCATGCACCGATCAAATTCTTGTTCTTCTTGTTGCTCTTGTTCTTGTTGTTCCAGTAGGTGAGCGGCTGGAGTGAGGACCCGTAGGTTCCCCAGAGGGAATATTTCATACTGTGCGGCTTCATTGTTCCATTGGCCCACCATTTGTTTGGTGTCGGGATCATGCAGCGTGGAGAAGTCTTGACTTGGCAGTTTGCAAATCAGGTATTTTGTTCCGTTGATTTCCAGGGGGTAAAATGATGGCATGGTTATGGTGAACTGTGTTGTTTGCCTTTATGCATTTAAGTTGAATCAATTTTTTTATATTTTTTATATTACTTTTCAAAAAGAAATATAAAATGAAGTCTTAAATATTTGCATAACACAAGCATGCAAACGATCATAAATCATTATCCACACTCTGAAAATAATCAGATTTGCACATTTCAATGCAGCCGATGTCACAAGTTTAAGAACGTGCTAAAAAAGGTTTCGGACCAGCAGCAGCACGGGTTTGCGTGCGAAGAGTGTTGGACTGTCATTGAAAAACGGTCCATATTTAGCGGGTGCCAAATTGGATAATGCGTGCAATGATTTTAATTTTTAAACTGTGTAATACATTAATACATTAATACATTAACACAATAATACATTGATACATTGATACAATGAATCACATATGGCGCCCTCCATATCCGTCTGAAAATTTGAAAACACCCAGAATGCAATCACAACAATCGCAACAATCGCAGTCACTGTTCAAAACATTTAGCACGACAAATCCATATGCCACACAACAAGAACAACGCGAACAACAACAAGAACAACGACAAACTCAAGAACAGTCGCATTCAAACCAATTTCAGGAACTCAATTTGGATCACCAACATTCAAAACGAGAGAATAACAGCGATAAAATATACGAACGTGGGCCAACTCCGCAAGTTGGTATGAACCCATTTTTAAAGGACAGCAACTATTTGCAGGATTTAGACACACAGAATCAATTTTTGAAACCGGTCAATACGAATCTTTTTTCTTCTAACAAATCCAATTGAATCAACCTGCATTGGAACCACGACCTGACCTCCTGCTCTTGGATTTACCCTTTCTTTTACCTTGAAACTTGAACGGTGTATATCTACACGGACTAAAAAGTCCATCACGTTTTAAAAATTGATCTATTTTCGCATTAATTTCATGTATTGCTGATTTGGTGTTTAAAATGTTATTCAATATGTTACTATTGTATGTTTGGTGGTTTACAAATTCCAATATTTCATCGTTTAATATGTCAAATGTATGGTCGTTTAAATAAAATAATATTTCCGAGTCAATTTTATATAAGTTTACTATAAAATTTTCAATATACTCATCGCCGAGTTCGTTTATAAACAACATGAGACATAAATTAATCAAATTACAATTATCCCCCGTCGTCCCCGGTTGTTTTTCATGGAGCTCTTTGTCTTCATCGTACATTTTCTTAATTTCTGTGAAACATTCATGATCGTTTACACTACAAGACCTTACACATCGTGAGTTATTAAGTGTGTTTTCGGGAGTGGTTAAAAATGTCAGCACTTTTTCAAACAACGAATGTTGATTCATAAAAATGTTGAAATCATTGCTACGAATGTTTTCAATTTTGTTTTTAAAAACGGGATAATTTTGCTGAATAAAGTGATACTTATCGGGAGTAAGTTCGGTTCTTTGTTTCGTTATAATATGATAAAAAAAGATGTTCAATCGTTGAACTATTAGACGATCCTTTTCAACAGCATGTTGATCTTTTGCATCAAATCCTATGATATACAATCTTTCAAATAATTGTAATCTTTCATCTGGTGATAACTTCTGCATATCACACATCTTATTGTAATAACTCATAAGTTTAAAGGTACTCCTATAACTTTCACATCTATCTTGAATGTATATGTTTTTTTCACCTATCACAATAGACCGTGGATCCAGTTTAAATAATGCGAAATGATCTAGTATCGGCAAATCTACTTGACGCAAAGACGATTCCACATTATGAATACAAGTTGATAAATCAAGATCAAGATCAAACATGTCATAGTCCACTCTGTCCATATCATTGCTTAAACCCGAAATCGGAAAAAATGTATAATCTACATCCGTAGCAAATCCATATTTTTTAAGGATATTTTTATATGAAGGGTGGGTAACTAATACTTCTTCAATGAAAACCAGTTTGGATGGAGACTCCCCTAAAGAAACTACTCTTGAATTATTTTCAACCAAACGGTGCAGTTTTAAAGAAAGGTAAAGTAATATAATAATTTCTTGCCAGCATATTGGGATATTTAGAAATGTGCGAACATATGTTGTTGCATTATCTGATTCTGACTCATATTGGTCGGAACCGAATTTTGATAGTGACTCAATTACAGTCTTGTTTATCAATTGCTTATATCGGGTTTTCACTACCTTAACAATGTCGGGTGTTATGTCAGACGAGTAGTAATCACTTGCATGGTAAATAAATGGCGCATCATCTAGCTTAATGCAAAATCCGTATGGATTATCTGATCGTAACGATCTTGCAGTTCCTGCACCTCCGTGAAAATTATACGTATTTAATTTTAGTTTTGGTGCAGTATGGGTTTTGTTCAAATTATATCGGCATTTTCGCTTAGTTCGCATTGTTATTATTTATTAAATTTGTAGTATAAACCTACATTTTATTTTTATTGGTCATCAAAATGTCACTTCAAAAAATGTATGAAAATGAAAAAAATTGAATTACTTTTTTCATTTGTCTTGTTTCAATCAGCGTCATACCCGTCTATCTACCTGTTCATCTCTATGAAAGCATCTTCTTTACGCATTGTGGCCGGCAGCACCAAACTGCTCCGCAATCACCTTCGTTCCGTCCAAAGTGAATTTGATAAGTGCAACGCTGATAAGTGTGATGGCAGATCCAGTGCCAGTGCATTGGGTCGCCAACACGCTTTGCCCATTATGGCGCTGTTGACCGACCTCACGGCTCATTGCAAAATGGTCATTCGCATTCAACAGGTTCAACGCGAGAAAATCAACAAGTACCGGCAAAGCATTCTCAACGGGCGCCGTAATACACAGCGCGGCGAACACGTCCCAACGGACATGATCATGGACGTCATGATTCCAATGGCATTACGCTTCATTCAAGACCTCAAGGACACTCTTCCCGAACTCACTCAGCCAATCATCACGCGCATCCATTCCATGCTTCACGACCTGCACGACCGGCTCAGCATGTTTCAGATGTTTGTGGATACCAATACCACGAATGGTGAGCGCCAGTGCCAATGCAACCGTGTTGGCATCAGCTGCCATGCCTGCCACCAAGGCGCACATGAACAATGTCTGTGTAACTGTACTGAATAAAAAAAACCAACATCAAACAAAACAAAACAAAACAAAACCAAAAAAAACATTTTTTTTCTAAATATCAATGCCGTTTTCGTCGCACACATGATTTACGGCTAGTGTGCAATTTGGATTTGGACTTCTTGCCATTTCGTCGGCCACGTCTTTTTCTAGAACCACCAGGAGTTTTTTCGGGGGGTCCAGAAACAACAGTTTGCGCGCCGATGTCAGCCAATTCACGAGGCAGTTCAGGCTTACCTGCCAAATAATCGTAATATGCCATGGTGACTGCGTGTTCACCGTAAAGTCTATTAAGAATTGTTCTCCGATATGGTTTGCCTATCACTAGGGGCAAAAATTCATTAACCGTGTACACTTCTTTAAATTCTTTAGGAAAATAGGTTGCTTCATCCTGAGGGATATGTGAAACTCCGAGTAACCCAAGTGTGTGGTGTAGCGGGAATCCCTCTTCTTTTTGACGTTTAATTAAGTCAATGACTCTTTGATTCATTGGTTGACTCATTTGTTTGACTACTAAATTATGTTATATAAATAGTCTATAAAAAATTAAATTATACAACATTATTTCATGAAATAATATAAAACCACAAGTCATATAATTGTATCACAAAATAATGAACGACGCTGACACAGACATGCGCGTCATTAAGCGCAATGGCGAATATGAAGTCATCGCTTTTGACAAGATACTGGCCCGCATTCGCAATGTGGGCCGGCAAGCCGGCATTACCGCAGTGAATTACACCTCCCTTGCCATGAAGGTGATTGACCAGCTGTACGACGGTATTCCCACGACAAAAATAGACGAGCTCACGGCCGAGCAGTGCGCCACCATGGCCACACAGCACCCCGACTACGGCACGCTGGCGGCATACATCATCATATCCAACCACCACAAAAACACTCCAGTCACATTTCATGCGGCCATGGAACAACTGTATGAATTCAAGGACGTGCACGGTAACCCGTCGCCACTCATCAGCGACGAGTTCTGGGCCACGGTTCGCGCACATTGTAATGAACTGGAGTCCATTATTATCATGTCCCGTGACTTTCTCATTGACTATTTCGGGTTTAAGACGCTGGAGCGCTCGTATTTGATGGGCACGAACGGAAAAACGGTGGAGCGTCCGCAATACATGTGGTTGCGTGTATCGGTAGGGATACACGGATCCGATATAGACAAGGTGGTTACCACGTATAACCTCATGTCGCAGAAGTATTTCACGCACGCCACGCCGACGCTGTTCAATGCGGGCACACTGAAACCGCAGCTCAGTAGCTGCTACTTGATTGCCATGGAGAGCGACAGCATTGACGGCATTTTCAACACGCTGAAGGAGTGCGCCAACATTTCCAAGCACGCGGGGGGGATCGGCGTGCACGTGCACAACATTCGGGCGTCGGGGAGCCACATTCGCGGGACGAATGGCGTGTCCAATGGGCTAGTGCCTATGCTGCGCGTGTTCAATAATACGGCGCGCTACATTGACCAGGGCGGCAAGCGCAACGGCACAATTGCCGTGTATTTGGAGCCGTGGCATGCCGACATTACGCATTTTCTGGAGATGAAGATGAACCACGGCGACGAGGACGCCAAGGGGCGCGACCTGTTTTATGCGCTGTGGGTGCCGGACCTGTTCATGGCGCGAATCAAGGCCAATGCGGAGTGGAGCCTGTTTTGTCCGGATGAGTGCCCGGGATTGTCGGATGTGTACGGCGACGAATTTGACGCATTGTATGCCAAATACGAGACAGAGGGGCGCCATCGTGGGAAGGTGAAGGCGCGTGACCTCTGGTTCCGCATCCTGGACAGCCAGATGGAGACGGGCACGCCGTACCTGTGCTACAAGGACGCCGTGAATCGGAAGACGAACCAGAAGAACTTGGGCGTTATCCGGTCGTCCAACCTGTGCTCCGAAATCATGGAGTACTCGGACGATCAGGAGACGGCGGTGTGCAACCTGGCCAGCATTGCGCTGAACCGATTCGTACCGGGGGGCGACAAGCGCCCCCCGCACCCCCAACCGCAAGAGGGAGGGGTGCGGGGAACCTACGGTTCCCCGTTTGACTTTGAGAAGCTGCACGAGGTAACGCGCATCGTGACCGAGAATTTGAACCGCGTGATTGACGTGAATTATTATCCCACGCCGAAGACGCGCGTGAGCAACATGGCGCACCGGCCCATTGGCATTGGGATTCAAGGGCTGGCCGACACGTTCATGCTGCTGGACATGGCGTTTAGCAGCGATGAGGCACGCACCCTGAATCGCCGTATTTTTGAGACCATGTATCATGCTGCTCTCACGGCGTCCTGCGACCTGGCAGAGCAATACGGGCCTTATAGCTCATTTGCGGGGTCGCCCGCATCCCAGGGCATCTTGCAGTACGACATGTGGGGCGTGGAGCCAGAGGCAGGACGATATGATTGGACTGCATTAAAGGCGCGGATTGTAAAGCACGGATTACGCAATTCACTGCTTCTAGCCCCGATGCCGACCGCCAGCACGTCGCAGATTCTGGGTAACACGGAGTGCTTTGAACCGATTTCCAGCAACATTTACACGCGGCGCACGATGGCGGGCGAGTTCATTCTGGTGAACCGGCATTTGATTGCGGATTTGCAGGCGGCGGGGCTGTGGAACGAGGGCGTAAAAAACAATATCGTGGCCAACAAGGGCAGCGTGCAGCACATCGGCGGGCTGAGCGAGCATTTGAAGCGCAAATACTGCACGGTGTGGGAGATCCCGATGAAGCACGTGATTGACATGGCGGCGGATCGGGGCGCGTTCATTTGCCAGAGCCAGAGCATGAACCTGTGGATGGAGGACCCGAACTACGCCGCGCTCACGTCTATGCACTTTTACGCGTGGTCCAAAGGGCTCAAAACAGGCATGTATTATCTGCGTCGCAAGGCTCGTCACCAGCCACAGCAGTTCACCATTGAGCCCGAGTCCAAAAAAGGAGAAAATGGAGACGATGCACAAATAGATGAGGGATGCACCATGTGCTCCGCTTAACGATGTGCTCCGCTTAACGATGTGCTCCGCTTAACGATGTGCTCCGCTTAACGATGTGCTCCGCTTAACGATGTGCTCTGGATCTGGATTTGGATTTGGATTTGGATTTGGATTTGGATTTGGATTTGGTTCCTCCACGGTTACGGCTGTTAATTGATTTTGTTAATTTTTCGATTTGATTCTTCGTAAATGGCATTACTCCTGCACGATCGTCACTGGGGTTGTGAGATTCTGGAGGGGTCAGAAATGCGGCACTCAATAGAGGACGCATGATATTAGGCCGTCGTTTTTGCATGGGGGGTTCAAATTCGGAGTATGCGACTACATGTGCCTTTAGCGCATTGGGCGGTGTTTTAGTACGGTCTAATGCTTCAAGCAATTTCTTATGCCGGGTTGAAAGGTGATCCGGTTTCGCCCATACGAGTTTGGGCGACGCGGTGAATGGCACAGTCGCGGCATCACATGCGGCGCATATACCCTGATTCGCAAATCTGAACGGGTGTTTTTTCCACTTATGGGCAATGGCTTCGCCTACAGTTTCGCTCTTCTTACATAATGCACATGTGACTGATTCTGGTGGTTGATGCTTTTTCATGTATTCTTTGTATAATTCATCGCTTATTGCTTGTTCTGCTGCGTCTGACTTTGCCTTTTCTATAATTCTTGCTGCTTCTGCTTCTGCTGCTTGTATCCGAGCCTTGGTAGACATGGGTTTTGAACTTAGCACAAACGAATCTCCGAATGTCAATGCTTTAGGTGCTCCGGACGCGGATGCTCTAGGCAACACGTCTGCTCCAGATCCATGATCCCCCAGTTTTTCTGAGGAATCACTCATATCCACGGGTATTCCTCTGGATCCCTTTTTTTTGCTCATAATAATGGTGTGTATTTATGTTATATGTTATTTATATATAATATTTTACTAAAAATTTCATGCACCGAACAAAACACAGGTCTCATAGCAAAACCATTAAGGCGCCTAAATCAACAAAATCAGTAATAACCAATGCAACTAATAAAGCATGCGCCTACAAAAAATCCAACGGTTCAGTCAATGTCTCAAAATACATACAGTGTATCGCAAATGATGCATTGAGAAGTCAGTTAGGCAGTCCAAAGCACATCTATGAAATTAATGACAATGCCACTTTCCCATTCGTGGTGTTTGATTATGGTGGAGGAAATGCGTCCATTTACAACAATCAGTTCAACGAGATCACTAACAGGGGTGAGATGAAGGGAAAGCTGATGGATGTGAAATATGAACAACTGTTTCTTGGTGACAATGGAATGAATGACGCTTATTGGATTTTTAAACGTGGAGTTGAGCGTGGGAATAACATTCTTTTTCAAACCGGCAAAGCTAAATACTTGTTTGTCGGAAAGGGTATTCTCTCGTTTTCGGCTATGAACGGCGATACCATTCGTCGGTTTTATTCACCGATGGGTGGAAACTATGATTCCTTTCCTTATGCGGTTGGCAACAAATACGTGTATTTGTTGAATGACAAAAAATGCGCGCTTATCAGCGAGTTTGACATGACCAAAGATGTCATCCGACAGTATTATTGTTATGACACCAACGAATGCAAAAAATACAAAACAAGCGCGCTGCCCATGAAAACCGTTTATGCACCGTTATATGGGTATTATTGAAAAAAATGAATATAAAAATAAATATAAATGCAACTGATCTTTATATTTATATTATGCAATGAATGAGCCGTTAATTCAATCAATTCAACCAACTCAAATGAATCAACCAAACCAAATGAACCAAGCGAACATGGGCCCGTTGCCACCCGAGTTCTTAATGCCGGTGCCATTTTGCGAGTTGGTGTGTGATCAGTTTTGCTGGGCCTTTTGCGAGTGCGGCATATGCTTGTGTTGCATTATTTAATCTGCATTGACCGGAGGAGGATCATCTATTATTTCTTTTTCTTCTTCTTCAGGGGTGTGATAAAAATTAGATTGCAAAGAAGCATGTGCGCCTGGAGTATAACTAGGTGGCTTCGTTAGCCTATTAATCAATAAATCTTTCAGTCCCCTCATTTGGCTCATCCTCTTCTTAGGATCAATGTCGGGATCATAAAATGCAGTGTCTGCCGCAATTTGCCCAATTGCATGTTTTGGCGGTCGTGCCGGTTTCAAAACCCCTTCGGCATACGACGCTGGGACACTTCTATGGCTTATATGAGTCAGATTGAGTGGATCAACAAACTCAATTGTTGATTTCTGCGCATTTTCTTTTTGGGCAATGGCAGCATCCAATTTTGTTCTGAATTTATCCACGGCTTCTTTAAATTCGCCCTCGGTTCCGTCAGGATTCAAAAATGATGGGATTGTTTCCCACAGTGTGTGATCCCACTCGTCTTTGTCTTTACCTTGATATGATTTGACCATCGCTGGAATTGCGTTGGTTCTTATGGCATGCAACATATAAATTTGACTTGTCATGCCATGCAATATCGCCCAAATGGCAGTGTCTATGTCGTTTGAAAGTTGACGTAATGTCGTTGCTTCATCATGACTTAAATTTGCACAATGATTGATTGTAAACCATATTATATTTCCTAAATTATATGATCCACCAAATCCACTGAACTCAATTTGCATACATGCATGAAATTTTAACGCTTTCATAGTTGCCATGAATGTTTTTAGAAGTTGATGTAATCTTTTTTCAGCATCAAATCCGGCCTTAATTTCATTAACACGATGTGAATTGGAGTATCTTCCAAAACAATATGCAAGGTCACCGATGGTTGATATGCGTTTAGTTGGATCATCTGGGAATGGAATGCAATGGTGGCGATTTTTAGTAATATAAACAAATCCATTTATGTCAGTGTAATTTGTTAGCATCAACATCCTTGATTCTAATAATTCCAACACGCGCGGTATTATCACTCCAGTTTTTCTTAAATCAGGAGGGGTTGATCTAGAAACCTGCAGCAGGTCAAATAATTGTTTTTCATCAACCATTAACTTGTGAAGTCCACCACCATGCTGAGAACGTTTGTTGACGCGACTGTGACGTTTGGGAGAACGTTTGGAACGCGTGATGCGTCCATTATTTTGCTTGGTTTTTGTTTTTGTTTTAGTTTTCATTATTTAAAGTTATTTAAAGTTAATATATATTATTTTTAATTTAAGTTTATATAATATTGTAATCATGTCCCCAGATAAGTTGCGAACCATGAACATACTAATTGATCTGGACATTACGAACGGTTGGTTAGAAAAGGTGCGCGATCCGCTCTATGATAAATTGGTGAAAGGGTTGACTGAAAAATCAAATGGTGCAATCGGGCCGTGCATTCCAATTTGGCCGCACATGAATTGTCATTTTGGTGCAGTCCGAATGTTCGGGTTTTCCATCCAGTTGCAGATTCCCATTATTGTGAATAAAACCGAATTGGTGCGGCAAAAGGCGGGATGCTGGACCCCCCTCGCTGTGCATCTAGTGAAAAGTCAAAAAATCGCCGACACTTTGCAGAGCGAATTGTATTCCATTATAGACAAGGAATTCAGCAATGCCAGCGTGTTTGCATCGTGCATTGTGGCGCTTCGGTCGGTTCGTGTGGAAGTGGTGGGCAAATAACTCAAATAAAAATAGTTCACCATTTTTTAGAATTTAGCCAAAATAGTTGAAATAATAAAGACCGTACACTGCAATTATCTCAACCAAAGAAGTCATCATTCCGGCGTCATCCGGTGTTTTTCTTTCACCGACCATGGTTTTGTTGGCAATTTTAGAATTAATGAGCGTGTACAACGATGTTTCAACAAAATTGAACAAGGCATGAAATCCGATGCACCAGTACAACCCGTAATGTAAATAACCAATCCCCAAAATGATGCCAGTGATAAAGGCAACTATACCATATTTTAATGAATTTTTCACATGCACGTATCCAAAAATTAATGCAGATAACAAAACGCACACATTCGCATTTAAAACTGATTTTGTTACACCAATTAATAATGCGCGATATATCAATTCTTCTGAAAAACTTGTCATAATCATTCCTGTAAAAATAATTGCAAGATTTTTGACCGCAACCACCGCGTCGGGTTTAAATTCATTGAAGACCGAAACTCCAATAATGAGATTAGAAATGTACGAAATCAACGGCAACACTCCCCCAATTAATGAACCCGCCACGAAATAATACGGTTCATCGTGTGTGATGGTATTTGCAATTTTTGGAGCATCTCGCAGCAACGCGGCGTTGATGAAGTTGATGGTTGTCAAATACACTAAGATTGCCATTACAAAATATGAAATACGTATGCAAAATGTGTTATTCATTTTTTCACACACTGCATAATTGGTTTGTGTGATGTATTGAAACGGTAAGTCTTTTATGTAATCATATGCATTGTATGCAATTATGACAACTAAATAAATATAAAAATGTAGAAGTATCATCTAATGCACCCCGTCTAATACATTCATTATATTTTATTCATGCAGTTTGTTGGGTGGCGACGGCATTTCATCCAGGTCGCCGAATTCGCCCATATCATCGCGGTCGCACTCAATGGTGCAGTGATTGCGGAACAGCGCGCGGAATTCGCGGCTACTGCGGCACAAATCCTCATTGTGCTTCAGCGTGTGGTAGCACCGCAGCGTGACGATGACATCAATTTTGGAGTTGTGCGTGTTTTTCGGGGCGCGATGAAACAGGTGTTCGTGCAGCTCCAGCAGTTTGGGCCACTTGTAGCCTCCACCGGTGAATGTCGGGTGCGTCAGTTTGCACAAATCGGTGCCGACCCGCATGGTGCAGAAGGGGCTTGGAAAATAAAGCGACATGTTGTGGCGTCGGGCTTCAATTTGAAGCACGTTGCTGTCAAAATCGTAATTGTGGGCGACGCATTTGCCACACTGCTGCAGTTCC
>Ga0194043_1001471_pt1 | contig 13243 bp, 13 predicted proteins | sample JunL4415m_MetaG_FD_161274 | JGI IMG/M metagenome (GOLD analysis project Ga0194043, IMG submission 161274) | Anoxic zone freshwater microbial communities from boreal shield lake in IISD Experimental Lakes Area, Ontario, Canada - Jun2016-L442-15m | ecosystem: Environmental > Aquatic > Freshwater >...
GGCCCTCAGGCCTTGGCGTCGATGAGGTGCAGCTCCATGCCCTTGATGATCGCCTCGCTGCGGCTGCCCACGGCCAGCTTGCGGTAGATCGCCGAGATGTGGTTCTGCACCGTCTTCTTGCTGAGGAAGAGCTCGGCGGCGATCTGCGCCGGGGACCTCGGCGTGGCCAGCAGCCGCAGGATCTCGAGCTCGCGGTCGGTGAGCTCCAGGCGGCGCTGCTCGTAGGCGCCGGGGGCGTAGTCGAGCTGACGGATGCCCTCGCCGAGCTTGGCGGCCACCCCGGTGCTGAGCACCGTGCCGCCGCGGAGCACGACATCGATGGCCGCGTAGAGCTGCTCGGGCTCGGCGTCTTTGGCGACGTAGCCCCGAGCCCCCGCGGAGATGGCGCTGAAGAGCGCGTCGCGGTCCTCGCGGGCGCTGAGCATGACGATCTTGACGTCGTCGCCGCGCGCGGACAGGCGGCGCGCGACCTCGAGGCCGCTCATGCCCGGCATGCCGATGTCGAGGAGCAGCACGCAGCCGGGGTGCTCGGCGACGCACGTGAGCGCCTCGTCGCCGCTCGCGGCCTCGGCGGCGACCACGTAGCCCTCGCCCTCGAGCAGCTGCCGCAGCCCCTGCCGAAAGAGGCCATGGTCGTCGGCGATGATCACGCGTCCCTTATCTGTCATGTGGACCCCACCAGGAGAGAGACGAGGTCGAGATACGTCTCGACCGCGAAGGGTTTGGGCAGGTACCAGGCGCGCCGCTCGCGGACCTCCGCAAGCGCGGCGCCTGCCGCCGGGTCACCGCTGACCATCAGGATCGGCGTGCCCGCGGGCAGACGCGCGGCGACCTGGACGCCGGTCAGGTCGGGAAGGTGATAGTCGAGGATGGCGCACTCCCAGGTGTGTGACCCGTGCGGCACATCCTTCCCGGCGCCGACGGCGGTCACACCGGCGCCGCAGGCTTCGAGGGCGGCGACAGAGGCGGCGCGCAGGGGCTCGTCGTCTTCGACGACGAGCAGGTCCGCGCCGCGCAGCCGCTCGTGCCGCGGCAGCGGCAGCTCTACCTCGAACACGGCGCCGCCGCCGCGGCGGTCGCGGGCGCCGATGCCGCCGCCGGCCTCCGCGACCAGGCGGCGCACCAGCCAGAGGCCGAGGCCGGCGCCGCTCGACTTGGTGCTGTAGAAGGCGGCGAACACGTCGCCGTCGGGCAGGCCGGAGCCTTTGTCGGCGACGCGCAGATGCACCTTGTCGGCGTCGGCCCTCAGAGTGATGTCCACCGGCCCCTTGCCGCCGCTGACCTCCAGGGCATTCACCACCAGGTTGCCGACCACCGAACGCAGGTCGTTCTCGCCCAAGGCCACGCGCGAGTCGCCGCAGGCGCCTCTGAGCGTGATCACGGACCCCCCGTGGCGGCGTCGCTGCTCGGCGACCACCGCGCGCACGAGAGGCTGCATCTGCGTGAGCGCCGTGCCGCCCACGCGCGCCGCGTCGGGATTGATGGAGTGCATGATGGCGCGGATCCGCTCCAGGCAGTGACGCGTCTGGTCTTTGATGACGTCCAGCTGGTGCATGGCGGCGGGCTGGTCGGCGAGCGCGCGCCGCAGGAGATTCGCGTACAGCTCCACCGTGGCCAGCGGCGACTTGAGCTCGTGCGCCATGGCGCTCGCGATCTGGCCGACCTCGGCGAAGCGCTGAGCCTCGGCGGCGCGGCGTTCCTCGGCGAGGGCGTCGGTGATGTCGGCGAAGAACAGCGCCGCGGCGCCGCCCTCGCCGAGGATGCTCACCGTGTAGCCGAGCGTGCGCGCGCCGGCGGGCGTGGGCGCCTCGATCTGGCGGCGCGTGGCGGCGCGGCCGCTACGCCGCGCTTCGCGCAAGATCGCCGCCAGGGCGGCGAGAGCCGGGGGCGCGGTGGCCAGCGCCTCGAGGTCGCGCCCGACCACAGCATCGACCTCCACGCCGAGGATACCTGCGGCCGCGGGGTTGTAGACGCCCACGCGGCCGTCGTCGTCCACGGCCATGGCCGCGGTCTGCACGTGCTGCAGCACAGTGCCGGCGAGCTCTTCGATGACGCGCCCTCTCTCCAGGCTGTGTGTGGCGCGGCCGGGACGCCGCACAGCAGCGTCGCCCGCCCTCCGTGAGATGGTATCGACAGATGGAGGCGAGGGCTTTAGGAGACGGCTTGCCTGGCGTCGTCGAGCTCGACGACGTCGGTGGTCTCGACAAGACGACGGGCGTCGTCGGGATCGAGCACGCCGGCGCCGTAGCGCTGCGTGTTGGCGGCGCCGGCGGCCAGCGCCTGACACAGGCATTCCGGAAGCTCGAGCTTCTCGAAGCGCGCGCTCACGAAGCCGGCGAGGAAGGCGTCGCCCGAGCCGACGGTGCTCACGACGCTCTGGAGCGGCGCGATGCGCGCCCGGAAGACGCGCTGGCGGCGGCCCACCTGGAAGCGCGCAACGCAGCCATACGGCGTCTTGATGATGGCGTTGCGCGCGCCCATGGCGCAGATGATGGCGGTGGCATCGACGATATCCTGATCGTCGTGAAACTCATGCCCGACAAGATCCTCGGCCTCGCGGAAGTTGGGGACCACGAGGTGCGGGCGGCCCTTCATGCCCAGGCGCAGCGGCTCACCGGCGCTGTCGAGCACGACGAAACACCGGTGGCGGCGCACTCGCCGCATGACGCCGGCATAGAAGTCCTCCTGCACCTTGCGGGGCAGCGAGCCGGCGAGCAGCACGAAGCGCGCACCCTTGGCGAGATACTCGATCTTCTCGAACAAGGCCGTGACCTCCGGCCCCGTGACCACCGGCCCGTACTCGATGACCTCGGTCTGGGTCATGGTGGTGGGGTCGACGACGGCGGTGGACGTACGCGACTCGCCGCCGATGTGCACGAAGTCGTTGAGCACGTTCTCGCGCTGCAGGCCCTCGACGATCTGCTGCCCGGCGCGGCCGCCCACGAGGCCCGTGGCGACCACCGGCTGGCCGAGCGCCTTGAGGGCGCGGGCGATGTTGACCCCCTTGCCGCCCGGCAGCGTGACGCTCTCTCTGGCGCGGTGCTTGAAGCCGGTCTGGAAGTTGGGCACCGTGAGTGTCTTGTCGACCGCGGCGTTGGCTGTGACGGTGATGATCACGGGGACGTCCCGGGAGCGGTTCGCTGGGCCTTCGTACGAAAGCCGGCGCACTACCCGCGCCGGCCTCATCCACGACATATTATAGCACCTTGCGCGGCCTTGACACCGCGCGGGCGCGGGGGTACGTTTCGTGAGCGTCAATCACGGCGCGTTCCTCGTTAGGTGAGGCTCCGACACACATAGAGGCCGTTGCCCGGAAACGTCCAGAGACGCCAACGGGTAGGACAGGCACTACCGGATCAAGGTTTTGCCCAAGACGGCTGAGGCCCTGACCTCTACGGTGTGTTGTGCTAAAGCTGGGACGAGTGAGGATCGCCCTCCTGCTGCGCGCACGGAGCCTTCCGCGAGGAGGGCTTTTGTGTGTCTCGAGGTCGACAGGCCGCGGAGGAGGTGAGGCCGGTGTTCTTTCTGAGCAAGCTGTTGGGCAGCCCCGTGCGGGACGTCGCCGACACGCCGGCCGGCACGGTGCACGACCTCGTGGTCACGACCGCCGGCCACGCGTACCCGCGGGTCACGGCCGTCGGCGTCCGCCGCCGCGGCAAGACCCTGTGTGCGGCGTGGCCGGACATCACCAGCTTCGAGGAATCGGGCACTTTGCTGCGCGTGCCCCGCGCCGCGCTGAGCGCGCGCGAGCTGCTGCCCGACGAGCTGCACCTCTCGGCGACCTTCCTCGACAAGCAGCTCATCGACACCGACGGCCGCAAGGTCATCCGCGTCAACGACATCCAGCTGCTGCGCATGGGGGCCGACGTACACGTCGTCGGCGTCGACATCTCGAGCAGCGCGATCCTGCGCCGCGTAGGGCTCGGCAAGATCAGCGAGCGCCTCGCCATGAGCCGCCAGAACCCGCGGCCGCACCTGATCGACTGGAAGGACGTCGATGTCAAGCACACCGACGACAGCTCGGTGCGCCTCGCGGTCCCCCGCACCAAGCTCGAGCTGCTCCACCCCGCCGACATCGCCGACCTCGTGCACGAACTGTCACCGGAGGAGCGGGCGGCCGTGCTCGACGCCCTCGAGGACGACCTGGCCGCCGACACCTTCGAGGAGCTGCACCCCTCGTACCAGGCGGCGCTGCTCCTCGATCTGCCGGACGACAAGGCCAGCGAGATCCTCAGCGAGATGTCGCCCGACGACGCCGCCGACCTGCTCGCCGACCTGCCCGACGACCGCCGCGCGCACTTCATCGCGATGATGGAGAAGGGCGACGCCGACGATATGCGCGAGCTGCTCAGCTACCCGGAGCACTCCGCCGGCGGCATCATGACCACCGAGTACGCCTGGGCGCGCCTCGACGACACCGCCGAGGAGGCTACGCAGAGACTGCGCGAGCAGGCCGAGCACGTGGAGACCGTCTACTACATCTACGTGGTCGACCGCTCCGAGCACCTGCGCGGCGTGTTCTCGCTGCGCGACCTGCTCACCACGCCGCTCGACAAGAAGGTCCGCGAGTTCATGACCGCGAACCCTGTGGCGGTGTCCACAGCGGCCTCCGAGGAAGAGATCACGGACGTGATCGCGAAGTACAACCTGCTCGCCCTGCCCGTCGTTGACGACGAGGGCGAGCTGCACGGCATCATCACCATCGACGATGCCATCGACCTGGTGCTTCCGCTCGCCTGGAAGAAGCGCCTGCCGAGGATCTTCCATTGAGGAGGCCTCGATGGCGCAGTCTCCACGGAGTGTAGGCCGCCGGCTGGCCGGCCGCATCGGCCGCAGCCGGCTGGCCATCTTCCTCGCGATCCTCGGGCCGGGCCTGATCTCGGCGGCCTCCGACAACGACGCCGGCGGCATCACCACCTGGTCGGTCATCGGCGCCCGCTACGGCTACAGCATGCTCTGGCTGCTCCTGCTCATCACGCCTATCCTCGCCGTCACGCAGGAGATGGGCGCGCGCATGGGCGCCGTGACCGGCAAGGGTCTGGCGGCGCTGATCCGCGAGAAGTTCAGCCTCAAGCTGACGGCGTTCGCGATGCTCGCCCTGCTCGTCGCCAACTTCGGCACGACCGTGGCGGAGTTCTCGGGCGTGGCTGCCGCGTTCAGCCTCGCCCACATCCCGCCGTGGCTGGCCGTGCCACCGGTCGCGGTGGGCGTCTGGCTGCTGGTGACGCGCGGCAACTATCGCAAGGTCGAGCGCGTCTTTCTGGCGCTCACGGCGGTGTACGTCGCCTACTTTGTCGCCGGCATGCTGGCGAAGCCCGACTGGGGGGCGGCGGTCCACGGCACTATCGTGCCCAAGGCCCAGATGAACAGCCTGTGGCTGCTCACGGCGATCGCCGCCATCGGCACGACGATCACGCCCTGGGGCCAGTTCTTCATCCAGGCCTACATCGTCGACAAGCGCATCTCGATCACCCGGTACGTCTACACCAAGGTGGAGGTCTTCATCGGCGCCGTGTTCACCGACGCCATCGACCTGTTCATCGTGCTGGCCTGCGCGGCCACCCTCTACAAGACCGGCATCGTCGTGGAGACGGCCCAGGACGCGGCCCGGGCGCTGGCGCCGCTCGCCGGCCGGGCCGCGTCGCTGCTCTTCGGTTTCGGCCTCCTGAACGTCTCCATCCTGGGAGCGTCGATCCTGCCGCTCACCACCGCCTACGCAGTGTGCGAGGCCTTCGGCTTCGAGAGCGGGCTCGACAAGAAGTGGGACGAGGCGCCGGTCTTCAACGGCCTGCTGTCGGCCTTCATCCTCGTGCCGGCGCTGGTCGCCATCATCCCCCACCTCCCGCTGGTGCAGGTGATGCTGCTCAGCCAGGACGTGAACGGGATCCTGCTGCCCATCATCCTCATCTACGTGCTCAAGATCATCAACGACCCGAAGATCATGGGCGAGCACGTCAACGGGCGCATCTACAACACCATCGCCTGGACGTTCTCGGTGGCCCTGATCGGGCTCTCGGTGACGCTGGTGGCGTCGCCGTTCATCTTCTGAGGCTCAGAAGGGCCTATCCCGGCAGGGATGTGCGTGCGGGGCGTTCGTTGACCGAGCGGGGCGGTCACGAGACGGTTCCCTCGTAGCCCAGCTACGTGGGGATCCGGGGAGGGGCCGCATCCGCGATGTGTCAACGGGCGCATCCGTGCGTGCAGACGTGGCGGGATAGGCCCTCAGGTGCCGTCCTCGCGCTCGTGGGAGCGCGGCTCGATGTGCACGAGCACGTCGGAGTTGGGCACGCACGCACGGATGTCGGCGGCGATGTGCTCGGCGGTCTCGTGCGCCGCGGCCACGGTCAGGGTCTCGTCGACGGTGATGTGCAGGTCGATGTGCCGCCGGCTTCCGGCCTGGCGGGCGCGCAGCTTGTGGTAGCCCCAGATGAGATCGCCGCGGTGCTCGGTGACGCAGCGGCGGATCTCCTCGAGCTCCGCCTCGGGCAGCGTCTGGTCGAGCAGCACCTTGGTGGACTGCACCACGAGCCGGTAGCCCGTGCTGATGATGAGCACGGCCACGGCGATAGCGGCGATGGGGTCGATCAGCTCCCAGCCGGTGAGCTTGACCAGCAGCAGACCGCCGGCCACGCCGAACGACGTGTAGACGTCGGTGAGCAGGTGGGCGGCGTCGGCCTCGAGCGCCGCCGACTGCGTGCGCCGGGCGACCGGGTAGAGCACCTTGCGCGAGACCACGAGGTTGACCACGCCGGAGACGACCATCACGCCGACGCCCAGCCAGATGTGGTCGATGTGCGGCGGGCCGTGGACGATCTTGAGGATGCCCTCGTAGATGATCACGCCGGCGGCGGCGATGATGAGCAGGGCCTCGATGACGCCGCTCAGGTTCTCGACCTTCTCGTGGCCGTAGTGATGGTGGAGGTCGGGCGGCACGGCGGCCTTGCGCACCGAGTAGAAAGCGATGATCGCGGCCACGAGGTCCGAGCCCGAGTGCAGGGCCTCCGAGATGATCGCGATGGAGCCCGACATGACGCCGGCCACGAGCTTGAAGGCGATCAGCGCCGAGTTGGAGGCGATGGAGACGGCCGCGGCCCGCGACTTGAGGCGGTGGTTGGTCAGGTCGCTGTGAGGGTCTCGCGCCCCAGGATCGTCAACCCCCATCGTGCAAGCCCTCCCGTCGCAACCCTTCGAGAAGGGCTCTGCCGGCCAGGGCGCGGTGGCTGGCCTGGTCCTTGTCGGCCTGTGGCCACTGGGCCACCGTGAGATCCGACCCCTCGGGGACGAAGACGGGGTCGTAGCCGAACCCGCCCGCACCGCGCGGCGCCGTGGCGATGGCCCCCCACCAGTGCCCCGTGGCCGTGTATTCTGTCAGGTCGGGGCCGATGGCGACAACAGAGCAGACGAAGCGCGCCCGGCGGGCGCGCGGGCCGGCGCAGCCGGCCATCTCGCGCAGGAGGCGCGCCACGTTGGCGGCGTCGGCGCCGGGCCCGTCCACGCCCGCGTAGCGGGCGCTGGTGACGCCCGGCGCCCACCCCAATGCTTCGACCTCGAGGCCGGAGTCGTCGGCGAGGTAGAAGAGGTCGGGCGGGCCGGCGGCCGCAGGCGGGCCGGCCGCAAGCGCCCGCGCCAGCCCGAGCGCCTTGTCGCGAACGTTGGCCGCGAACGACTCGACGTCTTCGGGGGGCAGCTCGACCCACGCCGGCATCTGCAGCACTTCGAACGGCGCCAGGATCTGCTGGAGCTCGCCGAGCTTGTGGCGGTTGCCGGTGGCCAGCATGAAGCGCACGCCGCCCGCCCTCAGCCCAGCGCCTCGACGGCCGCCGTTTGCGCGGCCGCCTGGGCGGCCGCTCCGGCGGCGGCCAGATCCAGCATCTCATCCAGCGTCTCGCGCGCGTACGGCTCGCCCTCGGCGGTGGCCTGCACCTCGACGAGCTTGCCCGCGCCGGTCATGACCACGTTCATGTCGATGGCGGCGGCGGAATCCTCCTCGTAATCCAGGTCGAGCAGCGTGCGGCCATCGACGACGCCCACGGAGATGGCGGACAGCGAGTCGAAGAGCGGCACTTCGTTCAGGCCGAGCAGGTCCTTGATCTTGAGCGCGACCTGATACACGGCCACGTAGGCGCCGGTGATGCCGGCGGTGCGCGTGCCACCGTCGGCCTGGAGCACGTCGCAGTCCACGGCGATGGTGCGCTCGCCGACGATGCCGAGGTCGACGACGCTGCGCAGGCTGCGGCCGATGAGCCGCTGGATCTCCATGGTGCGCCCGGACTGGCGCCCGCGCACCGCCTCGCGGGCGGTGCGCGTGGGCGTGGCCCCGGGCAGCATGCTGTACTCAGCGGTGAGCCAGCCGCGGCCGGAGCCGCGCAGCCAGCGGGGTACGCCGTCGCTGAGCGAGGCGGTGCAGAGCACGATCGTGTCGCCGAGCGCGATGCGCGCCGAGCCGGCGGCGAACTTGGCCACCGCCGGCTCGATGCTGAGCGGCCGCAGCTCGTCGGCGTTGCGTGTTGTCCTCAAGATGGTCCTCCCCGGCCGCCGCGGCGGCCTCGCGCGGCCATCAGGCCGCCGGTAGCGTGAGTCCGAACAGGTCGCCGCGGCGCTTGACGAGCACGAGCAGCGCGGCGCCGCCGGTGGCCATCACGGCTGCTTCACCGGCGGCCACCCAGACGGCGCTGGCCCAGAACGGCAGGTCCAGCACCAGCGCCAGCATGGCCCCGACGCCGAAACCATTGACGACCACGGGCGCCACGAGGGCCAGAAATCGCGGCCCGAGGCGATGCATCAGCGACGCCGCGACCAGCGTCAGCAGGGAGCCCATGACGACGTCGACGATCACCATCGGGCTGCCGAGGTTGCCCAGGGCCGTGCCCATCGTGAGGCCCACCACGGCCGCCGGATCGACGCAGGCGAACACCAGCAGAGCCTCGGAGACGCGGAACTGCAGCGGCCCGTACGACAACGCATTGAGACCGGGCGCCAGGGTGAGAACCGCGTAGAGCGCGGCGTACAGCGCGGCGCGCACGAGCAGGCGGGCGCTCATGGCGCGACGAGGGCGCCCAAGGCGTCGAGCGAGAGCTTGCGGACGCGCGTGAGCGGCATCTGCAGAAAGCGCGCGCCGACGCTGCGAAAAGCCTCGACGTCGCCGGTGGCGTAGAAGCGGTACGAGCCCACGCGGTCGTCGGCGGGTCTGGCGAGGCCCCGCCGCCGGAGGATGCCTTCGACCTCCAGGGCGATCTCGGTGGCCGGGTTGACGAGCGTGACGTCGCGCCCCAGAAAGCGCTGCAGCATGGGCGCGATGAGCGGGTAGTGCGTGCAGCCCATGATGACGACGTCCGGGCGCTTTGCCTTCAGCGGCGCGGTGAAGCCGCGCACCGCGTCGGCGAGCGCCTGGCTGGCCACGTCGCCGTCCTCGATGAACGAGACGAGGCCGGGGCAGGCCTGCTGATACACCTCGGCGCCCTCGTCCAGACTGCGGATGGCGCGCGGGTAGGCGCCGCTGGCCACGGTGGCCGCGGTGGCGAGCACGCCGATGCGGCGGTACCGCGACGTCTGCACCGCCGCCCGCGCGCCCGGCATGACCACGCCCACGATGGGCGTGGAGAAGCGCTCCTGCAACAGCGGCAGCGCCGCCGAGGTGGCCGAGTAGCAGGCCACGACGACCAGCTTGACCGGCACGGTCTCCAGAAACGCCGTGAGCTGCCGCGCATAGACCTCGAGCTCCGCGCGGGACTTCTCGCCGTAGGGGAAGCGCGCCGTGTCGCCGACGTAGGCGAAGTTCTCGCCGGGCAGGGTGACCAGGCATTCGTGGAGCACGGTGAGACCGCCCATGCCCGAGTCGAACATGCCGATGGGCAGGGCGGCGGGGTCGTGAGTGTCTGTGGAGGGGCTGGTCATGGGCGCGGGGCGCCGGGACGGCGCCCCGGTAGTATCCCCCACCGCGCGCGGCGCTGTCCAGATGGGCCGGGCGCCTCGCCGGCGCCTCGCCGGCGCCGTTGCCCGCGCAGACAACGCCAGAAGTCAAGTGGCGGCGTTGCCGTTCCGATAGAGCTCGTGAGAGAGGAGGCGGACCCGGGCGGCGCCGGGGCGCGGATATGAGCAACGACGAAGATCAGCGGATGGAGCTCTTCATCTTCCCCGACGGCACTGCCGTCGAGGTGATCGTGTTCGCGCCGGCGAGCACCCCATCGCAGGCCTCTTCCGCTCCGGCGCGCGCGCGCGCCGCCGGCCCGGCCGCGCGAGAGGCGCAGACCGACGCCAAGCCTACGGCGACGCAAGCGCCGCCGCCCGTCGGGCAGGAGCCGCGCGGAGCGGCCCACGAGTGCCCCCTCTGCGGCTGCGACCTCGTGCATCCGCTGGACTGGGAGCGCAACCGTGAGGCGAGCTGGAACCTCGTGCTGCGCTGCCCCAACTGCGAGACGCAGCGCCGCGTCGTCCTCGGCCGCGAGGGCGTCGAAGCCTTCAATCGCGAGATCTACCTCGGCGCCAAAGTGCTGGCCCGCGAGGCCGACGCCATGACCAGGCGCAACTTCGCGGAGGAGGCGGCGAAGCTCGTCGAGGCCCTGGCTCTCGACCTCATCCTGCCGATGGATTTCTAGCGGCTCCCCCGCCGCTGTTCGTCAACCAGACCCCCGCGACGACCACCACAGCAGCCACCGCCTGCCCCGGCGTGAAGCGCTCGCCGAGCAGCGCGTAGGCGCCGGCCACGGCGACGATGGGCGTCAGGTTGATGAACACGGCCACCTCGCTCGCGGCGATGAAGCGGAACGCGTAGTTGAGCAGCAGGAAGGCCGTGATGGAGCACACCATCGTGAGAAACAGCAGCCCGCCGGCCGCGGCGGGCGTCGGCTGCCGCACGCCCACGAGCAGAGCTTCCGCGACCGCGAGCGGGAGCATGAACAGCGCCCCGAAGAGGTTCTGAAAGGTCGTCACGAAGAGCGCGGGGCGACTCACCATCATGCGCCGGGCAAGGATGCTGTACACGCCCGCCGACAGCGAGGCGGCGAGCACCAGGAGGTTGCCGACGAGGGGGCCGGCAAGCCCGCCGCTCTCGCCGCCCGCGCCGCTCCCGCCGCCCGCGGCGCCGCCGAGCAGCACCAGCGCGGCGATGCCGGCGAATGAGAGCGCGATGCCCGCCCACTGCCGCGCCGTGGTGCGCTCGCGCAGGGTGAACGCGTTCAGGATGACGACGAACAGCGGGATCGTGGCGATGAGGATGGCGGCCTCGGAAGCGCTGGTGCGGGCGATCCCCAGGTTCTCGAAGCTGAAGTACACGGTGAGCGAGACAAAGCCCAGCAGCGCGAGGCGGCCGAGCTCCGCGCGTGAGACCCGCACGCGGCCGAAGCGCAGCCGCCACACCACCCAGAGGATGCCTCCGGCAAGGGCGAAGCGGAGCAGCGCGAGCAGCAGCGGCTCGAAGCCTCGCAGGGCGTACTTGGTGGCCACGAACGAGAGCCCGAAGGCCACGGTCATGCCCACGGCGGCGGCGTAGGCCGAGGCGGGAGGGCGCGAGTGCATGCGGCAAGACCAGCGCAGGGTCAGGGGGTGCGCGGACGCGGTGAGGGAAGGTGGTGCACGGTCGAGTCCCTCGACGTGGCGTTGACGCTACAGAGGCCGATGGCCTATTCCGCGCACACCGAGCGCAACGAGCCTTTCGACCAGGCGCTGCGTATCGATGTCCTGCACCCTGCAGGCGTCCGCGTTCGCAAGCGCGGCGCCCACACCGACGCTCTGCCCCATCGCCATGCACTGCGGCATGCCTCTCCCTGTCGCGAATGCCTTGGCGTCCACGGACCGCGCCCGCCCGGCGAACAAGAGGTTCTTGATCTTCTGTGGGACCAGCGTCCGAAACGGGATGGTGTAGTACTCACCCTGCGGCAGCGCCGCCTCATGCGAATAGTGGCTCGTGCTCTCGTCTCTGAAGACCTCATCCAGAGGGCTGTCACAAGCCACGATCCCGTCTTCGAACCTGGTCGCTGCCGCCACATCCGCGAAAGTCAATCGATACAGACCCTCCAGCCTCCGGGTTTCGCGGACGCCTACCGTCGGCCCAACGTAGCTCAGATGGCTCTTCTCGAAGCCCGGCATCTCTTCCCTGCAGAACCTCGCCAGATGCATCACCTGGCGCCGTGCTTCTTGCGTTCCCCTCGCCACGCTACGACTGTGGGTCCCATCGACACCTGTCACGGTGACCGTATTGAAGAACACCGTGCCGTCTCTGAACCCTTTGAGCATATATATCTGCGGAAGTGTTCCTGGTAGTCTGCCTTCTGCGATCCCCATCTCTGCATATCTCGTAAAGTAGGGGTCTGAGCTCTCTGCGAATGCTCTATCCCAGTCTACATTCTCCATGAAGAACGTAAGGGTGGCGCCCATCATCAGGCCTTTGTTGTCACCCAGTTGACTTGGCACACCGGCTGCCGCGGCAACGTCTCCGTTCCCCGTACAATCGATGTACATTCTGGAGACAAAGTCGTCGCATCCTTGCGCGTGTACGACTTCCACACGACTGATGGAATCATCTGCTACGTGCGTATTGCAGGGGATATGATTGAAGAGCACTTCAACGCCTGCTTCGGCGAGCATGTCATACAGAGCAGAGAGCGCGTATTCGTAGTCATACACCACTTCATCGCCGAAGTTCGCCAGGCTGCACGCTCTGCGTTCCGCCACCGGCGGATCGTGATGATAGAGGCGGCTCACGAGCTCCTCGAAAAACCCGCCGATGCTCTTGTCGCAGGGGTATCCTGACCCCAACATCATGCCGGGACAGGATGACATGACGCCACCGACCACGTTCTGCAGTTCGATCAAGTAGACCTTCTGCTGCTCTCTTGCAGCGGCAATGGCGGCGGCGATGCCTGCTGGACCTGCGCCAAAGACCACGACGTCCGCCTCATACGTGGTGCGAAAAGGTTTCACGATCACTCCCTGCTTTCACTCATGCCCAAGACGCTCCCGCGGTTCAGAAGATCCGCACCCCCTGATTCTTGAGCGCGCTCTGGACTCGTGCGATGTCCACCGGGCTCGTGCTCCCGCCGTCCCTGAGAGGCACGGCGGCGGCCACACCGGCCGCCTGCCCCGTCACGGTACAGCACATCTGACCGCGGATCGCGGCGTGCGAAACCTTGTCGCCGGCGACGCAGCGCCCAGCGACCAGCAGGTTCCCGACGTCCCGCGGAACGAGGATCCCGTAGGGCGCCTGGAAGTAGCGACCCGTGGTGGGCGGGCTGAGGACGCCGTACCC
>Ga0194043_1001472_pt1 | contig 13231 bp, 12 predicted proteins | sample JunL4415m_MetaG_FD_161274 | JGI IMG/M metagenome (GOLD analysis project Ga0194043, IMG submission 161274) | Anoxic zone freshwater microbial communities from boreal shield lake in IISD Experimental Lakes Area, Ontario, Canada - Jun2016-L442-15m | ecosystem: Environmental > Aquatic > Freshwater >...
TGTCAATCTTGTGTCCAACAATTCCGAGCAGAGCAGGAAGTAGTGTTACTGCGGCTGCCATTGAAATTAGCACTGACAATGCGGCTGCAACTGCCACGCCACGAAGTGAGCTGATTCCAACTGAGATGAGACCAAGGATTGAAATGCAAACTGTAATCCCGGCAAATATAACCGATCTGCCGGAAGTTAGTAATGACCTTGTAATTGAATCCTGAACAGATTTACCTGCGTGTAGTTCCTGTCTAAATCTCGTAACAATAAACAATGCGTAGTCAATACCCACACCTAACCCCATGAGTGAGGCAAGAGTTGGCGCAAATTGAGCAGTTGTAATTGCATGGCTTACAAGTGCGACGCTGCCAGTCAAAATAACTAAGCTTAAAACTGCGACAAGTAGCGGAATAGCTGTTGCAGTTATAGAACCAAAAGTTATTAAAAGTACCAATGCAGCTGCCAATAAGGCAAAGCCTTCAGATGATGAAATCGGTGTTTGGGTAGCCCGCTCTACTGAAGCTCCTGAGAATTCAATCTGCAGGTGGGAACTCTTGAAACTTTGGCCTTGTGAAATTAATTCGTTAATTGCACCGCTGGGAAGGTCACGTCCAGAAGCGTTCAAATTAATTTTGGAGTAGGCCACAGTTCCATCAGCGCTCACCGAACGAGAATTGATATCAAAAGGCGATTTAGCCTCTGATACATAACTCAATTTGCTCAATTTGGCCAAGACCGGATCGGTATCTGCTGCCGTTAATTTTTCATTATCTTTACTGCCAAAAACTATTTGCACGCTTGAGCCAGTAGTAGAGCCTTGGCCCTGACTACTTGCCATCAGCTCCTGTGCGATTTCACTTTCAGAGTTCGGAAGAGAAATCGAATCACTGTATGAAGTTCCCATACTCTGACTAATTAAGGAGATGCCTATAGCAAGTGCAACCCATGCAAGTACTGTGATTTTCCTGTACTTAATTACCAGGCCACTTAACGACTGCATTTTTTATCCTTAAGGTTTCGCTTGAATGCCTAGTGCATCAAGAAGTACAGCTTCTGTTACGCCAAGCTTCTTTGCTGCAGCTGCCGTATCTGGTGGCATTGTTGTTCCAAAGGCTGCCTTCAGTGCGTCTTCTGTAATGCCAAGTTTTTTGGCTGCTGCTGCTGTATCAGGCATTGGCATTCCCCCTCCGCCCATAGGAGGCATCGCCTGAATCTGACTTGCATCTACTTCTCCGTGGAAACATGCAATTGATGAGCGAGCATCTAATGTTGCTAGAAGCACATAGTGATAAATACCTTTTGGGAATTCTGGTGTGGCGCTATTTATGCCATTGCACTTGTCCAAATTCTTAGCTGTTACTTGCTTACCCTTGTTGTCACGGTCGCCATAGATTGGAAATCCATCCAAAGCAAAACCGATAATGTGAGATGGCTTTGAAACCTTATCTACCTTTGCAGTTACACAACTTGGAAGCCCGTGATAGTGGTAAGCACCAATACCTGGGGTTGGATGACCGGTGCACTTATCTACGAAAGAAGCAGTGATTCCAGCCGAATTCGTGATGGTGAAGTTATTGGCCATGGCCACAGTTTTCCCGTCTCCTTCAAAAGGGTTATAGAGAACTGCCCCAGAGATCATTACGCCGATAGAACCAAGTGATGTATTGGTAACTTTGGAGGAATACTTTGGTGTGGTTGGGATTGTGAAATTATAAGTCTGGGCTTTGGTTGGATCGGCGATTATGTTGGCTGTGGTTGCATCTGGCACAACTACCCCTGCATTAGGAACTGCGTAGTAGGCATCTCTGGCATGGTTTGGAATGCCAGTTGGTTGCATAAGTACAGAGCTCTTTGAATAAGTCAGTTTGACCGTTGGATTCCACTTAGCAGCTTTAATGGCGCTAGAAGTTGCAACAGACTTGGGAGTATTTGCAGCACTAGCGGCATAAAAGACAACGCCATTAAGAGCTATTACAGCGATTCCGGTCAAAGCGATTACTAACTTCTTCATTCTTAAACTCTCTTTTCTAATTAGGGTAGTTGATAGATGTTTTGTAAAAACGTAGGAATTACTCTCTATTTTGAAAGCTCTAAGTAAATAAGTGGGCCAAGTGATTCATACCATTTTTCATAGCCTGTGTTATTTAAATGCAGCCCAAAAGTATCTGGATCCTCGCAATACTCTAATTCGAGTATGTTCTGTTCGCTATTTTTTAAAAGTGAAAATACATCGTGATATATAAAGCCCAATTTCTCCAGCTCCGGACGAATTTTTGCATTCACTTCGATCATACTTTGTGAGAATTCATCACTTCTGGGTGTGAGAGAGTGCCAAATGACAGGAATCTGGGCCAAATTCGCTTTTAACTTCTTAGCGACATTGAGGATGTTTTGAATCACCTTTTCTTCGGTGTATCGATGTTTTCCAAAATCATTTGTACCTATCATCACAATTAGAAGCTCTGGTTGTGATGCAACTATGTCATCCACAAGCACGTCCATATCAGATGTTGTGTGTCCTGGAAAAGCAAAATTAGTCACGTAGTGCTCGGGCAGCCAGTATTGCCAAGGACCTCCATGGACAATGCTGTCGCCGGCAAAAACAATTCTTCTCTTCATTAAAGCCCTTCCTTAAGCCAGAAATCCAAAGCCGCAGGAGCGTACTTCGCCCATGTTGCATTTGAATGTGCGCCATTTTTAAGGACGCGTGAAACTAGGTTTGAATTTTGTTTATAGCCTCGAGATTTTATTAACGCGTCAGCCAGATCTTGAGGACCTTCATAAAGAGCATCGAGGCCTTTAGTTCCACGACTCATCCACAACTTGTGTTTTCCTGGTTCAGGAAATTCGGACATCATTTTCCTTGCCAAAGACTCTCCACCAATGACCCAGTGGGGTGAGAAACTTAGAGCCGTTCTAAAGAAATCTGGCTTCTGAATAGCAGCGTAAATAGTTGTCAATCCGCCCATGCTTGCACCAATAATTGCCGTACTTTCAGGGGAAATATCCTGGCCCAGGCGTGAAGCAATTTCAGGGACGATGGTTTCTGTTATTACATCAATTAGTTCATTGGAATTTAATTCTTGTAGGAAACTTTCTACTGGAAGGTTATATAGACCGTAGCTTTCGATCATCCAATCTTCTTTTTTACTCATGAAATTCTGGGGTGTGTACTCCTTAAGGCGTCCTAATTTATCCTGCTGATATGGCGTGTGATAAACACATATGACAGTTGGAGGATTCAGATTGTATTTAAGAGCAACATTCTGTACTGACTGAGCAAGCTCCCATGTTGCTCTTTGATGCGGATTAATACCAATATTTCTCTTATCAAGAACATTCTGTCCGTCATGCGCAACAATAATGTGACGACTAGGATTTTTAGGCGCCCAATAATCGACAGTTCGATCACCAAAGCGAACCTTTTTTACGGTTCCAGAAACTCCTCGTACTTGGAACTCCTCTATGTCAATCATTTCTATTTCAGCCCTTCGTCGATCCGCTGACAAGGCCAGAAACAAGATGCTTTTGAAGGAAGATAAAGAGAGTGAGCACGGGAATTGTTGCAAGTAGTGCGCCCGCCGTGAAGGGTCCCCAGTTCTTTCCATAGTTGCCATAAATGAATTGCTGTAGACCGACTGCAATAGTCATTTTGTCGCCATTAAGTCCTAAAATCACAGAGGTGATTAAATACTCATTGAGAATCCCAATGAAAGAAAGTAAAAACGTTACAACGAAAATAGGCGTAGCAAGAGGAATAATTATTTTCGAAAAGATCGCAAAGTGACCAGCACCATCGATTTTTGCTGCTTCATCTATTTCTGTGGGCAAAGTGTCGAAGAAGCTCTTTAACATCCATGTATTGACTCCAAGAGCCGAACCAGCAAATATCAAAATCAATGGAAGTTGATGACCCAAGCCTAAGAAAACAAAGGACTTGCCAAAAGTATTGATAATCAAAAACAAGGTTGTGGCTGCAAGAAGTTGTGGGAACATTTGAACAATTAGAATAGTTGTGAGTGTTAACTTTCGTCCTTTGAACCGATGGCGACTTAGAGAATAAGCAGCTAAAGCTCCAATGATTACCTGCAATGCGGCTGCAGATAAGGCAACAACCATTGAATTTCTCGCCCATACCAAGAAGGGCTTTTCAGAGTTTGAAAATAGTTGCTCAAAATTCGCAAGTCCCTTATGCATTGGAATCAATTGTTGTGTACTCAGTTGTCCGGTTACATCAAAAGCACCTGAAATCATCCAGACAAGAGGAAAAACTGAAAATGCGATGACCACTACACCAACAAGGTGGCGCCAAAGGACCTTCTTCATCCAGAATCGGAGCTTTCGTTTATTAAAGGTTTTTAAAGTGTTCATCTAACTTATCTCTTCCATTGTTTTCATTTTACGTAATCCGTAAATTGAAATTAGGCCAACCAAAATGAAATTGAGAATTGAAAGTGCGCTAGCTAGTCCGTAGTTGTTGCCTCCTGCGCTGTTGAAGGCGAGCTTGTAGGTGTATGAAATGAGAATATCTGTTGCACCTGCGTTTCCATTTGAATTTGAAAATGTTGGTCCACCACCGGTCAAAAGGTAAATCGCACCAAAGTTGTTGAGGGCCATGGCAATTGAAGCAACAAGTAACGGTCCAAGCGTTCGGACAACCAACGGTAATTTGATTTGGGTGAAGGACTTCAGCGGTGAAGCTCCATCGATTTCTGCAGCTTCCAGAATTTCTCCAGGAATCGCCTGAATAGCTCCCGTGGCAATTAAGAACATATAAGGGAACACTGACCAAAGTTCTACGATCAAAACAGCCAAACGCGCCCACCATGGATGAGTTAGCCAAGGCGTTGAAATGTGAAAAAGCCGATCGATGACTCCTGTTTCTGCTGTGAATAGACCCGCCCACACAAGCACCGAAAGAACGCTTGGTATCGCTAATGGGACGATGAAAATTGTTCGGTAGATTCTCTTGGAACGAAGATGTGGTGAGTTGAAAATTAACGCCAAAATAAGCCCGACGAGGAAACCTACGAACACCACGAGAAAAGCATTCACAAAAGTCCAGATTAAAACGGCGACGAGCGGACGTCGGATTTCCTTATCGGTAATGATTGATGTGAAGTTCTTCCAGCCGACATTTGCCTTCCAACCCGGGTAAAGAATATCGCCATTGGAGCTTTGCATCTGGCCATTGCCATTCGGTGTATATGTCTCCCCCGAAAAGGTATTTGTCAGCCGATCTTCTTTAAAGTCATATTTAAAGGCCGAAGAAGAAGCCTCAAGAATTTCTAAATCCTGGGGCTGAAATGAAACCCCAGAATCAATAGTTACAGAGATGTTCTGAAGCTCATTTACGTAATTAGAAGCATTGGATGTTGCAACGGTTTCAAAACCTTCAATGTTTGGTACCGAGCCAGTCATTTCATATTCAGAGGAATTCCCTTGAATTTGCTTCACTTGATCTGAATTTCCTAGCCAAAATGTAGATTGAGGATACTCAAATAGAATGAAGACTTTTTTGGAACTCTTCTCAATTAACGTTGTGTAACGTATCGAATCGACGGTTTCTATCGGTACTTTTGAGTCATCCAAAATTGCCAATATGGCCTGATCCTTAGAGAGTTGATGCCCATTTGAATCATTGGTAAATGCAACTGCACCAGAGTAAAAAGCTGGGTATATATGGAATAGACACAAAAGCAAAACACCAGGAAGTAAGTATTTTCCAGGTGTCTTTTTGCTTACAGAGTAAGTAAAAAAGATTAGGGCTGCAGAGATCACAAAAAAAGTAGCTAGGAACCAAGCTTTATCGTTAAGGAACCGAACACCCATTAAAAGTATTAGAAATGCAATCAAGAAAGAAATTAGGTACTTAGAGGCGCGCAGTGCCCATGTATTTTTCAATTGCAGCCGCCTCATTTCTATTCTTACTGTAATGAATTAAAAAGGAAAACGCTGAAAAAGGATCCCGGATCAAACCCTCACCATCCGGGACCCCTTTTTTCAACAGATTTAGCTGCCTAGGGAAGTTTTCAAGTTATTTGATGCCGCTTCCATCGCTGCACCAAACTTGGCTTTTCCGCTTGCCCAATCTGCAAAAGCACCATTCCAATATGTCCAAACATTGTTCATTTCAGCAACGTTTGGCATCGGAATACAAACAGCACCGTACGCACCGAATTTACCAGCGACGCTGTTTGGATTAATTGATTTAGCTGCTTCAATGTTTGCTGGATAGCTATTATTGGCAGTTGTAATTGCCGTGCTAAATGCAGCTGATTGAACAACTTCTACCAAATACTGCTTTGCAAGAAACTTATTCTTAGCGTAGCGATTTAGGTATACAGCTGTAACTCCACTAAATGAGCGAGCAGTTCCACCGTTTATAGATGGAATAGCAGAAATCTCGTACTTAACTCCAGCCTTGTCTAGACCGGCAATTGACCAAGGTCCAACGATCGAATAAGGAGCTTTGCCATTAGTGAAGTTGGATCCATCATATGTATTTGACTTGTCAAACAATTTTGCAGCAAGCCACGTGTCCATTAATGAAGCATTCTTTGCAAGGGTCTTTGTGTAGAGCCCGACATTCTTCGTATTTATGTAATTACCGCTCTTGTTCTCAAAGACATATCCGCCAATGGAATCAAAGAATGGTTGCATGAAATATCCATCAAGGTGAGTCACGATTCCAACGTTTGCTTTACCTGATGAAATCAGTGAGGAAGCTGTGCTCTCTAGTTCTTTCCACGTTTTTGGTGCACCTGATGGAACCAAAGCTAAGTTAGTAGCAAGGGCAATATTGCTTACTGCAATTGGGATTCCCCATTGATGATAATTAAAAGTCACACCTGACATCACTGCCGATGGATAGGCAGATTTGTTAATTACTGAACTCAGTGAAGTAACAACACCTGACTTAACTAGTGAACCTGTGTTGTCATGTGTTGCCGTAAATAGATCAGGCCCGGCACCTGCTGGACCAAGCTTGCTCAAACCGCAGTCGCCAAGACCGCACTTTGCGACGATATTGACTGTTACGCCATTCTTGGCAGCCCACGCAGCAGAAGCAGCTTTATATGTTGCTTCCTCACCTGAGTTAACCCACACGGTGATTGAACCAGCAGCTTGTGCTGGCACCATCGAACCGAAAATTACTAGCGAAACACCTAGGAGAAACACTCCCAAACGTTGCATCTTCATAAATCCCCCTAATTTTCAAATCGTCGACGCGCGTCGACTGTGATGTAATGTACATAGGCAAGAAGGCGGAGTCAAGAGAACTTGGCCAAATTTCACGAGAGGATGTGTCGGTGGCAACTCGAGCAGATATCGCCAAATTAGCTGGTGTCTCCGAAAGTACGGTTTCCTACGCGCTCTCGGGAAAGCGCCCGATAAGCGAGAAGACTAAGAACCGCGTGTTGGCTGCCGTAGAAGAATTGGAATACAAGTCTAATTACGCAGCGGCCGCCTTGGCAGGTGGTTTGCCACGAATGGTGACGATGATGACATCCAATCTCTTTCTGACGCCTCCATCTCGAATTGATGGCGCTCTCGTCGACGGAATTGTCGACGGAGTGAGAGAGCGAGGGTTTCATAGCGTAATTTGGCCAATCTCAAATGATGACGATTCGGATGTTCCGGTACTTCTGCAATTGAATTTTTCCGGAGGCGTAATTTTGATGAATGTTGTGGAGAATGACCCGCGAGTGCATTTGCTCAATCGAAAAAATGTACCTTTTGTCGTACTAGGCCGAACGAATGTTGGATTTACATATAACTTTGTTGATCGTGATTTTGAAGCTGTCTACACGCTTGCACTCACAAAGTTTAAAGACTTAGGGCACACGCAGATTGGAGTTCTCTCCGCGGACGTTGTGCTCAATCCCCTCCTGAAGAAAATTGCGGCCAAGCTTAAGCTAAAACTAGAGCTGTTAAATTGTGTAAATACAATGGATGGAGGGGCTGCGGTTGCAAAGAATTTCAAGAAGAACCATCCAGCGGTGACTGGGATTATCTCTCTGCTAGACATTGCCGTAGTTGGATTTGTTAACTCCTCTACTAATTTTGGATTATCAATTCCGAGCGATGTTTCCATAATCGGCGTGAATATGCTTGAAGAACAAGCAGTTTCCAGTACTCCCCAGATCTCGACGATTGCCTTTAATGCCTATGAGATGGCCAAATCCTGTGGACATATTATGGTCGATTCAATTGAAGCTGGGAAGAATAGTAAGAAGAAAAAGACAAGTGAATTATGGATTGGTGATTATATGGAAAGAGATTCCACAGCAATAGCGAGAGGGGGGAAGTGATCATGAAGAGAAAGACACAATCTCAAAACATCCCCCACCATGATGGCAGCGAGCTCTATGTCAGTAATATCGCACCTAAAATTGGCGACAAAGTTAAGTTAAGGGTTCGGATTCCCAATCAGTACTCTTTTCAAGAAGCTTTCGTGCGGGTATATGAAGATGCAGAGCCTCGCACATATAAGTTAAAAGCTGGTAAAAAGCTCCACAGTGAAACTTGGTACGAAGTATCAATCACGATTCACAATATTCACACTATCTACAGATTTGTTTTTATAGGTAATGGAAAGTACGAGTGGCTCAATGCTTATGGTCTAACTAACCATGATGTGCACAGCAATAATGATTTTCAAATAGTTGCTATTCCCGATAATCCAGAGTGGATTCACTCATCAGTGTTCTATCAAATTTTCCCAGATCGCTTTGCGCGTTCGGGCACAATAAATGAATTACCAGATTGGGCTTATCCGCGCGATTGGAATGAATTGCCACGTGGTCGCAGCAAATTCACCGGCAAAGAGTTATATGGTGGAGATCTGCTTGGAGTTCAAGAGCAATTGGATTATGTTTCTGATCTCGGAGTAAATGGAATTTACTTCACTCCAATGTTTCCTTCTCAATCAAATCATCGTTATGACGCCACAAGCTTTGATTGCATAGATCCAATTCTTGGCGGAGACAAGGCCTTTCAATCATTAATTAGGATTGCAAAAAGAAAGAAGATTCGAATACTCGGAGATTTAACTTCAAATCATTGCGGCGAAGGTCACGAGTGGTTAGCTAAGGCTAAGAATAATCCCAAAGCAAAGGAACGTTCGTACTTCTATTGGGATAAGAAGATTAAGTGGGGCTATGTGGGCTGGTACGGATTACAGTCCTTACCGAAATTGAATTACTCATCCAAGGCACTGCGAAATGCAATGTACGGTGCAAAGAATTCAATCGTTAAGAAGTGGTTGTCCCCGCAGTTCGGTATGGCGGGCTGGCGAGTTGACGTTGGCAATATGACCGGAGTCCAAGGTCCAGATAATTTTCATACTGAAGTTATGCATGGAATCAGAGCAGCAATGCAAGAAGTAAATCCAGATACCTGGCTTGTTGCCGAAAATGGTGATTTCAAAGCTAGCGATCTCAATGGGCTAGGGTGGCAAGGCGCCATGAATTACCAAGGCTTCATGCGTCCCTTTTGGAATTGGATCAACAAAAATCCAGAGATCACTGGTGGATTTCAAGGACTTCCTTTTGCCATGCCAAAAATAAATGGAGGGCAGTTAGTCGCCTCAATCCAAGAATTTAATGCCTCAATCCCATGGCGATCTCTCACTGCAAGCATGTTGTTGCTAGATTCCCACGATACTGCTCGATTTAGAACAGTTGTCCTAGGTGATAAGAATGCCCACATCGCTGGGATGGTAATGATGCTTACTTATCCAGGCGTGCCTTCAATTTTTGCAGGAGATGAAATTGGCCTTGAAGGATCTTGGGGTGAAGATTCGCGCCGCACAATCAACTGGGAAGATCGATCACAATGGGATTACGAGTTTCTGGCAGAAGTTAAGAAATTAGTCGCACTACGTAAGTCACACGATGCTCTGATAAGCGGAGGATTGCGTTGGGTTGCGGCAGAAGATGACTACATTGCATACCTTAGAGAATCGAAGAAGGAGGCAATACTTATAGTTATTTCTCGAAAAGCCATCTCTGCGAAAATCGATGTGGGAAGTTTTGGCTATTCCGTTGCCAAGACTCTCTACGGTAAAGAATCAAGTGGCCAAGTTGTTTCGATCAAATCTAAAGGGGCAACTGCAGGAGTTTGGCTTCTAAAAGCATAAAGAAGAGTCGCCCTATAAGCCGGAAAATTTCACTCCCGGCCTAAATTCCAGGATTTCCCATACTTCTCCCCATACAAAGTTGTAAACATTTGTATGAACTTTTATAAGTTAGCCCCCGCAGGTGGGGTTATTGGGAACAACTCAATGTCCCAGAGCTTGGCCAGTGGAAGCGAGTAAATGGTCTCTAAGGCGCTTTGATCATCTTGACCAAATGCTTCGATAAAGACTGTTCGTTTTGGCATAGCAACTTTAATGACACCGATAAGACCTTGCTCTTCTAGTAACTTCGCCTGCGCTTGTTCAGCCGGAATCAGTGCTCGAATTTCCTCTTGTGTAACGCCTTCTTTAAAAGTGGCAACGACCATATAGCTATTCATTGGGGAGCTCTTTTCTTAATCTGCTTATTACTTGACATATCAAGTATATCTGATTTACTTCACTCATGGCGCAAAAAGGTATGAAGGAGCTGGATTCAAAAGCCTGGCGTGCATTCCATAAAATCGGCACCAGTCTTCTTCCTCATCTCGGGCGACAAATAACAAACCACTCTGGAATTTCTGGGGCGGAATACGTAGTCCTCGTCGCACTTTCTGAATTGCAAGTCCCAAGCGTGAACCTGAACCGACTTGCAAATGGACTTGGTTGGGAAATTAGTCGAATGTCTCATCAGATTTCGAGGATGGAAGAGACTGGTTTAGTTAAAAAATCTAGAAATGCAGATGATTCTCGTTGCTTCGATGTCTCCATTACTGCCAAAGGAAGAAAAATTGCTGAAGCGGCCATTCCTTTACAGTCCAAAGAAATCAACCATTGCTTTAGCGAAGTGCTAACACAGGCCCAGATGAAGGCATTGATCGAAATATCTGAGGCAATCTCTAATCATATGAAGAAAAACCATCCACTCAACAAGAAGGAAAATAGACATGACACAGTCACTCAACGTTCGTAAATTTGCAGGTTATGCAGCAATTGCTGCAATTGTTAACTCGATCATTTTTCTAATCGCCAAAAGCGCCGATGCAACAATGGTTGTAAATCAGGGTGGATCTCAGGAAATCGCTCTACCTATGGTCTTAGCTTCTACTTTATTTGGACTTGTTGTTGCGGCATTCATCGTCTCTCGCATTGGAAAGAAATCACAAGGCTTTCTATCTAAGTCACCGATCATTGGTCTCGTGTTTGGCATTGTGACCGCTGCTGCCCCATTTAGCGCTTCAGATGATTCAAAGACTGCATTGGCTTTGGCTTCAATGCATGTCGTTGCTGGTGTGACTTGGTATCTAGGAGCAAAGCGATCAATTAAATAAAGAAGAGTCGCCCTATAAGCCGGATGTACCAGGATCCTGTTCAAAAAGCGGAATTGTCCGCAAATCTGCCCGCTAATTTTTACAAACGGAAACTAATATCCGGGTGCTATTTATGGTCTGGCTGTAATTCCTAGTGCATCAAGAAGTACAGCTTCCGTTACACCTAACTTCTTGGCTGCTGCAGCGATATCTGGTGGCATAGTTGTTCCAAAGGCTGCCTTCAAGGCGTCTTCAGTAATGCCAAGTTTCTTAGCTGCTGCTGCTGTATCAGGCATGGGCATTCCCCCTCCGCCCATAGGAGGCATCGCCTGAATCTGACTTGCATCTACTTCTCCATGGAAGCAAGCAATTGATGAGCGAGCATCTAACGTTGCTAGAAGCACATAGTGATAAATACCTTTTGGGAATTCTGGCGTGGCGCTATTTATGCCATTGCACTTATCCAAATTCTTAGCTGTTACTTGCTTACCCTTTGCGTCGCGATCTCCATAAATTGGGAAACCATCGAGGGCAAAACCGATTATGTGAGATGGCTTTGAAACCTTATCTACCTTTGCAGTTATACAACTAGGTAGACCGTGATAGTGGTAAGCACCAATATTTGGAGTTGGGTGGCCGGTGCACTTGTCAACGAAAGATGCAGTAATCCCGCTTGCATCCGTGATCGTGAAGTTATTTGCCATCGCCACGGTCTTGCCATCGCCTTCAAATGGGTTATAGAGAACTGCTCCAGAAATCATTACGCCGATAGAACCAAGTGATGTGTTGGTAACTTTGGAGGAATACTTTGGTGTGGTTGGGATTGTGAAATTATAAGTCTGGGCTTTAGTTGGGTCTTTAATGATGTTGGCTGTGGTTGCATCTGGCACAACTACCCCTGCATTTGGAACTGCGTAGTAGGCATCTCTAGCATGGTTAGGAATACCAGTTGGCTGCATAAGTACAGAGCTCTTTGAATAAGTCAGTTTTACCGTTGGATTCCACTTAGCAGCTTTAATGGCGCTAGAAGTTGCTACAGACTTGGGAGTACTTGCAGCGCTAGCGGCATAAAAGACAACGCTATTAAGAGCTATGACTGAAAGGCCTGTAATTCCAATAACTATTTTCTTATTCATATGGGTATTATTTACCTAGGTAACTATTAATTGCAAGCCGATGCGCTACATTTCTTCCATGGAAAAGCCTGAGAGAAAGTCGAAATTGGGACTCCGGAAACCACCGGCTTCAGTGATTCTGGTTGCGCCCAAGGCTCTTGCCTCACTCTACGTGACTGCCAGTATTGGACGCCTAAGTTCTCTCTTTCCGCGCTGGATGAGCAAAAAGGTCGAATCCAAGTACGAGGTAACTTCTTCCCAATTGATGTTGATGTTCCTGCTTTCTCAAACTGAAAAGATGACCATGGGACAGCTTGCTGAGATGCTTGATCTAACCCCAAGGGCAATTACGGGAATAGTTGAGGGGCTAACAAAGAAGAAATATGTTCTCAAAAATCAAGATCCTAAAGATCATAGGATTTTTTGGATTCTCTTAAGTCCACAGGGCAAGTCTTTCTTAAAATCTGCCAGGCCAGACATTGCGACAAAGTTGGGAGACTTACTTGGCATCCTGACTAGAAAGGAACAAGTAGAACTCGTGCGCTTGATCGAAAAACTCACAGATCACATGAAAAAGCAGATCGACGAATCATAATTTGCCCGCAGATTTGCCCGCATGACCGCAAAATTGCCCGTTAATTTCGGCAAATTCACTCTAACTAAAGCAAATACTTCGACAAGATTCCTACGCATAT
>Ga0194043_1001475_pt1 | contig 13217 bp, 11 predicted proteins | sample JunL4415m_MetaG_FD_161274 | JGI IMG/M metagenome (GOLD analysis project Ga0194043, IMG submission 161274) | Anoxic zone freshwater microbial communities from boreal shield lake in IISD Experimental Lakes Area, Ontario, Canada - Jun2016-L442-15m | ecosystem: Environmental > Aquatic > Freshwater >...
ATTAAAATGAAGTTAAGCAAAATACTCTTGGCAGGCTTTATGGCCTTATCGGTTTGCTTAGTGCAGGCCAAAGAAATTAGTTTTGGGGTAATTTCAACAGATTCTGCGTCTGCGCAGAGAGATCGTTGGGAGCCTTTCTTCAGAGACATGGAGAAGCAAACTGGTCTAACAGTCAAATCATTCTATGCGCCAGACTATGCTGGAGTGATTGAGGCAATGCGCTTTAATAAGGTGCAAGTAGCTTGGTTTGGAAATAAAGCTGCTATGGAAGCAGTTGATCGCGCTAGCGGTGAAGTGTTCGCGCAAGTTGTTTTTGCTGATGGCGCTGTAGGATATACATCCTATTTAATTACTCAAAAAGACTCACCCTACAATAACGTTGATGATGTGATTAAAAACGGAAAGAGTATTAATTTTGGTATTGGTGATCCGAACTCCACATCTGGTTTCCTTGTGCCAACCTATTACATCTTTGCTAAACGAAATATAGAGGCAAGAGAAACCTTCAAAACAGTCAGAAACGCAAGTCACGGTGCAAATCTTCAAGCAATTCTTGCTAAACAGCTTGATGTTGCTACAAATAACTCTGAAGAGATCGATCGCTTGACAGCAACGAAGCCTGAAGCGGCTCAGGATATCAAGATCATTTGGAAAAGTCCTTTAATTCCTAGTGATCCATTTGTATGGCGTATCGATTTAGATAAAGATACAAAAGAGAAATTAAAAAAGTTTGTATATAACTATGCCAAATCAAATCCGGAAGAAAAAGCTGTACTCAAAAATATTTATAACTATGGTGGATTTAGACCTTCTACGAATGCTCAATTAAATCCAATTCGCCAATTGGAGTTGTTTAAAGACTTGCGTAAAGTTGAGTCTGACACCACTATTAGCGATGCAGAGAAAGCTAAAAAAGTTGCAGAACTAAATGAGGCTTTAGCTAAGATCAAATGAGCGAGTCTGTTTCAGAGCTCTCATTAAATCGAGCTAAGGTACGCGCGTTTGAAGAGAGGCATGGCCTATCCTATTACCTAGGGTGGGCCTTGTTCTTTTTAGTGCTGACTTGGGCTTGGCAGGGCGCAGAAATGCGCCCCCTGGATCTGATTAAAGATTCAGGAAATATGAGTAAATATGCTGCTGATTTTTTCCCACCCAATTTTAAAGATTGGAAACTGTATGTAAGCGAGATGCTGATAACAGTTCAAATCGCAATTTGGGGAACGTTATTAGCAATTGTGGCTGCCATACCTCTGGGCTTATTAAGCGCATCTAATGTGGTTAGCCCATGGGTATATCAACCCGTTCGCCGCCTCATGGATGCATTGCGTGCTATCAATGAGATGGTATTTGCAATGTTGTTTATTGTGGCTGTCGGTTTAGGACCTTTTGCGGGGGTGCTTGCACTATTTGTCCATACGACTGGAACATTAGCTAAATTATTTTCAGAAGCTGTAGAAGCGGTAGATCCTAGGCCGATCGAAGGTATTAGGGCAACTGGTGCCCATCCGATGGCTGAAATTGTGTATGGAATTTTGCCTCAAGTCATGCCCTTATGGGTCTCTTATTCCTTATATCGCTTTGAGTCAAATGTCCGCTCGGCGTCCGTTGTTGGTATGGTAGGTGCGGGCGGTATTGGAGTCATTTTATATGAAGTCATTCGCGGCTTCCAATACTCTCAAACTTGTGCAGTACTCATCATTTTGATTGCAACTGTAACCATCATCGATTTGATTTCTTCCTACCTAAGGAAGCTTGCAAGTTAAATAATGTCTAAGCCCAGTATTTATTTCGGTGCCGGATCAATTCTAGAACTGGGTAATTTATATCCAGACCGTGGATTTCATATTCTACGAATTCCAGAAATTTCTAGCGTAGAGTTAAAAAAAATACGATCTTCTTTGCAAGGCAGGATCCTTTCTGAAACTATCTACGAAAAAGGGATGCCAGATATTGCGAGCATTCAAGAACTTCAGGACGATTTTTGGTGTCGGGCTGATTTAGAAAAGTCTGCAATGCTAGGAATTGGTGGTGGCAGCGTCATGGATGCAGCCAAAGTGTTGCGCTATAAACCCGATGGAGTGGCTTGGTTGAGTAAACATCTAGACATATCAATAGAAGATGAATCCTTGCCCAAAATACCTTTATTATTGGCTGCAACAACCGCTGGAACGGGCAGTGAGGTCACACCAACTGCAACCATCTGGGACTTTGCAAAACAGCGTAAGCATTCATTTTTTGGCCCTGAAGTTTTTGCTAATGTAGCGATTGTCGATCCTTGTCTATGTCTTGGGGCTCCCTGGGTCATTTCGCGTGATTCTGGAATTGATGCTCTTTCACACGCATTAGAGGCAATTTGGAATAGAAATAGATCCGAAGAAACAACTAATCTTGCCATTTATGCAGCAAAAAAAATCTGCCATTATTTGCCACTCATTCAAGATAATTTATACAATCTAAAATTACGTGCACAGCTTTCAGATGCTGCCTTATCTGCTGGTTTAGCAATGGCTAAAACACAAACAGCGCTGGTCCATGCTCTGTCTTATTCTGAAACGGCCCGAAGTCAAAAAAGTCATGGTCAATCTTGTGCTTACTGGTTGCCTTATGTATGGCAATTGTTAATTGAAAGTGATTGTGATCCTGCTATATTAAACAACTTAGATCGCGCGATAGGCCAGTATTTTTCAGCCCCGATAGAGATGTATCAATGGTTGCTTGCTTTAGGATTTTCAGTACATCCACCACTTGAGTGTGATAAAACGGTGGAAGAGCAGGTAGGTACAGTTAGACTTTCTGCTCGAGGAAAAAACTTTGCAGGATTTAGGATCCATGGCGAATAAAAATTATGACCTACTCATAGTAGGCTCTGGCATCGTGGGTCTAGCTCACGCTTATGAGGCAACAAAAAGAGGTTTATCAGTAGCCATTGTTGAGCAAAACACGCGCTGTACTGGTGCCTCTATTCGTAATTTTGGTTTTATCACCGTATCGGGACAAGGTGCTCAAGACACCTGGCGAAGGGCGGTTTATTCAGCGCAAGTCTGGAGAGAATTGGCTTGTGTAGCGGAGATTAAAATATTACATCAGGGTACTTGGATTTTATGTGAACGCCCAGAGGCAGTTGAGGTTGCAAAAGCCTTTCTTCAAACCCCTATGGGTACTGATTGCCAATACTTCCCTCAGGTAAGTTATCCAAACTTAGAGACTCTAGGCTTTAAAAACATTCATAGCCTGAATTTAAAAAATTCTCTAGGGCTTCTTTACAGCCCCCATGAATTTAGGGTCGAATCTAGAGAGGCCATCCCTCAGTTAGCAAATTATTTGCAAAACACAATGGGCGTAGATTTTTATTGGGAGACCGAGGTCTTATCGATTGATAGATCATCTGTTCAAACCTCAAATAATCGATTCGATGCTCAAAGAATTGTGATCTGTCCCGGCGCTGATTTAACGGGGATAGCTAAACCTTACATTGAGAAACATGATTTGAAGCTTTGCACGCTCCAAATGCTAAGAATCAAAGTGCAGGAAGGCTTCATTCTGCCTGGAAGTGTGATGACCGATAACAGCTTAGCTAGATATTTAGGATGGTCAGAGTTACCTGAAGCCAAGGCTCTCAAAGAGCGCATTGCATTAGAGATGCCTGAATATGTCAAAGAGGGCATTCATTTGGTCGTTGTGCAAAGTGCTGATGGTAGCTTGGTAGTTGGAGATTCCCATCGCTATGGGTCTTCTGAAGAAGTATTTGCAAGTGACAAAATTGAGCAACTGATTATCAAATTGATGTATCGGGTTTTAAGTATCACTGAGCACACAGTGATTGAGCGTTGGACAGGGGTCTATCCATCTTCCAACACAGACGATGCATTAATTGAAAAAGTATCTTCAGCAATGAGGGTTGCAATAGTAAGTAGTGGAACAGGGGCAAGCACAGCTTTTGGGCTTGCAAAAGATAATTTTGATGAATGGTTAGGGTAGCAATGAAAACTTCAGTGAAAGCAGTTATTTTTGATTGGGCCGGCACGACGGTCGATTATGGCAGCAGAGCTCCTATGGGTGCTTTCGTCAAATTATTCGAGTCTGAGGGCATTGAGATGACTATTGCTCAAGCCCGCATTCCAATGGGAATAAGCAAATGGGAGCATATCAATTTCTTGTTGAATCTTCCTGAAATTCAAAGTCAATGGCTTGAGATTCATGAAATATCTCATACTGATGCTGATGTTGATCGGCTGTTAGATGTTTTTGTACCGATGAATAAGGTAAACATTCTGGAGTGTGGTCAATTAATTCCAGGAGTAGCCACACTAGCCAAAGTATTGCGTAGGCGTGGCATTAAAATTGGTTCAACAACTGGATATACCAGAGAGCTCTTAGATTTATTGTTGCCAATAGCTAAAGAACAAGGGTATGAAGTTGATGTCTTCTCTTATTCAGGAGATACTCCGTTGGGTCGACCATCAGCTCAAATGATGATTAAATGCGCCAGACAACTAGGTTTGGATAACCCGCTTTCATTCATTAAGGTAGATGATACGCAGCCAGGGATTGAAGAGGGTAAGTCATTCGGCTGCTGGACTGTTGGCGTCGCAGTTAGTGGAAATACCCTTGGGCTTTCTCTTGATGAGTTAGAGGTATTGCCAGTTGGTGAAGCTGATCGCCTGAAAAATGTTGTGAGAGCGAATATGCAAGAAATGCAGCCTGATTTTGTGATTGATTCCGTTGCAGATTTATTGCCCGTGATCGATGAAATTAATAAACGCTTAGATTTAGGTGAAAAGCCTAACTCTTACAGCAGCTAGATCGATAGAAAAGATAATCCTCTGAATTTTGATTCGGAGGATTATTTGGTAGATAGTAAGGCAAGGGATGTTTGCTTTCTAATTTGTCGGTTAACCCGATAAATTCCATCTCTGTCCTTTCAACGGCCTTCCAATGCCAAGTCGTATCTAACCCATTCCACGTTAAACCACAGATCTCAGCGCCTATGCCACACCAAACGTAAACACCTTAAAACCATTGTTTCTGTTGTTGTTCGGGCTCATTTTTCCAGCTTCTAAGGCCCAGGTAGCACGTTCGAATCGTGCTAACGGAGACAGTGTCCGCTAAAGTCTAGATTCAATCCTTAATTAAAATCAGTAATTCAAGCGTTACTTAAAGTGACGCCTGTCAATTCCATGCAAAAACGATTTAGAGCAACGAGGTGTTAGATGGTTGCTCCAAAATTCCTGTGGTTTCGAAAACCAAAGACCGAGAGACCACTTCCTTTAAATCCATGAATTTGCTTACACATTTGCTTACACACCGACGCTGACCACCCACAGATCCCCTGTTTATAGGGGTCTACCTTGGGTGTCTGCTCTCATAATCCTTTAGTCCCAGGTTTAATTTTTAATGAGTTGACCAAGAAACATTTAAACCATCTTCAGCTGATTTTGTTATCTGCAACTGTCTCTTAGGGCGTAAGCAGTCACACGATTGAGGATTAGAGTCTTTTTTGATGACGGCATATTGAATGAATATAGCTGCAAGATAATTCTGTAAAAATTGCAAAAAATAAAATAGGAATTTAAGTTTTTAGGGTATTAATATTAAGCTTCTACCCCAGCAAAAGACCCAAACTCCCACAGGAAATTGATTAACTTGCTTTCTTGGTTGGGGCCACCGTCATGGGGGTGTGGTACCTGAATTTTGGGGTTGATCATTGTGAAGACGCCCCCATGTCACTTATGTATTTTTATGTAGAAACGGTTGGATTTCGATACAATAAGTACGTAGTAACTGGCGTAGAGCGCCGTTAAACCTTGTTTGGTGCCCAGGAAGGGACTCGAACCCCCACAACCTTACGATCGCCAGCACCTGAAGCTGGTGCGTCTACCAATTTCGCCACCTGGGCATGCCTCTATTATAGAGGGATGGCTGTTTCAGAGGCATTTCTGAGCTAATTTGGCTTTTTCCCTACAGACTCAATGGTTTGATACAGTAGGCTTATTCATAACAAAAATAGATATCAATAGATATAGCAAGGGCATGTATTGCCGAAGGAATTAAATGCGTAAAGCAAAAGACTTGGTGCCGCGTGAGGCTGACCGTTTAGGGACAGTCCAAGGCCACCGAGATGGATTTGGATTTGTAATTCCCGATGATGGTGGTGAAGACGTTTTTCTCTCTGAGCGAGAGATGTCTCGCGTCATGCACGGTGATAGAGTTAATGTCAAAGTATTAGGAACAGACCGACGTGGTCGCCCAGAAGGACAGATTGTCGAAGTAATACTGCATGCAAACAAAGTCGTGATTGGTCGACTTCTCAATGAAAACGGCGTACTCATTGTCGCGCCTGAAGATAACCGGATTGGCCATGACATCTTGATTCCTCCTAAAGGGCAAGGTCAGGCCAAACTAGGTCAAGTAGTGAGTGTGGAGATCATTGACTACCCGGATAGCTATCGCCAAGCCCTTGGTCGTGTAGTTGAAGTCTTGGGTGAGATTGACGATCCTGGTATGGAGATCGAAATCGCTGTCCGCAAGTATGGCGTGCCACATGAGTTCTCAGCTGCTGCCATGAAAGAGGCTGCTGCACTGCCAGATTCTGTGCAGCAAGAAGACTTAGAGGGCCGTGTTGATTTACGAGATATCCCTTTAGTCACCATTGATGGTGCTGATGCCAGAGACTTCGATGATGCGGTGTATTGCGAGCCGATCATGCATGGTAAAACCAAAGCCTGGCGCTTGATTGTCGGTATTGCCGACGTCTCCCACTATGTAAAGCCTGGACACCCCTTGGATGATGAGGGTTTGTTGCGCGCTACTTCGGTCTATTTTCCAAGGCGTGTTATTCCGATGCTTCCCGAGAAAATCTCCAACGGTCTTTGCTCGCTAAATCCCAATGTAGATCGTCTGTGTATGGTCTGTGATGCTGTAGTGGATAACAACGGCATTGTGTTGGCCTATCAGTTTTATCCTGCAGTAATGCATTCTGCCCAGCGCTTCACTTATGACACTGTTTGGGAGATTCTATCTAATAGCAAGGGGCCTGAGGCTGCGCGTTTTTCTGAGTTCAGTCCACTACTAGGAAATCTTTACTCCTTATATAAGATTTTGTTATCTGCTCGCGAAAAGCGCGGCGCTATCGAATTTGAAACTACTGAGACTCAGATCATCAGTAATGAGCTAGGCAAGATTTTGCGGATTGAACCACGCCTACGTAATGAAGCGCACCGCTTAATTGAAGAGTGCATGTTGACAGCAAACGTTTGTGCTGCTGACTTCATTGATAAAAATAAACACTTAAGTCTGTATCGCGTTCATGGAGAGCCTTCTGAAGAGAAGTTAATGACTCTGCGCCAAGTATTACGAACCTCAAGCCTTTCTCTGGGTGGTGGTGAAAAACCAAAACCACGTGATTTTGCAAAATTGATGCGCGAGATCAAAGACCGTCCTGATGTCAATATGTTGCAGTCAGTAGTCTTGCGCTCTATGCAGCAAGCGATGTACCAGCCGGACAACGAAGGTCACTTTGGCTTGGCTTACCCCGCGTACTCTCATTTCACAAGCCCAATTCGCCGCTATCCTGACTTGCTTACGCACCGTGTGATTAAGTCTATCTTGCAGAAGAAAGCATATGTTCCGGCATTGTCACCAACTGTTCCACTCAATTTGACTCTACCTCGCAAAGGTAAGGGTCGTGAGAACGCAGTTAATGCCAAGAAGTCTCATAGTGACGCTAAGGCGAATACGGCCAAAGGAGCTAGACCACCAAAAGGCGCTAATGCTGCCTTGCCTATTTGGGGTCAGCTGGGCGTGCATTGCTCATCCAATGAGCGCCGTGCTGATGAAGCCTCACGTGATGTCGAGGCTTGGCTTAAGTGTTATTACATGCGTGACCATTTAGGTCAGGAATATGCTGGCACAGTAACGAGTGTCGCTAACTTTGGATTATTTATTCAGCTCGAGAACCTCTTTGTAGAAGGGATGGTTCACGTCACTGAACTCGGTGGTGATTACTTCCAGTTTGACGAGGCTCGTCAAGAGTTGCGCGGAGAGAGAACTGGTATTCGTTATCGTTTAGGTGATCGTTTACATGTTTTAGTGAGTCGCGTTGATTTGGATGCCCGCAAGATTGAATTTAGTCTAGTGAAGTCGATCGGTGCAGAAGTGGGCGGCTCGTCTAGCCGTCGTCAGTTAATACTAGCCACTGATACTGGAAGACCTAATAAGAAAGCCGCATCTAAGAAGAGTAGGCCAGAAAGCAAGGTTCCACAAAAACCTGGTGGTGTTAATGTAAATGCCGCTAAGTCTGCAGGTAATTTAAGTGCCAATCAATCCAAGAGCAAAGCTAGCCGCAAGAATGGTAAATCAAAGCCTGGCAGGTCTGTTGGTAAGCCTGCTGGCACTAAGCCGCCAGTACGCAGCACCAACGCCCGCCGTAAATAAAGAATAAATAAAACACATGAAACAAATATTAGTTGGCTTTCATGCGGTTCAAGCGCGCTTACGTGTTGACCCAGAGAGTCTAAAGGCTGTGTATTTTGACCCAGGTCGTCGTGATAGGCGGATGGGTGATTTTTTAAAGCAGGCCGAAGAGGTTTTGGGTGAGCGCTTGCATGCTGCTGATTCTGAACGCTTACATAAACTCACTGGTCATGATCGTCACCAAGGGGTTGTAGCCTTAGCTGAAAAAATGACGATTGCTCGCACTATCACTGAAGTGGTTGAGGATGCTGAGAGTGAGCAGAAGAAACCTTTATTTCTCGTTTTAGATGGAGTTACTGATCCCCATAACTTTGGTGCCTGCTTACGTGTAGCAGATGGCGCAGGAGTTGATGCCGTAGTGATTCCAAAAGATCGCTCTGCATCTATTAATGCAACGGTGAGCAAGGTATCTAGTGGCGCATCTGAAGTGATGCCAGTAATTACTGTGACTAACCTCGTGCGCAGCATGAAGGAGATGCAAGAGGCAGGCGTCTGGTTAATCGGTACAGATGATGAAGCTGAAAAATCCATCTATGACCTTGATCTCACTGGCCCCATTGCTATAGTGATGGGAGCAGAGGGTGAGGGTATGCGACGCCTCACAAAAGAAACCTGTGATGAGCTCGTACGCATCCCAATGCAGGGTGTAGTCGAAAGCTTGAATGTTTCTGTTGCAAGTGGCGTATGCCTATATGAGGCATTAAGACAGCGCCTAGCGAAAGCAACTAACAAGGCTGCCAAGTAAGTTTACTGAAAGGCCTTATATGAAATGCAATATTGGTCACACTGATCGTATTCTTCGCATGACTATTGGAGTTACTCTCATCGGTTTAGCAGTCTTTGGGATTACTGGACCGTGGGCATGGATTGGGATTATTCCTCTAGCAACTGGAGTGTTTGGCAATTGTGGAGTCTATAGCTTGCTAGGTATTAATACTGCCAAATAGTAAGGCAAGAGTTCTTAAATGGGTCTGTGGCAAGATGACTGCCTTATTGCTAGAATCGTTACCAAAGCCATCCTGCGGGGTGGCTTTTCTTTTGGCGCCGATGGTCTGCTAACGGCCATGACCTACCCTCCCAAGATTACTTTGTTTGGTTACCTATGGGCTGTAAGTCTTCTGGTGGTCACACTAGTTGACTGTAATGCTATGGACTTAATATCACTCCAATATAAGCTCTCGTGACAAACAATTGGTTTTACTATCCCTTAGGAGGGTCTTATGTATCAAGCAAATGAAAAATTAGTTCAAGCCCATCATAAATCAATGGAATCAGTTCATGCTTTAAGTCAACTTGCTTTTGAGAATAATCAAAGTTTGGCTCAAATTCACTATGATGCAACTAAAGAAATGCTTGCAATGGTTCAAGAAAAATCAGCAGAAATTCTCAAGCTAAAAGACCCCAAAGAAATTATGACCATGTTTAGTGCTCATGCTCTTCAAGAGGCATCCGCTGGTGTTGTTGTATATCAAGCTAAAGTGAATTCAGTATTGCGTAAAAGCCATCATGAGTTAGTTGAAATGACTGATTCTGCAATTGAGCATGCTAAAGAGCGATTAAATGACTTGGTGAACGAAGCTTCTACTAAAGCTCCCACCGGCTCTGAAGCATTTACAGCCTCTTTTAGGGCTGCATTTGAGGCTGCGCTCCAAGGCTTTGATCAAGTTCGCTCATCTGTACATACTGCTTATGCTAATTTAGAGAAGAGTGCAGATAGCGTATTAAATTCGAATGAACATGTTGTTCAGACAGCCACTAAAGCTCGCAAAGCAATCAAAGCTTCTTAATCTCAATATTGATGAATGAGATGGCCACCTTCGGGTGGTTTTTCGCTTTTGGGTGAACGACAGCAATGGGTCGACAAGCTACTGTGAGTGGGAATTGAGTCCAAAGTCTCAAATCGGCCAATTAGCGACGCTCACTTAGGTCTACACCCAAGATATTGTTAAATATAGTCACTTCAATTTTTGATTTACATCAAACTAAGGTAAAGTCTCTCCAACAGACCTTCGAGCTGCCTTAGCGTCCTGCTAAGTCTATCGCCCCAGATTTCGAACATTGTTCAATCTCGAGGGGCGTCATGACTTTTAGAATCTTTTCACTTAATTGCAAATTAAATACCTCGCTCTTGATGAGAGTATTTCTTGCGGGGATTTGCTTTAGTTCTCTTGAGGTAGCAGCCTTGACTCCTTGCCCAAGTACTGAAATTACGAGTGGCGTGACAGTTACAACTACTTGTTACGTATCTTCTGGAACATTTACAGTGGATGCGGGTGGTGGCATTATCGCGTTAAATGGATTTGTAATTTCTGGCAATACTGATACCCTTAACAACGGTGGAGTAATTTCTGCTTCCAATATTGGGGTCTTCGTCATTAATAGCGGTATCGCTACACTCAATAATAGTGGCACTATCTCTGCATCAAGTTATGGAATTTACCTTAACTCATTGGCATCTAGCATTGGCACACTAAACAATACCGGTACCATTGGTGGCACCTATGGAATCTACAATAGAGGTGGCACCATAGGGACTTTAAATAACCTTCAAGGTGCATCTAGCTCTGCTTTGACTTACACAGGCGCACTACCAACGAACTACAACATTATTATTAATGGCTCTAGTAATTATGGCCAGCTAACTGCTACACATGGATCCGGCTCAATAGCTTTCAATATTTATGGAAACACTGGAACAACTCTAGTTTTGGGGGTCAATGCTTCGGTAATTAGTGCGAATCGCTACTTAAATGTATTGCAAGGTTTTAGCTCTCTCTCAGGTGTTACCGGTACAACCGGAACATACAGTAGCTATAGGTATAGCTTAGTTGCAGACGCAATACTTGCTGATAGCTGGGACTTATTGACATATCTTTCTGGCCCCTCCACCGCCGATACCCAAGCCTCTCTTGTGAATACTTCCTCTGCACTGCAAAGCAGTATTACTCTTCAAAACACCGTTCTAGTCAATGGCTTTACTTATGACTGTGCCGTGTTTGATAAGAATGGTATTTGTCTATCAGCAGGCGGTCGCAATACTACCGTTTCTGCTGGTTCCATTAATAACACCAGCGGTTTATTGATTGGTTCTTATCGCTTAGATGCAAATAACAGTCGTGTTGGTTTATCTTTAGACCAGAACTTCTCTACCTCTATGCCTGGTGGCACGATTAAGCAAAGTAACAATACTCCAATGGTTGGGGTGTTTGGTGTTTGGCAAGAAAATCTTGACACCACTGGCTGGCAAGCAAAGCTCTCTGCTGGCATGGGTCAAAAAGATACTACCATTCAGCGTACTATAGTAGGAACATCGGAACCGGGTGTAGGTTCAGCCACCATGATTAGTCAAGGTGCGCAAGCCATGGGTAAATATGGCTTTGCAGTGATGGATGATGTTATGGTGTTGCCATACGCAGGAGTACGTTATACCCGCAACAATATGGGTGGCTATACCGAAGCAACTTCAAGTACAGTGACAGCGCCATTAACGATGAATAAAGTTAATACCAACTCGAGCGCTGTACTCATTGGTGTGGAGGGTAAATACAAGGTAATGCCTGATGTCACGGTATTGGCTAGTGGTGGAGTAGAGCGCAATATGAGTACTAACTACGATAATTACATTGCTACAAGTTCAACTATTACTGGGTTGACTCCTATCAGCATGAACCCCAATATGGTGAGAACAAGACCAACAGCAAGCCTTGGCGCTTACTATGATGTTCAGAAGAATCAGCGTCTAGGTATTAACGCAATCTATCGCCAAGAAATCTACCAAGCAGTAGGAACAACTACCGTAATGGCTACTTATACGATTGGTTTGTAGGTTTTAAGAAGGGCAGCTTTGGGTCGATTAGTGTCTTTTGCTGACTTGTCAGTCGAATGGCTTCTCTACAACCGGAACCAGCCAATAACTTAGTTTATTCATCGTTAATAGGTATATGATGATCGAACCCGATCAATTATTACTCTTTTAAATGATATCCTGCCGCCTCTCTACCATTTTAGGCTCACGTCGAATCAAGGTTTCAGACCTCTGTAAGGCTACTGGCATCGCTAGAGCTACCTTAGACCGCTATTACTACGATCGGGTAAGCAGCTTTGATCGTGAGGTCCTAACTAAGCTCTGTGACTATCTCGAAGTTCTACCCGGTGAATTGATTGTGAAAGTAGAGCAGGGCGACCTTTTCAGCAGTCCTGCAGATAGCGAAGTGAGGATTGTATGAATGAGCGTGACATGAAGTTATTGCTTGATGCTCAAGCACTCAAAAAAGTGCAGATTCATTACGGAGTGATGTCTCAGGGCTACATGATTATTGCCGATGGCAAGCCGCTAGAAACTGGCAAAAAAGAAACTAGAGAATTTAAGACATTAGATGCTGCAGCCAAATTGCTATTTAAGTTGGGCATAGCGGACTTTGCAGTAAAACTTAAAACTACGGGGTAAGTTATGAAGCGATTAATTGCTAATATTGCTGTTTTAGCCGGACTGATTATTATCCTTGTTAACTACTATCCAGCCTCATACGATGAGTCTCAGTATTGGTACTTCTTAACCAATCATATGGTTTTGAATTTTGCGCTTGCAATTAGCGCTATTACAATTGGTTTTTTAGTAAAAAACTATGCCTATACACTAGTAGGTTCAAGCTTAGTTTTGGTAATTTATTGCCTTACGTTCATTTTCCAAAATAGTAGTTTTGATATAAAGCAATATTTTCTTGCTATCTATACAGTATTTCTAG
>Ga0194043_1001481_pt1 | contig 13193 bp, 10 predicted proteins | sample JunL4415m_MetaG_FD_161274 | JGI IMG/M metagenome (GOLD analysis project Ga0194043, IMG submission 161274) | Anoxic zone freshwater microbial communities from boreal shield lake in IISD Experimental Lakes Area, Ontario, Canada - Jun2016-L442-15m | ecosystem: Environmental > Aquatic > Freshwater >...
GTTTCTATCCCAACGACAAACTGGAACAAAGACGCCGGGACTATATTTGGAATTGGACTTCTTGCTTTTCAAACAGGAATGTCACATAGACTATGGTCAGTACCAGCAACTACTGGAAATTCAAATGCAATAAGAGCATATGCTGACTCTGCTACGGCTATAAAATTAGCTTTTTATGGTGATGACGGAGTTGCTATCGCTCCACAACAAACCACTACTAATAATGCATATCATACCTTCGGATCATATTGGACAACATCTCAAGCTGCTGCGATTTCAGATGGAGTTAGGGGTAGTTTTACATCAACTGATGCGAATAGTTCATTATACGCAAATGCATATATAGGCAGTAGATGGTTATCGGGGCCTAATTTCTATGATTTCTGGAATTCCTCAATTTCACGTTTAACAGTTTATCCATCGGCATTGTCTGATTCAGATATCATCTCGGTCACAAACGCCATAAAAGACGGTCCATAATGAAAAGAACTAATATCAATTCAGCTTCTACTATCCATCGACGTAGCTTCGCTTTCACTATAGTCGAACTCCTAGTAGTCATAGTAGTAATAGGTATACTAGCTGCTATTACAATTGTAAGTTATACAGGTATCTCTCAAAAAGCTATGGTAGCATCTTTACAGTCAGATTTAACTAACTTATCTAAACAGCTAAAGATGTTCCAAACCATCAATGGTAGTTATCCAACTACTATTTCAACTGACTGTGCTAATGAACCGACTACAACAATTAGGCTATGTCTTAAACTAAGTTCAGGCAACACCATTACGTCACTAAATGGTGACTATTCAGTTAACAATACAACTACTCCACAAACATTTAGACTAACTATTACTAACACTAACTCTAGTACCATTAGTCTAGTCACAGACAGTTCTAAACCAATAATACCTACAACTGCTCCACTTAACCCAGTAGCTGACTGGCAGGCTATACCAACAGGTGATCACTTTGGTAACTTCTATGATTCAGTCACTAAAACATACGCTACTGTATCACGTGCCACTACTAAAACCATTTATGATCCTGCTACTCAACACATATATGATGTACCAGCTAACCAATTAGCCGTTAACTCTAGAAGTGATGGCAAGAATGGCTTTGAGGCTGTAATTGAGGAATCACGTACTAATTATTTAACTAATAGTTATGGTGCAGCGAATGCAATAAATAAATGGACTAGTTGGGGATATAGTGGTGCTGGTGCTGTTGTAGGAACTCCAGTTTTTTCACTAGTTCAGGGGGTTTATTCAAATACGGCTCAAAGAATTCAATATACTGGTGTTGATGGTGATATTTCAAAAATTACATATCCATCATATTACGTACCTGTTGGTACTTTTGTCGCTGGTGATAGTGCAACTCTTAGTTTCTATGTAAAAGGTAACATTTCAGGCTGTAACCTTTCTGTTTATATGGATGCATGGGCAGATTCAACCTTCCTTTTAAATAAATCTACCGCAATACCAATCACCAATAGTTTTCAAAAAGTTGTAATTACTATGGATAATCTGCCAATTAACACTAACAAAATAAGAGTTGTTCCGGTTTATATTACTGGTGTTGATACAGGTGACATATTTGATATTACATATGATGCAGTTCAGCTTGAGAAAGGCTCTTTCGCAACTTCATATATACCAACAACTACAACAACAATCACTAGAGGAGGGGATAACGTAACAGCATCAAGTGTTGCTTTGAACCAATCTGCAGGTACATTGGTTGCTATTCGTGGTAATAAAATAGCCACTACTAACGCAGCAATATTTGGTTGGCTTGGTGATTTAAACAATCGAGTTGCTTTGGACTCTGTGTCTACGGCGGGACGTATGATAATTAGAGGTAACGAAGCGACAACTAGGGCGGTTGTTACCACCAATAATCCAACAGGGAATTTTGTTCAGGCTGGTCGTTGGGGGGACGGTAAAATTAAAGTTTATGCTGATGGTGTGAATTCTAATGAAGGTATATACTCTACCGCCCTCACTGGTATGGAAACACACTTTCATATAGGCGAACTTGGTTATCTAGCAAATTACGGAAATACTTCCATTTCGCGTGTTCTCACGTATGCTTCAGCTCTTTCTGATTCTGATATTCTCTCAATCACTAATGCTATTAAAGATTGAAAATAATCAATAGTGCGGTAACAGTTGTTTTGTATTTTATCTTAACAGAGGTATAATGAAACATGAAATGCAGGACGCCAAGGAGGAAGTGCGAGCACGCTTAAATATCGAGGACGTTATTGGAGAATACGTTCAACTTAAACGTGCAGGTCGTAATTTCAAAGGCACCAGTCCATTTACTAGTGAAAAAACGCCGAGCTTTTACGTTAGCCCGGATAAACATATTTGGCATGATTTTTCATCAAACAAAGGTGGCGATGTCTTTTCGTTCGTTATGGAAGTTGAAGGGATGGACTTTCGAGCTAGCCTTGAACACTTGGCCCGAAAAGCTGGTGTTGACCTATCCATGTATGACACAAAAGGCGGACAAGAAATTGCTTTGCGAAAGAAAAGATTACTTTTCGCCAACGAGCTAGCCGCTAGCTATTATCAACAAAGTTTAATAAAGAACCAGCATGCGGTTCAATACGTGTTTAATAAACGAGGCCTTAGTCGTCAAATTGTTCAAGATTTCAAGATTGGCTATGCGCCAACTAGTGGTGATGCATTGGTAAATTTCTTAACAAAAAAAGGTTTTACAATTCAAGAATTATCCCAAGCTGGACTTGTTAATAGATTCAATGGTGATCTATTTCGCGGTCGTGTTACTATACCTTTGATGGATGGCACTGGTAATGTTATCGGATTCACCGGCAGAATCATTGTCGATGATTTGAAATCTCCTAAATACTTAAACACACCTCAAACTTTACTTTATGATAAAGGTCGTCACGTATTTGGTTTGTCACAAGCAAAAGAATCGATTCGATCCAAAGATTGTGCTGTGATTGTTGAAGGAAATCTGGATGTGATTACAAGCCATCAAGTAGGTGTAGCAAATGTTGTTGCAACTGCTGGAACTGCAATGACGGAGAACCACCTGCGAGCACTAGTTCGTTTAAGTAATCATGTTAGTTTAGCATTTGACGGTGATAAAGCCGGGTTAGCTGCCACTGAAAGAGCCATTCCTATTGCTCAAAGTGTTGGTATCGATTTAGCCATTGTAACAATGCCAAGCGGAGCAAAAGATCCAGATGAATTAATCAAGCAAGACCCAAAGCTATGGCAGGATGCTATCGATGATGCTGAACCGGCTATCGAGTGGGTTATAAAACAATATTCACTTCGCGAAGATTTAAAAACTGCCGTAGGTAAACGAAAATTCACGACAGCTGCACTAGAAGTACTAAGAATGCTAGATGATTCTATTGAAAGAGAGCACTACATTGCTAAAATTGCTAAAATTAGCGATTCATCAGTCGATGCACTAAATGAAAAAATTAAAAACGGCGTCAAACAAGCACAAAAAAAATATAAAGAATCTGTTAATAAATCCGAAATTACCCAAGATCCATCATATCTTCAAGATAACCTACTAGCAGTCGCCTTAATTGATGGTGCAACCCATGATTTATTCCGTTCTGTTGATATGGAAACCTTTATTGGCGAAGAAAGACAGGCTATTGTTAAGTATCTTGCCGAGAATGGTGGCAAATCGCTAAAGGATACACCAGAACAGTTGCAAAATTATGATATCTATGTAAAAATACTATTATTAAAGGCCGACGCTCGATATGCCGATTGGAACGACCAAGATCGTTACTTTGAAACGGCACGATTGATCCGCCAAGTTGCCACCGAGCACAAGAAAAAGCAAAAAGACATTTTGATTGATCAACTGCGTGATGCAGAGACTTTGGGTGATGAGCCCAAAGCAAATGACATTCGAACTAAACTCAATAAACTTATTAAGGAGATACAAAGTGGTCAAAGATAACGATGAAAATGAAGATATTGTGGTAACTTCCGCTGTAATTGACGGTGGTGGATTTGCATTAAGCGACATCGAAGAACCAGCTGCGGACGATTTGAAAGAAGAAGAGGAAGAAGAGGATGATGAAGAAACCTTGAATAAAGGTCAGTATTTCGATGATGCTAGTGATGATAGTGTTCGACTTTATTTGCGTGAAATCGGCAAGATTCCACTACTAAACTCGGAAGAAGAGCTAGCGTTGGCACAAAGAGTTGTTGCTGGTGAGAAAAAAGCCAAGGATAAAATGGCTGAAGCTAACATGCGTCTAGTTGTTTCAATCGCGAAACGCTACAGTGGTCGTGGTCTTGATTTTCTTGATTTGATTCAAGAGGGTAACACAGGTCTTTTACGTGCAGTTGAAAAATTCGATCCTGATAAAGGTTTTAAATTTTCAACATATGCTACCTGGTGGATTCGCCAAGCAATTACTCGTGCAATTGCCGATCAGGCTCGTACGATTCGCATCCCTGTACATATGGTTGAAACTATCAATAAATTACTTCGTACACAGCGTCGTATGACACAGGAGCTGAACCGCGAGCCAACTATCGAAGAACTTGGTATCGAACTAGAGATGGAACCTGCTAAGGTTGAATACGTCATTAAAATTAAACAAGATATTACGTCACTCGATGCTGGTGTTGGTCGTGACGGTGAAGACGAAGACTCAGTTTTGGGTGACTTTATCGAAGATGGCGATGGAATAACACCAGAAGAGTCAGCTACGTCACAGTTGCTAAAAGAGCAAGTTCAGTCTGTTCTTTCAACGCTTTCGGATCGTGAACAGAAAATCGTAAAAATGCGTTTTGGTTTAGAAAACGGTAAAAATCACACGCTTGAAGAAGTTGGTAGGGAATTCGCAGTTACGCGTGAGCGTATCCGACAAATTGAAGCAAAAGCGCTTGCCAAGCTTCGAAAACATAAGGATGCCAAAAAACTTCACGAATATCTAGGTTAGTTAATCGTAAAAATTAATATCGTCTAGAGCTTCATCAATTTGTGTGTGTAATTGTTCAAGGTCCCCATTATTTGAGACAAAATGATCTGCGATTGCGATTGGTCCGCCTTTTTCAATATTTTCAATCTCGGCCCAATCTCTTTGATCTGCTTCTGTCTGGTTCAATGGGCGAACAACTCGGTTTACTAATCGTCGATGTCGTATCTTTTTAGTGGTTACAATAGCGATAACATTTAGCTCACCGGGGTATTCTTTTTTTAAGGCTTTGTACTCAGTCCATGAATATAATCCATCAGCTATAATTTTATGTTGTCCTGCTTCAATTAATTTATTAATTTGGGTAATTATGCGTTTTGCGATAAAGTCGTTACCTTCTTTTTTTCGCAATTCTTCGCGGAATGGTTTCTCGTTTTCTTCCGTATGTTCGATACCAGCATCGGTCATTGCATCAAGTACGACGCCTCCAAAATACACCTTTGGGTATCCTTTGTCAGTTAAGTAATTAACTGCTACACTTTTTCCCGAGCCGGTAAGACCGACAAATGCAACTATCTTAATATTCTTATTTGTTGTCATACTGATAATTGTAACAGATGTTATTTAGATAATAACCTAGCTATCATTAATGACGCTTACTGCCGCGGTGTGACGTACCACGTTCCGCAGAAATTCTACCACCACTACCTTTGCCATAATGAGAGTTTCCTGTGTCAGGTTGAAATATATGTTGAGGCACTTGTTGGTGACCACTTCGCGATTTACCGATAGTTCTTGGAGCATGTTCGAATTTTTCTCTTGGCGGTGTAATTGTGGTTTCTGGTTCGTCACGACGTTTTAAGATAGGTATAAAAATCGGTACTATTACTATGATTGCTCTTTTTTCTTCACCTTTTTCGGTTATCGTCTCTGATGTAACTATTGGTTCAATGTCTTGCTCTGCTGCAACTTCTCTGGAAAATTCAATTTTCATAGCTACAAATCTTCCACTTGCTAATTCTTCACCCAATTCCTGAGCGCTATCTGGTAATGATTCTGGATGTCTATTAAGCTCTTTGACTAATTCGCTAGTCGACATATCTAATGATTCTGCCATTTTTTTAATTCTGTCATTTAAATTATCATCACGGGTTTCTATACTATCTTCGACTACAATTAAGTCTTCAATTTTTTTAGTCTCATCAGGTCCTAGAGCTTTTTCAAGTAATTCTAATGATATATTTTTGACTGTTTCAGATCTTTTAGTTGCCAACTTTTTATTTTCTTTACTATCTGTTCCTAGACCAGCGTTTTTAGATGATCTGTCTTCATCAGAAGCAGATCCAAGTATCTTAAAGCCCGTCATTTCATAGCCTTCGGACTTTGCTTGCACAATCTGTTCAACGGTTGATTTGATTGCGTTGGGTCCACGAGGGTCAGCTGAATGTGGATCTAGTTCAAATCTTCGTGCCCACTCCATAAGCTGGACATCGGTTTCAATCGACATTGATTCTTCAATCATTTCGACAGGGGCAGGCTCGCTGGTAATTTGTCTTGTAGTTTCCACATCATCACCACGATACATAAATGTAGCATCAATTCCAGGTAGTCTAAAAGTTTCGTTTCGGGGGACGATTTCATGCATACCAACAGAAACTCCCATACCTACTTCATGTCCATCTGGTAGCTCGGCCGATATGTCGATAGGCTTATCGCGTAGTGACCTTTCTGGCCTATTGGCTTCAACAGTTGCTCCAGCACTCAACAGGGTAGTTATAATTGCACTAGCTGCAATCGCTTTTTTTACTTGTAGGTCCCATAAGGGTTTTTTGGCTTCCTTTTTTTCTGGTGTTTTTTCTGGAGTTTTTGCCATGTTTTTCCTTTTTTGGTTTTTATTTTTATTTATTTAAACTATATAAACATTAGCATAGAATTGCGCTTATGTCAAATAACGTCTATGCTTTGATATATACAGTTTGTTGGGCATTTTTAAGGTATAATATTAGTATGACAAAAAGACTCGCTGTGATTGATGGTAAATCTGTTTTTTATCGTGGGTATTATGCTATGCCCGGCTTGTCGTTGGCTGATGGTACCCCAACAGGTGGAGTTTATGGTTTTGTATCGCTAGCAATTGAACTGATTAAAAAACTCGAGCCCGATTATGTAGCAGTAGCGTGGGATAAAAAAGGCACGAATATCCGAAAACGTCGAGAAATTTATCCTGAGTATAAGGCTGGTCGAAAAAAAGCACCCGATGATTTTTATGAACAGATACCTATTTTGTATGAATTGCTTGAAGCGTTTGGATGGCCACTTTATGAACTTGATGATTATGAGGCTGACGACATACTCGGCGCATTCTCGAAAGAAGCAACTGAAAAAGGAATTGAAACCTGTCTTTTGACTAGTGATTTGGACGCCCTACAGTTAGTTGGCCCCTTGGTTAAGGTTTATGCACTTAAAAATGGTCTTTCTAATATTGAAGAATTTCATGTAGATTCATTCGAGGAAAAGTATGGTATTCAAGTAGAGCAATTTTTAGACTTAAAGTCACTAATGGGTGATTCGTCTGATAATTTACCTGGCGTCCCTGGAATTGGTAAAAAAAATGGTACTCAATTACTACAACAATACAGCACTCTTGATGGCATTTACGAACACCTAGATGAAATTAAACCGACTCTTGCGAAAAAATTAGTTGATGGCAAAGAATTGGCATATATGAGTAAGGAAGTGGGTCGTATTTGGTCTGAGGCTCCTATCAAGCTAGATTGGGATGTTGCTGATGTCAATGACACGGACTTAGAAAAAGTAGCAGAGATATTAAAACGCCTAGAGTTTTCATCGCTTATTAGACGACTACCAAAGCATATGCAGGCGAAACCCGGTGATAGTCAGATATTAGCGCCAATGACTATGCATAGTTCTTTAAAAGAGCACCCATGGCCAGAAACGTTGAGCATCGATGGTCCAGTAGTTATATATGTCGATGGTGATACTGTTTGGTTGTCGATAAATAATGATATGGTTTATAGCACGGCTATAAACAATCTAGACAGAAGTGTTTGGCGTATATTTGAATTAGCAACAGTAGTAAGTTATGATAGCAAAATTTTGTATCATCAACTAGCGGCTCAAGATATTTTTGTTAAATTTGGTGAGTTACACGATATTCATCAGGCAGCTTTTCTTATCAATCCTCTTCAGCGGGATAGGTCACTTTCTGGTCTGTTAGGGAATGAAGTTGAAGACACAGCAAAAGCAAATATTTCAGCTGTTTGGCAGTTGTATGACCAACAAAAAAAGTCTTTTCAAGAAGAGCCAAAATTTGAGAAGATTGCTCGTGAGTTTGATTTTCCATTGACTCATATACTATTTTTGATGGAGCATCGAGGTATAAAAATTGATGTAGAGCTATTAAAAACAATGGGTAAGACCTTGGGTGATGAGTACTTCAAATTAGAACAAGAGATGTTTGCCATGGTAGGTTACGAGTTTAATATCGGTAGTCCGGCGCAATTATCTAGCGTGTTATTTACCAAGTTACAATTACCGACCAAAGATATAAAAAAGGGTAAGGCTGGTTATAGTACTGGCCAAAAAGAATTGAACAAGTTGCGTGGCCAGCATCCGATAATTGAATTGGTTGAACGCACCCGTGAGCTCGCCAAATTAAAAAATACATATGTTGACGCATTGCCGAAACTAGTTGATGAACACAACCGCATTCACACTACGTTTAATCAAGATGTTGCTAGTACCGGAAGACTTAGTAGTACAAACCCCAATCTGCAGAATATTCCGATTAGAACCGAAATGGGACGGCAAATTCGTGACGCATTTATAACAGATGGCGATAAGGTGTTTGTTAGTGCAGATTATTCGCAATTTGAGCTTCGCTTAGCCGCAGTATTGGCGGGTGATAAAGAAATGATAAATGATTTTAATGGCAATGTTGATATTCACACCAAAACAGCAAGTGTAGTTTATGGAATTCCTATGGATGATGTGACAAAATCACAGCGGCGAAACGCCAAGGTGATTAATTTCGGGATATTATACGGGATGAGTCCACATGGACTAAGTGCTGCCACTGGAATGAGTTTCATACAAGCTAAAAAGTTTATCGATGAATATTTTGAACTTCGCGAACCTATTCGTAAATATATTAATAAAACACTTAATCAAGCAAGAACCGAAGGTTATGTTGAAACATATTTTGGGCGTCGTCGTCCTACGCCAGATGTACTTAGTAGTAATTTCATGGTGCGAGCTGCTGCAGAACGTGCGGCAGCTAATATGCCAATTCAAGGAACTGAAGCCGATCTTATGAAATTAGCTATGATAGAAGTTGATAAAAGACTTGATGGATTGGGTGAGCAAATATTACAAATTCATGACAGCATATTAGTTGAATGTCCAGTTGAAAATTCCGAAAAAGTTGCAGATTTGTTGAAGGATATATTGGAAAATATTTCACCCGAGCTTGGCATTAATTTCAAAGTTGATGTCTCTATAGGTAGGAATTGGGGAGAGTTATAATTTATATCTTACATTGGTTGACTTAACCTGTAAAGGATATTATAATAGTAATTAATATGGCAGGTTATAGAACAACAAGATTCATTCCAATTATCATAATTATTATCATAATAGCTATCGCTGTTGTGGCATTAACGCCTGTTATTAGAGACACTTTTTCTTCAAAAACTGGCAAGTCTTCGGCTGATATTGCTAATGAGGCTCTTCTAAATACTTCCGCAGATCGTTCTGTGTCAATGATGGTGCGTGGCCCAATTGTCGCGAATGAAAATTTTCGATTTTACCAGATAAAAATAACACCAAATGGTCGTAATTTTACTGTTTATAAAGACTACATGCAGCAACCGATTAGCAATGTTAACCTAGGAAACAATGTTCCCGCTTATGAACAATTCGTGTATGCTTTAAGTATGGCAAAATTTATGGATAGCAACGAATTAACTGGTGAAAAAAATGACACACGTGGCGTATGCGCAACAGGCTATTTGTATGAATTTCAGATATTTAAAGCTGATAAATCCGTTAAAAAACTATGGACTACAACTTGTTCAAAAATGCGTGGATCTCTTGGTGCTTCATTAAGTCCTATATCAAATTTATTTATCGTCCAAGTTCCTGATGCTCAAGCAACTATTGGTGATATATGGTAGTAAAAGCGATAATTTTTGATTGTTTTGGAGTATTGGTTACTTCAGCTCGAAATAAATTAAGTCATGACTATCCTAAACTTAGAACACAAATTGATGATATAGGTCATCAATCAGATTATGGTATGACTTCACGTCAACAATTTGACGATTCATTAGCTGAACTTGTCGGTATCACTTCTAATGAGGTAGAATCTCGTTATTGGGGCGCAAGTATACGAAACGAATCAGTGGTTAATTGGGTTCGTGATATTAAAGAATCTGGCAATTATAAAGTCGGCATGCTAAGTAATGTTGGGCGTGGCTTTTTTGAAGATTTTTTACCAGTCGCAGAACAGAGTAATTTATTTGACGAAGTTGTGTTATCTTATGAAATCGGCATGATTAAACCAGAGATTGCAATTTATGAATATATAGCCAACCGTTTAGGTGTTATGACTAACGAATGTATTATGATTGACGATATGCCTTTAAACATCGAAGGCGCCAAGAATGCGGGTATGCAGGGCATTCAATTTATATCTATTAATCAGGCTATGTCCGAACTCGAGAACTTACTGGGTTCAAATCGTGCCTGAATTGCCAGAAGTCGAAACCGTAAAGCGTGGGCTTAATAAACTGATAATTGGACGTAAGATTACATCTGTTAAATCAGATAACCCGAAGAGTTTCCCGAATTCTCAGGTTGATGTTAGAAGCTTTATTATTAACGCAAAAATCACCTGTGTCCGTCGTCGTGCAAAAGTACTACTAATCGATTTGTCGACAAATTATACATTAGTTATACATTTAAAGATGACTGGACAGTTAGTATTTGTTACAAAAGCTAATCGATTTGGTGCGGGTCATCCAAACGACAGTCTCATTGGTCTGCTGCCAGACAAATCCACTAGGGTAACCTTTGATTTTGGCGATGGATCATATTTATTTTTTAATGATCAACGAAAATTCGGTTGGGTGCGTTTAGTCCCAACACCTGAAGTACCAAATATTGATTTTATGAAAAAAGTAGGTCCAGAACCACTAGACGATGATTTTACTGCCCTGCAGTTTGCCGAGCGCTTTAAAAGACGGTCCAGAACCACTATAAAGGCGGCTATACTTGATCAGACGGTTATTGCTGGCGTTGGTAATATATATGCCGACGAATCGCTTTGGGGTGCTAAGATACATCCAGCAAAAATCGTAGGTGATTTATCATTTTCTAAATTTAAGCATTTATTTAATGAAGTCCGATATGTTATGAATTTATCAATCGAAAAAGGCGGTAGTACTAACCGTAATTATGTAAATGCCGAGGGCAAAAAGGGGAGTTATATGGATTTTGCACGGGTTTTTCGTCAAGAGGGACTTCCTTGTCCTAGGTGTGGAACAGAAATCATTAAAATAAAAGTCGCAAGTCGTGGTACACATATTTGCCCCAAGTGTCAGCGATTATAGAGTATAATAAAAGCAATGATTACTCTTTTGGTAGGTGAAAATTCATTTGAAATTGATCAGGCTTTGAGCATGATTATTAAAGACTTCGATGGTGAAGTTGAAAGAATAAATGGGTCTGATTTGCAAACATCTCAGATACCAGATATTTTGATGGGAGCTAGCTTGTTTGCCGATTCACGATTGGTGGTGATTAAAGAATTATGTGAGAATAAATTAGTTTGGTCCGTTATCAGTGATTGGTTACCTAGAGTCTCAGACGATATTCACCTAGTTTTAGTCGAATCAAAACCAGACAAACGGACCACTACATTTAAAACTTTGAAGAAAATAGCTGATGTTCGTGAATTTTTGCCATGGTCTGATCGAGATACCTCAAGGGCTGAAAAATGGGTAGCTGACCAATCAGAAAATACTGGTGTAAAAATTGATAAAAAATGTGTTCAATTTTTAGTACAATGGGTTGGTGTTGATCAGTGGCAGCTTTTCTATTCTTTAGAAAAACTATCTTTAATAGACGTAATCACTGTTGATAGTATTAAAAATTTAATTGAACCGAACCCAATAGAAAATGTGTTTAATTTGTTCGAGACAGCACTACGTGGTGACACAAAAACAATCTCACTGATATTACATACACTCGAACAGACACAAGATGTTTATCAACTTGCTGCTTTATTATTCTCCCAATCTTTTCAATTAGCTGTGATTATATCTTCATCAAAAACTGATAATATTGTTCATGATTTTGGGCTTCATCCATATGTAGTTACAAAACTTACAACTATTGCGAATAGACTTGGTAAAGCGGGTGTATCAAAAATTGTCGCAATATTCATCGAGCTTGACGATGACATGAAACTGTCAAAGGCAGAACCCTGGTTGTTGATTGAACGTGCCTTAACAAAAGTTTCAAATATCAAGTAATCCTAACAGTAGGTGCTATAATCATAAGTGTATTATTAATGGGTAGTAGTTATGATGGATGAACAACGCATAAAGACAATCAAGGATTATATTAGTTCATATGCAAATAAATTTCCCGAAGCAGATTTGATAGTTCAATTAAAATCTGCTGGTTATTCTGAAAATGAAATAAATTTTGCAAAATCAAGTCAATATCCGATTCAGCAACAAAATAATTCTAATGATCAATCGTTTCAGGTTTCTTCAAAGAAACCTTTTAATAAGAAAAAAGCTATCAAGATAGCAATTATCATTTCTGCAGCCTTAATATTTATAACAACTAGTTTCTGGGCAGTTAACACGTTTTTGGTGTATAAAGGCATCAAAGTTGGGTCATTTGAAATAAACAAAGAGTTGGCCAACACAGATAACGAAGGAGTTGTTTTAAAGATAGGAAAACTAGAGTCTTCAAAAGAAAAAATAAAATTATATGTTTCTGTAGAGAATAACCTTGACGATAGTGAATACTACATTTATGGTGATTTATTAGGCTCTATAAAAATAAAAGATCAAAATGGTAAGATTCTTCAAGATTTTAAAAAAGATGGTGCACAAGAGATGGGTGGTGATTTAAAAAGTTCATACATAACTTTTCAGCCTGGTGATATTTCAGAGGGCTGGGTGAGTTTCGTCAACCCTGATGACAGAAAAGTGGATTC
>Ga0194043_1001483_pt1 | contig 13177 bp, 12 predicted proteins | sample JunL4415m_MetaG_FD_161274 | JGI IMG/M metagenome (GOLD analysis project Ga0194043, IMG submission 161274) | Anoxic zone freshwater microbial communities from boreal shield lake in IISD Experimental Lakes Area, Ontario, Canada - Jun2016-L442-15m | ecosystem: Environmental > Aquatic > Freshwater >...
GGAAAACTTCGCCATGAAGCTTTTCGTGTATTACAAGTTTTTGCCGCTCGAGCAGCCAGACATGAAAGTGCGCGTTGAACACATGCAGGCGAAGTTACAGAAAATGTTTGTGGCGTTACAGCCGCAAGTGATGATGCGCCCCAAGCCCGATGAACTTGGCCAAGTGACTTGGATGGAAATTTACGACTTGTCGGCGGTGGATTTCATTGAATTTAAGGACGCACTCGACAATGCTTCAGTGGTAGCAAGGTTGCCCCAGCCCAGACGTACCGAACAATTTATAAACTGTATATGATAAAAAAAACATTAGCTCCAATCGTACTGTTTCTGTTGAGCGCAACGTTTTTTCAGTGTTCTTTCGCCCAGTACCCTGAACGCACGATCAAAATTTTGGTGGGCTTTGCAGCAGGTGGCCCAACGGATAGTTCAGCACGTGCGCTGGCCGAAGGGATGACCAAGGCGCTTGGACAACAAGTCGTGATCGAAAATCGCCCGGGTGCAAATGCGCAAATCGCAGCCATAGAACTCATTAAAAGCTCCGCAGATGGCTACACCTTGATGCTCGCCTCGAACGGAACGCTCGCAGTGGCAGGCGCACGTTACGCTAAGTTGCCTTACGACGTTGAGCGGGACTTCACGCCGATCGGCTCAGTGGCCGGGTATCCGCATGTCTTGGTAGTGCCGTCTCAAAGCCCAGCCAACGACCTTGCGTCGCTGATTCGCTTGGCAAAGGCCTCGCCTAAAGGTTTAACGGCCGCGGTGACGGGGCACGCTAACGAGTTAACGGTTGAATGGTTAAAAAAAGACGCAAACATTGAGCTGACTTCGGTCATTTACAAGGGGGCGTCAGCGGTCATCAATGATCTGGTCGCCGCGCGGGTGGATATGGCCCTGCTTGCGCCAAATGTCGTCACGCCGATGCTTGAATCAAAGCGGATGAAAGCAATCGCGGTGACTGGCGCTAACCCCGCCGCCGACTTGCCGGGCGTTGCAACCATGATGGCCTCGGGTCTTGCGAACTTTGAGCTTGATATCTGGAACGGCCTAGTGGCGCCTGCCGGCACCAGCCCAAACATCACTGAAAAACTTAACGCGGCACTTAAACAAACGCTGATTCAACCAGAGTTTCAAAAAACGTTGGCGTTGTCTGGGCAATACGCCATCATTGATACGCCCTCTGAGTTCAAACGCAAATATGATAAAGAAGCTGCGCACTGGAAAAAAATTGCAACCGATGCGAAGCTTCCTTTACTCTAATAAAACGCCTTTTCATCAAGCGACAATAACGGGAAGGCACTCAGTGCATCGTTCGGGCTGAGTGGCGCGACTGCTTGCAAGTAGCTTGGATTGAGCTCAGCAAGAGAGTTGACACCGATCAAACCCATACAGATCTTGATTTCGTCTTCTAAGATCTCGAGCATTCTGACTACGCCAGCAGCGCCATCCGCTGCAAGCCCGATACATTGCATGCGCCCCATACCGACCATATGTGCTCCAGAAGCAATCGCTTTGACAATATCAGAGCCGCGGTTAAAGCTTCCGTCAACGATCACCGTCGCCCGACCGTTCACGGCTTTCACAACCTCGGGTAAGACCGCCATTGACCCCATGCAGTGATCAAGTTGTCGCCCACCATGGTTCGATACGTAGACCATATCTACACCGTGATCGACCGCCATCGCGGCATCTTCAGCCGTTGCGATTCCCTTAAGAATGAGCGGTACCTTAAGCTTGCTTTTTAAACGATCAACATCTTTCCAGGTGAGTTGCGGTTGAAACTCGCGCCCCGGAACAGCGAGACGACGAATATTACGTTTAGCTTGATCGCGCTCGCGACGGCTGTAATGTGCGGTGTCAACGGTCAAACAAAATGCACCGTTGCCGGACGCTTCTGCACGCGCCGCGATCGCGTCGACCCAGGCTGCATCACCATGAACATAGAGCTGAAAAATTCGTAACGCGTCAGGGGCTGCTTGAGCAACCGCCTCAATGCCTGGCTGGCAGACTGAGCTGAGCATGTGCGCAATGCCAAACTGTTCAGCGGCTTGTGCAGAGGCAGCGCCAGCACCTTGTGCAAACAACTCAAGGCTACCAACCGGTGCCAGCAAGATTGGCAAGCGCAGGTCTCGGCCTAAAAAGCTTGTGCGAGCACTGACGTTGCTGACGTCGCGCAGGACGCGTGGTCGAAATGCCAAAGCATCAATCGACGCACGATTACGCCGCAGAGTCGTTTCGGTTTCTGTGCCGCCAACGATGTAATCCCAATTGTCGTGGTTGAGCTTTTGGCGGGCTTTTTGAACGAGTTCGTGTAGCGTTAAGAAACGCGGTTCTGCTGAAGACATAGTGATCAATGCGCTCTAAGTTGAAGTGGTTGGACTAAGTTGAAATTATTCGCTTGCTTTAATGTTTGACTGTTGGGCGATTGCTTTCCATTTTTTCATTTCGGCAAAGACAAAGTCGCTCCAAGGGCCGGCGCCGCGAGCATCGGGCACCATCCCCTTGTCGATGATACTTTGTTGCATCACTGGGTCGGCAAGAACTGTCGCAATATCGCTGCTGATTTTCTGCACTACTGCGGCCGGCGTGTTTTTAGGCACTACCAGACCAGTCCAACCGGCCCCTTCAAAGCCGGGGTAACCCGACTCGGCGACAGTGGGCAGATTCGGTAGCTGAGGCACGCGTTCGAGCATTGCAATCCCCAGCGCTTTGAGTTTGCCTGACTTGATATGTGGCAAGGTGGCCGCCATGCTGTCCACCAAAATAGAAATTTGCCCGCCTAATAAATCGGTTACCGCGCTCGCACTGCCCTTGTAATTAATACCAACCATGTTGATGCCAGCTGTGTATTTGAAGAACTCTCCTGTCAGGTGTTGGGTGTTGTTGACGCCACCGTAGCCGACATTAAATTTTCCTGGATCTTTTTTGGCAGCCGCAACGAGTTCTTGAATGGTGTTGTAGGGCAGTGCTGCACTCACCACAATGATCATGGGCGCGATCGCTAAGCCCCCGACATAGGTGAAATCTTTTGCGGCATCGTAGGCGAGCTTGTCAAACACGGCAGGGTTAACCGCTAACACACCGCTTGTTCCCATAATCATCGTGTACCCGTCAGGAGCTGCCGTGGCACCGGCCACCATCCCAGGTACGCCGTTTTTATTCTCCACAATGACTTGTTGAGCCCAGGAGAGCGTGAGTTTCTCTGCAAGCAGGCGCGCAATAATGTCTGTGGCCTGCCCCGGAGGAAACGGCACAATCAGTCTGACTGGCTTTTCAGGAAACACCCCCTGCGCACTCGCCGTAACCGCGAGTAGCGTGCAGCAAAGCCCGAGAACCCAGGCGGTGAGTACTCTTAAGGTTGTGTGTCGTAACATGATTTGCTTTAAAGTCATCAATATTGCTTGGATCAACGTCATCAACGTCGTTGGGTTTACGCGAATCGACTTTGTTTAGCTCGTGGCTGCAAGAGTCGTGCGTATCATGAAGCGAAGATCAGGACACTAAGCCGCGCTTCACGATGAAGACATTATTCTGTGGATTTGATGTTAGCCTGCGTTGCTGCAGTTTTCCATTTCTTCATCTCTGCAAAAACAAATTCGCTCCAGGGGCCAGCACCACGAGGGTCGGGCACCATCCCTTTATCAATGATGCTTTTTTGCATGTCAGGATCAGCCAAAATCCGCGATACGTCGGCACTGATCTTTTGAACAATCGGGGCAGGAGTTCCTTTGGGTACAACTAAGCCTTGCCAACCTACACCCTCAAAGCCAGGGTAGCCTGATTCAGCGACCGTTGGCAGGTCTGGTAACTGAGGCACGCGTTGCAAAGTTGTGATTCCAAGCGCTTTCAATTTTCCCGACTTGATATGTGGCAAGGCCACTGCCATGCTATCTACCAGAATCGAGATTTGTCCACCGAGCAAATCGGTGACAGCCGCAGCGCTACCCTTGTAGTTCACGCCAACCATGTTCACACCCGTGGTGAATTTAAAGAGTTCGCCGGTTAAATGTTGGGTGTTGTTGACGCCCCCATAGCCCACATTAAACTTGCCAGGCTCTTTTTTTGCGGCGGTAACAAGTTCTTGCACAGTGTTGTAGGGCAGCGTAGCGCTGACGACTACGATCATGGGCGTAATCGCTAAGCCACCTACATAAACAAAGTCTTTTGTGACGTCGTATGGCAGTTTGTCAAAGACGGCTGGATTAACGGCCAAGACCCCACTGGTGCCCATTGTCATCGTGTAGCCATCAGGTGCTGCCGTGCTGCCCGCGACCATGCCGGGCACTCCGGTTTTGTTCTCAACAATGACCTGTTGACCCCAGGCAAGGGTGAGCTTCTCTGCAATCATCCTGGCGATAATGTCGGTCGCTTGCCCTGGTGGAAAAGGCACAATTAGCTTGACTGGTTTTTCAGGAAAGTTTGTTTGCGCCTGTGCCTGAACGTTAACAATCAGGCACAGCAACATCGCAAGTAGCGACACTAAAGATTTAAAGTTCATATAAGCCTCCGGAAAAATCGGGCGGCGCCGTCGACGGGTTTGTCGATGTCTCTGTATCGGCGGTTTTTGTAATGGATTTCGCACTAAGTTAGGCTGCGTAATGCTATTTGTCAAATGAGGGCTAGAGTCCTCCGCTGCATGCTGGGGAGTGGCGTGCGTTTTCGAGAAATCGTCTGACGTCTCCGAGTCATGGTCTGACGGGTGCCGTGCAAATCGCAAGCCGCGTAGACGCCTTGCGACGTGAGGCAAGGGTTTACCTTTAGCGGCTCAATATTTCTTTTTACCCTCATCGACTCAATATGTCTTTTAAGGTATCGGGATCGCAACGCACATCAACACCTGCTTGCTCTTGCGCCAAGAGCATCGCAATACGCGAGTCTTTATCGCCCCAGCCTCGGTCAAGTGCTTCTGTCATCTGAGCAAGTGTCAGCTTTGCAAAGTGCATATCTAGATCAACTTCGCGCCCAAGTTCATTGGCCAACGTCACGTCTTTATGTGCAAGTTTTAATGAAAATTTAGCGGGTTCGTAAGCGCCACTTAGAAAGTGAGTGGGCAAGCCGTCAAAGGTTCGACGGCGACCCATTGCACCGCTGCGCAACGCTTTGAAAAGGGTGGGGGCCTCGACGCCGGCCTTGACTCCCATTGAAAACACCTCTGCGATCGCTGAATTAAATATGTAGCCCATACAGTTATGAACTAACTTGGCGACCGAAGCGGCACCGACAGCACCTAAAAATTGCACATCGTCTGACATGCACGACAACACCGGCGCGTATGTCTTGAAGGTTGCTTCGTCGCCGCTGGTCCAAATCACAAGTTTGCCCGAGGCGGCTCCTGTGGGGCCTCCGCTAACCGGGGCGTCTAAGAAAATCAGTTCTTTTTTAGCAAGCTCGGCATGCAACTCTCGGATGACCCGAGGTGCATTGGTTGAAAAGTCAAACACCGCGCTCCCTGCGCGCAGGCTAGTGGTCAGTCCGTTCGGGCCAGTCAATACCTCTTGCACTTGCGGGGGCCCCGGTAGCGATAAGAAGACAACATCGACCTGGGAGCCCAGGGCGGCAGGTGTCGCCGCCCATTGTGCCCCAAGCGCGATCAGCGACTGCGCATTTGCGTGGAGCATGTCATTGACGACCAAAGAATGCCCGTGTTTGATGAGGTTCGCTGCCATCCGTGAACCCATCATGCCAAGTCCGATAAATCCGATTTTCATTTTTGTTATCCCGTTGTTTGGTGAAGTCGATACAAAGTCTTGCCGCTTTAGTATTATTGATCCGAATAATCATTATTCATCAAAAAAATATCTCAGGAGACTTACATGGCCACAGCACCCACCTCAGAACGTCGCGAACGCTTACGCAAAACAGTCCCTAAAATGGTTGAGTGCGCCGAAAAAGTTTTATATGGCGACATCTGGGAGCGTAAAGAGTTATCCAAGCGCGACCGCAGCATGATTACTATTGCAGCCTTATTAACCTCGTTCAGACCAGATCAATTGCGCGTTCACATCACGCGCGGTTTAGAAAATGGCCTGACGCAAGAAGAAATAGGCGAGCTTATTACCCACTTGGCGTTTTATTCGGGTTGGGCCTCCTCAATGTCCGCAGCTCAGATTGCCTACGAGGTGTTCGAAGGGCTTGAGAAAAAATGAACTGTCCATCTGGACGCTCTTCCACCTTAACGTCAGCTCAAGGTCTGGCGCGCTTGACAAGCAAGGCTGCATTGACTGCCACCTTGCTTGCTGTTGTTTCGACGGCGGCACCTGCGTGGACACAGACGTTTCCCAACAAACCGCTCAAGATTGTGGTTGGATTTCCGCCCGGCGGCGGCTCAGATTTGATGGCGCGCATCGTGGCCGAAAAAATGTCGGTGATACTCAAACAACCTGTGATTGTCGATAACAAGCCGGGCGCGGGTTCAACAATCGCCGCAACCTTCGTCTCGCGCGCAGCGCCCGACGGCTACACAATGCTCTTTGGTCAGGCGGCCAATGTAGGTGTCGCACCTGCGATCATGAATACGCTGACATACGACCCCCTCAAAGACTTTGCTCCCATCACGCGTTTGGTGTCGGCACCCCTAGTGTTAGTAGGGCCCTCCGATCTTCCCGCTAAGGACGTTAAAGAACTCATCGCACTTACTGCTGCTAAACCTAATGCCTTGAGTTATGGTTCGCCGGGCTCAGGTACCGTTGGCCATCTAGCGGGCGCCATGTTCATGAACGAGGCCAAAGTCAAGGCAGTGCATGTTCCTTACAAAGGCCAGTCGCTGTTAATCACCGATATGCTGGGCGGCCGTATTGCGATGTACTTTAGTACGATCGCCGTGGTTAAGCCCTATGTCGAAAGCGGCAAAATGCGCGCCTTTGGCGTGACCTCTTCAAAGCCCTCTGCGGCGTTTCCGGGTGTGCCTGCGATTGGTGAAGCAGGGCTGCCTGACTACGCTGTTGAAAACTGGTACGGTTTGTTGGCACCCGCCGGCACGCCAGCGGCAGTGATTGACAAGCTGCACCAAACCGTTAAGCAAATCTTGCTTTTGCCTGACGTGCAGCAGGACCTCACCAAAGAAGGGGGCGAGGTCGGGGGTGAGTCACCCGCCGAGTTTGCGAAATTCCTGAGTATTGATATCCCGCGATGGAAAAAAATCGCAGTCGAAGCAGAATTAGCACCTTGACCTAAGTCAATTCCGCTACACTAAACCTTCAAAAATTAGTCGTCATCATAAAAACGGTTTGGAGAGGATATGAAAACGTATACACGCGTGATGGGTGGATTGGGTTTGGTGTTCACACTTAGTTTGGGCGCTCTGAACGCTCAAGCTCAAGCACCAGCGGCGGCACCGGCTGCCCCACCTCCAGCTTGGAAGCAAGGCATGCCTGACTCTATGGCGAGCTCCACCTTAGCGCCATTGCCGGCAAAGCTGACAGCGACCAAGGCCGCTGACGTTCCTTTAGACAAGATCAAAGTCCCAGCGGGTTTCAAAGTCGAAGTTTGGGCCGATAGCATCCCCGGTAGCCGAGCGATCGCTGAGGGCGATGATGGCAAGTACTATGTGGGCACACGTGGTTTGGGCCGCATTTATGAGTTGACAGATGACGGCAAGCAGCGCACTTCGCGCATCGTGATTGATAAGCTCAATCAGCCGACTGCGGCCTATAAAGATGGTTCGCTGTTTGTCGTTGCGGTAGATAAAGTGCTGCGCTTTGACGGCATTGCTAAAAATCCAACGGTTGCGCCGGTTGATCTGACCGAGAAGTTCAACTTTCCACCTTTACAGCACCATAACTGGAAATACGTTGCCTTTGGCCCAGACGGAAAGTTCTATGTGCCGTTTGGTGCACCGTGCAACATTTGCGCGCTGCCAACACAAGAGTACGCTCAGATTCGTCGCTATAACGCCGACGGCTCTGGCATGGAGGTCATAGCAACTGGCGTTCGTAATTCGGTGGGTTTTGATTGGCACCCGGTGACGAAAGAACTTTGGTTTAGTAATCATGGTCGTGATTGGTTGGGTGACGATAGCCCGAACGACACGATGAACCGCCTCAAGGTTGGTGGTAATTATGGTTTCCCTTTCTGCCACGCCGGCACGCTTGCTGATCCTGATATCAAAAAAGACAACGCTTGCGGTGGTGTTGAGCAACCTGTTGCTTTGATGGGCCCTCATGCAGCAACGATGGGCGTAACGTTCTACACCGGTTCAATGTTTCCTGCCGAGTACAAAAACGTTCTGTTCAACGCACGTAAAGGTTCCTGGAATCGCACCCAGAAAATTGGTCACGATGTTGTGACGGTTCAGGCGGATGCAGATGGTAAAAATGCAAAAGTTGTACCCTTTATGACCGGCTTCATGAACGAAGCGGATCAGTCATGGTGGGGTCGTCCTGCTTACCTCCATCAAATGAAGGATGGCTCATTGCTAGTCTCTGACGAGCAAATGGGCGTGATTTATCGCGTGTCCTACAGCAAATAAGTCAGGTAAAAATGTCTTTTTTTGCAAAAGTAGTGGTTGGGTTAGGGGTGGTCCTGCTGACCACCTCGCTTTCCTGGGGTCAGGTCTCGCCCCAGCGACAGGCGCTGTGTGCTGCCTGTCATGGTGCAGACGGAAACTCTCAAATCAAGGGAATTCCGTCTTTGGCGGCGCAGCCAAAACTGTTTATCGAGAACAGTTTGATCTTGATGCGCGAAGGCATGCGCGAAGTGCCTGCAATGAAAGGTATGCTCGACGGCGTGACGGATGCCGAGGTCACCGAGTTAGCCAAGTTTTATGCGGCCCTACCGTTAGCCAAACCCCCCGTTGATAAACAAGCGGATTTGTTCATGAAAGGTGAGCAACTTGCTAGTGGGATGCGCTGTGGCATTTGTCATTTGCCCAATTATGTCGGGCGCGACCAGATGCCAAGATTGGCGGGCCAACGTGAAGACTATCTGCTTCATAGTCTGTTGCAGTTTAAAAACAATCAAGCTGTGGGACGTGATTCGAATATGGCCGCTGCGGTCTATGGCGTCGCAGACACTGACTTGCAAGCGCTGTCGCACTACTTGGCCAGACTTTCGCCAGAGTAAGTTTGGCCTACGCCTCAGCCCTGTTTGAGGCTTAGTTTAAAAGCGGTGACGCAATCCAGTCACCAAATAAAAACTTGTCGTTCCTGCAATAAACCCAGGGTTTGTTGCGTACGAAGTCGCCATATACATGTTGGTGCGCGGAGTAAAGTCATACTGATAGCCAATACTGTACGCATCTTGCGCCCCGACATTGTTTTGGGCGTTGGTTGTGCCATTGTTGGCCGCACGTGTCCACGAACTAAAAATCTTTGAAACGCCGCTTAACGGAAGAGTAAAGCCCAGCATGTACGAATTGAAATTCATATTGGGATCAAAGATGATCGCGCCTTGCCCACCACCCCACGAATTGATGTCAAGCGTCGGTTTGCCGACGGTGGTGAATGAGACGCCTTGTATGTTGATGGCCCCCCCTTTGTTTTGCCCTACCGCTGCAGAAAGTTGTATGGCACCAAAGTCGTATTTTCCACCGACGATCCATTCTTGGATGTTGGCGCTGTTGGCTATGTTTGAGGGTAGTCTTGGATCGGCACCGTTGGGCATGACTTGATCATAAGATGCAGCAAGCATCAGGGGACCCTTGTTATAACTCACCCCTAAAGTGATTAGACGAGTGTTGTTCATGGTTGACTCGTTGTAGTCGCTGCCCGCGGCGATTGACTTCACACCATCAAAATAAAAGGTATTCATCTGCGGCGAAAAAGAATATCCAGCGCCCACCTTGAGCCCACTGGTGGGTTCAAGCATCAATTTGATCATGTTGCTGTACTTTGTATTTGAGTTGGCCGCCCCAAAGGCATAGGCCATCCGAGCCTGACCAAGCCCGCCTCTAAAAGGGTCAATGGCCAAGAAGAACTCAGGGGCGTAGCCGCTTTGGCGACCGAGTCGAAAATACCCCGCGTCGTCTTTGCTGAGACCAACCCAGGATTGAAGGCCAAACAAACGTCCGTTTGATAATAGAGAACCGTTACTAATATCAATGCTGCTCTCGAGTTGAAAGTTCGCACTGAAGCCGTTACCTAAGGGCTCTTGGCCGCGCATGCCCCAGCGCGAAGTTGTTTGCATCCCGCTGGCAAACCCAAGCCTGGTTTGGCTGTATTGACCAGGGCCCGTTATTTGTTGATAGGCAACGCCGCCATCAATCAGGCCATACAGAGTGGCGCTGCCTTGTTGTGCCCAGGCATGGTTAGCGGCAAGAGATACCGCGATCAAACCAAGCTTAAGTTTATTAACAGGAGTCATATCGTCTCAGTTGCGTCCGCGCGATGCTCGTTGAGGTGCCGCCAACGCCTTCTGGTCGAAAAGGGCGGTAAGCGAAATTCAAGCGCATTTACTTTTTGTTGGTGTTATCCAAATAAAGATTCGTGAGGTTATCAGATATTAAATCGAGTCAGTGCTTTAACAGCCTTGGCAGTGTGGAAATCGCAAGCTCGATACAATACTAGAGCTGCCATCAGTTCCAAGGTTCTTTTGTTAAAACATGACTAAATACAGAGGCCCGTGCCGATAGCAGTAGCCATACCGCGTACTACGCGGTGTTCTGTTGACTAAACAGGACACAACAACCAAAATCGGCAGACCCATGCCGAGGTGTTTCATAACCAGCGAGACTGACCCATGAATCCTAATTCTAAAAGCCCCAATATTGTCGTTCTAGGCGCTGGTGCCGTTGGTTGCTATTTTGGTGGAATGTTGGCTCGAGCCGGGCATAAGGTGACACTAGTGGCTCGCGCCGAGCATGTCGCCGCGATCGCTCAACATGGTCTGCACATGGATTGCCAAAGTTTTCAAGAGTACGTTGCGGTTTCTGCAAGCGTAGACCTTGCAGTGGTTGCTCAGGCCGATTTAATTTTATTGTGTGTCAAATCGCCCGACACAACTAAAACGATCGAAGCGATTGCTCCTCACTTGCAAAAGCACACCGCAATTGTGAGTTTGCAAAACGGCGTCGATAACTGCGAACGTATATGCGCTGTGGTTGATAACCCAGTATTTGCGGCCGTGGTGTACGTGGCGACGATTATGGCAGGGCCCGGTCGACTCAAGCATTTGGGTCGAGGCGAGCTAGCCATTGGCCAGTCAGAAAACTCACACACTCATGCCGGCGCTGCAAGTCAGCTGATGACTCTTGCCACGCTGTTGACCGAAGGGGGCGTGCCTTGCGCAGTATCGCCAGACATAAGAAAAGATCAATGGAGTAAGTTTTTGGTGAACTGCAGCTACAACGCGATCTCGGCGATTGGGCAACTGACGTACGGAAAAATGGTGCAGACTGAAGCGGTTCGCGTGCTAATCAATCAATTGGGGGCCGAGGTTGTGGCTGTTGCTCAGCACCAAGGCATTGCGCTGACGTACCAAGACGCTCAGCAGGTCAATGACATGATCCCTCAGACAATGCCCGGGCAACTGTCTTCAACAGCACAAGATCTTGCACGCAAAAAACCGTCCGAAATTGAATATTTGAACGGATTGGTCGTCCGTAAAGGTCTAGAGTACGCGATCGCGACCCCTGCCAATCAAAGCGTGTATGCCTTGGTCAAAATGCTAGAGGATGCGCAGGCGCAGCAAAAAGTTTAGAGGCTGAGGCATGTGGCCCTGTTGTGCTAGGCCGCGTCGGGGTAGGCCCGCCGTCGCGCGGTCTCAAGCTGTAGCAGGGTGATAGATCTGACCTCGCGCTGACTCGCTTGGATGTGTGCTCTCATCAAGTCGCAGGCCAACGCTTCATCGCCCGCAATAATTGCTTGCAGTATTTTTTTATGCTCGGCGTAAGTTGCTTCGATTCTAGGGCGCTTAGTGAAATCGAGTTTGCGAATCATTCGGATACGTTCTGTAATGTCTAAGTGCACACGTACGATCTCTTCATTACCGGCTGCGCGCACGATCAGACAATGAAATTCCTCATCCCAAATACTGACCTGTCTGCTATCCGTGCTACGCGCGGCAATCGGTACTAACCATATTTCAGCTAGCGCATGAAGCAGGCGATCTGTGTCGCTTTGGACTTTGCTCTTGGCGCGCGCAACAATTTTTTTGATAGAGGCGATTTCAAGCAAGATTCTCAAATCATAGAGCTGATCAAATTTTTGAAAATCTAAAGGCAAAATTCGCCAGCCGCTGCGAAACAAGACTTCGATGTGTCCATCCTGCTGTAGACGTGTCAGGGCCTGACGAAGAGGGGTGCGCGAGACCTCAAGCCGTTCGCAAAGTTCGTGCTCAGTAAAACGATCGCCCGGAAACAATACAAAATTTCCGATATCGTCTTTCAGTTGCTGATAGACCTGGTCGGCGAGCGTGGTTCGATTTGCTTGTCGATCTTTTTGTTGTCTCATTTAAATGGCTTTCGTTTAAGAGCGTCTGGTTGAAGCAGCATATTACTTTCTGACTTCGCGTTGAAATATTTCAAGGCTCAATTTTTTTGTTTCGATAAACGATGGGCTTGTCAGCGTTTGGATCGTCCTTGGCCGAGCATCTGAGTAATCGAGAATGTCTGAAATAGTGGTGGGGCGCTTGGTCAAGAGCAACACTTGATCTGCAAGATAGACGGCCTCTTCCAAGTCATGTGAGACTAGCATCATGGTGGTGTTGGTTTGCATAAACACCTCTTGAAGCTTTTCGCGAATAAAGAGCGTCATCTCAAAGTCTAGGGCTGAGAAGGGCTCATCTAAAAATAGAACTTCGGGCTCAGGTGCTAGTGCGCGCATGATTGAGGCTGTTTGTTGTTGACCGCCCGAAAGTTCGTAGGGATAGCGGTTTAGATCAAATTTCACATCAAACGACGCCACTAGCTCTGCGAGACGACGGTCAACGTCAGCTTTGCTTTTACCCATGAGTTTGAGTGGATATGCGATGTTATCGATGGTACGCCACCACGGAAACAACGCTTCGCGGTAGTTTTGAAACACATAGCCGATGCGCGTATCTTTCAGTGACTTGCCGTCAAAAAGAATTTCGCCAGCATCAATCGGGGTTAGCCCGGCAATCATGTTGATCAAGGTTGATTTGCCACAGCCGTTGGGACCGAAGATCGAAACAATTTTTCCTTTTGGGATGTCAAGGTCAAAATTTTCATAGAGTGGCCAGCCCGCAAAATACTTGATTAGGCCACGAATAGTGATGTGTGTAC
>Ga0194043_1001484_pt1 | contig 13176 bp, 15 predicted proteins | sample JunL4415m_MetaG_FD_161274 | JGI IMG/M metagenome (GOLD analysis project Ga0194043, IMG submission 161274) | Anoxic zone freshwater microbial communities from boreal shield lake in IISD Experimental Lakes Area, Ontario, Canada - Jun2016-L442-15m | ecosystem: Environmental > Aquatic > Freshwater >...
ACTTCTTGATAAGCGGTCAGGGACTTCATAGCTTTGGACTTAAGCAGACTCGTACAGACGGGTCATCACAAACTCACGGTGACCCAAAATCTCCGCTGCTGTTAATTCACCATTGGCAGTTCTCAAAAGAGCATCGAGAAGCTTTTCACCAGCAGAATCTAAGGTCTCCTCACGACGCAAAATACCAGAAACATCTACATCGATGTGCTCAGACATTGTCCGTACTGTTTTTGGATTAGCGCATAACTTAATTACCGGAAGAATGGGGTTGCCAATGACATTACCCTGTCCAGTAGGAAAGAGATGGGCTGTAAAACCAGCCGCTGCGCAAAGCGTCACCATTTCAGCGGCAGCTGAAGAGGAGTCCATAAAATGCAAACCTGGAATAGTTGGGGTTTCGGCCTTATCTAGCACGCCATCCACAACACATTTTTTACCAATCTTCTGGATATTACCAAGAGCCTTCTCTTCGATCGTAGTAAGGCCGCCAGCAATATTGCCTTTGGTAGGCTGCGAATCAGATAAGTCACTGGTTTTGTTTTTCTCAATAACATCTTGATAGTGATCAAACATTGCACGGAATTTCTGCTTAATTTCTGGTGTGCGGCAACGCGCTTCTACCAAATGCTCTCCACCAGTTAACTCCGTTGTTTCACCAAATACCAATGTAGAACCGATTTCGTAAAGCTTATCAAATGCATTGCCAACCGTTGGGTTCGAAGCACAACCAGAGGTAGTATCAGACTCACCACACTTGGTTGATACCCATAACTCTGATAGAGGTGCTGAAACACGTTGCTGTTTTGAAGCGTGTTTCATCATGGAGTAAGCAGCCTTACTAGCACTAGCAATAGTTGCTGTATCGCCATTTCCTTCAATCCAGAATCCCTCTACTGGCTTACCAGAAGCCTTGATTCCATCAACCACAATCTTTGTCCACTGTGGCTCGATACCAATCACTACTACGCCAGCCACATTTGGATTACAACCAGCACCAATCAAGGTTCTGAAGTGAAGCTCTAAGTCTGCGCCAAACTGTAAACGGCCATAGGGGTGAGGAATGGCAATTGTCCCTTTAATATTATTTGCAACCGCTTCACATGCCGCATTGGATAAATCGTCTAAAGGCAAAATGACAACATGGTTACGAATACCCATACGACCATTTTCACGGCGGTAGCCCATAAAAGTTGCTTCTTTTAAATTAATCATTTTCTATCTCTCTTAATATCGTAATAAACACTCGTATCGGTTACCAACGCTTAGTTTTGACATTTTGAACATGGGTATGCTCACCTTTTTTGATGGGGGCAACCACCTTACCGATATCAACTCCATACTTAATAATGGTGTCGCCAGCCTTCATATCTTGCAAGGCAATCTTGTGGCCAATAGGAATATCACTTTCAGATTTGATATTGACAGTGCTATCACCGTCCATTACCCAGCCGATTAAATCAGTACCAGCTTTCACGCCTTCCACCACGACAACGCCAACGACATCTCCTGGTTCATGCACGACAAAATGAATCATTTCTTTCTCCTTATCAATCTTGTTTGACTACTACCCATTCCATGACTGACGAATACCAGTCTGAATTTCTTCTACAACAACATCAGAAACATTTACACCCTCTTTAAATCCTCTAGCTCTTTGCTTAAAACGTCGCTGCCCTGGGACGCGAGTACCAGCATCGGCCGCTAAAATTTTTAAAAATCCCTGCATTTTGCTTGCAAAAACTTGACTGCCAGCAAGGCCTGGATCGATAGTGAGTAATAGCTGCCCAATACGAGGACGATTCCCTTTGGCATCAAAAAATGAGTCGGCCTCATACGAAAATCTGCTACCAGACAAACCTACTACTAACAATTCAATCATTAATGCAAGCAATGCACCTTTATCGCCGCCTAATGGGACCATCAAACCTTTTAAGCCCTCTTGAGGATCTGTTGTAGGTTTTCCATCAATCGTTAATGCCCAACCTTCTGGAATAGATTCCCCCTTCTTTGCAGCAAGTAATAATTTGCCGCGTGCAACTGCGGATAAAGACATATCAATCACTAAGGGATCGCGATTGGCAATTGGAAATGCGGCGGCCAAGGGATTGGTTCCGAACAGCGCCTTGCTTCCACCAACCATTGGCATCGCCGCAGGGGTATTGCCAAATAATAAAGAGATATAACCAGCGCGTGCGGCAGCCTCGGCAAAATGCCCAGCAACACCAAAGTGATGACTATTAGTAACTGCTACAAGTCCTACTCCACTTTTTGAGGCAAGGTTGACCGATAAATCCGTTGCAAAACGGAGAGCCGGGAAAGCAAGGCCATCACAGGCATCAACTAAGGCCGCACAAGTCTTAAAGGGGCGAACTTTAATTTTGGGAGCCAATTCAACACGGCCATTTTTTGCGTGTCCGGCATATTGTGAAACGCGTGCTAAGCCATGTGAAGCTAAGCCATCCAATTCGGCAAGCGCTAAAAATTGCGCTGTTTCAAAAGCTGCTTTTTCTCCAATGCCTCCAGCCTGTAATCCTGCTGATGCCAACTGAACCATCTTGTCGTAGGATAAGTTCATTTCAAACCCCTAAATACCGATTAACTTCATCAGCGATCATTTGACTAACGCGTTCATTACTTTCATAGGTAACTCCGGCAATATGTGGAGTCAGGATGAGGTTCTCAATTCCAGTGAAATGACTTAAATCTTTTGCGGGCTCCGCGGAAAAGACATCAATTGCAGCACCGCCAATACGCCCTGAACGGAGACGATCAGCTAGTGCAATCTCATCCACTATCCCGCCGCGCGCGGTATTAATGAGACAGGCACCCTTTTTCATCTGATCAAGCGTTACCGCATTCAATAAATTCTTTGTTTCAGGTAAATAAGGAAGATGTAAAGAAACTGCGTCGCTTTGCGAAAGTAAATTATTCAGTTGCAGCAAGGGAACTGAAAAGCCATCAAGGGCTATAGAATCGCCAGATAACATTGGATCGTAAGCAACGCATTGCAAACCAAATGCATGTGCTTTTTTAGCAACCACTCTACCGATACTGCCAAAACCTACGATGCCTAATGTCTGACCTAAAAATTCATGATAGCCAGAGAAACGGGGGCGAGGCCACTCCCCTTTAAGGGTTGCCATTGTTGCAGGAAAAAATCCCCGGGTTAATGCAACAGCAGCCCCGACAACATATTCAGCTACTGACTCAGCATTAGCCCCTGTTGCCGGAATCACTTTGATATTGCGTTTAGCGCAAGCTGGCAAGTCAATATTCTCAAGTCCAACACCCAAGCGACCAACACTTTTAAGTTCGATGATCCACGCAAGATTTCTTCATTTACTTGAGTCAAGTTACGCACAATGAGCGCATCAATATTTTGCATCGCAGCAATTAAAGCCTCTCGATCCTGATGCAGCTCGGGCTCGTACACAACTTGATGTACAGAACGTAGGGAATCTAGGGCTTGACTAGTAATGAACTCAGAGATCAAAATGGTAGACATATTCATATCATATAGATGATTTAGATCACTTGCAAGTAGACCAGCAAACTTTTTGCGAAGCATATATGCTTATAACTTATAAATAGTGCTTATTTAATGAAATAAGCACTAAGATAAAAATATCATTAAACCTGGAGGAGCAAGATGTTTAGGAAAAATTTGTTTACCACTTTAAGAAATGCACTCATGAGCCTAGGAGCACTAGCATGCATAGTCTCCCCTTCAATTACTCAGGCCCAGAGTTGGCCCGATAAACCAATTAAATTAATTATTCCCTTTGCGGCCGGTGGCACCACCGATATTCTCGGTAGAATTTTAGCGCAGCAAATGACCACCATTCTCGGACAAAATGTTATCGTCGAAAACAAAGGTGGTGCTGGAGGCAATATTGGCGCTGAAATTGTTGCGAACTCACCTCCAAATGGTTATACCTTGTTACTTGCATCGGGAAGCATGATGACAGTTAACCCCTACTTATATAAAAAACTTCCTCTAAATTACGCTACAGACCTTACTTACATTACTGCAGTAGCAGGCGGTCCAATGCTTGTATCAGTGAACCCAAACCTACCTGTCAATAACTTGAAGGAACTGATCGCTTTAGCCAAAACGAAAGAGTTGACTTTTGGCTCCGCTGGTATTGGCAGCCAGGTTCATATGGCAGGAGAAAATTTCAATTACGCAGCCGGAATTGCAGCTACTCACGTTCCCTATAAAGGCGAGGCCCCAGCTATCAACGATTTGATATCTGGGCAAATCGACTTTATGGTCGGCAACCTTCCAGCGGCGGCAGGCTTTGCAAAAGCTGGAAAGATCAAAGCTTTAGCCATTACAAGTAGTAAAAGGGTTGCACAATTACCGGATGTTCCTACGGTTGCAGAAGCAGCTATTCCAGGATTCGTTAATGTTGGTTGGTATGCATTAGCCGCTCCAGCAGGTACTCCAAAAGCCATTATTGATAAAATTTATATAGCAACTCAAAAGGCGCTGGAATCAGAAGCCATGCGTAAGAGCCTTGAAATCAACGGTCTCTCAGCAATTGCCAATACCCCCAAAGAGCTAGATGCTCAAATCAAAAATGAATCGATTGGCTGGGAAAAGGTGATCAAAGCTCGTAATATTGTTGCACAGTAAATATTTATTAAAGGCACCCTCCATGGGTGCCTTTCATTTTCTAGCGTTGTCTTACTTTACTTGGAAGTTGGCATACATTACTAGCTATCCATAGTTAAGCTATATCAAATGTGGTGGTCAATGAGGCATCAAAAAATCTAAAAAATGAATTCTAAAAATAAAAATGGGGCTAATGCTCTCGTAAATGCATTCGAAACAGCTGGTATTACTAAGGTATTTACCTTATCTGGTAATCACATCATGCCAATATATGATGCCATTTTTGATTCCAAGATTGATCTGATTCATACTCGACATGAAGCTGCTGCAGTCCATATGGCAGATGCGTGGGCAAGGCTAACAGGAGAAGCTGGAATCGCTTTAGTTACTGGGGGTCCAGGTCATGCCAATGCTATCTCCGCCCTCTACACGGCCACCATGGCTGAATCACCAGTAGTTCTTTTATCTGGCCACGCACCATTAGGACAACTAGGCAAAGGCGCATTCCAAGAAATGCGACAAACAGATATTGCTGCGCCATTAACTAAGGCTTCATGGATCTGTCAAAAGACAGAAGATATTGGTCTTGATATTGCAAAAGCAATTCGTCTTGCTAAATCCGGAAGGCCGGGTCCCGTACATCTGAGTCTCCCAACTGATGTGCTTGAATCAATATTGCCAGAAAGTACGGTTACGCCAATACCGGCCTCTTTTGATGCTGAGCAAATACCTGCTGCGGATTCCGCTATCTCGAAGATTATTACTAGTCTGAAGCAAGCTAGCAAACCATTAGTTCTCACTGGTCCGCAAATGCAATCCAACAGTGGCAAAGCGCTGTTATCTAAACTGGAGCAGGCGCTTGGCATACCAGTGATTGGGATGGAAAGTCCACGAGGAATTGGTGACCCTAGCTTAGGAGCTTTTTCTGAAGTGCTAAGCCAAGCAGATTGCGTATTACTCTTAGGTAAAAAAGTAGATTTCACCCTGAAATTTGCCCAGAGTCCTGGATTTAATAAAGATTGTCTATTTCTGCAAATTGATCCCGATGCCGAAGAAATTAAGCGGGCAAAGAATGCACTGGGAGCACGCCTGGTCGATTCAGCAATCTCGGATGTGCCAAGCGCAATTTATCAATTGCTAAGCTTAAATTCAAGTGTGGCGAGCGCGCCCTCTGATTGGCAGAAAGAAGTTTCGACCGCCCTTCAATTTGAGCCACCTGCTTGGAAAAACATCCCTCCCAATAATGGCAAGCTGCACCCTGTTCAAGCCCTTGCTCCACTACAGGATATTTTAGATAGTCACCCTGACTCCGTTTTAATCAGTGATGGGGGCGAAATAGGGCAATGGGCTCAAGCCTGTTTAAGGGCTCCAAACCGGATCATTAACGGGGTAGCCGGCTCAATTGGCGCTGGCATACCATTTGCCTGTGCAGCAAGCGTTGCAAAACCGAATGCGCCCATCATTGCAATTATGGGAGATGGAACTTTTGGCTTTCATTGCGCTGAAATTGATACCGGTGTTCGCTACAAATTACCTTTCACATTAATTGTGGGTAATGATGCCAAGTGGAATGCTGAATATCAAATTCAAGTACGTGACTATGGCCAGGATAGAACGATTGGTTGCGAGCTGCTTCCATCCCACTATGAAAAAGTATGTGAAGCATTTGGGGGATATGGGGAGTTTGTGGATGATTCAAAGGAAGTTCTCCCTGCCGTTAAACGAGCTCTAGCCAGTAAACTACCGTCTTGTATCAATATCATGATTGATGGTCTAGCAGCACCCAACATTAAACGCTCTTAACTGAGAAACAATCCCCAATAGCATGGGGCTGAGACGTGGCGCTTTAAGTGAGTTGACGAATTAACAATATTGTTCCTGAAAAAAGCAAAATAGAGCCGTAAGCTATCCGCATCGCTGTGTTGCTTAATTTTGTGTGAATGTGGGTGCCAGCCCAAATCCCAAGGAAGGTTGCGGGCATTAGGCAGAGTGCCAATCCAATTACCGGCCAACTCAGAATCAGGCCAGTCACAAGCATCAAAGTCAGGCGCAAAAAGGTCAGTATGATTATTGCAAATACCATAGTTGCCCGGACGACCTTAGGATCACTAATGCGCAGCCCAAGATAGGATGCGTATATAGCGCCTCCGGTGGCAAATAATGCGGTAAATATGCCCCCAAAAAATCCAAATGGCGCAGCCCACCACCTATTAATAGGATTGCGCATTTCTGAATTTCTCAGCCATAACACTCGTGCGCCGTTGATTGCAGCAAAGCATCCTAATGTAATTAACAGTGGCTCACTAGGCGCCTCAACCAACAAAATAATTCCTAAAATCATTCCAACTAGACTAAATGGAAAAAGCCATTTGAGCTCTTTTAGATTGGCATCCTGAGAAGATTTTCCGCCGACATATAAAGAGGCACAAATATCGATGATGACCATCATTGGTACTACTGATTTCAGGGGATACATTAGCACCAGCAAAGGTACAGAAATAATCGATGAACCAAATCCTGAAATCCCAAATATAAAATAGGCGCCAAAAATAATGATGGTCGCTAATATAAATTGAAAAGGTTCGATCAAATCAAAAATAATTAAGCCTCAACTAAGATTGTCTGGCCAGGCTTAATCATCGTGAATAGCACGGGACGATTTTCAATACTTAACTCTTGGAGTTTGAAGCTAACTGCCGTGTAATAAGAATCTTCAAGCGATCCTGGCTCAGGAAAATCTTCACGGTAGTGAGCACCCCTAGAATTCTCTCTAGCAATAGCCGCTTCGGTTACAGCCTGGCTAACTAAAATGAGGTTTTGCAAGTTCATCCAATCTTGCCAAGTATTACTATATTCACGTTGAATATCACCAACCCCCATTTGACTTAATTGAGATGCTAGCTGATTCAAGGTGTGACGCGCGCGCAATAAACTTTCTCTAGTTCTCGAAATACCAACGTCATCCCACATGCACTCTGCTAGACCATCACGAATTTTCTCAATATCGCCAGGCATCTTTTTTAAGGGTGCTTCATGGTCATTAATACTCGCCATCACCTCATCCATATTGCACTCGCTTAACTGTTGAGTAGCAACCCAACGAGCCATCGTCTCTCCAGCAATACCTCCAAATACTGTGGAGTTGGCGACACCATTACCACCCAATCGATTAGCGCCATGCACTCCCCCAGTGTCCTCTCCGGCAGCAAAAAGTCCCGGCAAGTCAGTGCTACAGTCTTTCTTAAAAACTAAACCGCCCATCATGTAGTGTGCGGTTGGCACAACCTCGACTAAGTCATTGGCCAAATCAAATCCACTATCAGCACAACGTTCAACCATGCCCTTAAATTGCTTCCGGACGTTTTCTTGACCTAAATGGCTCATTTGAATAAATACGCCACCATGTGGAGTTGCTCGCCCGGCCCGAATTTCTGAATTGATTGATCTAGAAACAATATCTCTTGTAGCGCGCTCATTCCGCGGATCATAGTTGCCCATAAAGCGCTCTTGATTACCGTTGAGCAAATATCCACCGGCACCTCGCAACCCTTCCTCTAAAACTGTACCCGTCATACGAGTACCCGGTCCTGCCAATAATCCTGTGGGATGAAATTGCACCATCTCCATATCGCGTAAAGTGAGACCAGCACGTAATGCCATTGCCAAGCCATCACAACTCTTGTCCCCCGACGGAGTATGGTATTTATACATTGTTGGACCACCGCCAGTAGCCAGTAAGACAGCTTTTGCGCGTACCAATACAAATTGACCCGTTTGCATATCAAGCATCAAGACTCCAGCAAGAGACTTACCGTCCTTGCTATGAATAAGCTCAATTGCACGATGCTCCTCAAGTCGATTGATACCTCTTGACCAAACTTGCTCAGCTAAGCGATTGATAATCTCAATCCCGGTTAAGTCGCCCTTATGAACAGTCCGATCAAATGTTTGACCAGCAAATGCTTTTTGATGAACTGTACCATCGGGATTGCGATCAAAAAAGCAACCGAGTTCATTTTCTAATTCATGAATACGCTCAACTGCTTTGCTGACTAGTGTCCACGCCAAATCCTGATCAGAGAGCCACTTGCCCCCTTCAATCGTATCCATAAAGTGACGCTCAACAGAATCTCCTTCGGCTAGTGCCACGTTGTACCCACCTTGAACCATACGAGTACATCCGCACTTACCTAATAGGCCTTTAACGGCAATGGTGATATCTAAGTTGGGATTTTCTTGGTGCGCATGTAGGGCTGCGAAAAGACCAGCACCCCCAGACCCTAGGATCAGAATATCGGTGTCTATTGTTGGAATAGTGCTCATGAAGTAATTCCAAGACTTTTTAGTACAGCTTCTTTTTTCAGTGCCACATCGCTCTTCACTTCCTGATAAATGCTTCCGCCATGACTATCCATTGCGACCAACAATGGCCCAAAATCTTTAATCTTGAAGCGCCACAAAGACTCTGGATTGAGATCATCCATATCAACCTCTTCAATTTGCTCAATCCAAGTAGTCTCTAAGGCTGCGGTACCGCCAATAATGGCTAGATATACCCCGCCAAGCTCCTTAAAAGCTTCCGCAGAACCCTCACGCAGTCCCCCTTTGCCCACAATCATGCACACGCCGTTTTGTGTCATCAAAGGTCGAGTAAAGCGCTCCATACGATCTGACGTGGTGGTACCAATGCAGATTGGCTCATAGCCTGCGGGGAAATTTTTACTCACTGGAACTTTACGTACATTGGGTGCTGTATGAATGACAGCATGCCCCTTTAAATCAAAAAGAGTCTTTCGGCCATGATCAAACATCTGAATTTGGGTGGCATCTCGAATACCAAACAAGGTATTTTGCAAAGTCACAGTATCGTTAATACGAAGCTTGCGAATATCTTCTTCGCTAACTGGTGTTGCAAGGGTGTAATGTGCCATAAGTTATTTGCCTAGAATCCGTAGCTCACGCCAGCGGGCGTAAAGGTTGCACGAGCCCTGCGTGCAGAGTGACACTGCATATTGACAGCCACTGGATTCATGGTGATATGAGTATGTGCTAGCTCCACATGGACTGCAAAGGCGGTTCCATCACCGCCAAGGCCTTGCGGACCAACTCCCAGTTGATTCACCGCTGCGCTCAGCTCTTGTTCAAGCTTAGCCCCCTCCTCGTCTCTGCATACACTACCTAATTCACGGGTTGCTGCTCGTTTTGCCATAGCTACACACTGGTCAGAAGTGCCGCCGATACCAACACCGACAATCGTTGGTGGGCAAGTCTTACCGCCAGCAGAGACAACACTCTCAATCACAAACGCTTTGACACCATTGATGCCGTCTGCAGGGATTGCCATTTTTAAGAAGGAATTATTTTCTGAACCACTTCCTTTGGGGATCATTTCAATTTCAACTGACTCTGCTTCATCAAAAAAATCAATATGAATCGCCGGCATATCAATACCGCAAGAGGTGTGATTGTTTTTTCGAGTAATCGGATGCACAACAGATGATCTAAGGGGGTATTCCTTCGTGGCGCGCTCGCAACCTTTGCGAATCGCAGCTTTTAATGCCATGCCATCAAATTGAACATGACTACCGATCTTGACGTTATATATAGGCAAGCCCGTATCTTGGCAAAGAAGATTGTCTTCGCGCTCCGCCACAGTGATATTGGTAATCATGGTCTTCAAAACCACTTGAGCACGCAAATCTGTCTCACTCTTGTCCAATCTATCGATACCAGCTTTAATATCATCCGGTAAGATTTTCAGAGCACGAATATAGAGCTCTTTACAGGCCTCTTCCACCAAATTCATTTGTAATTGCATATCAGCCTAATCAATTAGCAAAATATAAAAATAAGAGTCCGCAAGCGATAGCGAACAAAATAGTAAGTTGGATCCAGCCTTTACGCAAACCCCTCCATGGACCAAACTCAATCATTAATAGACGTAAACCACCAGTCAAATGAACCGCCAACAAAATTACCAAGGCCCACTCCCCAAACTTAAAGACCCAGACATCTGTTAAAGCTAGAGATTTCTCAAAGCCCTGCATACCCCGCAAGGATTGCGACAACATCAGAAAGTGGAGCGGAATAAAGCATGCCAATAGCAGGCCAGAATAGCGGTGACATGCATAAGCGAAATACGATAAGTGGCTTTTAGCACGGTAATCTAATGTTGGTCTAGAGCTCATATCTGTCCGCCCGTAAAAACACCAACGACTGCAGTAGTGCCAAGAATCAAAATCAGTAGAGCCAGGATCCAAGACAGGGGTTCAGCCAAACCACTCTTAGGAAAAATCTCTTGCAAAATATTCGCCACACCAATAGGTGCATGTACAAAACATGCAATGACAAACACTTCATAAAAAATGGCAAATAGTACATTGCCTTGGGTGCGTCCCAATATCTCTTGCGCACTTAAACCACCTCTAATGGCGTAAAAAATAATCAGTAAATGAATCGCAACGCAAATTCCGAGCACCATGGCGCTGATTCTTTGGGCATACCAGAGCTTTGCTTGCAATACTCCGGTGCTCATAACTTACCCCACTTACTTCCGCGTACAGCAGCCTTAGCGATCAACTTTTTCAAGCCAGCAATACTTGCGGTTGGTTCGATGGATTTAGGGCAAGCTTCAGTACAAGAGCCTTGGGTATGACATGCATGACAACCGGCGTCACCCGCCACCGCGCGCATGCGCTCTAACTGTTGAACATCTCTCACATCATTCGTTAGCGTCCAAGCCCGATTAAGTGCTGCTGGCCCCAGATAATTAGGCCGAGATTCGACAACTTCACAGGAGGCATAACAAACACCGCAACCAATGCATTCAATTCCTGCATTGGCTAACTGGCGCTCTTCAGAGTTTGGTTCCACTTTGGCAAAATCATCATGCCGTGTTTGGTTGCCTTTAAAGAATCCAACTGCACCCTTCCACTTATTAAAAAACTCGCGCATGTCAGTAGCAAGATCTTTAATGACCGGCAAGTTATTTAAGGGGGCTATCTCTAAAGCATCACCCTGAAGAATCTGGGATACGTGAGTACGGCAAGTCCAGCGAGCCACGCCATTGACAGTCATGGCACAGGAACCACACATTCCAACTCGGCAAGCAAATCGATAGCTCAAAGTGGGATCCAGCTTTCTCTGGATATAGGTAACCACATCCAAAACCGTTTGATTAGGGTTCCGTGGTACCAAATACTCAACAAACTCCCCTTCCTGAGAGCCACGCCATACTCTTACTTTGAGATCCGCATTAGACATGCACCCATTATATGGATAGATAGTAAAAAATAAATCGAATTAATTTTTATTTGAGATAAAGAAATTATTTATAATAAACCCATGTCGAACATCAAAACCCTCAAAAACTTCTTGGCGATTACACGCCACAATAGTGTTGCCGCCGCAGCCCGAGAGATTGGTCTGACTGCAGCCGCAGCTGGCCAGCAGATACAGCAACTGGAAAAGGATATTGGTCTAGCGCTATTTGATCGCACCAAACGGTCCCTTACCCTAAACGCGCATGGGAGATCGCTGATTGAACCCATCCAAGAAATAGTGGCTCGTTATGAGGCTCTTGGTTCAGACCTGAAATCAGACCTCAGAGGAACTATTATTCTGGGCGCCCTGGTATCTGCACTAATGGGTGCCTTTGGGAAAACTTTGAATGAAATTAAGCAGAGCTATCCCGCACTAGAAATCAAATTGATAGCAGGCTTATCCAGTAATTTCTTAGATCAAGTGATCGAAGGCACCCTTGATGCTGCAATTGTGACCGAGTCGCCTTATGCGCTACCTCAAAATGTCCAGTGGACTGAGCTCTACAAGGAACCAATGATTTTGATTTACCCCAATACTCCCGCCAGTAGAAAAAAAGATTTCAGTGTCATAGACTCGAATAAACCATTCATTCGCTTTGAGAGAAATACTTGGACGGGTCATCTGGTTGATCAAACTATCAAGTCTAATAAGCTCTCAATAGAAGAAGGTATGGAGTTAAATTCTGTAGAAGCCATTATTGAATTAGTAAGGCAAGGACTTGGCTACTCCATTATTCCAAAGTTAGCTAATATTGCATGGTCCAATGATCAACAACTGAGAATTCAGGAACTACCAGGGAAAACCATCTTCCGGAAAGTTGGTTTGCTTGAGCGAAAAAAACATATACGACAAAATGTTACTCAAGTTATCAAGCAGCATTTTTTATTGAGCACACCCAAAAACTAAAATCAAGAGTTAAATGAAATGCTTAAACTGCCAAAGGTCAATATGGCACGAGAAGCTATTGTCTAATTCAACACTGGTAAAGATTGAAATCCAATGGGTGCAGTCCCATTGTTATTTTGCGCATTACGAGAAATCGCAGGGGTATCCAAAATAATTAAAAGGCCTTCAGTTAATCGATAGGCCCCAAGAATCGCTTCATGGTTCTGTCCCTGTAAATGGGCTGGGGGCAACACCAATTCACCAGGATTAAATGTACTAATATCCCCAATAGAATCGACCATGAGCGCAATATGATTCCCTTGCACGTTCAAGATGATACAAAAGGTTTC
>Ga0194043_1001486_pt1 | contig 13158 bp, 9 predicted proteins | sample JunL4415m_MetaG_FD_161274 | JGI IMG/M metagenome (GOLD analysis project Ga0194043, IMG submission 161274) | Anoxic zone freshwater microbial communities from boreal shield lake in IISD Experimental Lakes Area, Ontario, Canada - Jun2016-L442-15m | ecosystem: Environmental > Aquatic > Freshwater >...
CGCAGAGGTGCTCACCGATGCCGCTGGTCGAGCAGAAGCGGTCGAAGGACGCTTCATCATGGCGCAGGGCCAGTCGACGATGTCCCTCGCAATCGCGTCCGACGATGGCCGCCGTGGGCACTTCGCCATCGCGCCAGGCCGTCGATGACTCGATGGTCATGGCGGCTCCTTCAGGCAGCAGGGAGCAGGTCGTACGCTGCGTGCGCTGAGCCGCCTCGTCAGCGAGGTCGGCGACGAGTGGGGGCCGGTTCGCAGCAGCGGCGCTCCACACGGCGAGGCCAGGCTTGGTCAGCAGACCACTCACGGTGGTGACGAGGCCACTTCGGGCAGGTCCGCTCCTCAGGCGGCCGGCCATGGATGCGGTCGCCTGCAGGACGTAGTTGTTGAAGGGCCCACCACCGAAGGTCATGCCGCCGGTGACCGTGAGTGGCCGGTCGATCGAGATTCCCAATTCGTTGGCCTGAATACGCACGGCGATGGGGAAGCACGAATAGAGATCGACGAGGTCGATCTCGGACATGGAATACCCGAGGTGCGCTGCTGCGACCTCGCCGAGGACGCCCATGGCTGGCCAGCAGGCGAGGTCGACCCGCTGGATGACGGGGACTGAACTGGTGGACTCTAGGGCCACGAGCGGGTAGATCGCCGCTGAGGGGTCGGCCCCAGACCTTCGGGCAACCTCGGGGCTCATCAGCAAGAGCGCCGCAGCCTGATCGACAGTCCACTGGCTGGCGTGGAGTCGGAGGTAGGGCGCGGCGAGCAGGCGGTTCTGAGGGCTCTGAGTGGCGATCTCGTCGGCCGGTACCGGTTCGTCGATCAGGCTTTCGGAGAGTCCGGCGGCTACCGCGCTCATCGATGACCACAGCTCGGCATTGATGCGTGCGGATTCGGCGGAGGAGAGACCTGCCCTCGAGTCGACGGCCCGCTCGATGAGCGCGTAGCTGCGCACGGCAGGAAAGACGAGCCCTGAGGCGATCTCGAGGTCATCGAGGAACGCATCGGATCGCTCGAGGGTCTGATCAGGCGGACCAGGGAGATCGCTGAACGCACCAGTGGCTGCCCATCGTCGGGATTCGCCTCCGACCACGAGCACCGAGCCCACTGTTCCCCGGGCGATCATTGTGAGGCCGACGTTGATGAGCTCCTGCTGGGAGATGCCGAGTTGTCCGAGGACGGTGTGAGCCGAGGGGGAACCGAGCCGGCGAGCAAGCTCGCGTCCCGGGTCGCCATAGGGCCAGGTCCCGGCGGGAACGATGATGGCGTCGAGGGGGGTGTCAGCGATCCCCGCCACTGACAGTGCCCGGCGAGCGGCCAGCTCCATCAGGTCGATGGCCTCGGCCGACGCGCTGGCGGTCCCGCTGCCGACCATGAGAGGAGAGATGGGGGTGATCATGTCGCGTCGATCACATCATCGAGGTGAGGAAGGCTCCGAGCTGGGCCATCGAGCCATTCGCGGAGTGCTCGGGTGGCCAAGACATCATCCTCGTTGTAGGCGAGAAGCCGCTGTCGAGCGGCGAGATCTCCGCCAGCGGCCTCCTCGAACCAGGCCATCGATGCCTCGCCGCTCGGATCCTCGTCGCGCCAGGAGAATCCGGCGCGGGCGGCAAGTGCTTTCAGGCCCAAGGGGCCCTCGGTGAGGATCTGATCGGCAACGATCTGGTGGAGGTCAATCCACTCGTCGGAGGCGAAGAACCGCTCGAGCGATCGAGCGGAGGGGAGGTCGTCGTCGGCGACAAGGGCCCGACGCATCTGGCCTTCCTCGGCTGACCGCCAGAAGCAGTAGACGCGAATCGAGCGGCCCTGCCTGCGGACCTCGGCTCGGAGAGCCGATAGCCAGGTCCACAGTTGGCGGAACAGATCCGTCTCGATCTCGGCGTCGAGCCGATCGAACTCCACGAAGGCCCGGTAACCCTCATCGATGCCAATCATCGGCGTACGGCAGGTCACGAGGGCGCCCCAGAGGTACGTGGCGTGGTCGTAGCTCTCCATGTCGATGTCCACCTCGACGTCGCCACGCGCCGCGTCGATCTCATGCGCATGAACCGTTCGCACCGCGCCGCCGGCCTGCCAGGCTCGGGCTCGCCGGATGAGTCGGTCGAGATCGTTCACCTCGAGCAGAGAGAGCGTGACGGGATCTCGTTCGACGAGGTCGGCCACCAACAAGAGACCGGCGATTTCGAGGCGTCGGCGGACTCCCATGCGCGATCCGACGAGGGTGGCGAGCTCGGTGTCCGTCGGCTGAGACCGAGCGAGCTCGAGCAGCTTGGACAGCGGCAGGGTGGTGTCGGCGAGCCGTCGAGCGAGGGCCACGAGCCCAAGGTCGAGGCGAGCGAGGCCCCGACGGGTCTCGACGCCAGCGGATCGGAGCCGGTCAAGGGTCGCCGGCGTCGACCAGCGCACGAGACTCACATCGTCGATGGCCTCGAGCTCGTCGTGGCAGATGGTCTCGAACTCGCAGCCTTCGCATTCCTTGTGCCACCAGGGGTTCACCGGCCGTGGCAGGGAGCGGTCGGCATTCCTCGCCACGGTGGCATCGGCAAGGACGATGCGCTCGGCGAAGGCCTGGTCGTAGGTTTCGACGAGACTCTTGCGACCTCCCCGACGCAGGTCGACGGGGATCCACCACAGGGTTCCCGAACCATCGATCACCCCACCGAGCACTGACTGATCGGCGCTGGCGAGGCCATGGGCTTCGAGCATGCGACGGTAGTGGGCGAGCTGGAGCCCGTCGGACTCGACGGCCCGACCTCGTCGGAACTTGCGCCCTGTCTGTGCAGTGGCAGCCTCGGGAAATGGAGTGCTCAGCGACGACGTCGCCACGCTTCCTTGACCCTCGGTGGTCAGGAGGTGGAGTTTGATCTCCACCGGGAGATAGCCGCCGTCGTGCAGGACGAGCAGGTCGGGACGTCCCACCCGTCGGCCGATGTCGTCGGCGCCAAGCCATCCGCCTGCGATGACCCGACGCTGAGCCACCATCGCTTCGAGGGTGGCGGCTTGCATGTGGTCCCGATCACCGCCGTCAATGATGACGAGCCCGTCGGGTCCTGCATGGACCAAGGCATTGATGACACTGCGCTCATGGGCGATGCCGGCGTCGATCCGCCGCTGCAGCGAGGAGGGTCGATTGGAGACGCCGACGATGTGGTCGTCGAGACGGTGCTGGAGCTTCACGGGGCAGCGCTGGGTGGCGTAGGCGTCGAGCATCGGTCGCGGGTCGATTGGCTGCTCGTTCACGAGGCAATGCTACGGAGTCTTCCGGCCGGCCTGATCCGAGGGCCGACAACGACGGTGGGGTGGTGGTGGTGAGTCGGCCTATAGGCGGGATTCTGTCCACCCCTTCAACGAAGGGGATGGGTGACCATCCATCTATGCGGCCTACCTGGGGAGTGCCCGGTCTCCCGGACGGGCGAGCAGCCCAACTCCCACGCTTGGCCTTGCTCCGGGTGGGGTTTACCTAGCTGACCACGTCACCGTGGCCACTGGTGCGCTCTTACCGCACCGTTTCACCCTTACCTGTGCAGGTTGCCCTGCCATCGGCGGTCTGTTCTCTGTGGCACTTTCCTGCGAGTCACCTCGACACACGTTTCGTGAGCACCCTGCTCTGCGGAGTCCCGACCTTCCTCGACGCCGGGCGAGCCCGGCACCGCGGCCACCCAGCCGACTCACCACCACGCACAGTCTTACACCCCACTGTCCCTCCTGCCTCCGGCGTGAGATGTCCGCGCGGTCGATAGCCTGAGGGGGTGGATCTTGAGCACGACGTGACCTTGGGCGCCCGATCCACCCTCTCGATCTCGCAGCTCTACGACGAGGTCACCGAGGTCCTCGATGTGGCGTTCCCCCGGAACCGACCCGTCTGGATACGCGGTGAGGTCCAAAAAGTGTCGGAGTCGTCTGGCCACGCCTATATCGATCTCGTTGATGCCGAGGACGCGGGGACGCGGGGCGCGCCGGTGCTCAAGGTCAAGTGCTGGCGTTCCACCTGGGGTCCCCTCAAGGCATCGCTGGCGGCCGACGGCGCCTCCTTGGCGGCCGGGATGAGCGTGGTCATCCGCGGCCGGGTTGACTTTTACAAGGTGAGAGCCGAAGTCGGCTTCATCCTCGACGAGATCGATGTGCGGTCGCTGCTCGGCCGATTGGCTCAAGAGCGCGCCGCGCTCATCGCCACCTTGGATGCCCAAGGGCTCCTCGAGGCCAATCGAGCGATTCCTCTGCCTGGCGTGGCACTCCGCGTCGGGTTGGTCGGCAGTCCCGGCACGGAGGGCTTCAGTGACTTTCTTGGACAGCTTGAGCGCTCCGGACTCGGCTTCGAGGTGATCGTGGCTCGATCGGCGGTCCAAGGCGCCCAAGCCCCGGTCGAGGTGGCTCGGGCGCTCCTGGCGCTGGCAACCGCCGAGGTGGACTTGATCTGCGTGGTGCGTGGCGGTGGTTCGCGCGGCGACCTCGCGGCCTTCGACAGCGAACAGATTGCCCGGGCCATCGCCACCTCGACGGTGCCCGTCTGGACGGGGATCGGGCACACCGGTGACGAGTCGGTGGCTGATCTCGTCGCCCACACCCGACACATCACGCCGACGGCCTGTGGCCAGGCTGTGGCCTCCCGGGCTCTGCTGTTCTGGCAGGACGTGGTTGACAGCGCCGAGCGGATCGCTAGCCAGTCCCGCCGCACGGTGGCGGAGATGAGTCGAGATCTTGACTCGGTGCGTCGACGACTGGTGGTCGGACCGTCCTCGGCGCTGACCCGAGCACACGCATCATTGGCAAATCGTTCGGCTCGACTGAGCCCGAGCGCTCTCGCCGTGCTCGAGCGTGAGTCGAGGTCCCTGGCCTCTCATCGTCGGCTTTTGGCAGCCTTTGATCCGTCTCGCCTGCTTGAGCGGGGTTGGACGATGACCACCGATGCCGCTGGCCAGGTGATCCGGTCGGTGGCGGAGGTTGCCCAGGGTGCAACAATCGTGACCACGCTGCGTGATGGGACGATCATGTCGACCGTGGCTGAGACGACGATGCAGGAGGGCTGACGATGGCAAAGGGAACACCGGGGGGGACTGCCGATCTCACCTATGAGGAGGCGTCGGCCGAGCTCGACGCGATCGTGGAGTTCTTCGAGGGCTCCGATGTCGACGTCGACGTGCTGGTGGTCAAGCTGGAGCGAGCGACCGAGCTGGTCGACGAGCTTGAGCGGAGGCTGCTTGCGACGAGATTGCAGGTGGAGGAGCTGAGTCCGAAGCTCGTTGCCGCAGCCCAAGGTGCCGCCGCGGTCATCGACCCGCAGACCGGGGAGATCATCGATGGCTGAGCTTGGCGACCGCCTCTACTTCCGCCAGCTGCTCGCCGGGCGGGACTTCGCTCGCAATGACCCGGTCGCTCGGTCCATGGTCAACTTTGCCTATGCCATTGGAGATCGCGAGACCGGACAGGCACTGTTGGTGGACCCGGCCTATGCCATCGCCGACCTGCTGGCGGTACTCGACGCTGACGAGATGACGCCGGTCGGCGTGCTCGCCACCCACTACCACCCAGACCATGTCGGGGGCGAGATGATGGGTCACGCCATCGAGGGCATTGCTGCCCTCCTCGAGCAGGTCGACCTGCCCATCCATGTTCAGGCGGCGGAAGTCCCATGGGTCGAGCGCACGACTGGGGTCAGCGGATCGCTGGTTGCCCATGAGCCCGGCGACGTGGTCTCGGTCGGAGCGGTTGAGGTCACCTTGGTCCACACGCCGGGGCATACGCCGGGAAGCCAGTGCTTCCTCGTGGAGGGATGTCTGGTGTCTGGAGACACGCTCTTCCTCGATGGGTGCGGCCGGACCGACCTTCCCGGGTCGGACCCGATGGCGATGTACGAGACGCTGACCCAGCGGCTTCGGAACATTCCCGACGAGACCATCTTGTTCCCCGGCCACCTATATTCCGCAGCGCCGAGCCAGTCGATGGCGGAAACCCGTCGTGACAACTGGGTGCTTACTCCTCGGACTCCCGAGGAGTGGCTGGCCATCTTCGGCTGATCGCTCAAACCCCAAGGATCCTCACCATGCAGTCCGCACTCACTCCTGACTCCACCGTCGTCATCGTCGGGGCATCCTTGGCCGGCCTGCGCTGTGCCGAGACCCTGCGAGCCGACGGGTTCGCCGGGTCGATCACCCTGGTCGGCGACGAGCCCCACCTTCCCTATGACCGACCACCGCTGAGCAAGCAGTTCCTCACGGGAAGATGGGACGCCGAGCGCATCTCGCTCTATAAGGAAGAGAAGCATGCGTCCCTCGGCCTCACGATGCGACTTGGGGTGCCAGCTGCGGCCCTCGACGTCGAGGCGAAGCGGGTCGAGCTTGCGGACGGCACGACCCTCCAAGGTGACGCCGTGGTGGTGGCAACGGGAGCCGGCCTGCGACGGCTTCCTGGGACCGAGGGGCGGCCCTTGCTTCACGGTGTCCGCTCGCTCGACGATGCCACCGCCCTGCGCGACGACGTGGCGAACCTCGCTCCCGGAAGCCGGGTGGTCCTCATCGGCGCTGGATTCATCGGCCAGGAAGTCGCCACGGCGCTCGTTGCCGCAGGGCATCGGGTGACCATCCTCGAAGGAGCACAGCTGCCACTCAGTCCGATCGTGGGTGAGGAGGTGGCGGCCATCCTCCTTGGGCTCCATCGGTCATCGGGTGCACAGCTGCGAACCGGAGTGGCAGTGACCGGGATCACGCCACCATCGTCGGATGCCCCGGCCGGATCGGTGGAGCTCGCTGGGGGCGAGAAGGTCCCTGCCGACCTCATCGTGGTCGGGATCGGTGTGACGCCGAACACCGCCTGGCTCGAAAGCTCCTCGCTCACCATCGACAACGGTGTGGTCACCGACGAGCGGCTCCTCGCAGGCCCGGGGATCCTGGCCATCGGCGACGTCGCACGCTTTCGCTGGCTTGGGGCTGGCCACGACGAACACGTCCGGATCGAGCACTGGCAGACGGCAGCGGACCATGGGGTGCACGCGGCCAAGGTGCTGGTGACTGGTGGCAGCCTTGCCCCGGTGTTCGCCGCCGTCCCCTACTTCTGGAGTGACCAGTGGGGCAAGAAGATCCAAGTCCTCGGGCACCCTGGAGCCGACGATGAGGTGTCCATGTTGCTAGCTCCCGATGAGGAGGGGCGGTTCCTCGTGGCCTACCACGCTGGTGAGTTCTTGACCGGGGTCCTCGCCGTGTCGAAGCCTCGTCAGCTGATGGCCTTCCGCACCATGCTCGGCGAGGGGGCCACGATCGACCAGGCCCGCATGGTGGAGCTCTAGCGAGTCGATGTCCTCAGAACTCGACCCCGGACAAATCTGGGATGGTTCGCTCTGAACGACTGCGAGCGTCGAGGAAGCGTTCTCGAGCCTGGGCTCGGGTGATCTCGTCCGTGGTGGGCTCGACCACCCGGCGAGGTGCCCATGAGGCAGCCACATCTGCCTCGTCGGTCCAGAGCCCAGTCGAGAGTCCCGCAAGGTAGCCCGCTCCGAGGGTCGTTGCCTCGCGCACCGGGGAGACCTCGATGGGTCGTCCCATGGTGTTGGCCAGGATCTCGAGGAACACGTCGTTCTCGGTCATGCCACCATCGACCCGCAGCGTCTCCAGGGCGATGCCGCTATCGGTCTCGGCTGCCTCGACGAGGTCGAGGCCCCGCTGTGCGACCCCTTCGAGTACCGCTCGGGTGATCTCGGGGCGTCCGGTGCCCCGAGTGATGCCGAGCAGGAGCCCCCGGGCTCCGAAGTCCCACGTGGGAGTTCCGAGCCCGAGCAAGGCCGGAACGAAGACGACCCCATCACTGGTTGGGACAGAGGCTGCCACCGCGGCCGATTCCTCGGCGGAGCCGAGGATCCCGAGGTCGTCGCGCAGCCACTCAATGCATGACCCAGCCGAGAGCATGATTGCCTCGAGCCCCCAGACGGCCACACCGTCTCGCTGACGGGCGATGATCGGAAAGGTGCCACCCGGCGAGCGCTGCGCAGAGACTGGGGCATCGGGGCCAAGCACGAGGTCGAGCATCCCTCCGGTGCCAAAGGTGATCTTGGCCTGACCGGGCGCCACGCAGCCCTGCCCGATGAGCGAGGCCTGCTGATCGCCGGCGATCCCGCAGATCAGAGGTGCTCCCTCGAGAGCGGTGGCCGCTCCGAGCGACCCTGAGGAGTCAACGATGGTGGGCATCATCGTTGCCGGGATTCCAAGGACCTCGAGTGTGCGGGCATCCCATTGCCGGGCACTTGCATCGACGAGGCCGGTGACCGCGGCGTTGGTGGCATCGGTGACGTGGAGCGACCCGTCCGAGAGGATCCAGGTGATCCACGTGTCCATGGTGCCGAAGCGCAAGTGCTCGCCGGCCGTGCGGGAGGGGTCGAAGGTGTCGAGGAGCCACTGGGCCTTGGTGGCCGAGACATTGGGGGCCAGCCGGAGGCCCTCGGCCTGGAGGAGCAGGCAGTTGATCACAGTTCGCAGGTCCTGCCAGCCGATGGCCGGACCAATCGGCAGGCCGGTCCGGGCATCCCAGACGACGGTGGTGGCGCGCTGGTTGGCGATGCCGATGCCGTCAACCGGCCCGGTGGCCAGCGCGGCACGAGCAGTCTCGAGGACAGATTCTTTGATGGCCAGCGCGTCGAACTCGACCTGACCTGGTTCGGGCGATGTCGGCAGCACTGGGATCTGCACGACATCGGTGACGCAAGCCTCGGAAGTCACGATGCCCGACCGCACCGACGAGGTGCCGACATCGACGACGAGGATCCTGCCGGTGCTCACCAGGCCTCCGTGTCGCCGAGACCGAGCTTGCCGGGGTTGAGGAGTCCCTTCGGGTCGAGCGCATCCTTGATGGCCACGAGGGTCGAGAAGGCCGATCCCAGGGCGGAGGCCATGAATCGGCTCCGGTTCAGCCCGATGCCATGGTGATGACTGATGGCCGAGCCGGAGCGCTCGATGGCCACGGTGGCTGCCTCCCAGCAGGCTCGGTAGTACGCATCGTCGGCATCGCGGGCCGTCGCCGGATCCTCGGGGCGTTCTGGTGATCGGCCGGCGAAGGTGAAGTAGAGGCATGCCCCATCGGTGTAGGCGTGGCTCTGATGGACCGAGGCGACGATGGTGCCAGGGACCGCCGAGAGGGCAGCGATGATGGCCTCAGTCACGCCGGGCAGCGCCGCCCAGGGGCCCGCCATCTCGATGGTGTCGACCACCACGCCTGATTCCCACAGGGGCCTCAGGGCGCTGACGTCATTGCGATGACCCATCCATCGCTCCACGAGGCTGGTGTCGAGCGGCGTGGCCGACGCACACTCCTCGGCCACGATACCCATCGTGGCTTCAACGATCGCCGGATCAGCTTCGTCAAGGACGATGAGGACATTGCCGTCGACCTCGAAGTTCCGCTGGGACTCGGGGACGTCGTAGAGGCGCAGTACCGCGGGGGTGGCCCCGCGTCGCAGGATGCGACGGCAGGCCTCGAGGCCGTCGGAGAAGGTGGCGAAGCTGTAGGCGGAGCGCTGCTCGGCGGCGGCGATCGGGTGGATGACCAAGGTGGCCTCGGTGATGACTCCCAGGGTGCCCTCGGATCCCACGAAGAGCTGGGTCAGGTTCGGCCCGGTGGCAGAGCGTGGGCCGGTGCCCTCGGTCTCGATGATGGTCCCGTCGGCGAGGACCACGGTCAGGCCGCGGACCATGTCCTCGATCTTGCCGTAGCGAGTGGAGTACTGCCCAGCCCCGCGGCAGGCCAGCCACCCGCCCACGGTGGACAGGTCCATGGACTGTGGCCAGTGGCCGAGTGTGTAGCCAGAGGAGAATCCGGAGAGGTGCCGTTCGAGGTCGGGGCCGAACACGCCGGCACCGACGGTCAGGGTGAGGGAGACCTCATCGACGTTGACGATGGTGTCGAGGCCCGTCAGGTCGAGCGAGATGCCGCCGGCGATGGGGATGGACCCGCCGCAGACGCCGCTCCGGCCGGCGGCGGGCGTGACGGGGATTTCGGCGTCATGACAGAGCCGCAGGACTGCGGCGACCTGTTCAGTCGACGAAGGCCGCACCACCGCTCCGGCGAGGGCTCCGACGGCACCGATCGTGGCCCAGCCGATGGTCACTGGCCACCAGTCACGTGAGCTCTCAGATCGAGCCGCCATCTCGGTCGTGACCGATGCACCGGTCGCCGCCAGATCCGCGAGGAGCGAGGCCGGGACGGCGACTCGATTCCCCGGGAGGCGCTCGTCGGGTGTGCCGTCACCGGCCAGGGGTGAGACGAGGGTGGGGACGGTCATGGAGCTCCTTGTGGTCAATCGAATCCGGGCAGTCCGGCGCTGGCCGCCTCGGAGGCGATCAGCCCGACGAGATGATCGACCTGGGCGTCGCGCAGCGCGACATCCCATCCGAGCTCAGCGGCCATCAGATCGGCCACGCGCTCCGCCGCTGCGGCGGTGGCCCGAGCATTCTGGAGGTGAGCTCTGGTCCGGCGAGACAGCACATCCTCGAGGGTCATCGCCATCTCGTTTCGAACGGCCCAGATGACTTCGGCCCCGATGTAGGGCAGGGTCTCAGCGATGGGGTTGGCCAAAGCGATGTCGGCGGTGATCAGCGCGGCGACTGCCGGTGCGTCGGTGCCGTAGCGATTGGCAAGGTGGGTGGCGAGCGTGTCGGCGACACCGGGGACCGAGACGTCTCGCTTGCCTGGCGACCCATGGAGGGGCAGGGAGCGCGTCGGGCACTTGGCCGTTCCGGGGAGCTGGCGGCCCACTTCGTCGACGGCGTCCTCGGCCATCTTTCGGTAGGTCGTCCACTTCCCACCGGTGACCAGCACGACACCCTCGGCCGAAGTCTCCACCTTGTGGCGACGAGAGAGATCCGCGGTCCGGGCGGACACCTTCTTGCCGGTGGCGGGCTTGATGAGTGGTCGCAGACCAGCCCACACTCCGGTCACGTCGGCACGGGTGAGCTTCGCCGAAGTGAGCGCATTGATGGCATCAAGCAGGTAATCGACATCCTCTGCTTCACACCGGGGGTCGTCGAGCGGTCCGTCGTAGGACGTGTCGGTGGTGCCGAGGAAGGTATACGGGCTCTCGTACCACGGCACCACGAAGATGCTCCGCTTGTCCTTGGGCACCGGGATCACCGCAGCGATGTCGCACGGCAGGCGATCAGCCGGGACGGAGATGTGCACGCCCTTGGCGGGGGAGATGGTCTGCTCGGAGACCCCTTCCTCGAGCCAGGCCACTTCGTCGGCCCACACCCCGGCGGCGTTCACGACGACCCGGGCGGAGACCTCCATGGGGGCGCGTGAGTCGCCGGGAGCGCAGGGGGTGATGAGGGCACCAGTCACTCGGCCAGCGGCATCGTGGAGGAAGCTCGTGGCCTTGGCATAGTTGGCGACGACTGCGCCATGGTCGGCTGCGGTCCTCGCCAGCGTCAGTGCCACCCGGGCATCGTCACCTCGAGCGTCGTAGTACACGAAGCCGGCGACCAAGCCGGAGACGTCAAGGTTCGGGAAGTGCTCCACGACCTCTCGGCGGTCGATGTTGCGGTGGCGCTTGCCGATGCGCCAGCCCCCGGTGAGGTCATAGAGCCACAGGGCGGACTTGTAGGCCCGTGCCACGGTCTTCGACACCATCCCGTCTTTCCCGAACAACGGGATGAGGAACGGCAGGGGCGAGACGAGGTGTGGAGCATTGCGGAGCAGTCGCTGGCGTTCGTGGAGGTTCTCGTAGACGAGTCCGAACTCCTTCTGCTGAAGGTAGCGAAGGCCGCCGTGGACCATCTTGGAGGACTTCGACGAGGTTCCTGAAGCGAAATCGTCCCGCTCAACGAGGGCCACGGAGAGCCCCCGGGCGGCGGCGTCGACGGCAATCCCGGTTCCGGTCATCCCGCCGCCGATGACGAGGACATCGAAGGCTCGTGTGGCGAGCTCGTGGAAGGAGGCATCTCTGGAGAATGACGGCACGGCCCTAGCCTGCCACAGCGGGACCGTCGCATCTCCAGGTGCCTTTACAGAGAGGGTTTCCTGTGGGAGAATCGGTGTTCCACCACCACAGAGCAGCATTCGCTGCCGCGGCGGGGGAGATCGTCCCCCCGATCGCCAGTACAAGGAAGAACCATGAAGCCCACGTGGCGCAGCCGTGCAGCCTGCACGGGAATTGACTCTGACATTTTCTACCCCTCAGATGAGGATGAAGCCCTCGCCGACGAGGCCAAGGCCATCTGTGCCGTGTGCCCGGTGAAGACCGTCTGCCTCGACCACGCACTCAGCATCCGCGAGAAGGATGGCGTGTGGGGTGGCGCTACCGAGAAGGAGCGTCGCCGGATGCTCCGCCAGCGTCGCCAGTCCGCCTGAACGGAGGGAGCGACCCAAGGGTCGGTCGGGTGACGATCTTGGGGCCTCCCGACTAGGTTTGCCCCATGAACTTCGACCTGCCTGATGAGGTCCTCGAGCTGCAGGCGTCGGTGCGACGCCTCTCGCAGGACAAGATAAAGCCGAGAGCTCGTGAGATCGATGCCACTGGGGAGTACCCCGAGGATATCTTCGCAGCCTTCCGTGACGCCGGCCTGACTGGTCTGTGCATCCCGGAGGCCTATGGCGGAGCCGGAGCGGGAATCCTCGGTCTGACTGTGGCCATCGAGGAGGTCACCAAGTACTCGAATGTCACTGGACTGATGTTGCTGCTGACGCGCCTCCCGACCGGTCCGGTGATGATCGCCGGGACCGAGGAGCAGAAGCAGCGTTACTTGCCCGGTATCGCTGATGGGACGTCGCGCTGTGCGTTCGGCCTGTCCGAGCCCCAAGCCGGCAGCGATGTGGCCGGCATGCGCACTCGAGCCACCCCTGACCCCGACGTCGAAGGTGGCTGGATCCTCAACGGCCTCAAGTGCTGGATGTCCGGGGTCGTGCAGGCCGACTGGTACACCGTCTTCGCCAAGACCGGGGACCCCTCGTCGCGGGCGCATGACTCGATCACCTGCTTCGTGGTCGATCGCACCACGCCCGGCGTGAGCGTCCCGAGGACCGATCGCAAGATGGGGGTCAGAGGTGTCGACACCGGCGAGCTGTTGCTTGAGGACGTCAAGGTCGGACCGCAGAACGTGGTGGGTGGTGTCGGCGGCTTCCGTCTCGCCATGTTCGGGCTGAATGCCATGCGGCCCATCGTGGCGGCCCGAGGGATCGGCCTCGCCGAGG
>Ga0194043_1001487_pt1 | contig 13148 bp, 9 predicted proteins | sample JunL4415m_MetaG_FD_161274 | JGI IMG/M metagenome (GOLD analysis project Ga0194043, IMG submission 161274) | Anoxic zone freshwater microbial communities from boreal shield lake in IISD Experimental Lakes Area, Ontario, Canada - Jun2016-L442-15m | ecosystem: Environmental > Aquatic > Freshwater >...
CAGCTCGCCGCGGGCGAGCATCGGCTTCATCATGTTGGAGGCGTCGATGGCGCCCTCGGCGGCGCCGGCGCCGATGACCGTGTGCAGCTCGTCGATGAACAGCACCACGTCTTTGCAGCGCTGGATCTCGTCGAGGGCGCCCTTGAGACGCTCCTCGAACTCGCCGCGGTACTTGGAGCCGGCGACCATGGCGCCGAGGTCGAGGGCCAGGACGCGCCGGCCGCGAAGCAGCTCCGGCACGTCGGCGTTGACGATCTTCTGCGCCAGCCCGTCGGCGATGGCCGTCTTGCCCACGCCGGGCTCGCCGATGAGCACCGGGTTGTTCTTGGTGCGGCGGCTGAGCACCTGGATCACGCGCTTGATCTCCTCGTCGCGGCCGATGACCGGGTCGAGCTTGCCCTCGCGCGCCATGGCCGTCAGGTCGCGGGTGTACTTCTTCAGCATGCTCTCGCCGCTGGCGTTGGCCTCGTAGTCGGTGCCCGTGGCGCGCACCTGAGCGAGCGCGCCGCGCAGGCGCTCCTCGCTCATGCCGACGTCGCGCAGGATGGCGCTGCCCGGGCCCTCGCCCTCGAGAAAGACGCCGAGCAGCAGGTGCTCGGTGCCGACAAACTCGTCGCCGAGCTTCTGCGCCTCCTTCACGGCCAGGTCGATGGCCGCCTTGGCGCGCGGCGTCATGTACAGCATCTCGTCGGGGCCCGACGGGCCGCTGGTCCCAACGGGCTGGTTCTGCGCCATCTTGTTGGCGCGCGTCATCACGGCGCCCTTGTCGATGCCGAGCACGTTGAGGATCTGCTCGACCACGCCGCCAGGCAGGCTGAGCACGCCGACCAGCAGGTGCTCGGTGCCCAGCACGTTGCCGGGGCCGCGGCGCACGACGCCCTGCGCGGTCTCGAGGGCCTCACGGGCGCGTTCGGAGAACTTGTTCACATCCATTGAGTACCTTGCCTTGGTTCTGGGCGTGACCCGAAAGGGTCAGATCCGCCGGCGCCGACGGCCCAGCGGCACGATCTGCGTGTGGCTCACCGGCACCAGCTCGAAACGGTGAGAGCGCTCGACGCGCTCGATCTCGCGATGCATCTCGGCGGCGGCCGCCTCGAGCAGCGCCTGAAGGCGCTGGACCTCGGCGGCCAGGGCGCTCATCTGCGCCTCCATTACCAGCACGCGCTCGACGCCGGCAAGGTTGAGCCCCAGCTCGGTGAGCTGCTGGATGCGCTGCAGCCGCTGCACGTCGCGCTGCGAGTAGCGCCGCGTGTTCTTGGCGGTGCGCTGCGGGCGCACCAGCCCGCGGCGCTCGTACAGGCGCAGCGTCTGCGGGTGCATGCCGGCGAGCTCGGCCGCCACCGAGATCATGAAGAGCGCCATATCGTCGTCCTGCTGCCTCATCGTTCAGCCTCGCCGCCTCAGCCCAGCACCGCGGCGCGCGGATCGGGCAGGGTGGCGCCGAGCTTCTCGAAGAGCTGCTTCTGCTCCTTGGTCAGCTTGTCCGGCACCTTGACCTGCAGGCGCACGTGCAGGTCGCCGTGGCCGCCCTTGAGCCTGGGGGCGCCCTTGCCGCGCACGCGCAGCGTGCGCCCGTCCTGGCTGCCCGCCGGGACTCTGAGGGCCACGCGGCCGCCGCCGGGGATGGGGATCCTGACGCTGGTTCCCAGCGCCGCCTCGGAGATCGTCACCGGAACGTCCAGCAGCACGTCGTCGCCGCGGCGCTCGAAGAGCTCGTCGGGCTCGACGCCGATCTTGACGAAGAGATCGCCGGCCGGCCCGCCGCGGAGGCCGGCCTCGCCCTTGCCCTTGATGCGGATCTTGCTGCCGTCCTTGACCCCCGCCGGGATCTTGACGGCGTACCGCTTAGTCTTGTGCTGCACGCCGTTGCCGCCACAGGCCGGGCACGGCTGTTCGATGATCGAGCCCGCGCCGTGGCACTGCGGGCAGGTCTGCGGCATCGCGAAACCGCCGAGATTGCGGGCGATCGAGCCGCGCCCCTGACACTGGGGGCAGACCTTGGGGGTCGTGCCGGGCTTGGCGCCGCTGCCGTGACAGGTGTCGCAGGTGTCGGGCTTGTCGATGGGCACGCGCACGGTGACGCCGTGCAACGAGTCGTCGAACGACAGCGTGACGTTGACCTGCAGGTCGTCGCCGCGTTCGTTGGCCTTGCGCCGGCCGCGGCCCCCGCCGCCGAACAGGTTGCGGAGGATGTCGCCGAGGTCGCCGCGGTCGAACTGGGCGCCGCCCGGGCCGAACATGCTGGGGTCGAAGCCCTGGTAGCCGGCGCCGGGGCGGAAGCCGCCGGCGCCCGGGCCGAAGGCCCCCAGCCGGCTCATCTCGTCGTACTGCTTGCGCTTCTCCACGTCGGAGAGGGTCTCGTAGGCCTCGCTGATCCCCTTGAACTTCTCCTCCGCCCGTTTGTCGCCGGGGTTCTTGTCGGGGTGGTAGGTCCTGGCGAGCTTGCGGAACGCCTTCTTGACGTCGTCCTGCGAGGCGTTTTTGGGCACCCCGAGCGTTTGGTAGAAGTCGCTCATGTCAGCTCGCCACGATGACCTTGGCCGGGCGCAACAGCCTGCCGTGCAGCAGGTAGCCGCGCTCCAGCACCTGGAGCACCGTGCCTTCGTCGTGGTCCTCGGACGGCTGCGTGAGAACGGCCTCGTGATAGGTGGGGTCGAACGGCGTGCCCGGCTCCACGGCGACCTCTTCGAGACCGTGGGCGGCGAGCACGCGGCGCAGTTGACCGGCGACCAGCTCGACGCCGGCGATCAGCTGGCCTTCTTCGTGGCGCTCGGCGGCGTCGACCGCCCGGCCCATGTTGTCGATGACCGGCAGCAAGGACTCGACGACCGCCTCCGCGGCACGCAGGCGCTGCTGCTCCGAGTCGCGCTGCACGCGCTTGCGGTAGTTGTCGAACTCGGCCTTCAGGCGCCGCAGCTGGTCGAGATACGCGTCGCGGTCGGCCGCCAGCCCGGCGACCTCGTCGTCGACGACGGTCGCGTCGACCGCCGCCACGACCTCTACGGCGCTCTCTTCGGGCGCCGCCTTGGGGCGCGCCGCGCGCCGCTTGCCGTCGTCCTTCGTGTGCTTGCTCTGGGTCATGTCCCTCGTGTGCTCCTGTGTCGTTCCGACTGCCCTGCGCCCCGCGCGGCGAAGCGGCGGCGGGCGGCGTCAGCCGCCGCCCGCCGATAACGTGCGGACCTTACTTGCTTTCTTCCTCGTCGATGACCTCGAAGTCGCCGTCTTCGACGTTCTCGTCGGTCGTCGACCCGCCTTCGCCGCCGCCGCTCGCGGCCTGCTGCTGCTGGGCCTGCTGATAGACGGACTCGGCGAGCTTGTGCGAGGCCTGCATGAGGATGTCGGTCTTGGCCTTGATGGTCTCCTCGTCGTCGCCTTCGAGGGCGGTCTTGACCTCGGCGCCGGCGGCCTCGATCTCCGACTTGGTGGCCGGATCGACCTTGTCGCCCATGTCGCGCAGCGCCTTCTCGGTGCTGTAGACGAGGTTCTCGGCGTTGTTCTTGACGTCGGCCAACTGGCGCGCCTTCTTGTCTTCGTCGGCGTGCGACTCGGCGTCTTTCATCATGCGCTCGATGTCCTTCTCGCTGAGGCCGCTGCTGGCGGTGATGGTGATCTTCTGCTCGTTGTCGGTGCCGAGGTCCCTGGCGCTCACGTGCACGATGCCGTTGGCGTCGATGTCGAAGGCGACCTCGATCTGCGGGATGCCGCGCGGCGCCGGCGGGATGCCGACCAGCGTGAACTTGCCCAGCGTCTTGTTGTAACGCGCCATCTCGCGCTCGCCCTGGAGCACGTGGATCTCGACGCTCATCTGGTTGTCGTCGGCGGTGCTGAAGATCTCGCTCTTCTTGGTGGGGATCGTGGTGTTGCGCTCGATGAGCTTGGTGAACACGTCGCCCTTGGTCTCGATGCCGAGGCTCAGCGGGGTGACGTCGAGGAGCAGCACATCCTTGACCTCGCCGGCCAGCACGCCTCCCTGGATGGCGGCGCCCACGGCCACGACCTCGTCGGGGTTGACGCCCTTGTGCGGATCCTTGCCGATGAGCTTCTTGACCTTGTCCTGCACGGCCGGGACGCGCGTCATGCCGCCCACGAGGATCACGTGGTGGATGTCGCTCTTGCTCATGCCGGCATCCTTGATGGCGCTGGTGACCGGATTGACCACACGCTCGAGGAGGGCTTGCGTGAGCTCGTCGAACCTGGCGCGCGTGAGCGTGAGATCGAGGTGCTTGGGCCCGTTCTCGTCGGCCGAGATGAACGGCAGGTTGATGTTGCTGGTCTGCGTGGTACTCAGCTCGATCTTGGCCTTTTCCGCGGCCTCGTAGAGACGCTGCAGGGCCATCTTGTCTTTGCTCAGGTCGATGCCCTGGCTCTGCAGAAACTCGGCCACCATCCAGTCGACCACGGCCTTGTCGAAGTTGTCGCCGCCGAGATGGGTGTCGCCGTTGGTGGAGCGCACCTCGAAGACGCCGTCCCCGAGGTCGAGGATCGAGACGTCGAAGGTGCCGCCGCCGAGGTCGAAGACGAGGATCGTCTGGTCGTGCTCCTTGTCGAGGCCGTAGGCGAGCGCGGCGGCCGTAGGCTCGTTGATGATGCGCTTGACCTCGAGGCCGGCGATCTTGCCGGCGTCCTTGGTGGCCTGGCGCTGGGAGTCGTTGAAGTACGCCGGCACGGTGATGACCGCCTCGGTGACCCTCTCGCCGAGATAGTCTTCGGCGTCGCGCTTGAGCTTCTGCAGGATCATCGCCGAGATCTCCGGCGGCGTGTAGGAGGTGCCGCTCACGTCGACCACGGCGTCGCCGTTGGCGGCGGCATGGACGTGGTACGGCACCATGGTCAGCTCTTCGGCCACGTCGCCGTACTTGCGGCCCATGAAGCGCTTGATCGAGAACACCGTGTTCTCGGGGTTGGTGACGGCCTGGCGCCTGGCGACGCTGCCTACCAGGCGCTCGCCGCTCTTCGAAAACGCGACCACCGACGGCGTGGTGCGACCGCCCTCACTGTTGGGGATGACGGTCGGCTCGCCGCCCTCGAGCACGGCCATGGCACTGTTGGTCGTGCCCAGGTCGATGCCGATTACCTTACCCATATAGCTTCCTCCTTGCAGGGTTACTCTTGTGAGTATCATAAAACTTGAGTGACGTACTGTCAACTTTATGCCCCGTCCCGGCGGAGACGAAACCCCTCAGCATGATCGGCGCCTTCCCGTCGGGCGCCCGCTACGCGCTCTTCTTCGACGTCTGGGCGGCTTTCATGGAGGCGATCCCCTACCTCGGCCCCGTGCTCGCCGCCGTGCCCCCGACCGTCGTGACCGTCTTCGACTCCCCACTCGCGGCGCTCTGGGTGATCGTCACCTTCGTGCTCATCCAGGAGATCGAGGGTCACATCCTCGTGCCGGTGATCATGGGCAGCCGCTTCCGCGTACACCCCGCTGGTCGTGATCCTCGCCGTCCTCGCCGGCGGCGAGATCCACGGCATCATCGGGATGCTCATCGCCATCCCGCTGATCCCGCTGGTCAAGGAAACCATCGTGTTCCTGCGCCCGCGGACACAGCTCGAGGGCTGGGGCGCCGCCGCCGGCGGCGCCATCGACGCGGTGACGCGCGACGCGCCGGCCGAGAGCCCCGGGCCCGACGGGCCCGTTGCAGCCGGCTGAGCTCCCTGCTCCCGTCTCGGCCGCCCGCGCCCCGCTGCCGGCGGCCCGTTCGCCCCGCGCGTGACGGCGCGTCGCGAGGCAGCGCATTCTCGTTACCCGGCGCCCCATTGCCGAAGAGCGCCTGAAACCTCTATACTTGTCGGGATTTACCAGATTGGCGCAGGGGTGCGCGCTGTGTCCGGTCGGCGACCCGCCCGCGAGATGGAGGTCATTCCGTGAAAGTGGACAAGCGTGCGTCTTCCCCGTCCGACAAGAAGGTGACCCTTGCTCAGCGCGGCCTTCTGATCGCGATCCTCGTGGCCGCCGTCCTCGTGGCAGCGACGCCGGCGATGGCTTTCAACGGCTTCCGCGCCGACTACACCACGGCCGCAACGTGCGGCGCCGCGTCGTGCCACCCCGACAAGTACACGGAGTGGATGACCACGGCGCACTCGAGCATCGAGGGCAACCTCGTGCCGATCCACGATGGGCCGCGCTGCGCCGGCTGCCACACCGGCAACTACGACCCGCGGAAGGCGGTGCCCGTCCCCGGCTCGTCTCCGGCCGCGTACCCCGCCGACGTCGCCGCCGACAACGGCGCCTTCTCCGAAGGCATGGTCGGCTGCTCCACCTGCCACTACGGCGACGGCATCCTGCCCACATCGACGCAGCATGCGGCTCCCGCGAGTGCCCTGGCGAACGCCGACATCTGCGGCCAATGCCATGCGAATCAAGGCAGCTCGAAACCGCCGCACGACAAGTACCCTCTGGCAAGCCCGGTCCCGGGCGGCACGATCAACCCACAGTACCCCATCGGCTACAAGATGCTCGGCGAGGCCGGCGGCGGCGGCTGGGTCGACGCCCTGCCACTCACGGACGTCCTGAACATCCCGACTCCGGACGTCCCCATCAACCAGAACTACTACCAGATCAGCGGCGAGACCACGACGACACTGATCTGGGCAGCGGGCACGCACACCTGTTGCAGCGTGACCGGCAGCGGCCTGCAGTACGAAGAGTGGGCGCCGGAGGGTCACGCCAGCGCCCTTGAGGGCCTGAAGGCGGTCACAGGCCCGAATCCGCCTGCCGACTGCCTCGAGTGCCACTCGCAGGACTACCGCATGGCCCCCGACGACGCGAAGCCGACGGGCGCCGAGGCCAAGTACGGCATCACCTGCACGTCCTGCCACGATCCGCACGACGCCGGCGCACAGAGCTCCGTCTGGAGCACAGACCGCAGCCCTCAGCTCACGACCACCCGCGAGAAGCTCTGCGTCGAGTGCCACAACGCGGAGCTCGGAGCGGGCGCCGCCACGGCCGGCAGCACCGTCCATCATCCGATAAAGGAGATGATGAACGGTACCGGCGCGATCGACGTGCGGCGTGGCTCGCCGAGCGTCCACAGGGGCAAGTGCGTACAGTGCCACATGCCTCCGACCGGCTGGGATCGCCATGGCCTCGTGCCCGCTACCGGGGCCAACCACACGTTCACGATCATCGCGCCAGACGTGGCGGCGGAGGCCCTCACGACCAGGCCGTTCCCGACCACGGGCACGAAGCTGCCCATGCCGTACTCGGCGTGCAGCACCTGTCACAGCCGCCCCGACGACGAAGCAGCCACGTGGCTGCAAGGCACGCTCGACGGGCACCAGAAGGATATGCGCGCCTGGAGCGCCCGGACCACCGCCGCCCTCGCGGTGGCCGCCAGGCGTCTTGGCTACAAGAGCACCGCGGCCGCCAACACGGCCCTCAACAAGAAGCCGATGAACACGTGGACCAAGGGCCAGAAGGCCTTCCAGAAGTCCTTCACGAACCAGAGCTACGTCGTGAGCGAGGGCAGCTGGGGCATCCACAACTGGGACTACGCGAGGACGGTGATCCTCAAGGCCCTCGAGCAGGCCGGGTCGGTGAAGAAGTAACGGCCACGCAGCCTCCGGGCTCCGCGCGTGTCGCGCGCAGGGGCGGCTCCCTCTTCGGGGGAGCCGCCCCTTCGCTTTCGCGTGCACCGAAGAGTGGAGGGGCTGGACCAGTATCGCGCAGTGCGGCCACACATTTCTTTATGATTGCTAACATGCACCGAATCCTGTATACACCTAGGGGTAGACCGGCATACCCCCAAGGGTGTGCCGGTCTGAGTCGAGAGACAGCGCCATGGGGACAGCGAATCACCGACATCCGGTCCGGCCGCACGGCAGTGACACTTCACTGCGGCGTGGCCGTTTCGTCGCCACGGGCACAGGTGGCCCGTACGATAGTGACCGCACCCCCTCCGGCGGCTCTTTTACGGCGCGAATGCCGCCACACGTGGCCCGGGCCGCGCGCGGCGTCTTCGATCAACGATCCGCGAAGTGGGAGGAGGTGATTCTGTGAAAGCGGACGAACGTTCTTCTCCCCCCACCAACAAGGAGGTGACCATGGCAAAGCGCGTACTCCTCGTCGTGATGATCGTAGCCGCCATCCTCGTGGTGGCGGCGCCGGCGCTGGCCTTCAACGGCTACCGCGCCGACTACACCACGGCCGCTCAGTGCCAGGTCTGCCACACCGAGAAGTATGCGGAGTGGATGACCACGGCGCACTCGAGCGCGGAGGCCAACCACGAGCCGATCACCGACGGCGCCGGTTGCGCCGGCTGCCACTCGGGCAACTACGACCCCAAGAAGGCAGTGCCCGCCTCGGGCGCCGGCACAACAGCCGATCCGTTCGTGTATTCCGCCGAGGTCCCGGCCGACAACGGCGCCTTCTCCGAAGGCATGGTCGGCTGCTCCACCTGCCACTACGGCGGTGAGGTGCAGCACGCGGCGCCCGCAAGCGCCCTGGCGAACGCCGACATCTGCGGCCAGTGCCACTCGCGCTACGGCGACTCCAAGCCGCCGAACGACAAGTACCCGCTGGCAAGCCCAGTTCCCGGCGGCACGATCAACCCGCAGTACCCCATCGGCTACAAGATGCTCGGTGAGGCCGGGGCCGGCGGCTGGCTCGGCGCTCTGCCGCTCACCGACCTCATGAGGGTGCCCACACCGGACGTCCCTGTCGGCCAGAACTACTATCAGATCAGCGTCGCCGCGGAGAGCAGCGAGACGACGTTGACCCTGCCGTGGGCCGCGCGCACGCACGACGGCGGCGCCCTGCAGTATCTGGAGTGGGCGAACGAAGGCCATGCCAACGCGCTGACCCAGATCAAGAAGCTCATCCCCGAATCCGTGATCGATCAGGGCAAGTGCCTCGAGTGCCACTCTCAGGACTACCGCATGGCTGCCGACGACGCCAAGCCGAAGGCCGCGGACGCCAAGTACGGCATCACCTGCACGTCCTGCCACGATCCACATGCGGAAGGCGTGCAGAGCTCGGTCTGGAACGAAGACCGCAACCCGCAGCTCACCGAAACGCGTCAGGACCTCTGCGTCGAGTGCCACAACGCCGAGCTCGGCAATGGCGTCGCCAAGGCCGGCAGCAGCGTCCATCATCCGATGAAGGAGATGATGAGCGGCACCGGCGCGATCGACGTGCCGCAAGGCTCGCCGAGCGTCCACAAGGGCCAGTGCGTGCAGTGCCACATGCCGCCGACCGGCTGGGACCGCTCTGGTTCCCCCGCCGCCACCGCCGGCAACCACACATTCGCGATCATCGAGCCGGAAATCGCGGCGGAAGCCCTCACGACCAATGCGATCGCGGGCGCGAAGAAGCCCATGCCGTACTCGGCGTGCAGCACCTGCCACAGCCGCCCCGGCGACCAGGCCGCCACGTGGCTGCAACACGTGATCGACGACCGTCAGGAAGCAATGACGTCCTGGGTCGAACAGGTCGACGCTGCTCTGTCGGTGGCCGCGAAGAAGCTCGGCTACGCCGACATCGCCAAGGCCAACGCGGCGATCAACAAGATCAAGATGAACAAGTGGACCAAGAGCCAGAAGGCCTTCCAGAAGTCCTTCACGAACCAGAGCTACGTCGTGAACGAGGGCAGCTGGGGTATCCACAACTGGGACTACGCGAGGACCGTCGTTCTCAAGGCCCTCGAGCAGGCCAGATCGGTGAAGAAGTAACACTGGCGCAGCCTTCGGGCTTCGTCTGTGTCGCTTGAAAGGGCGGCTCCCTCTTCCGGGGAGCCGCCCTTTCTCTTTCACGCGCGCAGCGGTCTTGACCGTCCGGACGGACTGAGGACCACGCACGGTTCGCGCCCCTTCCTTCCGAATCGGCTGCCGAAACGGCCAATTGGTTGCCGAACCCTACACATCCGCGCGCCGACGCTGTAGAATGTGGCGCGCGGGCCCCTGCGGCTCGCGCCGGCGGGCCGTCGTGCCCGCAAGGAGCGGCACGCTTGTTGCGGAGCACTGCGCTCCCGCCAGGCGCCACCCATTTCTGGCTTGAGAACACCGAAGGAGAGAACCCAGCATGGCAGCGAATCAGATCGACCGGCAGCTCATCGCCGACCTCAGCGCCCGCGAAGAGAAGCAGCTCGAAGAGCAGTCGCCGAAGTCCTACGAGATGTATCGGCGCGCCATCAAGCACATGCCGATGGGCGTCGCCTCCACCTACCACGCCCGCGACCCGTACCCGGTGTACTTCACGCACGGCAAAGGCCCGCACATCTGGACGGTCGACGGCCAGGAGATCGCCGACTTCCATAACGGCTACGGCTGCATGGTCCAGGGCCACGCCCATCCGCTGATCGTCGAGGCCATCCAGAAGCGCGCCCCGCTGGGCACCCAGTTCGGCCTCCCCACCGAAGACGCCATCATCATGGCCGAGCATCTCGCCGGGGCGTTCAAGCTGCCGCAGTGGCGCTTCGTCAACTCGGGCTCCGAGGCCACCATGGACGCCATCCGCGTGGCCCGCGGCTTTACCGGCCGCGAGCCCATCGTCAAGATGTTCGGCTCCTACCACGGGCATCACGACTACGTGATGGTGTCGCTCGGCGTCGCCGACTTCGGGGATGTCGGTCCCCGCGACGACTACAAGTCGATCTCGTATGGCGCCGGCATCCCGCAGAGCTCCATCGACCTCACCGTGGCGGTGCCGTTCAACGACGTCGAGAACATGAACAAGCGCATCGAGCGCATGGTCGCCGAGGGCAACGCCCCCGCCGCGCTCATCATGGAGCCCGCCATGATGAACCTCGGCGTGGTGCTCCCCGAGCCCGGCTTCCTCGAAGGCGTGCGCGCCATCACCAAGAAGCACGGCATCGTGCTCATCTTCGACGAGGTCAAGACGGGCATCTGCACCGCCCGCGGCGGCGCCGTGGAGCGCTGGGGCGTGGTCCCCGACATGATCACCCTGGGCAAGGCCCTCGCCGGCGGCACGCCCTGCGGCGCCATCGGCGGCAGCGCGGAGGTCATGGCCAAGGTCAACGACGGCACCGTGTTCCAGGTCGGCACCTACAGCGGCAACCCGCTCAGCATGGCGGCCGCCCGGGCCAGCTTCGAGCAGGTCATGACCGACGACGCCTACAAGCATCTCAACCATCTCAACGACCGCATCATCGCGGGCTGCGACGCGGTCTGCGCGAAGTACGACTTCCCCGCCTACACGGTCGGCATCTCGTCCAAGGGCTGCGTCAACTTCGCCGACGGCAAGATCACCGACTACGAGTCGTTCATCAAGTACCAGGACCACGATCTCGTGGCGCTGGCCTGGCTCTACAACTTCAACCGCGGCATCGTCATCGCCCCCGGCCGCGAAGAGGAGTGGACGCTGTCGATCGCGCACACCGACGCCGACATCGACCTCTACGTGAGCGCCTTCGACGAGCTCATCAGGGACGTGAGCGCCTGACGGCGAGCGCGGCGCATGCGTGAGCCGGCGGCCGAAGGGCCACCGGCGAAGAGCGCAAGAAGGGGCGGGCGGCCGAAGGGCCACCCGCCCCTTCTTGTTGCGCCTCAGCGACGTCCGGGACGCGCGCCCTCACGGCGCGGCGCGCCGCGGCTCCGCGCGCCACGGGGCAGCGGATCCGTGGCTCAGTACTCTTCCTGAGACAGCGCCTTGTCGATGGTGCGCTCGAGCTCGCCGTCCAGCTTGAGGTCGTCGCCTCTGGGCACCGTCCTCTCGCCGCTGTCTCGCGACAGCAGGGCCGCCTCGCCGCCGACAATGGCGTCGAACGCCTTGACCTTGAGACGGGCGCGCGTCTCTTCGATGCGGCGGCGCATCTCGGCCTGATCGATGGTGCCGCCTTCGCGCCCCGCCGGCTCTTCTTCGGCGGCGGGCTCTCCGGCGACGGGCCCCTCGGCGCGGCTCCGCCCCTCGGCCCTGACCAGCAGCACGCCCGCCTCGACGAGCCTCCCGAGGATGCTGAGCGCCGTGATCTCTTCGAGGCCGCTGGCCGCGTCGATCTCGGCCACGGTGCGCCGGCCGTCGACCTGCATGAGCACGATGAGCTCGTCGCGCCCCAACGTGAGCGCGCTCCTCGGCAGCGTCCGGTAGTCGCCGTTGCGCACGAGCACGGGGTTGGACCGCCCCAGCATCTCGACGGCCAGGAAGAGCTCGGCGCCGAGGGTGGAGATGTCGAGGAGCACGTCGCTCGTGTCGATGGTGATGAAGTCCACCGGCTGGGGGTCGGCGTCGACCACGAAGACGAAGGTACCGGTGGCCTCCAGCTTGGCGGCCACCAGCGTGTGGGCGACCTGGCGCGACAGCACCTCGAGCAGGTCGCGCTCGTCGACCAGCCCGCTCTGGACGAGGATCGTGCCCAGCGGGCGCGGGCTCGCCTCCTGGCTCGCGAGGGCCTCCAGGAGCTGGACGTCGCTGACGAGCGAGCGCTTGAGCAGCTGGCTGCCGATGACGGTGTCGGTGGCCACGCGCGTGGAGTCACGGGTCTCGGCGATGCGGCCGTGCACGAAGTGCACGTCGATGAGCCGCGCGGGACACTCGATGTGAAGTGTACCGGAGCGCCGCGCGCGGCCGAGCATCTGGAGGATCTCGACCACGCCGAATGTGTCGAGTGTGCCCTGCATGGTGACCTGAAGTCTATAATCAGCGCGGATGAACGTCGACTTGCACACCCACACCTACCCCGCTTCGGACTGCTCGCAGATCAGCTTTCGCGATTACATCTCCTGGTGCGTGGAGCACGGCGTCGAAGCCGTGGCGCTCACGAATCACGGCGACGTGTCGGACAACCGCAGGCTCGCCCCGGCGCTGGCCGCCGAGGGCGTGCTGCTCATCCACGGCGTCGAGATCAGCACCCTCTTTGGCGACTTCGTCGTCTTCTCGCCGGACCTCGACTTTCTGGGCACGTTCGCCGCCGTGCAGGACGCCCCACGGGCCGCTGAGATTCCGGGCGACGCCGCGGTCGTGTGGGTACACCCGGCGGCGGGCGGCGGGCGCAGCGGCTCCGCCTACTACCCGGGCCTCGAACGCATGGTCGCCGACGTGATCGACGCGGTGGAGGTCTACAACGGCAACTGGCTCGGCGAGCGCTACGTCACCGCCGCCGAACAGATCGCCGCCCAGCTCGGCGCGGCGCGCACCGGCGGCAGCGACGCGCACGTGGCCGGGCAGATCATGGCCTGCTACACGGAGCTGCCCG
>Ga0194043_1001489_pt1 | contig 13138 bp, 8 predicted proteins | sample JunL4415m_MetaG_FD_161274 | JGI IMG/M metagenome (GOLD analysis project Ga0194043, IMG submission 161274) | Anoxic zone freshwater microbial communities from boreal shield lake in IISD Experimental Lakes Area, Ontario, Canada - Jun2016-L442-15m | ecosystem: Environmental > Aquatic > Freshwater >...
CATCGGAGGTGGCGCAACGACATCCACCGAGGCGACGAACGTGCCCGCCGACACCTGCGCGATCTGTTCGAGGCTCAAGCCCCTGGTCAGCAGATCCTGCCGATAGCTCTCGCTGGCTGCCTGGAAGCGCCGAAGTTGCTGTTCGACTTCGATGATCCGCACCTGTGGGATCACGCCTTCGCCGATCTGGGCGAGCCGCTGCCGCTTCTCCTTCTCGATCTCGATATCCCTCGTGACCTTGAAGAGCTCCGATTGCGTGTTGTGGATGTACTCGCTCACGAGCCGCAGGGTGAAGAGACGATCGCCCGGTCGGACGGTGTCGCCCGCGAACGCATGGATCTGCGTCACGACACCCACGGCCGGCGAGGTGACTCCTCTGTCCGAAAGACCCGGTCGATCCATGACCTCGCCCGGCACGATGATCGACCGCCAGTAGGTGGAGAGTTTCGCGGGCCGAGAGACCAGCTTGAGGTTTTGCCGAGCCTGCGGGCTCAGTTCGAGCACCTTGGCCTGGGCGGCCGGCTCTTCAGGGCTGGCCGCGGCAGCCGCGGGCGCGACGGCCTGCGGCTGGAGCAAGGGCATCCACAGATCCCGATACCACGCCGCAGCCGCGATCACGCTGCCGACGACGATGAGCAGGAGCAGTGCGCGAACGAAACGGATGAAGGCTTTGAGCATGGAACACTCGGCAGATATGAGGTCAGGCGAATCACACAACAGACGGGATGCCATCGACGAACTTGTGACGGCCCGAAGCGGGCCGCCGCCATCGGCCACGGGGCGGATCGCCTCCGTGCCGGCGCACCGGAAGAAGGCCTCGCGATCAAACGCGAAGCACGTGCGGCAAGAGCGTGTGGATCGTGGGAACGCCATCGCCGGGCGGTCGAACACGTCGAGGCTGCGGCCGGAGAACCGGTGCCGTGATCTCGGCGTTGCAGGTCGGCAAGGCAAGCCAGCAGGCCGCCGCATACCGCGGCGATAGCGGACCAACTGTCACGAGGATCGGGCCATCGTCGTCGAGGTAGACGGCGTCTTGATCATGATCTGGCGATGGTTCATGGACCGGGGTGCCGCTGACGAGATGATCGGTTGCCTCATCGTCATGGGAGTGGCGATGGCTTCGTGGAACGCCACTGTCATCGTGATGATGGCCGTGTGCATGGCGGTGGCGGTGATCATGACCAGACACATGGACGTGCGCCCGATTGGAATGCCCCGGAGCCTCTGCAACCGCCTCGTGCGCATGAGGCATCGCAGCCCCGCGGAGAAGCAGATGTGCGTGCACGAGCAATACGAGGAATAGACGCATAACTCCTGGAGTCTAATTCGCCCGCTGTGCAGCGACAATCTGGCTTCTCCGTCGGCCGGCGACAGGCGTGAAGTCGAGTTCCTCGCCGATCTCCTCCGAGTTCTTGCCCTCGAGGAGGTGCGGAGCATTGGTCGCCCTCCTCGCCGGCCATCCCGGTCTGTCTTTTCAGCGGTTGTCCGCCAAGGGCGACGGCCTGCCCTGAAACAGGGTCGGATTGAGGGAAGTGACTTTCAGAAACCCCTTGATTCCTCGGGCGAAACAGCGATTCAACGATTCTTGCCGGGGGTGCTGATTTTCTGCGTCCTTTCCATTGCCGCCGCCGCAGACAAGACGAGTTTGCCAATCCAAGCATCGACTGTCCGGGCTAGAACCGCCCGATCACAAGGCTTGCGAGGGCCGCCACCGGCATGACCCAGATCGTGGCCAGCCGCCACCGTCGCGAAATGCTGCCGATCGACGCCAGCCACACGAGCCCAATCGCCACGGCGAGGTCGAGCACCCATTGAAACGGCACCACTCCCGAGACGCCATTCACCCAGTCGACCACGGGGGCGACGGCCATCCGCATACGATCGTTAGCCGCCACGCCGATGAAGCAGGCCGCAAACACCCGCAGGCCGAAAGCCGCAAACGGGATTAGCCCGGCGATCAGCTCCACGCGGCGGGAGAGCTTTGGCAGCGGCGCCGCCCAGATGGCGGTCCAGAGCGTCGTGAAGAGCAGTAGGCGGAGGGTCTCCATGACTTCTAAGTGTAGCTGTGGATGGGTTGTAGCCACCACGATCAGGCGCGTGGTGTGAGCGAACCGCCGATAACGCGACGGCTCAGTGCTCTCTGGATTTTACGACGGGGTCTACGACGAACTGACGGGTATGGGCGTGGCCGAGGCTGAGGTGATCAACTCGCCTTGGACGGCTTGTGCGGCGTCGGAGCGGCGCGGAGATCGTGCTACCGTCGGCCAGTTCGGAGATGACGCTATCCTCGGTGCAATGGGCCTGCACGATGCGTTCACCCGGCGTCGCTATGGGGATGTCTTTCGCGTCAAGCCCCTGCGTTGGCCCAAGGTTGAAGCCCCGATCTTGTAGGCTGCCCGCCATGACGAACACCCGTTCAAGCACCGCCTTCTACGCCGACTCGCTCGATCGGCTGCAGTTGCCGATCCTGCGTGCCAGGCTCGCCGACATCGCGGCGAGGTCATAAACGGGGAAGTGCGTGTTGTATCGCGCGGCAGAGGGCGGGGAGGTGAGGAGATCGTGGGGGGAAGGCGGCGTCCGGTGGGTTGGAGACCACCTTCGGCAAGTTTTCTAACGTGTCCAAGCCGTGTTATTGCCTTGAGTGGCACTGCAGCGCCGATCCCGGCTCTCCGGATTCCCTGTGGGATAGGTTTTGAGAGCTTCCGGAGTCGAAGACTGCGACACCCTCTGGAAGCGAGCCCAGCGAGTCACGTCCGACACCGAAGTGCTTTCGTACCTTGTCGAGTCCACGTTCATGGAGGTCTTCGATCAACGCCAAGAGCCCCTGATCGAACTGCGGCAGGTGCGTCTTCTTAAGGCCGTCTGTGTCAGCGCGTCCATGCCTGGAGAGCATGATCACCGACTTGTGCGAGGCACGGATGCCGGCCGCCTGCTCGGCACGGAGCAAGTACGGCGTCACGGACCGTAACACGACCGACTGCGGCCACATCCCTGCCGAATACCCGCCACGCGGCATCGATCACAAAGCCATTCCCAAAAAGGACTTGCGGCCGGCATGGCTGCTGTTGGAGGTCTGTTTTCTCCGCAGAGAGTCAGTCGGGTGTGGGTCCAGCGCCGATAAAAAGCTACGTTGTATATGGAAGAGTTTCCAAACGGGAGGCAGTCGGTATGCTCACGATCCTTGGCGGCGGCCGACCGATGAACGATGGTGCGACGCGGCGACAGTTTCTCGCGATCGGAGGGCTGTCGTTCGGCGCGGGCGGCCTGTCGCTGGCGGGGTTCCTCCGCGCCGAAGCCGCCCTGGGAGAGGCCGCCGGATCCGGCCCAAAGCGGTCACTGGGCCACAAGGCGCTGATCAACATCTTTCTAGCCGGGGGTCCGCCGCATCAGGATATGTGGGACCTCAAACCCGATGCCCCCAGCGAAATCCGGGGTGAGTTCCGGCCGATCAGTACCAAGGTTCCGGGCATCCAGATCTGTGAGGTCTTTCCGCGACTTGCGGCCCGGATGGACAAGTTGGCCATCATCCGATCGGTCGTTGGATGCGAAGGGGCCCACGCCAGCTTCCAGTGCATGACGGGCTGGCCAGAAAGCAGCCTCAAGTCGCTCGGCGGCCGGCCCTCCATCGGCGCGAGCATCGCCAGACTGCGTGGGTCCGTCGATCCGGCGGTGCCGCCGTTTGTCGGCCTCGCCGAGCCGACGAAGCACCTTCAGTGGTCCGATTCGGGCACGTCGGGATTCCTGGGGCCGGCGTATTCGCCGTTTAGGCCCGCTGGCCCGGACCTCGAGACCATGACGCTCAAATCGATATCGCTCGAGCGACTGGCTGATCGTCGCCGGCTGCTGGCGAGCATCGACCGCCTCCGCAGCGAGGTCGATACCACCGGCATCATGGAGGGGATGGATTCCTTCAGTCAGCGGGCCTTCGACGTGCTCACCGGCAGCCGGCTGCTGGCGGCGCTCGACCTGTCGAAGGAGGATCCCCGGGTGCGGGCCGCGTATGGTGACGGAAAGCCCTTCCAATTCCAGCATGACGGTTCCCCGACCTGCAACGAGCACCTGCTGATAGCCCGGCGGCTGGTTGAAGCAGGCGTGCGAGTGGTCAGCCTCAGCTACGGCCGCTGGGACAGCCACAGCGATAATTTCGGACTGGTTCGCGACCACGGGCCGAAGCTCGACCAGGCCTTGAGCGCGCTCCTCGACGATCTTGAATCCCGCGGCATGCTCGACGACGTCACGGTTGTCGTCTGGGGTGAGTTCGGCCGCACGCCCAAGATCAACCCGCAGGCCGGACGCGATCACTGGCCGCAGGTCAGCGCCGCGGTGCTCGCCGGCGGAGGCCTGCGGACTGGCCAAGTGATCGGTGCGACGAACCGTCTGGGCGAGCATGCCACGCAGCGGCCCGTGCACATGCAAGAGATCACGGCCACGCTCTACCACACCCTCGGCGTCCGGTCGAGCGAGACGACGCTCGTCGATGCAACCGGCAGGCCGCACTATCTTGCGGAAAAACCCCCCATCAGCGAACTGATCTAGAGCCCATACGAACTTCGTGTATTGCCGGCTCGGGGGCGGCAAAAGTCTCGTCGCCGGGGCGAGGATACGCCCCAGGCTCCTCGAGCGTTCGCCGACCCCCGTGCCTACCTCATCCGAGGTGCCATCTCACCGCGCCGGCAGTGCCTCGACCGTGGCGACCGGATTGCCGGTGGCGAGATCCCAGATTCGGAGCCTGCCGTCCTGGCCACCGGCGACCGCAAACGGTGGCGTGACCGCCGCCGTGTGCAAGAACGCACCCGGATCGCGGAACTCCCGGACGACCACGCCACTGCTCGCGTTGTAGAGCCGTAGCGCCGGATCCCCCGTCGCCGCCAGTAGTTCATCGCCGGCGGCCACGAAGCGAACGGCAGTTACTTCCTTCTTGCCGACGGTGATCGTGCGCTGCTGTTCGCCGCTGGCGACATCCCATGTTTTGATGGAGTTGTCGGCGCCGGCCGACGCGAGCCGACGACCATTGGCCTGCCAGGCTACGCCGAGCACGTGCCCCGTGTGCCCCTCATACGCCCGCACCAGCCTGCCATCGGTCACGGCATGCACCTTGAGAAATCGGTCAGCTCCTCCAGATGCAAGCAGGTCGCCACGTTGCGAAAACTGCAGTGCCATGACGGTGTCAGAGTGGGGTGAGGCGAGCGCGCGGGCGAGACCGCCGTCGACGACCCTCCAGAACTTGATCTCACCGGACCGACTCACCCGGCCGCTCCCCGACGCCAGCAACGTGCCGTCGGGGGAGAACGCCAGCGCGGTCACGATATCGACCGGCGGACCGGCAGGATCGTCGTCGACCACCGGGGGCGTCTGCTCGCCGCCGATCGTCCGCTCAAGCGACCACGGCTCCGAAACATCCCAGATCGCCGCCGCCGCCACTCCGCCGGCCACGATCAGTCGCGTGCCGACGAGAAACGAGGCGGCGGCTCCCGTGCCAGCCGGCCGCGCCGCATCCCACGTCGCCCGCGGTTGACCATCGCCGCCACCGAGCACGACCATCCGGCCATCCGCTTCGAGGCAGGCCAGACGGGAGCCATCGGCCGAGTACGCGACCGAGATGAACGGCTTGTTCGCCGCCACGGAATCGGCGTCCGGCTTCTTACGGGCCTCCACGGCGGCCGCCAGACGGTCCTCTGCCGACTTCAGTTCCGCCGCCCGCAACGGCACGTCGGCTGCGGTCTTCTTCTCCTGCTCGGCTGCGAATTCGACCGCCCGCTTGGCGACCGTTACGGCAAGCTCGGTTTGTTTCTTCGCATCGTCAGCCGTCTTCTGCACAGTCGCCGCTTCGGTCGCCTTCTTGACCCGCTCCGCGACAAGTGTCTTCGCCCGCTCGACCTGCGTCGAGGCCTGCGGTACGGCCTGATCGGCCGCCGCCTTCGCCGCCATTGCCGCCTTCGCATTGGCCGCCGCGGTCTCCAGAGCCTTGAGCTGTTCCTCGCCGGCGGGCTCGGCCGCCTTGCCCTTCAAGGCGGCGGCCACCGCCACGGCGATCGCCTCGGTGGTCGCCGCTGCCGACGCCACCTTCGTGGCGATGTCGTGCACCTGCGTCGCCACCGGCACCGCCGCCTCGGCCTGCGCCGTGGCTGCATCGGCATCCTGCCTCGACTTCGTCGCCGTCTCGGCGACGGCGGCCGTTTCGCCGCGCTTCGTGTCGGCTGCCGCCACCCGCTCGGCCGTTTTCTTCGATTCCTTAGCCGCCGTTTCGACGGCCTTCTGCGCGACCGTCACCTCTGCCCTGGCGAACTCGACATCCTGCCTGTCTACGGCGAGTGCCACGTCCATCGTTGCCTGCCGATCGGCGATCCGCTGATCCCCCTTGGACTCTGCGACCCGCTTGCCCGAGGACGTCTCCCACACCTTGACGCCTGGCACACTGCCTGCCGTGGCCAGTCTGGTGCCATCCGGGCTCACGGCGAGGGCGACGAGGGCCGCCTCGTGGGCGAACTGCCGCACGACGGCGGCCGTGTCGGCGTTCCACAGCCGTACAATCCCGTCGCCGCCTCCCGTGAGCAGATGCCCGGACATCGTCGGCAACTCTACGAGGGCCCCCGTCGGCTGCCCGATACCGGTGAGCTCCTTGACGGGCTTGGGCTGCTGAGCGGGATCCGAGAGGTCGGCGGCCGGTGCCGGCAGCGGTAGCTGCCAGATCCGCACGACGTTGTCGGCCTCGGCCGTTGCCAGCCGCGTGCCGCCGGAGAGGATCGCGACAGCCCGCACTTCGCCCTGTCGTGGCAGTCTTCCGCTGGTCGCGCCGTCGCCAACCTGTGTTGCGATCACGAGCCCGTCGCGTCCCGACGAAAACAGACTGGCCCCATCCGCCGCAAATGCCAGCCCGGTCACGGCCGCCGCGTGCGCCGGCACGGATCGCATGATCCGTCCGCTGGCGACGTCCATCAGGCTGATCCTGCCGTCGGCAAAGCCCAGCGCCGCCACGTTCCCCGCGGACGCGACGGCCAGTGCCGTGGCCCCTGCCGTTTCGGCGATCTCTGCCACCTGCATCGGTGGCCGTCGTCGCCAGACCTTGACCGTGCGATACGAGCCCGTCGCCAGCCGGTCGCCGCCGGCTGCGAACGCCACCGCCGAGACCACGTCGCGATGCGTCTGACCGCCGCCGGCCGCCAGCGCTGGATCGACGAGTGTTTCCAGCAGTCGGCCGGAGCGGGTGTCGAACACGCCCACGGAACTGCCCCGCGCCGCAGCGGTCGTGCGGGCATCGTCGGTGATCGCGACGGCCAGCACGGGGCCGCTGCCGCGGGGCAGGGAACGCCAGTCGATCGGCTGCCGTACTACGGCGCCGGCCAAGGCCCCCTCAGTGATCCACCGTTCGAGCAGGCCGAGTTGGATCGGCGCGAGCGGTTTCGCGCCGACGGTGTTGTCGGCGGGCGGCATCACGTCTTCTTGACGATGCGTTGCCCGAAGAAACACGACGCTCTCGGCGGGCTTACCGGCCACGACGCCCGCTCCGGAATCGCCACCGGCCAGAATCGCCTTCACAGAGTCGAGCATCAGTCCGCCCTCGCGGACTTTAGAGTTGTGGCAGGCCGTGCAGTTGGCTGCCAAAAACGGCAGCACTTCATCGTCAAACCGCACCGTGTCGGCCCGCGTGGGCGCGGTGACTGGCAGCCCCTCTGCCGCCCGCGCCTGCGATGGGGTGAGGATCGCCAGCCAGCCAATCGCACCCATCACACACGCGCGTGTCATGGTGATGAAGTCGTTCATCGGAGGCGGCTCGCGGTGCGAACAGCTCATGGGTTGGTCTCCGGCGGGGGCTGCGGTGCGGCGATGGTGACGGAAATCGGCAACATGATGATGGGCACTTCGATATCCTTCGGTGCGGCCGCCGCCGCGGCCGCGTTGGCGGCCGCCTCGCGGCGGGCCCGCTCCGCTTCGGCCGCGGCGGCCGCGGTCTCCGCAGTTTTGACCGCCTCGGTGGCCGCGGCCTTCGTCGCGGCTGCCTGCGGGTCGCCCTGGGTGGTCTCCGCCGCGGCAAGGGCCTGCCTGGCTGTCTCGGCCCGGGCCGCCCGCTCCTGTGCCATGACCGCAAGGCGATCGGCATCGACGCGGGCCCGTTCGGCGGCCTGAGAATTGCGGGCAAAGGAGACCTTTGCGACACCCTTGAGCAGCACCGTATAGGTGCCGGGTGGAAGTTTTGCACCGGCACTGATTTCGACCTTCGCCTCCGCCGCCTGCTCGTCGATCTTTACCTCCGCCACCTTAAGTTCCGCGGGCAGTCCGACCGCCGTGAGCGAGAGTGACCCCTTGCCTCCGGGCCGCCGCACGACGTCCAGCGGTACCTCGATCTTGCCGTCGGGCTTGAGGTCCCACACCTTCTGCTCCCGCGGACTGACCGTCACCGGTGCGGCGTCGGCTGTAACGGCCAGCGGGATGTCGAACGATTCCCGCATCACCTGCGGCGCATTGGCGTCGTCGACGTTCCAGGCAAGCGCGGCGACCCTGGCGATGTCTTCGACGTCGTGACTGCCAGCCTGGTCGCGGCCAGCAACCTGTCCGCGGCCGAGCACTCGAAACGACCCGGTGAACGGCTGCGCCGTATCGGCTGCCGTGAGCACGAGCACGCCACGATTGGCGTCGCCCCGGATCGTCGCCGGGGCCGCCGTAACCCCGGCCGGCAAGCCCTGCGGCTCGACCGTGATTTCTCCAGCGAAGCCGTCGACACGGACGACGAACACGTCGATAGCCATGCGGCCGCCGACCTGCAATGACGGCACGGATCGGAAGATTTTCTTGGGATCGACGCGGTCGGGCTGGGCGAGCGGGACCACCAATCGGAAGCCGGGAACCGGCTTGCGGGCCTCGAGCACCCATGCGCGATCCACGCCGGCGCGGGAATCGGCAGCAAGTTCGCGGATTAGCAGTCGATAAACGCCGTCAGCGGGCGCCTTGAAGGTGACGGTCGGATCGAAACTCGGCTGGTCGAGGATGCCGCCCTGCATCTCCGCCGGTCCGTCGTCAGCGAAGACGATCGTCTTCGCGACCGACTTGCCCTCGGCCGACTGTGTCACACTTTCCACAAGCAGCGACGCATCGGTCGGTAGCCCGAGCCGCCGCGAGTAGAGGTCGAACACCCACTCCTCGTCGGCCTGCGCGTCGAAGGCGATCCAGTCACGGTCGCCCCGCGGATGGAAGCGGCCGGCGACGACCGCCGGGAATGTAATCTTCTGCGGCTGCGTGGGATCATCGTTTGGCTCCTGCTCGACCGTCACCTCGCCGGTTGCGGCCAGTGCTGCGGCCGGCACAGGGGCGGTGTCGAGGACCCCACCCGCCACGTCGACGAGTTCGACGGCGATGTCTCGCGGGGCGAAGATCCGCCACGCAAAGCGGCCCCCAGCCATACCGTTGCGGGCATCCGCGGCAACATCAATGGCCACCTGCTCGAGGCCGTCCTCTCCGAGCGGCGAGCCGCCGGGCAGCCCGCGGCCGATCGCGGTGAGCCGGGCCTTCCCGCCCGCCGGCGCGACCGGCGGAAAGATCGATTCCACCACCGGTCCTGCGGTGATCATCAGGCGGTAGGGCATCTCGTCGCCGCCCCCCATGAACATGTCGTGCACGCGGACCACGTGACGGCCGGCAACGGTTGGCACGAAGTCGAGGCATGGATCATCACCATGCAGCCGCTGAGCCCGTGCACTTACTCGGCCCGTCGGATCAAGGACCTCGACCGCCGGCGTCATCCGCGAATCGATCCGTCGTGCCCAGACGTCGAGCCGGATCCGCTGCCCGACGGCGAGCATGAGGGCGTAGTGATCGGCGGCGTTGGCGGTTGCGATGCCCGACACCGTCGCTTCGATCGGCACGTCTGCGGCCTTGGCCGGTGCGGCGATGCCGACTTGCCGAGCGATCTCGGGAGCCGTGCCGACCATGAAGAGCCGGGGGTTCGTGACGCCGTAGCGTCCTGCGGCGACCGCGTCGTAGAGCCCGGGCGGCACATCGGCAGCGATTTCGATCTGCATTCTGCCTCCAACGGGGCGGGGCTGCGGATCGAATTCCGTCGGTGGCGCCAGCACCGGCCGGGCCACGATCCCCGGATGCGAGAACCGCAGGCCGCCGAGCTCATCCAGATCGATACCCACGACCGTCGCCTCGACCGCTGTCCCGCGTTGGCCACCAGCGGGCAGGATGGCATTGAGCTGTGGCCGGGGAAACTCCGCCAGCAGCACGGGGCACCACAGGGCAACGGCGGTCGACAGTGCGGCCGCGACGACCGTGCTGAGGCCCTCGACGGCCCGGTGGGTCTGCTTCATGGGAGGTCCGGTTCACTCTGGCACATCGCGGGTGCCACTGGTGCAGGCGTGCGGGGCCGACGGCGGCGTGGGTCGCGTGCGGACATCCGCAGCGGTCAATGCGTGAACAGAAATTCCTTGGTGTTCAGGATTGACCAGATCACGTCCTCCCAGGCGGAGGGGAGGGTTGAAGTGTGCGCAGTCAGGTGTGTTTCGATGTCGGCCACCTCGGTTGGGCTGGCGGGTCGGGAGAAGGCGACCACGTAGAGTTCGTCGATCTTTGCGGCATTCGACCGGCCGGCATCGGCCGCGAGCCGGGCCGCGCGGCTCGCGCCGAGCTTGCCGAGGATGTCGGCCGAGTTGATGAGGTGCAGGCTCTGCGCGAGGGTGGCCTCGGCGCCCCGCTCGCACTCGCACGGGCTGTCGCCGTTGGGCCTCCCGAAGACCGTGAGAAAGTAGCTGTTGAAATTTGAATCGGGAAGCTGCACCGCCCGCGTGCCGGGAAGGACGCCGCCGAACTGCGTCGGCTTTTCCGTCAGCTGATCGATCGCGTCGAGCGCCACTTCCGCGGTGAGCCGCCGCGGGTAGAACCGTGAGTAGCTCTGCCGATCCTGGGAGTTGGCGTCGTTTGGTTCGGCGGACAGCTGGTACGTGGACGACCGGCAGATGACCCGGATCAGGTCCTTGAGGTCGTAGCCGTGATCTACGAAGTGCTTGGCGAGCGCGTCGAGCAGGGGGGGATTCGTGGGTGGATTCGTCAGCCGCATGTCGTCCTCGGGTTCGACCAGCCCGCGGCCGAGGAAGTGTTTCCAGTAGCGATTGACCAGCGACCGGGCCAGGTATGGGTTGTCGACGGCCGTCATCCAGTCGGCGAGCCGGCCCCGGGGATCGACGTCGGGAGGCACGTTGTCCGGAGTGCCGCCCAGTACAGCCGGCTGGTGCGTGCCCTTCGGCCCCGCCGCCTGCGGCTCGCCGCGGTTGTGAAAGATCCTGTCCTCGCCTGGCTGCAAACCCTTCTTGCGGCCGACGCGGGAAAAGAACGCGGCAAATTGGAAGTAGTCCTCGGTGCCCCACTTCTCGAACGGGTGGTGGTGGCAGCGGGCGCACTGCAGCCGCAAGCCGAGAAACAGCTGCGAGGCATCCTCCACCTGCTGGTTGGCGTCGGCCACCTGCCGGTACCAGATCACGGCCGGGTTGTCGCCGACTTCACCGGTTGCCGTGATGATCTCGCGGACGAACTGCGAGTAGCGCATGTTGTCGGCCAGGCTCGCCCTGATCCATTCGTGGAAGGAGTAGCTGCCGTGGCGGTGCAGGGCGTCGTTGGTCCGCTTGTTGCGGAGGATGGCCGACCACTTGTTGGCGAAATAATCGGCGTAGTCGGGGCTGTCGAGCAGCCGATCGATGAGCCGATCGCGTTTGGCTGGGTCACCGTCCGCCAGGAAGGCCAGCGACTCGTCGAGCGTTGGCAGCCGACCGGCGATATCAACGGTCACTCGGCGGAGGAATGTCGTGTCGTCGCAGCGAGGGGACGGAGGAAGCCGCAGTGACACGAGCCGATCGAGCACGTGCGTGTCGACGAACGTGCGGACGAAAGCCTCGGGAGCCGGCATGCCGGCGGCAACGGACTCCAGCGGAAGCGTTGCCCGAAAGACGGCGACCTGGCTCTGGTAGCGAACCATCACGGCCGCGGTGCCACTCCGCGGCGGCCCGTTGTCCGGCGGACTCGCCGTGACCAGTCCGGTAGAGTCGACAGCCGCAAGATCCGGGGCGTTGACCTCGAACTGCGCAAGCTTGGTGACGTCTTCGGTCGAGCCATCGGTCAACTCGGCCAGCACCCGCAGCTGCTGCCGATCGGCGGGACGCATGACCCGGTCGGCTGGAAACACGTCGATGCGGGCCACTCGCGGCGCCTGCGGGCTGCCGGGCCGCCCGCCTTCGGCAATCCAGCGGGCGATGATCTCGTAGGAGGGCGATCCGGGCTCGATGAGTCTGCCGCCGCCGTGCGGCACCGTCGCGGTCGCCTTGAGGAGCAGCAGGCTCAGATCGGGCGCCACGACCGAGATCCGGCGGCCGCGGGCTTCCTGGGCGAGATGCTCGTAGTCCTCGGCCGGCTCGAAGCCCAGCAGCGAGAGTCGGAAGCCGTTTTGACCGCCGCTTTTGCCGTGACATCCCCCGCCATTGCAGCCATGTTTGGTGAAGATCGGCACCACGTGCGTCTCGAGATCGAGCGGTGGATCGGCATTGAATCGCTCCACGGCGAGTGGCATCCGGGCCTCGGGCATGCCTGCGAGATCGACGACGATCGTGCCGTTCCCGTTGGCCCGCGGACTGATGAAGCCACCGGCTGTCACGCTGGCAAGCGAGGGCGGTTCGACCCGATACTGGGCCTCGTGGGTTGCGTCCCGCAGTCGCGCGGTCGCCCCTTCCGGCCCCACGGCCGTCACCACGAGTTGCCGCCCGGCGCGGCTGCCTGTCAGCTTCAGTCCAGTCGTCTCGACCTGGCCTTCGGCCGAGGCCGGACCGGCTGAAATCTCGAGTCTGCTCGAATCTGCGGCGGACAAAACCCCGCCTGTCAGCCAGACAAGCATGGCAACCGCCCCGCAGCGGCACACGCCGCCGCCAATGCCTCCGGGAAATGTCCAGCGGGCCATGGAACCTCTCCTTGTCAGCCAACGCCACGGAGTTTGTGAACCGCGGGACACGGCGGATGCCGCGTGCCAGACTTCAAGAAGTGTACCAGCACCGCAAAACCGGGGCAAAGCAGGCGTTTTTTGAGCCAGTTGAGCGGTGGCCAGCTGCCGGCCGCGGGATCTGGCCCCATGCGCTCACAGCCCGAGCAGATTTTCATCCTTCAG